>SMVB01355994.1_pt1 | contig 27856 bp, 26 predicted proteins | sample 2456461 | NCBI WGS metagenome assembly SMVB01 (sample SAMN11095934, study PRJNA526329) | marine sediment metagenome | biome: Marine sediment; feature: Surficial sediment; material: Deep marine sediment; isolation source: Hadal surficial sediment | place: Pacific Ocean | collected 2014-05 | depth... | reverse complement strand
GTGCCGCTGCTGGTGAGCTTCGAAAGCGAGTCGTTCACCGTCCGGGACTTCACGCTGGACCTCTCCGTCGGCGGTATTTTCCTGCTGACCGACCACGTCTGCCCGTGGGGCACGGTCGGCACCATCAAGTTTCGAAGCAGCCAGTTCGAGGAACCTTTCACGATCTCGGGACGGGTGGTTCGTGTCGTTTCCGAGGCCGAACTCGCCGCTGGTGAACCTCCCGGGCTGGGGATCGAGTTCCTCGACCTGGTGGACGAACTGAAGCAAAAGCTCGAGGACCTGGTGGGGGGCGTTCGCTCCGGGTCGGTCGTCGAGGCGATTCGCAAGAGCGTGAGGGAAGGGCAGCGCACCCTCGATCAGGATTTGCGGAACCGTCCGGCCGACCAGAAGGTCATGCTCGCCACGGTCGCGAACTCCGAGGAGATTCGTGCGCTGATCCGTGACGCCAACCCGACCGTCATGGTCCGCTTACTCAGTTCTCCCAGGCTCACGCCGACGCACCTGATGCAGATGTTGCGCAACCGCAATCTCCCGACAAGGGTGCTCTCGGCGATCTGCCGCGCCCTGGCCTCCCGTTCGAACGAGGAAGCACGCTGGTTGTTTGTGACTCACCCCAACGCGATGTTCAGCGAAGTCGTCGCCGAAATGAGCAAGCTCAACAGGTCCAAACTCTTGCAACTGAGCCGCGAACCGGACGTGCGAGAAAGCGTTCGCATGAAGGCGTGCGAGATGACCGGTCAAACGGCCGGCTGTCGCTGATCTCGGTTTTCCACGACACCGATTTGCGCTCGAACTCTTGACCCACCTCCACATCGGTGAAATAGTGGACTGATCTAGTCGGGTTTGGTGATCGTAGTTGCAACTGGGTCGCAACCACTTGAGTTTAAACGAGTTTTTTGGGTCAGAGGTTGGCACCTTATTGCGAGTAGTTCGCATTTGAGTGAGACAGCACCGGTGGAACCCGCAGGCGGAATTTTCCTGCAGAACAGGTGATTGTTGCATTCCAATGCGAATTATTCGCAAGTAGGAGATTCGATGCATACGCTGGAACGACACGGATCTGCAGGGTTGTCCAGTTCTTTATGCGAATTAGTCGCAATATCGTTGGTCGCTCTGGGTTTGTCCGGGTTGCCCGTACTGGGATCTTCACCGAACGTCGACGCACCGACGGAGAGCGCGCCGGGGGAGGATGGGGAGGCGCCGCCCCCGATCCAGGAGCGCATGCGCGTGATCAGCGACCCGATCGACAGGACTCCCGGGTCAGTGACTTACCTCGGCGAGGCCATCCTCGAACGCCAGCCGAGTAACGACATCCATAGCGTCCTCAGCATCGTCCCCGGAGTCAACATCCAGGACGAGGACGGTTATGGTCTGCGCCCGAATATCGGTCTTCGCGGGAGCGGGTCGGAGCGCAGCCAGAAAATCACGTTGCTCGAGGACGGCGTGCTGATCGCGCCCGCGCCGTACTCGGCGCCGGCGGCCTACTACTTCCCCACGACCGGACGCATGTCCGGGATCGAAGTGCGCAAGGGATCCAGTGCGATCCGCCAGGGCCCTTACACCAACGGTGGTGTGCTCAACCTGCTGTCGTCCCGCATCCCGTCCGACTTTTCCGGTGACTTCAGTCTCGCGGGTGGGAGCGATGGCCTGCGTCGCGGCCGTGGGCGCATCGGCGGCTCGGGTTCGAGATTCGGCTGGTTGATCGAGACGTTCCAGCAACAGGCGTCCGGTTTCAAGGATCTCGATGGCGGCGGTTCGACCGGTTTCGAGCTGGTGGACTACCTGGTCAAGTTCCGCGTCAACAGTGGTTTGCATACCCGCCGCTACCAATCGCTCGAAATCAAACTCGGCCGCACCGATCAGACCGCCGACGAGACGTACCTGGGGCTGACCGAGGCAGATTTCGAAGCGACGCCCTACCGGCGTTACGCGGGATCTCAAGAGGATCGGCTCGAAAGCGATCACGAACAGGTCCAACTCCTCCACCTGTTGAGGCCTTCGAAATCCACGGATTTGACGACGGTCGTTTATCGCAACGAGTTCTTCCGCAACTGGCGTAAGTTGCAGTCGGTGAACGGAGTCGGGCTCGCTTCGGTGCTGGACGAACCGGGCGCGTACGCGATCGAACTGGCGTACCTGCGCGGGGACCTCGACAGCGGGGACGGTGCGCTGCGCGTCCGCAACAACCGCCGCAGCTACCTTTCCCAGGGTGTGCAGACGATCCTCGGCATTCACGCGGGCCGGCGTCACGACGTCGAGATCGGCCTGCGCTACCACGAAGACTCGGAAGATCGCTTTCAGGAAGAGGACGGTTTCCGCATCGTCGGCGGAACGATGCAACAGACCAGTCAAGGGGCTCCGGGTAGCCAGGCCAACCGGATCAGCGAGGCGCAGGCGCTGGCGTTCTTCGTGCGCGATACGATCCAGTCGGGGCGCTGGACGTTCTCGCCGGGGATCCGTTTCGAGGCGATCGATTTCACGCGCCGGGACTTCGGAACGACGGATCCCGACCGCACCGGAACTGCGTTGTCGCTCCGGACCAACAGCGTGCGGCAGTGGATCCCCGGGTTCGGGGTCAATTTCTCGATTGACGGGGACTCCTACGTGTTCGCTGGCGTCCACCGCGGGTTCGCCCCGCCCGGACCCGGTGCGAAAGTCGAGACCGAAGCCGAGAGCAGCGTGAACTACGAGTTCGGCTACCGGCGCGAAGCCGGTGCGATGCGCTTCGAGGCGACGGCCTACTTCAACGACTACGAGAATCTGCTGGGCGCCGACACGCTTTCTTCCGGGGGAACCGGGAACGGCGATCTGCACAACGGCGGCGCCGCTCATGTGTTCGGTATCGAGTCCGCTTTCCACCACGATTTCGGCGCCGCGAGCGGCGCGGGGCTGAGCGTGCCGTTCAGCCTGACCTACACCTGGACACGCGCCGTGTTCCGTTCGAACTTCGATTCGAGCTTCGCCGGCTGGGGGGACACCGTGGTCCGGGGGGACGAACTCCCGTACGTCGCGCCACACACGGTCGCGCTTCATGCCGGCCTCGTCGGCAAACGGTGGTCCGGATTCGCCGCGGTGACGTGGCGCGACCGGATGCGCACCGAGGTGGGGCAGGGACCGATCATGCCCGGGACGGCGACGGACGCCCAGCTGCGACTCGACTTGACCGTCAAACGTGCGTTTGCGCGTGGGCTCGAGGGCTTCATCCAGGCGCGCAACCTCACCGACGAGGTTTACCGCGTCGCGCGCCGGCCTGCCGGTCTACGACCGGGTCTACCGCGTTCGATCCTTGCGGGAGTGTCGTGGCACTTCTAGTCGCAACGCCGCGGCGCGCCCCATGGGCGCTCAGCGGCGTTTCCGGTCTGATCGTGGCGGCCGTCACGCTGCCGCTGGCGTACGTCGTGCTGCGAGCGTTCCAAGGCGGGATCGCCCGATACATCGAGACCGTCGCCACCGAGCGCATGGCGGGCCTGCTGTGGCGTACGTCGATCCTGATCGCCGGGGCGCTCGCCGTCGCCGTCCCCGTGGCGCTCACCGGCGCGTGGTTGGTCGTCCGCACCGATCTGAAATGGCGGCGTTTCTGGGCCACCGTGCTGGCGCTCCCGCTGGTCTTCCCCTCCTACGTTGCGGCGTTCGCTCTGATTGCCGTGCTCGGACCTTCGGGTCTGTTGCAAGGCGTGCTCGAACCGTTGGGTGTCGAACGGCTCCCGGGGATCGTCTACGGCTACTCGGGCGCGCTGATCGTGCTTTCCCTGTTTACCTACCCCTACATCTATCTTCTGCTGGTGCCCGCGTGGAGTGCGTTGGATCCGGCGCTGGAGGAGAGTAGCCGTACGCTCGGCGCCGGCCCACTCCGCACCTGGCGCGGGGTCGTGCTTCCTCAACTCCGTTCACCGCTCTACGCCGGCGGCCTACTCGTCGCGCTCTACGTGGTGTCGGATTTCGGAGCGGTTTCGTTGGTGCGGTACAACACCCTGACGCTGTCGGTGTTCCACGCGTACCGTTCGTTGTTCGATCGCACGATCGCCGCCGCGACCGCGACGGTGCTGATCGCCGTGGCTATCTTGCTGGTCGTGTTGCAGGCGCGAGCCCAACGTGGCTTCCGCGCCGTGCGCCGGGGTGCCACGCGCCCGTCACCGCGGGTTGTACTCGGACGCGCGCAAGCGCCCGCGCAATTCGGCCTGGCGTTGTTCGCGCTGGTCACGGTCGGCATCCCTGGCGGTGTGGTGATCTCCTGGGGACTGCGCGCAATCGCGGTCGGCAACCCGCTGGGCGCGATCGGCGCCGCGTTGAGCCATTCGCTCCAGGTGTCCTTGCTCGCGGCGCTGGCGGCGTCGATCCTGGCGCTCCCTGTGGCGTTCTGGGCCGTGCGCTTCCCCACCCGTGTCTCTCGCACGGCGGAGCGGTTGTGTTACTCGGGGTACGCGTTGCCCGGTCTGGTGGTCGCGCTGGCGCTGGTCTTCTTCGTCACGCGCCACGCCGGGTTCCTGTATCAGACCTCGGCCCTGTTGGTGCTGGCCTACGTGGTGCGTTTCTTGCCCGAGGCGCTGTCGGCAACTCGCTCGGCCCTGAGCGATGTGGCACCCGATTTCGAGGACGCGGCGCGCGTCCTGGGGCATTCGCGGTGGTCGGCCTGGCGGCGGGTGACGTTGCCGATGATCGCGCCGGGCATCGCCGCGGGCGCAGGTCTGGTTTTCCTGACGACGATGAAGGAGCTTCCGGCGACGATGATCCTGCGGCCGACCGGTTTCGAAACGCTCGCCACGCGTATCTGGGCCGCGGCCGACGAGGGGATTTTCTCCGAAGCCGCGCTACCGGCCCTGCTGCTGCTGGTCGTTTCCGTGTTGCCCGTCTGGTGGCTTTCGATCCGCCCGGCACTCCGGGATCGCGAGAGTCGCTCATGACGCCACTGCTGTCGATTCGCGACGCCTCCATCGGCTACGGTTCCAACCTAGTCGTGCGCGAGGTCAACCTCGAGGTCCGGCAAGGAGAGATCCTGGCGCTCCTGGGACCCAGCGGTTGCGGCAAGACCACGCTCCTTCGCGCGATCGCCGGTTTCGAGCCGCTGCGACGGGGCAGCATCGACCTGGCGGGGGAACGCGTTTCCGACGAGACGCGCTGCGTGCCGCCCGAGCGCCGGCGCATCGGGATGGTGTTCCAGCAAGGAGCGTTGTTCCCGCACATGACCGTGAAACGGAACGTGGGCTTCGGCCTATCGGGCGACGCCGCGAAGAAGCGCACGGAGGAGGCGCTCGCTAGCGTCGGGTTGAGCGACCTGGCTGCGCGCTACCCCGATCAACTCTCGGGCGGGCAGCAGCGACTCGTGGCGCTCGCACGTGCGCTGGCACCGCGTCCTAACGTCATCCTGCTGGACGAACCCTTTGTGGGACTCGACATCGGGTTGCGCGAGCGCATCCGCGACCAGGTTGGCGAGACCCTGCGCACGGCCGGGGCCACCGCGGTGCTGGTGACCCACGACCAGCAGGAGGCCTTCGGTTTCGCCGACCGAGTCGCGGTGATGCAGGCCGGCAAGGTGGTGCAGACGGATACGCCGCCGCGGATCTACGAGCAGCCGGCAACACTCGACGTTGCACGGTTCGTCGGCGCGGGGCGTCTGCTGCCCGCCACCATCGAGGAAGGCCGGTTGAGTTGCGCGTTGGGCTCCTGGCCGGCCACCACCGCAAGCGGACAGGGCTTCCTGCTCGTGCGCCCCGAGAATTTTGAACTGCGCGCGCTTGCGGGAGCCCAGAAGCCGGCAGCGCGGCTGGTGCGGACGCACTACCTCGGGCACGACCTCCTGCACGACGTGACGCTCGACGGCAGCACGGTCGTTCAAGTGCGCACGATGAACCTGGGTCAGACGCTCGAACCCGGTCCGGTGCACCTGCATCTCCGCCGGGGCGAGTTTCGCTGGTTCCCCGACGGCTTACCGGCAGGCGTGCAGTTGACGCTGGGCGGTTAGCCTGTCTTGCCGTCCGTCCGGCCGTCGTCTGCGCCGACCAAGTTCTGAACTTCGATCCCCGCCACGAGCACGTCCGACGCATCGCGGTCGTTCTCGCCGGGGCTCTTCGCTTTCGCGAAGACATCGTCGATCTTGTCTTCGACCGATGCGGCATCGATGACGCAATTTAGGTTCTGGCGCGCGCAAGGTAAGCGGGGTGTTTTTTCAAGGAATCAGTGAGATTTTGATACAACCGTCGAGTTTTTCGTCGAAAATCCGGTAGGCCTCGACCCCGTCGTCCAACGCGAGCCGGTGGCTCAGGATCGCCGCGAAATCGAAGTTCCGGCGCCGCACCAGCGGGAGCAACTCGGATGCCAGCCGCCGCGCCGGGCAACGTCCAACCCGGTAGGTCAGGTTCTTGTCATAGGCCTCGGCCGGCGAGAAACTGAACGCGTCCTCGCTGTGGACGCCGACCACCGACAAGGTTCCTCCGGGGCGGACCAGGTCCATCGCAACCCGATGGGCCGCAGCGCTGCCCACGATTTCCAGCACCGCGTCCGCGCCGCGGCCGGCGGTCGCCTCGCGCACGACGGCGACCGGATCGTCCTGCTCGATGTTGACCGCCAGGGCGCCGAACCGTTCGGCCAACGCCAGCCGCTCCGGCACACGGTCCAGGGCGAAGATGCGACCGGCCTTCATTTCGCCGGCCGCGATCACGGCGCACAGACCGACTGGCCCGCACCCGACGACCGCGCAGACGCTTCCCGGCTGGAGCGCGGCCTGCTCCGCGCAGAACCACCCCGTGCTGAAGACATCGCCGAGCAGAAGCGCGGCATTGTCGTCGACGCCGTCGAGGATCGATACGAGGGTCGAACCGGCCAACGGGACCCGCACGTACTCGGCCTGGCCGCCCTGCAATCCACGACCCTCCTGGACCCAGCCGAACAACTCGCCGGACACGCAGCGCGACGTCAGACCGATCCGGCAAAAATAGCAGTCCCCGCAGTTCGTGGTGAACGGGCTCAACACCCGATCGCCCTCCGACAGGCCGCCGGGGGCGGAACCGAGCGCGACGATTTCCCCGACGAACTCGTGACCCATCACGCAGCCGCGGTCCAACCCGCGTTCCCGCCCGTGATAGACGTGTAGGTCCGAACCGCACACCGCACAGACCTCGACTCGAACGATCGCATCGCCGGGTTCGAGGATCGCCGGGTCGGGGACTTGCTCGAGACGAACGGTCTTGTCGCCATGGTACGTCAGTGCTTTCATCGGCGGCATTATCCCATCGCAGAGCCTATGCATAGGGGAATTTCGACGCCAAGACCTGCCGTGGATGCAATCGTCGGTGCGGTGCGTACTTTCGAGCCATGGAGCCCCAGATCGCCGTTCGGACGTCGCGGCCGACGCGCCGCGCGTTCCTCGAGAAAGCCCAGATCGAGCGATTCTTCTCGCTCGGCTGGTTGCTGCTCCCGCGGCTGTTCAAGCCTCGCGAGATCAAACGAATGCGTCGCGCTTTCGACCGGTTGGGCCGCCGCGCCGAGCGTCTTCCGACCGGCGGTGATTATCGCGGTTCGAGGTTCGTGATCGATCGTGAGGGTTTGCACGGCGCCGTGCGGATTCACCGCGTCGTGTGGTGCGGCGCCTGCGAGCCTGTGCTCGCGGAATACGGCGCCGATCCGCGGCTGCTCAGGCCGGTGGCGGAATTGCTCGGCTCCCCGACGATGAACCAGTTGATCAACCAGGCGCACTTCAAGATGCCCGGCGACGGCGTGAAATTCCCATGGCATCAGGACAGCACGCACCGGCGTTACGGGCAGCCCGTGTGGACCGATGTCAACGGCCGGGGGAGCTACGTGCAAACGGCCATGGCGATCGACGCCATGAGCGAGTGTAATGGGCCGCTGCGGTTCATCCCCGGCAGCTGCCGTCTGGGCCATGTGACGAACCCCGATTACCGCGTTCCCGAGGAGCTGGCCGTTACGCTGACGATGGAACCCGGCGACGTCGTGATGTTCGGACCCTACACGTTCCATTCGAGCGAACCCAACCGCTCCGACCAACCGCGTCGCGCGTTGATCAACGGGTACGCGGCCTGCGGGGCCAACCGCCGGATCTATCCCGGCTGCGGTTCGGGACGTTTGCTCTGCGCCGACTGACGGCCGTCCGCCCGGCTTGCCTTGCCCGTCATTTCTACTGCTCGGTTCAATGGCCCGCACTTCGTGCGCAGACTTGCCCGAGCCGACCCGATTGACCATCATGCTCTCGTTAGAGAGGCTCCATGACGCGTTCAACTCCGGTACGTTGCCCGTCCGAATCCTGCGCCGCGGAGTTTGTTCTCGCCGCGAGTCGGCTCGGTCGCTCCGTGCACTGCCCGTCTTGCGGGATTCGGATGACGGCGAGACCGCTCGAGGTCGAACGCAAACTGCTGGAACAGCAAGCTCGCATCGGCGGCGGAGAGGGAGCGGAGATCGAACGGTTGCCCTTCGCCGTCGTGCTGGACAACGTACGTAGCCTGTGGAACGTCGGGTCGATGTTCCGTACGGCGGATGCCTGCGGCGTTCAAAAGATGTTGTTGACCGGCGTCACCGGGTATCCGCCGCGGCCCGAATTGAGCAAGACTGCCCTCGGAGCCGAACAGGCGGTGGCCTGGAGCTACCTCGCCGACCCGGTCGAGGCGATACGTCGTCTGGCCCGCGAAGGGTTCGAGCCGGTGGCCCTCGAAACGTCTCCCCGGGCTGTCCGCCTGGATCGCTTCGAATGGCCTGACAGGGTAGCCTTGGTGGTGGGGAACGAGGTGGCGGGAGTCGGTGCCCCGGTACTGAACGAATGCAGTCGTCATCTATCGTTACCCATGCTCGGGGTCAAGGATTCGTTGAACGTCGCGGTAGCGTTCGGGATCGCCGCATTCGCGGCGGCACGCGCCATCCAGCGGTGACGTAAGGAGGTTCAGGATCGTGCGATGGGCAGTTCGAACATTCGCGGCGTTCGCCATCGGATCGGTCCTCGCCGTTGCCGCACCGGTGGTCCGCGCACAGCCGAGCGAGGCCGAGACCTCGATCGCGCTTCCCGTCAGCTTCGACAAGGTCTGGTTCCGTCCCGGCCGCGACTCCGGGCTCGGGAGTGGCAAGCAGTCGGGGTTGCTCACCGTGTCCGAGAGCGGGTTGGAGTTTTCGGCGAAGAAACAATCCCACGTGCTTCCGTGGTCTCGTATCGAAATGATCTCGTACGGACGGATGTCCGGGGACATCGATACGAAGTGGGTCGTGCTCTCGCTGAATCCCGTCGCCGAGCAGTGGAGCTTCATCGGTTACCGGGACGGGCAGAAACTTGGTTACGGTCGTGACACGACGAAGGTCTTCGACACGATCGTCGAAGGCCTGCGGCGGGCGAACGCCGGTCCGTTCGCGGTAACGCAGGGCTATTCCGTCTACATCACGCCGTTCCTCCAATTCACGCTCGCGGTGCCGGAAGGCTGGCATCCCTACGCTGTCAGCGACACCTACGTACAAGGGCGCCCGATGTGGGGCCGGACGATCTTCTCGCCGGTCGATCTCAAGGGGGCGCGCAATGACGAGGCGCGTACCCGACAGGCCCTCGCTGCAATCCACGATGGTTCGGAGCGGGCCGTGTTTCTCGATCGCTTCGAAGCAGGCGAGGGGTTTTCCTGCCGCCGGCTCGGCAAGGCGGGCCGCCGCAAGCTGCGTGAGGAGATCGCCGCCACACTCAGACCCCTGCGGCTCGTGGCCGAGCCGCAGTGGACCCCGCACCCGCATCGTTATTGCACGGCATGGACGTTCGTGGGTCGCGCGATCCGGGACGACACCGCGATCGACGTGGCGTTCTACGCGGTCTCGGACGACCAGACCGCCTACCTGTTTGCTACGCGTGCTCCGGCGGATACGGCGATCGACGAGCAGTTCGAACCTGTTTCACGGTCGCTCCGGACCGCCGTCGCACGCTGAGATTGGAGATCCCATGGCCTGGATCGAACTCATCGTTCCCGAGCGGGCGACGGGATTACTCAAGCAGTTGTACGCCGCCGCGGTGAGGCGTTCCGGACGCGTCTACAACGTGATCAAGTTGCAGAGCCGCCGGCCCAAGGTGCTCCGGGCGTCCACGCAGTTGTACATGGAGGTCATGCATTCCCGGGACAGTCCCTTGAGTCGCGCGCAGCGAGAGATGATCGCCACGGTCGTATCGCGAACCAACGGATGTTTTTACTGAACGACGGCGCACGCCGAGGACCTCCGGGTCGAGGTTCAAGACCACAGCGATGCGGACGACTGGGTTGGCAAGATCAAGAGCGATTACACCGCGGCGGACTTGACGCCCGCCGATCGCGCGATGCTCGATTTTTGCGTCAAGCTGACCACGCGCTCCTCGTCGATGCGTGAGAGTGACGTGCAAGGTCTACGCGGGCAGGGGTTCGATGACACGGCGATCAACGACATCGTCCAGACGACGGCGTTGTTCAACTACTACGATCGATTGGCCGACGGCCTGGGTATCGATCCCGAGCCGGAGTGGGGCAGCTAGCGCGCCGCGGGGATCAGGACCTCCCGCGCCAGCGGGATCGGCAGCCCCAGGCGCAGGAAACTGTCGTGGAATTCCCGCATCGCAAACGTTCCGCCCTGCGATTCGACGTGGGTGCGATAGTCCTCGCGCAAACGCAGGATCTCCATGCGACCCAGCGCGTAGTACAGGTACGTCGGGTCGTACGTGCCCCGTTGCGTCTCCCGCAGCGCCGGAAACTCTGCGAAATAGGCGATCTCGGCAAATTCGATCGCAGCCTCGAGGATCGACTTTCCGGAGACGTGCATCGCCATCCCGACGTGCCACCGCGCGTGGCGTTGCAAGGCCCGCCGAAGCTGCCCCAACCGGGTTCCCGGGTTCCAGTTGCCGAATCCTTCGTCGATCATCATCTGTTCGGCGTAGTGGGCCCAACCTTCGATCAGCGAGGCCGGCATGAACACCTTGCGCAGGTCGGTCGGCACCTGTTGGCGGTAAAGAAGCTGCACAAAATGACCCGGCATGACCTCGTGGATCGAGATCCCCAGCAGACCGGGGTAGTTGAAATACGTCAGGTGCTCGTTCTTCTGTCGTTCGCTCCAATCCGGGTCGACCAGGGTGATGTTGTAGTAGGCGGTCGTCGCGTTCGTCTCGAAAGGCCCCGGTGTCGACATCGAGGCGAAGCCGCTGCGCGCGAACTCCGGTGTGGGACGGATCACCGGAAGTTCCTCGGAGGGTAGCGTCACGAGGTCGTGCTCGATCACGAACCTGCGCGCCTGCTCGACGTTCCGCGAGGCGGTTTCGATCAGCTTGTCGGAGGCCGGGTGTTGCCCGGCGATCCGCGCCATCACCTCGGCGGCGGGGAGCCGACGGTCCACCGTCTTTGCTTCTCGCTCGACCCAGTTCCGGTAATCCGCGATAGCGGTGTCGTTCATTTCGCGGAGCGTCGTGAGATCGATATCGAAGTGCTCCTCGTAGAGAAGCTTGCGGCGGAACAGGTCCGGTCCGAGCCGGAAATCGCCGTTGGCGCGCGGAGCCAATTCGTCGCGCAACCAGATCTCGAACCGATCGATCTCTTCCGCCGCCCGTGCGAGCGTCTCGTGCAACCGGTCGGCAACGTCATGGGGCAAATCGCCGAGGCCCTGCCGTTCCAGGGCGGTGGGCACTTCGTCACGCAAGAAACGTGCGGTCCCCGCGACGTTCCGCAGCGTAAGATCGACCCAGACCCGTGGCACGTCGTCGAGGTTCTCGCGCGCGGACGCCAGGAACTCCGGAAGCTGATCAAGCCGACCGCTTAGCGCTTCGGCGCGCACGGCGAGCGGCGCGAAATCGCGGTCGATCAACGCGGCGACCCCGCGGGCGACGAGGCTGTTGTAGAAATTCGGGTTCCGAACCCACCCCCGCACATCTTCCAGCTCGAGCAACGCGGCGCGGATGCCGTACTCGAGGATGCGGTGGTCGTGGTAAGCGTCGCCGTCCAGGCTCACTCGCGGGATCTCCTCGACGCGGGCGAGCCAGTCGCGCCATTCGGCGACCGCGGCCTCCATCGCGGTGGCGGACACGTCCGGCAAGCGATCATCCCAGTCGTGGACGCCGAGTTCGGTCGCGCGCACCGGATCCAGCGCCAGGTACCACTGGAGGAAATCCTGCGACAGGGCGTCGAAGCGTCCCTGATCGGGGCTCGGGACGCTGCGCCCGCCGGCGCAGGCGGCGCAGACCACGCACACGACCCACAGGACCAGGCGGAGGGTGTAGTTGAGGGTCCGAGGCATCAGAACTTTAACGCTACCACGGAGGCCCGTGGGCCGTTGGGTAGAATCCCTGTGTGATTACCCCAACCCGTTCCATCGTGATCGTCGGCGGCGGCGTGTTCGGGATCAGCGCGGCCATCGAATTCCGCGCGCGCGGTTGGGTGGTGACCGTATGCGATCCCGGACCCCTGCCGCATCCTGACGCCTCGTCGACGGATATCAGTAAGGCCGTACGCATGGACTACGGCGCCGACGTCCTGTACACGGAAATGGCCGAGGCCAGCATCGAGGGGTGGTGCCGCTGGAACGTCGAGTGGGAGGAACCGCTCTACCATGCCGACGGCTTCCTGATGATGACGCGCACATCGATGAGCCCCGGCAGTTTCGAGTACGACGGCTTCGGCCTGCTACGTGCCAGGGGACATCCGGTCGAGCGGATCGACCCGGCCGCGCTGGCGTCCCGCTTTCCGGCGTGGCGCGCGGACGATTACGTCGATGGGTACTTCAACACGAACGGCGGATGGGCCGAGAGCGGCCGGGCCATCGAGCGACTCGTCCGCGAGGCCACGCGGCGCGGCGTTCTTCTCCGTGAAGGCTCGCGCTTCGCCTCGCTACTGGAACGGAACGGACGCGTGCGGGGAATCGAACTAGTGGGTGGCGAAACCGTCGAGGCGGATCGCGTGTTGATGGCCGCGGGGGCCTGGACCCCGGCGTTGCTGCCTTGGCTCGCCGATCGGCTGTGGACCGTGGGGCAGCCCGTACTGTATTTCCGCCCGCACGATCCCGAGAACTTTCGCGGCGACCGGTTCCCCGTCTGGGGCGCGGATATCTCCAATAGCGGCTGGTACGGGTTCCCGCTGTCACGCGAAGGAGTCGTCAAGGTCGGACACCACGGAAGCGGGACGCGCATGCACCCCGACGCGGAGCGCCGGATCCCGGATGGCCACGAGGAGCGCTGTCGAGAGTTCTTGTGCGGAACGTTTCCGGCGCTCGCCGACGCGCAACTCGTCGAGAGCCGAGTTTGTCTCTACTGTGACAGTTTCGACGGCAACTTCCTGATCGACGGCGACCCGGACCACCCCGGCTTGATCGTGGCCTCCGGGGGCAGCGGGCACGGATTCAAGTTCGCTCCGATTCTCGGCGGGCTGATCGCCGATGTCGTGGAGGACGTCGAGAATAGCTGGGCGCCGCGATTCGCCTGGCGGTCGCTCGGCCTCCGCACCGCCGAGCAGGCGCGCTACCTTCCCGACGAGCCTTGAACAGCTCTCGTTCCTGGAGGCCCCATGATCCCCCTCGAAGATTTCTTCCGTAAGCCGGACAAGATCGCCCTGCGGTTGTCCCCCGACGGTAAATCGCTCGCCTGGTTGGAGCCCTGGGAGCGGCGTCTCAACCTCACCGTGCAAAACCTCGCCGACGGGAGCTCCCGACGCGTGACGGCGGCTCGCGAGCGTGATCTGAGCGGCTATGTCTGGGTCAGCAGCGACCGCCTGGTCTACGTGCAGGACACGGGAGGGGATGAGAACTACCGTCTTTACGCGGTGAGCCGCGATGGTGGGAATCCGATCGATTTGACGCCGTTTCCGGGCGTGAAGTGCGACATCGTCGACGATCTCGAGCAGGACGACGATCACATCCTCTTCCAGATGAACCGGCGGGACCCGCAGGTGTTCGACGTTTACCGGCTCAACGTCCACGACGGCTCGATGTCACTGATCGGCGAGAACCCGGGCAACATCCAGAGCTGGTTCACCGATCACGACGGCAAGCTGCGTCTCGCGATGACGACGGACGGAGTCAACACGAGCCTGCTCGTCCGCGAAACGGAAGCCGGCAAGTGGCGCACCGTGGCAACCTACGATTTCAAAGAATACGTGCGGCCCCAACTCTTCACCTTCGACAATCGCGCGATCTACGTTGCCTCGAACCTCGGCCGCGACACGCTGGCGATTGCCGAATACGATCTGACCCTCGGTCGCGAGGCCAAGGTGTTGTTCGAACACGATGAGGTGGACGTCGACAACCTGATGTTCTCTCGCGCGCGCCAGTGCTTGACCGGAGTCGCATTCGAGGTCGATAAACTGGACTATCACTTTTTCGACGAGGCGCGCGCCGAGCTCCAGACGTTCATCGACGGTCGACTGCCGGGCCGCGAGAACACCGTCGTCTCACACTCGCGCGACGAAAACCACTCCATCGTGCTTTCGGGAAGCGATCGTACGCTCGGGGAGTACTACCTGCTCGATGCGCAGGCACGCACGCTGACCCATCTGTTCAAGATCTCTCCCTGGCTTGACGAGCGGCACATGGCCGAGACGCAGCCCATCCGCTACACCGCGCGTGACGGACTCGCGATCCGCGGCTACCTGACGTTGCCGCCGGGACTCGAGCCGAAATCCTTGCCGTTGATCGTTCACCCCCACGGTGGGCCGTGGGCGCGCGACCGTTGGGGCTTCGACCCCGAACTGCAGTTTCTGGCCAGTCGCGGCTATGCGGTGCTGCAGATCAACTTCCGCAGCTCGGCCGGTTTCGGCCGCCGGTTCCTCGAGGCCGGTTTCGGCCAGTGGGGGTTGGGCATGCAGGACGACATCACCGATGGCGTCCGCTGGGCCATCGACGAGAGCATCGCCGATCCCGCGCGGATCGCGATCTACGGCGGTAGCTACGGTGGCTACGCCGCGCTCGTGGGCTTGACCAAGACACCGGACCTCTATGCCTGCGGGATCAGCTACGTCGGCGTCTCGAACCTGTTTACCTGGATCGAGTCGATCCCGCCGTACTGGAAGCCCTATCTCGAGATGCTCTACGAGATGGTCGGGCATCCCGAGCGGGATCGCGAGCGGTTCGAGGCGACGTCGCCCTTCTTCAACGTCGACGCGATTGTCGCGCCCCTGTTCGTGGCCCAGGGCGCGAACGACCCGCGGGTCCGCAAGCAGGAATCCGACCAGATTGTTGCGGCGCTCCGCGCCCGTGGCGTCGAGGTGACCTACATGGTCAAGGAAAACGAGGGGCACGGATTCGTCAACGAGGAGAACCGCTTCGAGTTCTACCGTGAGATGGAACGTTTTCTGCACCGTTGGCTGGCCCCCGGCGAAGTGACGGGAACCTAATCGGCCGCTCGCACGTAGAGTTGACCGGGAGGGATACGGACATGGCGGACGCCACCCAAGCGGCCAGGAAAGGCTATTTCAAACGCGGTTTCATCGGATGCTTCTCGGTCCTGGGCGTTTGTCTGGTGCTGGTGACGGTGTGGGCGCTGATCACGGTCGCTCGCGGCAAGCAGGAAGTCGTGCGCGAATCGGACCTGTTGACCCACGATATCCCGCAAGGGAACTGGATCGTCCCGGACACGAGCGAACCGCCGATCGTCGATGCGGGCCAGATGGGCCGGGTGATTCTCGACATCAGCCTGGCAAATTTCACGATCATCCCCACATCTCCCGGCACCCCCGTTCGGCTCGATGCACACTACAATTCGGGTTCGTACAAGCTAAAGGAAACGTTCGCATCTTCGGGCGAGTTGGGTTGGACGTACCGGCTCACGTTCGGCAAACGATCGATGTTCCAGTTTTTTCACATCGACCCGGACAATCGCCTCGAGTTGTACCTCCCCGAGGGAACGCCGATCGTTTTGGAAGGCCAACTCGGCGGCGGCAAGTCCCAACTCGAACTGGGTGGCCTGTGGATCGAGAGCGTCGATCTTGAAATCGGGATCGGCGACCACAGCATCGATTTCGACAAACCTCTTGCCGTTCCGATGACCCGGTTCGAGATCGACGGCTCGATCGGAGAATTGAGGATCCGGCTCCTGGGTAACGCGAGTCCCGCCCACGTTCGCATCGATCATTCAATCGGTGCACTCTATGTGGATCTGCGTGGTGCCTGGCAAAACGACTCCGACGTTTTCGTTGATTCGAGCATCGGAAAATGCCATGTCAACTTGCCCGCGGAAGGAATCGGACTTGAATTGGTCGGAGCATCGATCACGTTCGGAGAATCCGACACACGAGGGGCTCGCCGACGCGGCGAAGTTCCCGTGGGCGCCCCCGTCGTACGCCTCAGGGTGAGCCACTCGTTGGGGGAATTGCGTCTGACCGATTAGCCCACCACGCGAGTACAATAGCCGGCCCGATGGGTACTTGGTCCAAGCTTGCCGGTCTGAAGTTGACGATCGATAGCGTCGAGCTGCAGCCGCGGTCGTTGCGCGTCACGCCGCAGTTCGACCGGCGTACGACGGTTGTTCGTCTCGGTGGGGCCGGTGTTCACGGCCTCGGAGAGGACGTGAGCTACGACGACGGCGACCAGGAACGATTCCAGCAGGCGACGATCGCGTGGCCGCGAGGCGAGTTCGACCTAGCCGGCTTTTCGACCGCGCTCGACGGTATCGAGTTGTTCGGGCAGCCCCCGCAACTCTTCGCGTACCACGACTACCGGCGCTGGGCGGTCGAGGCGGCGGCGCTGGATCTGGCGCTACGCCAGTCCGGCCGGACCCTGGCGGCGCAACTTGGCCGATTGCCGCGTCCGGTCCGGTTCGTCGTTTCGATGGGGTTAGGGCATTCCCCGACGCTGGACAAGGTCCACGGGTTGATTCGTCGCGTCCCGAGCACGCGCTTCAAGCTGGACGCGAACTCCGAATGGTCGCAGGACCTGCTCGACGAAATCGCGGCATTGAACGCGATCGATATCGTTGACTTCAAGGGCGCGTACAAGGGCACGCCCGTCGACACCGTGCCCGACGCGCGACTCTACCGGCGTGTGGCGGAAACGCTCCCGCAAGCCATCCTGGAAGACCCAGCGTGGATCGCCGAGACTGCCGTGGCCTTGGAGCCGTACCACGAGCGTATCGCATGGGACGCGGCGATCCATAGCGTGAGCGATATCGAAGCGCTTCCGTTCCAGCCGCGCGCGATGAACCTCAAACCGTCCAGGTTCGGCACGTTGGAGCGGCTGTGCGAGGCCTACGATTACTGCGCGCGACACCGCATCACGACGTACGGCGGCGGCCAGTTCGAGTTGGACATCGGGCGGCATCAAATCCAAACACTGGCGTCGCTGTTCCACAGCGACGGTCCCAACGATGTTGCACCGGTTGCCTACCACCGCCCCGACGAACATCCCATCCTGCCCGCAAGCCCACTCACGCCGGCACGACCCGGTCCCGAGTCCGGTTTCGTAGAGAGTTGGTCATGAGCGAACGCTTGAGTATCGACGAGTTGGCCGCGTTGGTGCGGCGCGTGTTCGCGCCCGGAGCGGGAGACACACACCTGGTCATCCTGATCGATCAGCCGGATCTTTCCGTCAAGGACCGGCCCGAGTGGCTGGACCGTCGCAGGCTGGCGTTGGAGTGGCGCGACGGGTTGCGCCAGGGTGGGCTGGCGTTCGAATCGATCCGACTCTATGTGTACCCGAACGTTCACGCCAACAACGCGGATCTGCCACCGGCGGCGTTCCTCTGGGAGGGCGACGCGCCACCGCAGGAGTTGACCAACCTGTACGGCGATGCTGTCGCGTTCGATGAGATCTTCTCACGTTGCAGCATCGTTATCGCGTTGACTGAGCTGTCGGCGTCCGCGCCGCTCAAGATCGCGGCACCGCGCTGCGGTTTTCGGGCGGCGTCGATGCCCGGCTTTTCGCGCGCGATGGTGCCCGCGTTGCGGTTGGACTTCGACGATGTTCAGCGCCGCTGCGAATCGATCAAGCAGCGGCTCGACGCCAGTCAGAGTGCGACGGTGGTCTGGACCGCAGCGGACCGGCACGGGGAGCTTCGGATCGATCTTCGCGGCCGGCTGGCGGTGGCCAGCGGCGGCGTGATACGCGAGCCCGGGATCGCCGCAAACCTACCGTCGGGGGAAACGTTCATCGTTCCCTACGAGGGCGAACAACCTGAGATGTCGAGCCACACAGCCGGGGTGCTGCCGCTCCAACTCGACGGCGAGCTATTCTTCCTGAACATCGAGGCGAACCGTGTCGTCGCCGTCGAGGGCGAGGGGCCGGTGGCGGCCAACCGGCGCAAGGCGTTTGAAGCCGAACCGGCGTACGCCAACGTCGCGGAACTAGGGTTGGGGATCCTCGCGGACTACGGTGTGGAGCCGGTCGGAGAGACTTTGCTCGACGAGAAGCTCGGCCTGCACATTGCCTTTGGCCGCAGCAACCACTTCCCCGGTGGCACCGTCGGTCCCGACGATTTCTCGCGGCCGGACCGCGTGGTCCACATCGATTACATTTACCTGCCGCAAACGCAACCTGACGTGCGGATCGACGAACTCGTGCTGGAGGATGCCGGCGGAGGTCGTGAAACTTTGATGCGCGACGGCTCCTGGATCATCTGAAGGGGTCCGTCTGAAGGGGTCAGGTCTCACATTTCTACATTCGGTAGGAGACCAGGGCCGCCCTTACTTCGGAGGCTTGGGTTGGCGAGAACTGGATGTTGAAACGTGAGACCTGACCCCCTTGCGGAAGTGTTTGCGGATCGACGCCAGGTAAACCAGCGTCACGAACGTCAGCACAAGCGTCGCGACGATACCTGGCCACTTCGACGGCTCGTCCGACGTGAGCAGTAGTTCGATCTGTCTTTCCGGGTAGTCGAGAGCGCGATACCACGCGGCGCGCGGCGTTTCGAGCAACGTCCAGACGGTCGACGCCGCGACCAAGATCGTGCTGATCCCGGTCGCCCACCAAGCAGACGGTTTCAAACGGAACAAGGCCCAACCGATCCAGACGAAGCCTGCGCCGCTCAGCAGCGTCAATGCGGACCCCGCGACCCCGGTTCGCAGATCACCGAACCAGGGCAGCAACGGGCGCAGCGCCATCGGCAACGACAGCAGTCCGGCAAAGCCAAGCGCCAGGGCCAGAACCAACACCGTCGAGGGACAGCGATCGCTCCAGTCCGGGTCGGGGTGCCGTGCCCGGCATGTCGCCAGCACATCTCTGTGGTTGTACGCCCATAGGATCAAGAGCGGCATCACGATGCCGAATCCGGCGCACGGGAGCAGCAAGATCCAGCGGATCAGCGTTTCGATTTCGGGTGGCCGATCCGCGAGCTCGGAACCCGCGAGGATCGTCAGGTCGTCGAGGTTGGTCACGACGAAGCCCAGCGTGGCGAGCCCGACGAACAGCCAGGTCCATCCGACCGTCAGCATCGCTGGCCGGACCCAGCGGCGCTCGCGTATCGAACCGGTCCCGCAGGCGACCAGCACGACGCCGATCGCCACGAACGTGATCACTCCGGTTGCAATCTGGGACGCGGTGATGCGGAAGTCGGGGATCGAGTCGGCGAGCAGCGGAAGGGCGAAATGCGACAGACCGAGAAGCACGGCGCCGATCCCGGCCAGGATCGTCAACAAGCCGAAAAGCCTGAGCCGAACGCCGCGATCGCGGTAGGCACCTTCGCTCGTCATCGCGGGCCATGGTAACCCCAAAAGAAAAGGGCGGTGCCCACGGCACCGCCCTTGTTCGCTTCATGGTGGGTTATGTGGTCTAGAGCCAGTTTCTAAGCTGCTCTTCGGACAACCGCGACGGATGCCCGCGCCAGATGATCTTGCCGTCCTTGACCACGGCCGCCGCCGGGATGCCGGCGACACCGAAGTGCTGGCTCGCGGAGCCGTTCTCCTTGGCGATCGGGTAGCTCAGATTCTTTTCTTTGATGAAGTCTTCGACCTTCTGCTCGGTCGCGCTCTTGTTGATCTTGGTCAAACCGACGATCTGCAAACCGTCGTCCTTGAGCGAGTCGTAGAACGCCTGAAGCTTCGGGACCTCGCGCTGGCAGTACCCGCACCAAACCTCCCAGAACACCACCAGGGTGGTATCGTTTCCGGAGAGATCGACGTCGTTCTCGCCCTGGAACCATTTCTCGATGCCCCAATCCTCAGGGGTAGCCTTACCGACGATCTGGAGTTCCCGGTAGGTCTTGAGCGCGCCCTTGGCGGCCGTGGTGGTGCCGTACTTTTGCATGAACGCCGTCATCTCCGCCTTGGCTTTGGTGGGGTCGCCGGAGGCGACCAACCGGTTGACCGCGGCGAGGGCAGTTTGCGCCTCGGCTTCCTTGGCGGCACTGTTACCGCCGCCGCCGGCCAACTGTTTCGAGATCTTCGACAGTTGTTGCGTCAGGTTGCGTTCCATTGTGGCGATGCGTCGCTCCAGGGCATCCACCTTGTCGGACAACGCCTTGATGTCGGAACCGGATTGAGCCAGCGTGGTGGACGGTACGGCGACCATGACCGCAAAGGCGAAAAGGGCAAGAACGAGTGCACGTGAACGCATGGAATCCTCCGCTAGTCTTGAACTATGAAATTGCTTTTCAAGTGTGGGAATAATACCGTCAGACCCACGCTGGGTCCACCGCATCGCGCCGTTCGTGGTGCTCACGCTGCACCTTTCCGTCCTGCAATTGGTTTCGCACGATGTTCCAGTTTCCCCGTTTTACAGGGTTTTTACGGTATCCTCGACGCGTTCTCACATGAGGTTCCTTGATGTCCACCCACCGTTCCCCGCGACGCTGGTCGGCCCGCCAGTTGCGCTGGTTGCTCAGTGCTTACCCCCCGCTGCTGTTTCAACGGATCCAGGTGCTCGAGATCGATGCGGGGTTCCGCCGCGCGTTGGTGCGCGTACGCCGTTCGATTTTTTCTCGCAACCTCCAGGGCTCGACGTTCGGCGGAACGATTTACGCCGCCGTCGACCCGTTTCACGCGTTGTTGCTCTGGCAGATCTGCGCTCACGAAGGCTTCCGTGTCCAGGCCTGGATGAAAGAAGCGGTGATCACGTTTCTTCGACCCGCCGAATCGCACCTGACGATCGAGTTCACGCTCGACGATCGGACCGTCGACAACGCCCTCCGCTCCATCGGTGAAACAGGGCGCTTCGCGCACGCCTTCGAAGTCCAGGCGTTGGACGAGCAGGGCGCCGTGTGCGCCGTCGTCCGCACCGACGTCCGGATTCTCCGGCCCGAACGAAAGCCCGCTAGTTGATGGCGTAGGGCTCGGCCAGCGCGAACGGCGCAATCTTGACGTCAAAACGTTCGCCGCCCTCGGTGATCATCTGATAGGTCCCGTGCATCGTGCCGAAATTTGTTCCCAGCGGGCATGCCGAGGTGTATTCGAACGATTCGCCGGGCGCCAACACGGGCTGTTTGCCTACGACCCCCGGGCCGCGCACCTCTTCGGCGTCGCCGTCGCCATCCGTGATGATCCAGTGCCTGCTGATCAACTGTGCGGTCTCGCGCCCCTCGTTCGTGATGCGGATCGTGTAAGAGAAGAACCAGCGTTTCCCCGCCGGGTCGGAGCGTTCCGGCACGAAGGTCGATTCGACCTCCACGCGGATGCCTCGTGTCGTTGAGCTGGATCCCGACATCGTGCTGGTATCGTAGCATCGGGCGGGTCGGTCCCGCGGCCGGTTCCGTGCTACAGGTATGCGCTTCAACGCTTCAAGAACAGACACTCTCGCAAAGGGTCCAAGACATGAGTTACTTGACCGAGGACAAGCTCGCCATTTTCGGTTCAGCCGGCGCGATCGGTTCGAACATGGTCCAGGCTGCCCTGACGCTGGGCTTGACGCCGAATATCGTGATGGTCGATCCGTACGACAAGGGCAACGAGGGCGCTGCGGAGGAGATCTACCACTGCGCGTTCCCCGGAGCGAACGTGACGTGGACGTCCGCTGCCGGCGAAGCGCTTCGCGGGACACGTTACTTGATCAGTTCCGGAGGCGCGCCGCGCAAGGAGGGGATGACCCGGGAGGACCTGCTACAGGGCAACGCGGAGATCGCGGCGCAACTCGGACGCGACATCAAGGAATACGCTCCGGATCTGAAATTCGGCGTGGTCATCTTCAATCCCGCCGATATCACGGGTCTGGTCGCGTTGGTGCACTCCGGGCTGGCGCCGTCGAAAATTTCGACGCTTGCCGCGCTCGATTCCACGCGCCTGCAAACCGCGTTGGCGCAGCACTTCAGCGTGCGTCAAGACGAAGTAACCGGCTGCCGTACGTACGGGGGACATGGCGAGATGATGGCCGTCTTCGCCAGCACCGCCAGGGTTTCGGGGCGTTCTCTCTTGGATCTCATCGGAACCGACGAGCTACCCGAGGACAAGTGGAACACGATCAAGCAACACGTACGGCAGGGCGGCAAACGGATCATCCAATTGCGCGGCCGCAGCTCGTTCCAGAGTCCGTCGTATCAGTCCCTGATGATGATCAAGGGCGTGATCGACGGCGGGGGTTACGACTGGCCCGCCGGCGCCTATGTCAACGACGCCGAGCTGGGATTCACGCAGACTTTGATGGCGATGGATACGACGCTCGGGAGCGACGGCGTTTCGTGGACGATGCCAAAAGGCACCGAGGCGGAAATCCTCGAGTTGCGCGCCAGCGCCGAACACCTGGCGAAACTGCGCGACGAGGTGATCGAGATCGGAGTACTTCCGCCGCTCGACGCATGGGCCGAGATCAACCCGAACCTCTAGCAATGACCAAGCTGAGCATCGCGGATCTCGACCTGGGCGGACGCACCGTCCTGATGCGCGTCGATTTCAACGTTCCGATTCGAGCCGGAGTCGTGGACAACGACCAGCGCATCGTTGCGGCCTTACCGACGATCCGCCACGCGCTCGCGCACGGCGCGGCGGTGGTGCTGATGAGCCACCTGGGTCGGCCCGGGGGCGAGGTGAAACGTGAACTCAGTCTGCGGCCGGTCGCCGCGTGCCTGGCCGGGCACCTCGGACGTGAGGTCGGCTTCGTCGACGATTGCGTCGGTGCTGCGGTCACGGTCGGCGTCGAGGCCATGCAACCCGGGGACGTGCTACTCCTCGAAAACCTCCGCTTCCACCCCGGCGAGGAAAATCCGGAGCGAGAGCCCGGGTTCGCCGACATGCTTGCACGGCTGGGCGACGTCTACGTCAATGATGCGTTCGGGACCGCGCATCGCGCACACGCATCGATGGTCGCCGTCGCGGAACACTTTGAACGGCGTGCCGCCGGACTTTTGCTGGTCAAGGAACTCGAGTATTTTAACCGCGCCCTGTCGGATCCCGCCCGGCCGTTCATCGCGGTCCTCGGCGGGGCCAAGGTCAGCGACAAGATCCTGGTCTTGCAGCACCTGCTCGACAAGATCGATCGGTTGATCGTGGGCGGGGCAATGGCCTACACGTTCTTGCACTCGCAAGGTATCGAGGTCGGCGACTCTCACGTTGAACAGGACAAGGTGGACCTCGCCGCGAGCATCGTCGCTGCGGCCGCCGCGAAGAACGTCGATCTGCTGTTGCCCGTTGATCACGTGTGCGGGCGCGTGTTCGATGTCTCGACCCCGCCCGAGGTGGTGGACACGGCGGCGATCCCGCCCGGCTGGATAGGTCTCGACATCGGTCCGGTCACGGCGCGAGTGTACGCGCAGGCCATTGCCGCGGCGGGAACGGTCATCTGGAACGGCCCGATGGGTGTATTCGAGTGGGCCGCGTTCAGCGCGGGCACGATGACCGTGGCGCGAGCCTGTGCCGAATCGAGTGCGTTGACGATCGTCGGTGGGGGTGATTCTGCCTCGGCGGCGACGAAGTCGGGCCTGGCCGATCGCTTCGATCACATCTCGACCGGGGGCGGCGCGAGCCTCGAACTACTCGAAGGGAAAACACTTCCAGGTGTCGAGGTGTTGAGCGATGGCTAGCGGACGCAAGCGACGACGGCCGATCGTGACGGCCAATTGGAAGATGCACGGCGATCTCGCGTCGCTGTCAGTGCTCGCGGCGGCAATCGGCGACAAGACCGCCGGTTCGTCCGTCGAAGTCGTGCTTTGTCCACCGTTCCCGTACCTGATCCCGATCGCCGCGACCCTCGACGGGACGATTCGTCTCGGCGCTCAGGACGTTCATTTCGAAGGACCCGGGCCGCACACCGGGGACGTTGCCGCGTCGATGCTTGCCGACCTCGGTTGCCGCTACGCGATCGTCGGCCACAGCGAGCGCAGGGCGAACCACGGTGAGACCGACGAGACGGTCCGGCGCAAGGCCGCGGCGCTGATGGAGGCCGGCGTTCACCCGATCGTGTGCGTCGGGGAAACGCTCGAGCAGCGCGAGAGCGGGGAGACGGAAGCCGTCCTGGAACGCCAGCTCGCGGAAAGCCTAAGGGGGCTGACCGCGGACGCCGACCGGTTCGTGATCGCGTACGAGCCGGTCTGGGCGATCGGCACCGGGCGCACCGCCACGCCCGAGCAGGGGCAACGGGCGCACGCGTTCCTGAGGCAGCGGTTGGGTTCGATCGAGAGCGCTGAAGTTGCCGAGTGCGTCCGTATCCAGTACGGCGGAAGCGTCACGCGGGACAACGCGGCGGCCTTGTTTTCCTGCTCCGATATCGATGGCGGCCTGATCGGCGGGGCATCGCTCGACGCCGGCTCCTTCGCGGCGATCGTCGCGGCGTGCGTGGCCTAGCAGCCCGTTCTCGGTAGCGGCTGTTATGCTGATTGGTCGGATAAGGAGATCCTGCCGTGAAGCCAATCCGACTCGTCCCCGTCTTTTTTCTCGTCGCCGTCCTCGCCGTGGGAGGAGCCGCTCTGGCGGATCCCTCGAGGGTGCACGTCAACGAGGGTTCCGCCGAGCGCGCGATCGAGATCGCCCAGGCAACCGTGCAAGCGATGGGTGGTTGGGAAGCGGTCGATGCGACGCGCTTCGTCAGTTGGAAGTTCTTCGGCCGCCGACAACACTATTGGGACCGTCACACGGGGGATATCCGCATCGAGACCGAAAGCGACGGTATCTCGACGATCATCCTGATGAACATCCACACCAAGGAAGGGCGCGCGTTCAAGGGCGGTGTGGAGTTGGAAGCGGACGAGCTCGCGGAGACGCTGGAAGGCGGACACCAGACCTGGATCAACGACGCCTACTGGATGTTCATGCCCTACAAATTGCTCGATCCCGGCGTCACGCTGACCTACGCCGGCGAGAAGTCGACCGTCGGGGGAAACGACGCCTGGGTCCTCGATCTGACGTTCAGTGACGGAGTCGGCTACACGCCCCAGAACCGATACCAAGTCTACGTCGGCAAGGAATCCGGCCTCGTCGAGCAATGGGACTTCTTCGCCGACGCATCGATGGACGAACCCAACTTCGCCAGCCCGTGGAACGATTGGAAGATGTTCGGCCGTATCAAGCTGGCGACGAACCACGGGCGTGACCTCGATTGGAAGATCGCCGTGCACGACGCGTTTCCTCCCGGCCTCTTGACCGATCCGGCCGTGGTCGCGGAGTAGGTCTTCGCGAATGGCCAAGCACCGCGTGGTGATCGTGGGAGGTGGCTTTGGCGGTCTGAACGCGGCGCTGGGCCTGGCCCACGTCGATGTGTCGGTGACGTTGGTCGACCGGCGCAATTTTCACCTGTTCCAGCCGTTGCTCTACCAGGTTGCCACGGGGGGCCTGTCTCCGGCCGACATCGCCTCGCCGCTGCGCGCCGTGCTCAAACGCCAACGCAACACCCGCGTGCTCCACGGTGAAGTGACAGACATCGATCCGCGGAGCAAGCGAATCACACTCGAATCCTGCGAACTCGAGTACGACACGTTGATCCTCGGGACCGGTGTGCGACCCTATTACTTCGGCCACGACGACTGGGAAGCTCACGCGCCGGGCCTGAAGACGGTGGAGGACGCGACGCGGATCCGGGCCAAGATCCTCAACGCGTTCGAGCGCGCTGAACGCGAAGACGACGCGGCGGCGCGGCGGGCGTGGATGACCTTCGTCATCGTCGGCGGCGGCCCGACCGGGGTGGAGCTGGCCGGCGCCGTGGGCGAACTCGCACGCCATACCTTGCGGCATGATTTCCGCAGGATCCGTTCCAGAGACGCACGCGTGTTGCTGGTCGAGGGTTCCAATACGCTGCTCGGCAGCTTCGTCAAGCCGCTCCCTGCCGCCGCGCGCCGGGCACTCGAGAAGTTGGGCGTGGAAGTCGTTTGCGATACACAGGTGAACCGGATCGGCGAACGGTCGGTCACGTTGCGCGACACCGGCAGCGGTGAGGACACGATTCTCGAGACGCGAACCATCCTGTGGGCCGCCGGCGTTCGCGCGTCGAGCCTGGGTGGTGTGCTGGCGCGTGCCGCGGACGTCGAGACCGACCGGCTCGGGCGACTCAGGGTCGAACCCGACCTCACGGTGCCGGGCCACGCCGACCTGTTCGTCATCGGCGATCTGGCCCATCTGGAAGGGGCGGACGGGAATCCGCTGCCGGGCGTCGCTCCGGTGGCGATGCAACAGGGCCGCTATGTCGCGCGCGCGATACGGTCGCGTGCGGCGGGCCGACCGGTCGCGCCGTTTCGATACCGCAACAAGGGGTCTCTGGCGGTCATCGGCCGCGCGGCCGCGGTTGCCGACCTGGGCAAGCACCTCCGCTTCACAGGTTACCCGGCATGGTGCCTGTGGCTGCTGGTGCACATCATGTATCTCGCCGAGTTCGAAAACCGCGTGCTGGTGTTCATCCACTGGGCGTTCAGCTATTTCACACGCAAACGGGGCGCGCGTCTGATCACCGGCCAGCGCGAGATCTAGCGGATCTGCTAGGCCAGCAGCCGGTTGAGTTCCTCGACCGCGCGCTCTTCGTCGAACAGGATCTGCTCCAACGAATCGGCCAGCTCCTCGTCGAGTCCATCCATCGACAGGATGGCGCTGTAGGATTCGGCGGCGCGTGTCTCGGTTTTCAACGCTTCGTCCAGCATCAATTTGTAGTCGGTCGTGTGGACGATCTCGGTGGAGTCGCGCCCGGTGACCGCGGCGCCCCCGAGCTTGACGATCGCGCCACGCACCAGGTTGCTGTGGCCGACGGATTCGGTCGCTTCCGTCTCGAAGTACGGTTTGAGGTGCAGGCGGTGGATGCCACCGACATACGCCGCGTAGTGGGCGTACATCGTCATCGCGCGCATCTCCCAGCCCAACGCTTGGTTCAGTCTTTCAATCAACTCGATCGAGCCGCTCGCAGTACTCATGGTCGATCTTTCCTCATGCGGTTCAGACCCGGAATGCGTTCGCAGGAACACCGATGGTAGCACCCAACGCGAACGGGAGGTTGTCGGCTTCGTGAAGCAGCAGCCACTTCTTTCGATCGACGCCGCCCCCGTAGCCCGAGATCGAACCATCGGCGTGGATCACGCGGTGGCAGGGGATCACGATCGCGACGGGGTTCGTCGCGTTGGCCGTCGCCACGGCGCGGAATCCCGTCGGTTGCCCGATCAATCGCGCCAGTTCGCCGTACGACGCGGTACACCCGCCCGGGATGCGCCGCAGGGCCGCCCACACCCGGCGTTGAAACCCGGTGCCCCCGGCGTCGGTGCGGATCCTTCCGAGCGCGCCGATCGCGCCCTCGAAGTAAGCGCGAAGATCCGCCTCGGCGGGGTCCGCAGGCCCGCCGGTGTCCGGCTCGATCGAACCGAAACGGCTTTCCAAGAAGCGCCACAGGCTGTCGGTGCGGTGCGCAAAGGCCAGCCCGGCCAAACCCGCCGGGGTCGAAACCAGCGTGACCGCGCCCAGCGGGGTCTCCAACTGTGAAACCGTCAGTTTCATCCGCGCATTGTACGACCTCTGGAAACGTCACACCGTCCTGATCCGAGGACGACCGGTTTCTCCCAAAACACCCAAAAACGTTGGATCGGCTTGGCATCGGCCTTGCTCTTGACAAGGGTGCCGGCCGC
>SMVB01040339.1_pt1 | contig 27861 bp, 25 predicted proteins | sample 2456461 | NCBI WGS metagenome assembly SMVB01 (sample SAMN11095934, study PRJNA526329) | marine sediment metagenome | biome: Marine sediment; feature: Surficial sediment; material: Deep marine sediment; isolation source: Hadal surficial sediment | place: Pacific Ocean | collected 2014-05 | depth... | reverse complement strand
GGCGCTGCCGCAGCAGGTGGACCGTTCGCGGCAGCTCCCGGGGCACCGCCGCCGCCACCACCGCAGGCCGCCAACAGCACCGTTAATAAGAGTATCCCTGAGATACCGGGCAGCTTTTTCATGAAATTACCTCCGCCTTCTGAACCAGAGTGTGCGTTTTCGGCGGAGTGTAGCAACCGCTATGCGATGCGGCGGGTATTATGTCAAGTTAACCCGAAAAACATGTCGGATGTCCCTGTGACTTTCAGGGTCTTTGACGCGAATTCGCAGGCAGCACCTCGGCATCTATCACGACGCTGACACGCGGCAGATTATCGAGCAGAAACAGGATCTCGGCTCTATTGTGCAGGTTGCTGCAGGCCAGTTCGCCGATCACGTACGGGTAAGTCGCAACCTCAGAATTATCGCGCAACGACGTGAGTCGCGTATTACCGTTGCGCAGGTGATCGACCCAGACGGACGTATCGACGAGCATCATTCGGCCGCGGCCCGCCTGCGAGGACCTGACGTAGCGTATGAAGACGTCGTGAAGGATCTCAAGCGGCGTGAAAAAATATAGCGTTCGCCTGAAGCGCTCAACGATTGCGGAAATCGAGAGCATCCCACGGAAAGCCGAACCTGCACGGGCGGATCGTTTTCCAACACGCGCTGCTCGGGCACGGAGGGAGTTGACCCCGACCAGCCAACGCTATAAAAGGTGTGGTAACGCGATGACAGGAATCGGTGGATGACCAAGGGCATATTAATATTCGGCGGAACACGCGGGACCGGACTGGAAGTTGCACGTCTGTTACGCGCGCGTGACGATGCAGTCACGGTACTGGTCCGTGACGAGTCCGATGCGGCCGAACTCGAAACGCTTGGCGCCACGATCGTGCGCGGCAATGCTTTGGATCCGGTTGCCGTCGATGCGGCGTTCGCCTCGGGTGACTTCAGGGCTGCGGTCAATACGCTGGGCGGGAAACGGGGTGAACGGCCCAGGCCCGACATCGAGGGTACGCGACACATTACCGAGGCCGCCGCGCGCGCCGGCGTACGACGCATTCTCATGGTCAGTGCAATCGGTGCCGGTAACAGTCGCACGGCCGTGGCGCCGAAGGTCCTGGAGGTACTCGGGGAGGTCCTGGAGATGAAGACCCAGGCCGAGAACGGCCTGCTGAATAGCGGCCTGGACTATACGATCCTGCGGCCCGGCGGCATGACGAATGATCCGGCCAGCGGCACGGCAATCAAGATAGAAGACCACAATCGCATGGGCGTCATCAACCGGGCGGACCTGGCCGCACTGCTGGTTGAATGCATTGACGATGACGCAACCATTGGCAAGATATATCATGCCGTCGACCCGGGGATTACTTGGGAGGCGCCGCTGCAGCGTGGTGAGAATTTTCCCGAGCGAAAGTAACGCGGAGAATTGATCGAAACTGCGCGCTCGGGCGCGGCTATCGAAGAATAATGGTAGACTCCGACAACAAAACAATCAGAATGAGATAATCCCCATGAAAAATCTGACTCCGATCATCGCAAGCATTTTATTACTGGTATCCGGACTCGCATACGCCGACCGGGAAGTAGAGGACTACTCCGAGACGCTCGGCATGTTCAAGAAGAATGAGGCCGTTGCCCCTTATTTCGGTTCGGCTCACAGCTACGCCGTCTTCCCGACCATCGCCAAAGGCGGCATCGGCATAGGCGCTGCGCATGGCAAGGGCCAGGTCTATACCGGCGGCGCCGTTACCGGCTTCACATCGCTGACACAGATCACGATTGGCTTCCAACTCGGTGGACAAGCCTACAGCCAGGTCATCTTCTTCGAGAACGAAACCGCTTATACCAACTTTACCAACGGCAATTTCGAGTTCGATGCCCAGGCATCGGCAATTGCCATCAACGCCAGCGCGCAGGCCAGTTCGGGCACGACCGGTACGGCTGCCAGCGCAGGCACCGGCGGCGGCGATGCCGGAAAGCAAGCGAAGGCGGCATACCACAAGGGCATGCTGATCTTCGTCATCGGCAAGGGCGGCCTGATGTACGAAGCCTCGCTCGGCGGGCAGAAATTCAAGTACGAGCCGATATAGGGTAAGTGTACGGGCGCCGCCATCATGTTCAGCCGCTTCTCTCGCAGCTGGGAACTGATCAAAGTCAGCATGAATGTCCTGAAAAAGGACAAGGAGCTGCTGGTCTTTCCGCTGTTCTCGTCGATTGCCGCCATCGCAGTGCTGGCGTCGTTCATCCCGTTGTTTATCATCGGCGGCGGCGCCGAGCCAGCCACTGCGGGCGAGAACGATGGCGAAACGCTCAATCTGCTTGTCTTCGGTGCATTTTATCTCGTTGAGTATTTCGTGATTTTCTTTTTCAACACGGCGCTCGTCGGTGCCGCGCTGATCCGAATGGATGGCGGCGACCCGACCGTCGCGGACGGCCTGCGAATCGCCATCTCGAAGATCGACAAGATCCTCGGCTACACACTGATCGCCGCGACCATCGGGCTGGCCCTGCGCGCCATCGCCGAACGCGTCGGCTTCATCGGGCAGATTGTCGTCAGCCTGCTCGGCGCCGGCTGGACGGTCGCCAGCTTCCTGACCGTACCCATACTGGTCAGCAAGGACATCGGCCCGCTCGACGCGGTCAGGGAAAGCGCTTCGCTGCTGAAGAAAACCTGGGGCGAGAACCTGATCGCAACATCCGGCTTCGGCCTCGTGTTCTGGCTGATCTATATAGGGCTATTTTGCGTCGTGGGATCGGTCGCCTATTCGATCGGCAGCAACAGCGAGCTGTTGATCGCATGGCTCGCCGTCGGTGTCCTGGCGTTCATGCTTACGGGGTTGATGCACGCAGCCCTGCAGGGCATTTTCTCGGCCGCGCTGTATCGGTATGCAACCGATGGAAAAGTCGGCGAAGATTTTGCTGCGGATACGCTGTCCCGGGTCTTCGCCTCCAAGGGGCTACCGAAGTCGCTGATGCCCTGACTACAACTGGCCCTTGATCGGCAGAATCCGGTAGAAGCCCACAGCGAAGCGCCGCCAGAAACCCGTCTGCGGCTCCTTGTCCAGAACCACTTCTTCTTCTCCGGACCGGTCGATCCAGCGAACCTTGCCTGCGTCGTTCAGCACGACCTCGTAAGTCATCGCGTCATAGCTGTCCATGAGCCGGTCGACTGCGTGCTCTGCCAGTTCAGGCGAATCCATGATGACGCCCAATTCCGTATTGATGTCGACGGAGCGTGGATCCCAATTGAACGAGCCGAGAAAAAACCGCTCCCGATCCACGATAAATGCCTTGGTATGCAACGTGGCCAACGAGGCGCCGGCACCACCGCGGTTGGCCTGCTCTACGCGATCGACGCCCTCGACGAAGGCATCCGGACGCACCTCACGCAGTTCGACGCCGCTCTCGAGTAATGCCTTGCGATAAGGGACGTAGCCGGAGTGCACCACCGCGTGATTCGTGGCGGCCAGCGAGTTGGTGACGATGACCACATCGACACCGCGCGCCTCGAGCGCAGCCAGATAGCTGACGCCGGACTTCAAGGGCACGAAATATGGCGATATGACGATCAGTTCCCACTGCGCCGACTGCACCGCCTTGTCGAGTGACGTCACGATCGAATCGGCGGTTTTCGCTTTCTTCTTGTCAGCCTTGTCCGGCGAATCATAGACCAGCTCATAGGCTGACCACGTGAACGTGTCAAGTTCCTGATCGACCGCATTGTCATAGGACTCTTTGAATGCGACCGCATAGGCAGTTTCACGCAGCCGCTGCACCGATGCGTCGATACGCCCGCGCAGACGCTCAAGCTCGCCCGCCGGATCGTCCGGCATGTGCGCAAACGCCGGCACCGGCGCCGCCAGCCGGTGGTTCCAGTACGTGTCGAACATATCCGAGACGTCGCGCACGATCGGGCCGATGCCAACAACATCGACGTCACCGAAATTCACATCGATACGCGCCGCGAAATATTCAGCGGCGATATTCCGCCCGCCGATGATCGTGATCTGGTTGTCGGCCGTGATCGACTTGTTATGCATGCGGCGATTCACCCGACCGAGCTCCGTGAAATTCAGGGCGCGCACGCCACGAACGCCGAACGGGTTGAAAATGCGCACCTCCAGATTCGGGTGCGAATCGAGTGCAGCCATGCCGGCGTCATAGCCCTGCGTCTGGATGTCATCAAGCAGCAGGCGCACCCGAACGCCGCGGTCGGCCGCCTGCAGCAGCGCGCCAACGAACGCGAAACCGATGTCGTCATTGGTAATCAGGTAATACTGTGCGTCGAGCGTGCGCTCGGCCCGTTTGATCATCAGTATCCGAACAGCAAGCGCATCGATCCCGTCTGACAACAGGTAGAACCCGGACTCGTCCGGGTGCCTGTCGTCGCGTGCCGATAACTGCCGGCCGAAATAGGTCTCGCCGGTACTCTGCAGCGCGGTACTTTCGACCTTCGGGTAATCGAAGTCGACGGACGCACACCCCGACAGAAGCAGGACAGCCGACCAGGCCAGCAACCGGCAACTCAATCTACGGACATTCAACGCTAATCCTCCGTTCCCGAAATCCCTGACGAGCTTAATACGGCTCTATATCACTGGTGTCCCACAAACTTAGCTGCCCCACGATGGAGCAACTGTTGTGGGAGCGGCTTTAGCCGCGATTCCCCGATGGGTACGCTTTTCGCGGCTAAAGCCGCTCCCACAAAAGCTGCGCAAATACGCTTGTTCGGGAGATGCTGATTGCATGTCCATCGGTGGTCGCTGGCCTGAATATACCCGTGCCATCATAGCCTTAATTCATGCTAGACATTATTTGTGGGACAGCACTGACTCTATATCTTAACTCACCAAGCACGCGGCGCAACCGCTGATTCAATCGGCATCGCCTTCATTTATCGCCGGCGCAGGATCGGTCGAACCGGACAGAACTGCGCCGACCACCGGATCGACCGGGCCTGCGGGGACAGCAGGTGCCTGATTCGTATACAGGTGTACATCGCTCTGTGGAAACGGAATCGAGATACCTTCCTCGTCGAAGCGCATCTTGATCGTACGCGTCAGGTCCCAGTACACGTCCCAATAATCGTCTGACTCGACCCATGGGCGTACGATAAAATTAACCGACGAATCGCCGAGCTCATGCAGCGTGATCGCGTACCCGCTGCCATGCAATACCTGCGATCCCGCCCTGAGCCTCGAGAATTTCGATTGCTGCCACACGATATTCACCAATATCGACGTTGTTCTCGTACTCGGCAATGACGGCTTCACCCATCGTGAGGCCGTCATCGACCAGCTGAATCCACAGCTTGTCGAGCCGAGCAACATATATCCCCCGGCTGATTTCATCGACCTTTGCAAGACCTTCTTCAAGATCGGCGATCTTCGCGCGGGTCTGCTCCATCCGCTGACGCAGTGAATCGAAATACTCGGCCTGCTCGGCTTCGAGTGGCTGTAACTCAACCGCAGGTTCTGCGTCCTGTGCCGACACCCATGCAGCGGATAACAACAGGATGCCGATGCACAGGACGCGGAAGAACACCCCTCCGCACTTATTATTCTTGGTATTGATTTTCATGGGATCTCCATGTTACCCGCAGCATGGTGCCGGTCATAGCTTATTGATGTAGCGACCATCGGTGATTGCCCATTGCTGATCGCCCATTCGTGCACGCCCATTGTCGCAACTTGCGCCGATAAGCTATCTTGCTGTGACCGGCACCACATCAGAAACAGTACACTGGCAGCCTGCCACCCAACATCGGTGACCCGCCATGTCGATGCTCCTGCGAACCACGTTCGTGCCCTCCGCCCTGCTGATGCTACTCAGCGCCCTGTGCCTTGCCACCGAGACCGGGCCATCCGGAGTACCCGCCTACCGCCCGCGCATCGCCGTGGTCATGGGCGGCGGCGGCGCACACGCCGTCGCGAATCTCGGCGTACTGGCCGAACTGGAACACCAGCGCGTGCCGATCGACCTGATCGTCGGCAACGGCGCCGGCGGGTTGATCGGCGGTCTGTATGCGTCAGGTATGTCGATCGAAGCGATCCGCGCACTGCTGACCGAGACGGACTGGGAGGATATATTCAATCCGGATACGAATCGTGAAGATTTGTCGTTCCGGCGCAAGCAGGACGACGACGACTTCCTGATCAAGTACAAGGTTGGCATCCGGGACGGCCAGGCCCAACTGCCCACGTCGCTGGTGCCGAACGGAAAACTCGGCCGGCTGCTGCAGAAGGTCACCGCGAATACCAGGGGGCTCGGCAGCTTCGACGAGTTACCGATTCCATACCGCGCCATCACGATGGACATGATCACGGGCGAACTGGTCGCGCTGGGCAGCGGCGCGCTGGACCGCGCGTTGCTCGCCACACTCGCGGCGCCGGGAACCTTGCCGCCGGTCGAGATCGACGGTCGGCTGCTGGTCACCGGCGGCCTGCTGAATAACCTGCCGGTCGATATCGCGCACGACTGGGGTGCCGATATCATTATTGCCGTTGACGTCGGGGTATTCACGAGGCCGGTCGAAGACCTGAACTCGGTGTTCCGGATCGTAGACCAGGTCGCTCACCTGCTGCAGCAAGACAGCACTCAACGGGGCATCGCGCAAATGCGCGACACGGACATCCTGATCCAGCCGCAAATCAACCCGGAAGCGGAAACGGATTTTAGCGACGCCGGCGAAGACATCGCCGCCGGCCAGGCGGCCACGGTCGCGGTCAGCGCCCGGCTGGTGCCGCTAGCCATCGACCAGACTGCCTATCAAACCCGGGTAACCCGCCAGGCGGCACGCCGGATACTCGACCCCGTCGTCACCCGGGTGACCATCGCGAACGACTCCCGCGTCGCCGACGCAGTCATCCGCTCGAAGATCAGCCAGCCGCTGGGTGCTCCGCTCGACAAACCGCAACTCGAAAGCGACCTGCGTGACATCTACGCGCTCGGCGTATTCCGGACCGTCGAGTTCGACCTGCTGGACGAAACCGACGGCAAGGCACTGGAAATCCGGACGATCGAAGATGTGGCCAGCCATAAATTCTGGCGCTTCGGGGTCTCACTCGAGGATGATTTCGAGGGCAACAGCGCATATACCGGGTCGGCCAGTTTCAACTGGACGCAGATCAACCGCTTGAACGCCGAATGGCGCAGCGTGGCGCGCATCGGCGAACTGCAGCAGCTGTCGACGGAGTTTTATCAACCCGTCGTCGATTCAGGAAAATGGTTCGTCTCGGTGGGCGCGGGTTTCGTCGAGCGCAACGTCAACTCGTTCGCCGACGATGCGATCGTCCGCCAGTTCCGCGTCAACCAGACGGTCGGCCAGGTCGCGGTGGGCCGGGTCATCGGCAATACAGGCCAGATTCGCCTCGGCATCATGCGCGGCGAGGGAAAATCGCGTGTGAACATCGGCCCGGCCGCGCCGCCGCTGGCGTTCGACCTCGGCGGGTATACCGCCACCGCCGCTCACGACAGTTACGACAACGTTAATTTCCCGAAACGCGGCCTGAAAGCCAGCGCCACATGGAACGGACAGCGCGATTCGCTGGGCTCGACAATCGATGTCGATCTCGTCACGGGCAACCTCAGCATTGCCAATACGTGGGGTGCTCACAGCCTGCTGACCGGCGTCACCGTTCAATCGCAACTGAATGAGGTCGAAGGCGTCCAGAATCTGCTGCTGACCGGTGGCCTGTTCAGCCTGTCCGGTCACCAGCGTGACTCGCTCAGCGGTCGGCACACCGGTGTCGCCCGCGCAATCTACTACCGGCAGATTCGCAGCAACCCGCTGCGTGGTTTCCTGCACGCAACCCTGTACCTCGGCGGCTCACTCGAGCTGGGCAATGCCTGGCGGGATTCCGACGACATCTCGCTGTCGAGTTCGCTACTGGCAGGCTCGGTGTTCGTGGGCCTCGACACGTTCATCGGGCCGGTCTACTTCGCCGGCGGCCTGGCCGAAGGCGGCGAATCGGCCATCTACCTGTTCATCGGACGGCCAAATTAATAGCCGGCAGAGCGCTACGCTTTATCGTAATCAGGGTCTCGAAGACGCCGGCCCGGGCGGGATATGACCGCTGTAAACCGGCACCGGCAGCGGCCAATTCGAGCGGCGGGCTCAAACCAGGCACCTTATGCGTCGCGGCAGGAAGCCCCGGTGTATTGTCCCGATTAAACAATATATACTCCCGCCTCCTTTCGTATCGCTTTTATCGAGTCTGCGGGCATACTGTCTACACCCTCTTAAGCGGCAGCCAACCTTTAGGAGGTATCATGGGCAGGAAACTTTACGTAGGCAATTTGCCGTATTCAGCAACCGAGCAAACACTCACCGAGACATTCGGTGCGTGCGGAACGGTTGATTCAGCCAATCTGATCACCGATCGCGACACGGGCCAGAGCAAGGGCTTCGGCTTCGTCGAAATGTCCAGCGACAGTGAAGCGCAAAAAGCGATTCAGGAGCTGAACGGCACTTCGCTGGATGGCCGACAGATCAAAGTCAATGAAGCCAAGCCGAAAGCGCCTCGCGGCGGTGGCGGCGGTGGCGGCGGTGGCCGCGGTGGCTACGGTGGCGGTGGCGGTGGCGGTAACCGCTGGTAAACTGCCAGACGACCAGGCAAAACCCCGCTCCGGCGGGGTTTTTTTATGGAACGGGCTGCTACGATGGGCCAGGTAAATCCGGTGTACGCCCGCAACGCCCGATACGAATCAGGCCGGCCAACAGCGCAAGGATACAGGCTCATGCACAGTCTCCGCACTCTCTCCTGGTTCATCGCATCTCTGCTGGTCGTTGGCTGCGCAACAATGACCGCCGTCGAGATGGAGCAGCGCTTCGGCGCGCTCGAGCCGCGTGAACGGGTGGTCGATGTGCTGCCGGCCGGCGCCGTCGACTACTGGCGAGACATCAAGCCGATCGTCGAGGCTCGCTGCATCGTCTGCCACGCCTGTTACGATGCGCCGTGCCAGCTGAAGATGAGTTCTATCGAGGGCATCGAACGGGGCGCGACCGAGGCCAGAGTCTACGATGCGGCGCGACTCACAGCCGCGCCGATGACGCGATTGTTCGAAGACGCCCGATCGGTCGCCGAGTGGCGCGCAAAAGATTTTTTCCCGGTCCTGAACGAGCACGCCGACACGCCGCAAGCCAATCGTGACGGCGGCGTCATGCACCGGATACTGCGGCTCAAGGCGCAGAACCCGCTGCCGGACACCAGGCAGTTACCGAAGAGCTTCGACCTGTCCCTGGATCGCAAGCAATTTTGCGCGCAGCCCGGAACCTTCGACAAGTTCGCGAACAAGCACCCGTTGTGGGGCATGCCGTACGCATTGCCCGGCCTGGCTGACGAGGAACAGAATACGCTGCTGAGCTGGCTCGAAGCCGGCGCGCCGTATACCGCGCGCCCGCCGCTGGCCCCCGGATTCGTCGCCGAGATCGACATCTGGGAAGCCTTCCTGAACGGCGATTCACTGAAGGCCCGGCTGTCGAGCCGCTACATATACGAACACCTGTTCCTCGCGCATCTGTATTTCCCGGCCCTCAGCGACAGCCAGTTCTTCCGGATCGTCCGCTCGGCAACCCCGCCCGGCGCGCCGATCGAACTGATCGCAACGCGCCGGCCGTATAACGATCCGGGCGTCGAGCGGGTGTACTACCGGATTGATCGGGCAATCGGCTCGATCGTCGCCAAGACGCACATGCCCTACGCGCTGGATGCCGCGCGCATGGATCGCTGGCAGGCTCTGTTCATGGACGCCGACTACGAGGTCGATACGCTGCCCTCCTACGCAGTGAAAACCGCGTCCAACCCGTTTGTAACATTCGATGCCTTGCCGGTCCGGTCGCGCTACAAGTTCATGCTCGACGAGGCGCAATACACGATCATGACCTTTATCAAGGGCCCCGTGTGCCGCGGGCAGGCCGCACTGAATGTCATCAACGACAACTTCTGGGTGTTTTTTATCAACCCGGATGACCCGAAGCTCGAGATCCTCGCAGACTTTCTGTCCACTCGCCAGAAGCAACTCACATTCCCGGCCAGCAGCGAGGATATTTACCGGCCGATCAAGTATTGGCGTCAATACGCGGCACAGCAAAAAACGCTGCTCGCGGAAATCGATGCCTACCTGGCCGATCACCTGGCTGGCGGCGCCATCATGAACCCGGACCTGAACCTGGTCTGGGATGGCGACGGCACCAATGACAACGCCGCGCTGACTGTGTTCCGGCACTTCGACAGTGCCACGGTCGAGAAAGGCCTGGTCGGCAATCCGCCGAAGACGGCCTGGTTGATCGGCTACACCCTGCTGGAACGCATCCAATATCTGCTCGTGACCGGCTATGACGTCTACGGCAACGTCGGCCACCAGCTGCTGTCGCGGGTGTACATGGACTTCCTGCGCATGGAGGGCGAAATGGCGTTCCTGCAGTTGCTGCCGCAGGAAGCGCGTAACCGCGAACGGAATTTCTGGTACCGCGATGCGGAGAAAGAAGTCACACAATACATGACACTGCCGCGCTTCGAGAGCGAGTCGGTTCCCGACATCGACTATCGCACGGACAACGAGAAACTGGAACTGTACGGGATGTTACGGGAGCACCTGAAGGCTGTCCTGCCTGACCGCTACGCGATGACCGCTATTCGCAGCACCGCGGCGCGCGAATCCATCGCGCGCCTGAACGGGCTCACCGGTTTGCCCGCCAACCTGATGCCGCAGGCCACGTTCATCGAAATCGCCGGCCCGTCAGGCAACTATTACGTCACGCTGATCCGAAACAACGCACATCTGAACATAACGTCGATCTTCGGCGAGAAGAAATTCCGCAAGCCGGACGAAGACACGCTGGCAGTCGTGCCCGGATTCCTTGGCGCGTACCCGAATGCATTCCTCCTCGTCAACGAAATCGAACTCGACCGGTTTGCAGCGCGCGTCACGGCACTTCGCACCGAGGGCGACTACACCCGACTGCTCGATGACTACGGCATCCGTCGCACTAACCCGAATTTCTGGAGACAAAGCGACGCGTTTCACTCGGCCGCCCAGGAACAGCTGGGGTTCGAGTTCGGGCTGTTCGACTACGGCCGATTCGAGAATCGCTGACCGGGTATGCCGGATCAGTCTCCACTCCGCTGGTGCGCGTTGTGCCCGGACATCGGGTTGGCGACGCCTCATCAAAGTAGCATAGTAAGCCATGACCCTCGTGCGATTTGACAAGGTATCCTTGGAGTTTGGCGATAACCCGTTGCTGATAAATGCCGACCTTACGATCGACTCCGGAGAACGGGTGTGCCTGATCGGCCGCAACGGCGCGGGCAAAACTTCGCTGCTGCGCCTGATCACGGGCGCAGTGCATCCCGATCACGGCGAGATCGAGTGCAAGACAGACCTGCGGGTCAGCCAACTCGACCAGAATCTGCCGGAGGTACTTGACAGCACGGTGCGCGAAGTCGTCAGCCACGGCCTCGCCCGGGTCAAGGCGTGGGTCGATGAATACGAGAGGAAGTCGGCCGAGACTCTCGATGCACGCGGGCTCAGGGAACTCCAGGACTTGCAGCACAAGATCGAGAGCGCCGAGGGTTGGCACCTCGAACAACGCATCGACACGATACTGACGGAACTGGAACTCCCGGCCGAGCGCAAGCTGACGGAGCTGTCGGGCGGGTGGCGACGCCGTGTCGCCCTGGCGAAAGCGCTGGTCGGCAAACCCGAACTGTTGCTGCTCGACGAACCCACCAACCACCTTGATCTGGCGACGATCGAGTGGCTCGAGCACATCGTATTTTCCTACCCCGGCAGCGTCGTGTTCGTCACACACGACCGGGCCTTTCTGCAGAAACTCGCAACGCGAATTATCGAAATCGATCGTGGCAAGCTCATCAGCTGGCCTGGCAATTATCAGAACTACCTCCGTCGCAAGGAGAAAGCGCTGGAGGATGAGGCGCAGGCTAACCGGTTATTCGACAAGCGGATGGGCCAGGAAGAAGTCTGGATCCGGCAAGGCATCAAGGCACGTCGCACCCGCAACGAAGGCCGTGTTCGTGCTTTGATGGCGATGCGCGCCGAACGCGCGCAGCGCATCGATCGCCCGCATGGCGCACGAATCAATATCGAAGAGGGCGAGCGCTCGGGCCGCAAGGTCATCCGCCTGCGCAATGTGACACACAGCTTCGACGATAAGCCGCTCATCCGGAACCTGTCGCTGAACATCATGCGCGGCGACCGCATCGGGCTGGTCGGTAATAACGGCGTCGGCAAGAGCACTCTGCTGAACATCCTGCTCGGCACCATCACACCGCAACAAGGCACGGTCAAGCACGGCACGAACCTGGAGATCGGGTATTTCGATCAGCTTCGTCAACAGCTCGAACTGGACAGAAGCGTTGCGGACAACATTGGCGGCGGCAAGGATTACATTCGCATCAACGGCAAGGATCGTCATGTCATCGGCTACCTGAAGGGATTCCTGTTCAGTCCAAAGCGCGCCCGGACCCCGGTCCGCGCGCTGTCAGGCGGCGAGCGCAATCGGATCATCCTGGCGAAGCTTTTCGCGCGGCCGACAAATCTTCTGGTCCTCGATGAGCCGACAAACGATCTGGATATCGAGACCCTCGACGTTCTGGAGCAGCGACTGGTCGAATATCAGGGCACATTGATCGTCGTCAGCCATGATCGGGAATTTCTCGACAACGTCGTGACCAGCATATTCGTATTCGAGCCCAGCGGCTCGATCCGCGAGTATGTCGGCGGTTACAGTGACTGGATTCGTCGCGGCCGGGAACTGGCAGACATAGAGAATCCGAACCAGACGACACAATCCCGACGCTCGAAGACCGCTACCGACGGGCGACGGAGCGAACCGCAAAAACTAAGCTACAAGCAACAACGCGAACTCGAGAAACTGCCGAAACGAATCGATGCATGCGAGGCTGCCACCGATGCGCTACAGGTACAGATTGCGGCGCCGAACTTCTACGGCCAGCCACACGAACACGTGCAAGAGACACTCGATGAACTCGGCAAGTCCAATACGAAACTCGAAAACTTGATTGCACGATGGACTGAACTCGAAGAAATGCAGGAGCGCTTTCTCAGGGCACGAGATCAGAACAAGTAAGGCACAGGGGCGCCCACACCCGAGCCGGCGATCGACAGCGGAATCAAATCGGCGCTCCACCGACCCGAAATGTCCGGCAATATCCTGGTCGAGCTCCGCCCGGCCACAGATAACTCGCATCAGAACAATTACTTACCTGATTTCCGGGCCCGGCCTGTTTACAGAGATTAACCAGGAATGCTATACTGTTGTCCGGTTTTTCTGGACGGGTTGAAGCAACCGCAGCGCCGCGACCGGAATTTAATACCCGCCTTTGAGCTCCGTTGCACCGGCACGGGGGCAAAAAGCTAATCGCTATCATATTGGTCGCGCCTGTATAATAAGAGAGGACTAGCCGGTTCCAGAATAGGGGCCCGTAAATAACGTATATGCCTGCAGCATCACCTGAGAAACCAACACCCGTCATCGCCAATGCTTACCAGCTTGAGCACATCGAAAAAGCCGGCGCCCCGAACGGCTGTACCGGCAAGGACTGGTTCCGCTACACGATCACCCAGGGTGTGAATAAAATCACCGGCTACAAACAGGGTTCGCAACGCGCCGTAACCAAATCAGTCAAAGAGATCGTCCTCGAACTCAACGAACGACGGGCCGGCAAAAAGGGCCGCGTACATCTGACGCCGTCGCGCAAGCGGCAGCAGGCAAACGCCGCCAGGCAGGCGGCTGCGAGAAAATAGCGGCGGTCTCGCCGGAATCGCGGCTGAAGCCGCGATTCTGAGTCAGGTCCGCGCCTATTGCCAACTCCCATAGAAGCTCCCACACAAGCCGGTTCGACAAGACCGCATTCGCAACGATTGCGAAGGACCTGTATGCTGAGTTCGGCGGTCAGAACGACAGTTGTGCCCGGCACCGGCTGGACACGTTGAACCAAACCTGTTTGCGTAGCCAACGTCGCCGACCCGATGGTCTGGCCCGAATATTTGGGAGCTTTCCGATGCAACGACTTGCACTGGCATGCCTGACAATCTTGTCGATCGCATTCTCGACCGGTGCCGGTGCTGCCGGCGAAACGCTTCGGTGCGGCAGCAAAATCGTCAGGACCGGCATGATGATGGATGAGGTACGCAAATACTGTGGCCAGCCGACCTCGACCGAGGTCATCGAGCACGACGTCCGCAGCGGCAATCGCGTCACGGGCACAACCTACGAAAACATCTGGACCTATCGACGAGGCTCCAACAAGCCGGCCAGGCTGCACTTTGACAACGACAAGCTCATGAGCATCAGGTACGAAAAATAAGGCAGGCACCGAATGAGAAAGAACACCATGTGGGTACGCAAGAGCGACCAGGACCGGGCCACCGGGCGCGATACCCCGCTGCCGACACAGTTGGTATCGAACGAAGAGTTCAGCCCGATTCCGCAGACCGAGGAACAATTGCGCATCGAGAAGCGCATTTTCACACTCGCCGACCAGTATTCCCGGAAGCTCGGCATGTCGCGCCGCGCATTCCTGCGCACGAGCGGCGGCATGGCCACTGCCTTCCTGGCACTGAATGAGACCTTCGGCAATATCTTCACGGTCAGCACCGCCGAGGCCATGGAGGTCGAGGCCTATCGCGAAACCTGGCCGAAAAATGAATTCATCTTCGATGCGCAGACCCATCACGTCAAAGACAGCATCACCGGGCCACTGGCGTTCCGCCGCATAACCGCCAAACTCGGCTTCAACGATGCGCTGGTCGGCGTCGCATCGCAGGACGACGACCTGCATCGCGGTAATTACATGAAAGAAATATTTTTCGACAGCGACACGCTGATGGCAATCATCAGCGGCGCTGCGATCGGACCGGTCGAGCAGCACACGCTGACGATCGAGGACATGATCGCAACCCGCAACTCGATCAACGAGGCCTCGGGATCCCGGCGCATGCTGAGCCACGGCATCGTCGATCCGCGGCGACCCGACGCACTCGATGAACTCGAACGACAGGTCGTGGAGCTGAAAATCGACGCCTGGAAACTCTACACCGGGAACATCGCGAACCCGTTCATGCTCGACGATGAGGACATCGCCTACCCATTCATCGAACGTTCGCTCGAGCTGGGTATCAATACAATCAGCGTCCACAAGGGTCTGTCGCTCGGCCCGAAAGCTGACAAGTATTTCATGCCGACGGATATCCCGAAGGTGGCACGTGACTTTCCGGAAATGAACTTCATTATCTACCACTCGGGAATGAAGAAGATGCTGGCGTCCGCGCCGCCGGGCACCCGGGGCGCCGGCGAAGACGGTTACATCGCATGGACCACCGATCTGGTCAACGCCCGCCTGAAAGACCCGTCGATGACGAATGTCTACATGGAACTCGGCGGCGTGTTCGGTTTTTCGGCGATTACGCACCCGACAACCTGCGGCCACCTGCTTGGCCAGATCATCAAGGCGTTCGGGGCAGACCATGTCATCTGGGGTACCGACTGCATCTGGTGGGGATCCCCGCAGTGGTTGATCGAGGCATTCCGCCGCTTCCAGATTCCCGAGGAATTGCAGGAAAAATTCGGCTATGCACCGATTACGGCAGCCGACAAGGCCATGATTTTCGGGCCGAACCTGGCGAAACTCTACAACGTGGACATCGCCGCGGCCCGCAAGGCCTTTCCGGACGACGCATTCAGCAAGCTGAAAGTCGCGTACGAGGAGTCCGGCGCGGAACCCACCAACACAAGCTACGGGTGGATCGCTGTCTGATGAACCGTTCGCGCGGCACGGAAAAACTTCGACAGCTTTCTCACTGAGCAGACCCACAACCTGGATTGCCGAGCGATGCTTCGACTGCTGCGCCTGATACTAATAATGTGGCTGCTGTGTTTTTCCGGCATCGCCAATGCTGCAGAAATCCGGGTGGCCGTCGCGGCAAACTTCCGCTTCGCGAGCGAGGCGCTCGCGAAGCAGTTCGAACAGGCAACCGGACACGACGTGACGTTAATCTTCGGTTCGACCGGCAAGCATTTCGCACAAATTCAGCATGGCGCGCCCTTCGATGTGTATCTGGCCGCGGATGAACTCCGGCCCCGCATGCTCGAAGAAGACGGCATCGCGGTCGGCGGGACGCGATTCATCTACGCGATCGGCAAGCTGGTGTTGTGGAGCCCGCACGACGACGTCGCCGCTACACTGGAGTCACGACTCGGACGAGGCGACTTCCGCTTCCTGTCGATTGCCAACCCGACGTTCGCACCCTATGGACGGGCCGCCCGACAATACCTGCAGTCCGTGAAGCTGTGGGCAACGATTCAGCCACGGCTCGTGCGGGGCGAAAACGTCAACCAGGCATATCAGTACGTCTTCAGCCACAATGCCGATCTTGGCCTGATCGCGTATGCCCGGATCAAGCTGCCTTCGAGCGGCACCGTGGGTTCGTACTGGGAGATCCCGTCAACCGACTATGACCCGATCCGGCAGCAGGGCATCCTGCTGAAGGACACGCCACCGGCACGCGCCTTCATCGCGTACCTGCGCGGCGAAGAGGCGCGCGCGATTATCGAAAGTTATGGCTATACCCTCCCGTAATCATCGACACTGGTCATGTTGAGCGAAGCAGATTTCATTGCATTGTGGACGACGCTCAAGCTCGCCACGGTCGCAACGCTGATCCTGCTTTGTATCGGCACGCCACTCGCGTGGTGGCTCGCGCAAACGCGCTCGCGCCTCAAGGCGCCCTGCGAGGCTATTATCGCGCTGCCGCTGGTGTTGCCGCCGACGGTGCTGGGTTTTTACCTGTTGATCGCCCTCGGCCCGGCGGGTCCGGTCGGCGGGCTGATGCAGCGTCTCGGCGGCGAGCCGCTCGCATTCACGTTCACCGGCCTCGTCATCGGCTCGGTATTCTATTCGCTGCCGTTCGTCGTGCAGCCGCTGCAGACCGCGTTCGCATCGATCGGCACGCGCTCGCTCGAGGTGGCTGCGACCCTGGGTGCATCACCATTCGACCGGTTTTTCACGATTGCCGTGCCGCTGGCCCGGCCCGGATTTCTGACGGCGACCGTGCTCGGCTTCGCACACACGATCGGGGAATTCGGCGTCGTGCTGATGATCGGCGGTAACATACCCGGCGCAACCCGCGTCCTGTCGATCGCAATCTACGATCACGTCGAGGCCGTCGACTATGCCAGCGCACACTGGCTGGCCGGCGGCCTGCTCATCCTGTCTTTCAGCCTGCTGCTCGGAGTGTACAGTCTGAACCGTCACATCGCGGTCATACGCCCGTGAGCATCCAGGTACGCTACCGGTTGCAGCGAAATGCGTTTCGACTGGATGCAGAGTTCACGGTGCCGGCGCACGGAGTCACAGCAATCTTCGGCCCGTCCGGTTGCGGGAAGACGACGCTGCTGCGCGCGATCGCCGGCCTGGAGACGGTCGATTCCGGATATCTGAAAATCGGCGCCGACGTGTGGCATGACGAGCACCGCTGCCTCGCCCCGCACGAACGTCCACTCGGCTATGTCTTCCAGGAAACCTGCCTGTTCCCCCACCTGTCGGTGCGCCGCAACCTCAACTACGGCTACCGACGATGCGCCGATGCACGCAAGCGGATCAAGTTCGACGATGCCGTCGAGTTGCTCGGCATCGGCCCGCTGCTCGATCGCGGCCCGGGCGGATTATCGGGCGGCGAACGACAGCGAGTGGCAATCGCGCGAGCACTGCTGACGAGTCCGCGCCTGCTGCTGCTGGACGAACCGCTGACGGCACTGGATGCACGCAGCAAAGCCGGGATCCTGCCCTATCTCGAGCGCCTGCATGCGGAACTCGATATGCCGGTGCTGTATGTCAGCCACGCGGCCGACGAGGTGGCACGGCTTGCCGATCAGATGGTGCTGATGGAAGCCGGGCGGGTGCTGGCGGCCGGCCCGATCCAGGCGTTGCTGACGCGCTTCGACCTGCCTCTGGCGCAAAGCACCGAGGCCGAAGCCATCGTCGACGCATCGGTTGCGGCGCATGATGACGAGTTTGGCCTGACCTGCGTCGACTTCCCGGGCGGGCGCTTCAATGTGCTGCGCAGGGACCTGCCCATTGGTCGGCCGGTGCGACTGCGGGTACTCGCCCGCGATGTCAGCCTGACCCTCGAGCGCCAGAGCGGCACGAGCATATTGAACGTATTTCCGGCCACCGTCGCAGCACTGTTCGAGACCGGAGACGCGCGGGTCATCGTACGCCTGGACATCGGGGGTACGCCGATTCTGGCACAGATCACGCGCAAATCGGCGGTGGCTCTGGCCATTGCCCCCGGTCAGCAGCTATTCGCGCAAATCAAGAGCGTCGCATTACTGGCGTGACAGCTACCCGCCGCGCGCGGTTACCATGGCACGGTCTCGCCGAAGCGATCGATGAATCGACCGGAGTCTTCGGGCGTCAACCGGGCCAGCGTGTCAAGCTGCGCGTGGACGCTTTCGGCCGGAGGAATCTCGGCACCGGCGCCGCCGAGATCGGTCTGACACCAACCGGGCGCCATCGCAACCGCAATGACATCCTGCCACTCGTTGGCCATGCCCTTCGTCATGATATTCAGCCCGGCCTTGGTGGTCCGGTAGGAATAGAGGTTGCCTTGCGTGTTCCGCTCACACGAGCCGACATCGCTTGACATGTTGACGAGAATACCTGCATCCACCGCCGCCAGTTGCGCATGGAACGCGGTCGCGACCTTGAATGCGCCGAGTACATTGATCTCGAGAATATCCCGCCAGATTGCAAAATCCATATTCGTCAGACCGGAGTATTCCATGCACTCGGGCGCACCCTTGGGCCCGGTCGAACCCGCGTTGTTGACGACGAGATCCAGCGGCAGGTCGGCAAACTCGGCCGAAAGCCCATCGACCGCCACGTGATCAGTCACGTCGAGCGCACGAATGCGCAGGCGCTTGCCATACTGTTCCGACAAGGCAGCCAGTGAATCTGCGTCGGGCTTGCGCGTGCAGGCGATGACCTCCCAGTCTCGCGCCAGCAACTGGCGCGTGTACTCGTAGCCAAGGCCGCGATTGGCCCCGGTAATCAATGCTGTCGTCATGGAGTACCTCCGTTGTTTGACCCCCGGACGGACATCGACTTTTCAGGGTCGATTCCAGTCAGGTCTGCGCCGACGCATGGTGGACGCGCACGATCAACGCAAGGCAGCATATCACCACAGACACTATTTTCAACGCCCTGCTAGAATGCCCCGCCCGCCGGACAACCCGGCCTGCCAGCGTGTCCTACGGAGTTCCCGCGCATGATTGCCGACCTGCATTGTCACTCGACTGCCTCGGATGGCGAGCTGTCGCCGGACGCACTCGTGCGCCGCGCGATGGAATGCGGCGTCGATACACTGGCAATCACGGATCACGACACCGTAGATGCCTGTGCCGAATTGCACGCGGCGGATTTTCCGGCGATTCGATTGATCCCGGGAATCGAATTCTCGACCCGTTGGCACAATATGGGGGTACATGTCATCGGCCTCGACATTGATCTGGAGAGCACAACGCTGGCGGCCGCAATCCGGCAACAAAAAGTTGCGCGCAGGGAACGCGCGGCCGAAATTTCGGCGCGACTGGCAAAGCGTGGCATCGAAGATGCGCTGGACGGTGCACTGAGTTTCGCAGGCAATGCGCAGATCGGACGCCCGCACTTTGCCAGATTCCTGATCGCGCGCGGCTACGTCCGCTCACCCGGCGAGGCATTCAGGAAGTATCTCGGTGCGGGCAAAGCCGGCGATGTCAAGCAGTACTGGCCGGAAATGCGCGATGTCATCGGCTGGATACGCTCAGCTAACGGGACCGCGATACTCGCACATCCCGCCAAATACAAGCTCACCAATGTGCGCCTAGCCGCACTGGCGGATGCGTTTCAGACCGAGGGCGGGCAAGCGATCGAAGTCATCTCCGGCCAACAGCCGATCGATGTCACGCGTCGCCTGGGCAAGTTGTGCACGGATCGCGGGCTGCTGGCATCGTGCGGTTCCGACTTTCACGGCCCCGGGCAACCCTGGTCGGAACTCGGACGTTTCGGCTCGCTGCCGGACAGCTGCCGGCCCGTCTGGGAACTCTGGCAGGATCGGGATCGCGGCTGAAGCCGCTCCCACAAGAGCCGCAATCTGCATTTATAGCAGGTCGGCGATATCCTGCAGCAGCCCCGGATCTTCCGGTGTCGTGGCCGGCGGGTAACGCTTGACGACCTTCCCCTGACGATCGATCAAGAACTTCTCGAAGTTCCACTCGATATCGCCCGGAAAGCCGCCGTCCTCGCCGGTCAGCCACGCGTAGATCGGATGATGGCCGTCGCCATTGACCTCAATCTTCTCGGTCAGCGGAAATGTCACGGAGTAATTCGTCTGACAGAACTCGGTGATGTCCGCAGGCGTGCCGGGCTCCTGGCCACCGAACTGGTTACAGGGAAAACCGACCACGACCAGGCCCTGTTCGCGTGTCTCGCCGAAGAGCTTCTCCAGACCCGAGTACTGCGGCGTCAGGCCGCACTTGCTGGCGACATTGACCGCCAGCACGACGCTGCCCGCGAGACCGGGCACGATATCGGCTTCACCGTCGAGCCCGCCTATCGAAAAATCCTTCAAGTTGCTCATGACCTTACCTCCGTCTGCAGTGAAACCTGATGACCGGTGACATCAGCCGCGCCCGATCGAGATACCCGGATGCCAGTTGGTGTTGGCACCCGGGCCACGTTGCGCGATCATCGCGTCGACCAGGAAAGGCCGGCCTTCCCGGTTGATGGCAAACGCGCGCTCGAAGACCGTGCGTATCTGATCCGGACGTTCGCACACCGCACCGGCGATATCAAAGCCCCTGGCAATATCGACGTAGCTGACATCGGGACTGCCAAGATAACACGACATGTCTTTCCACGCGGTCTTGTCGGCCCGCGCGACCTGCGATGCAAAATGAATTCGCCCCCGCTCCGCGTCATAACTGCGGTTGTTAAATACCACGATCGTCACCGGGATGTCGTAGCGCGATGCCGTCCACAGGCTCTCCAACTGGCCGAACAACATCGCGCCGTCGCCGACCAGGGCGATCACTTGCTCGTCTGGCCGTGCGATTCTGACGCCAAGCGAGGCGCCGATACCCCAGCCGAGCGCGAACCCGGTCGTCGGCCCGATCAGGGTCTTGCGACCGAGGCCGAAGTCCATCCATTCCTGCGGGGCGCGGTCGCCGGTCTCGACGACCACGCTGGCGTTGTCATCCAGCAATCGATCGAGCTCGTAGCACAGACGCTCCGAATACATCGGCGATGCCTCCCAGCCGCGTTGGGCACGCCGGCGTCGCCGTTCTGCCGCGCCCGCAGCACCTTTCCTGGCCGCTTCCATCCGGACCGCACTGAGCTTCGTACGCTGACGTTTGGTCGTCATGCTCGCGATCGAGTCGATCAGCGCACGTGTCGTCTCACGAACCCCCGCTGCAATTGCAACATCGGTCGGGTACATATTCGCGATTTTGTCGTATTCGACCCGCGCGTTGATGACGGTCGCGGTCTTCGGCACCGCGGCGGTCACGATGGTCGGATCGGGCATCGGACTGCCGAGGTTCAGGAAGACATCGGTCTGTAGCAAGCCACGCGGGTAGCCCAGCGAGTAGAAGCCGGAAAACAGCGGGTGCCGGTACGGAAAATCGCCGTAGACGCTGTAGCCCTGGGTCACCGCGATGCCCAGCATCTCGGCCAGTTCGATCAGGTCCGCGTTCGCGCCGGCGCGGCTGACCTCGCCACCGGCATTGATCATCGGATGCTCGGCCTCGATCAGCAGGCGTGCAGCCTGCTCGATCAGTTCCGGCTTCGGTGACATACGCACATCGACCGTAAATGCCGACTGCGGGTAAATCGTCGTCTCGACATCGGTCGCGCCAAGGATATTACCGGGTATGCGGACGTAGACCGGCCCACCGGCCGGAGTCGTCGCAAGCTTGATGCCGCGCCGGACCATTTCGCTGATGCGCTCCGGCCGGTCGACCTCCCAGCGCCACTTGGTGAAGTTCGCGGTCGTCGACAGCCAGTCCTCGACTTGCTGAAAACCATCACGGCCGGCCGTTTCAGTATTCCGGCCGTCGGAAAAAACCACCAGCGCCGAGCGGTCCTTCCAGGCATTGTAAAGATTACACAGCGAATTCGGGATGCCGATGCTCGGCAACATCAACATGCCGGGCTTGCCACTGGCAAGCTCATAGCCGTGCGCCATGCTGACCGCCTGACCTTCCTGCATCGCGACGATCAGCTTGAGCTGCGGCCTGGTCATCAAGGCATCGTAGAAAGATGCCTGACCGGTCGAATTTGCATCGAAGACATACTCGACGCCGGCCGCCAGCAGGCACTCGGCGAGGATCTCGCCACCCGATGCGACGATGCCAGCCCCGGCGCGTGGCACCCCGGGCATCCCGGACGAGGCCCAAACGGACTCGATGGCCGCACCACTGAAGCCCAGCGCAGCCATGCTGCGGGTAAAATCGCGTCGTGACAGCTGCTGATCCAGCAATCGTTTTGCCAATTCTTTCATTGCATGACTCCCTCCAGATAGGTCATGCTAATCACATCAAGGACTTTGACACAACAAACGCCGATGTTTCCGATTCGTGACGACAACCCCCATTTCCTGACGCCGTATGTGACGTATGGAATCATCATTCTGAACGTTGCCTCGTGGCTGCTGGTCCAGGGCCTTGGCGGCGAGCCGGCGCTCGCCCGGTCGATCTGCACGCTCGGGCTGATCCCCGGAGACCTTTTAAATACGCTGGCGCCCGGCACCCGCTTCCAGATTGGCCCGCAGGCGTGGTGCGTGCTTTCCGACGGAACGCCGGTGTATACGATGGTGAGCTCGATGTTCCTGCACGGCGGCTGGATGCACCTGATCGGCAACATGTGGTTCATGTGGATCTTCGGCAACAATGTCGAGGACTCGATGGGTCACATGCGGTTTATCGCTTTCTATCTGCTGTGTGGACTGGCTGCCGCGGTGATACAGATCTGGTCGAACCCGGAATCCGGCGTGCCAATGGTGGGTGCATCGGGTGCGATCGGCGGCGTCATGGGCGCCTATATCGTGCTGTACCCACGTGTACACGTGCACATGCTGATTTTCCTCGGGTTCTTCGTGACCACGTTCGCGGTACCGGCAATATTCATGCTCGGCTACTGGATTTTGGTCCAGTTGATCGGCGGCATCGGTTCGATCGGCGGGCCGGGCGGCGGGGTCGCCTTTTGGGCACATATCGGCGGATTCGCCGCGGGCGCAGCGCTGATCCTGCTGTTCCGCGACCCGAAACTGGTCGCTCGACATCCCTATTACGGCTGGAAAAAACGCAAGGCGCCGACACAGAGCTGGCATCGCATTCGCTGAGACCGGGTCTGTTTGCGGGCTTGATGCCGGTGCGGGGAATCGCGGCTGAAGCCGCTCCCCCAACACCGCCCACAGATTCTGTGGGAGCGGCTTCAGCCGCGATACCGGCATGGCAGTGCGCTTCTATTGACTCAAGATGTCGGCGTGGTGCTGGAGATGGTCGTCGATAAATGACGCGATAAAGAAATAACTGTGATCGTAGCCTGCCTGCATTCTCAGGTTCAGCCGCTGACCGGCAGCCGCACAGGCGGCGGCAAATTTCTCAGGCATCAGTTGCTCCTCGAGAAACGCATCGGCCAGCCCCTGGTCGATCAGAATCTCGGCCGCGGTCGACCGATCGCCGGCCGCTGCCATCAACGCGGTTGCATCGTATTGCGCCCCGGCGGTATCTGCATTGACCAGGTAGGCTGCGAACGCTTTTTGCCCCCACGGACACTGCATGGGCGCTGCGATCGGCGCGAACGCCGAGATCGAACGGTACTGGTCCGTATTCTTCAGGCCGATCGTCAACGCCCCATGCCCACCCATCGAGTGGCCGCAGATGCCCTGTGCGTCGGCATCGCCCGGAAACGCGCCAAACAGAACTTCCGGCAGCTCCGCCGTGAGGTAGGAATACATATTGAAGTGCCGGGCCCATGGCTCCGCCGTCGCATCCAGGTAAAAGCCCGCACCCTGGCCGAGGTCATAAGCCTCGTCATCCGGAACCGCGTCACCACGCGGGCTCGTGTCAGGCGCAATAATGATCATGCGCAGCTCGGCCGCCTTGCGATACGCGCCGGCCTTGACCGTAAAGTTGTCCTCGGTGCAAGTCAGACCCGACAACCACCACAGCACCGGCAGCGAATCGCCGGCCATATGCTCGGGCACGAACACCGAAAAGCGCATGTCACAATTCGTGCTCCTGGCCGCGTGCCGATAATAACCGAGTGTCCCGCCGAAGATGCGGGTTTGCGATATTGTATCCATGGCGCATTTATACGTTATCGGGCGATGGCTCGCTACATGACCCCGTACGCCAGCATGGCATCAGCGACCTTGACAAAGCCGGCAATATTCGCGCCCTTGACGTAGTTGGTGTAGCCGTCATCGTCAGCATGCCTGAGGCATTGCCGGTGGATATCCGCCATGATGTTGCGCAAACGCTCTTCCAGTTCCTCTGCGGACCACGCGAGTCGAATACTGTTCTGTGTCATTTCCAGACCCGACACGGCCACTCCGCCGGCGTTCGATGCCTTGCCGGGCCCATAGATCAACTTTGCCGCCTGCAGAACCTTGATCGCCTCCACACTGGTCGGCATGTTCGCGCCCTCGGCAACCGCCCGGCAGCCATTCGCGACCAGCGCCCTGGCATCGTCGTCCTCGAGCTCATTCTGAGTCGCACACGGAAACGCGAGGTCACACTGGATACCCCACGGGCGCATGCCGGCATGGTAGTCGCAAGCGAATTTCTCCGCGTACTCGGCGATGCGCCCGCGCCGATTGGTCTTCAGATCGATCGTCCAGGCGAGCTTATCGGCATCGATGCCGTCCGGATCATGGATCGTACCGCCGGAGTCGGACAGCGTGACGACCTTGCCGCCCAGGTGGTTGATCTTCTCGGTGCAATACGAGGCCACGTTTCCGGAACCGGACACGGCACAGGTCTTGCCCTTGATCGAATCACCGACGTTATTCAGCATATGCTCCATGAAGTATGCGCAGCCATAGCCGGTTGCCTCGGTCCGAATCAGGCTGCCGCCGAACTCCAGCGCCTTACCTGTCAGCACACCGGTGAACTCACCGGTCAGCCTTTTGTACTGGCCGAACAGGAAGCTGATTTCGCGTGCGCCGACGCCGATATCCCCGGCCGGCACGTCGATATTGGCGCCAATGTGATGGTACAACTCGGTCATGAAAGACTGACAGAAGCGCATAACCTCGCGCTCGGACTTGCCCTTCGGGTTGAAATCGGACCCGCCCTTGCCGGCGCCCATCGGCAACGTGGTCAGGCTGTTTTTGAACGTCTGCTCGAAACCAAGAAACTTCAGGACGCTGAGGTTCACGGACGGATGGAAGCGCAGGCCGCCCTTATAGGGCCCGATGGCGTTGTTGAACTGCACGCGATAGCCCCGATTCACGCGAATGTTGCCCGCGTCATCTTCCCAGACAACCCGGAACTGGATCGTCTTGTCCGGCTCCGTCATGCGCTGAAGAATCGCTGCATGCTGATACTGGGGATTATCGAGGATATACGGGATGATCGATTCCGCGACCTCATAGACAGCCTGATGAAATTCGCGCTCGCCCGGATTGCGCTTTTTCAGGCCCTGCATGAAGTGATCCAAAGACAAATCTGAATACATATTGGCTCTCCAACTGGTTGGAATAATTCCGGCCCCGATGCGTCCCGGCAGCCGATTGGCCGGCGGCGACGCTCGTCGCCATCGGTCCGGGGGCCACCGCGCACCGCCAACGACTGCCACCGGAATGTTAACCCGCGTACGGGCCCGGTGTCCCGCAACTCAAGCAGGACGCGGCGCTCCGCTTGCCCGAATGAGTGTCCAGTCTGGCATTCGGACCGGCAACCGGCTATCGTAAAGCACGGTACAAAGTCCGCCCCTCAAATCAGGCAGCGGGCATTCAGAGGCAGTTTCACAGTGGATATCGATATCATTCTCGAGCCGGACCTGACCCCGGAGCAAATTACGAAATTGGGTCAGGCCGCCGAGGGCTATGGTATCAGGGCCATCTGGACGTCCAATTTTTTCGCACACTGGGACCCGTTCATCAGCCTGATACCGCTTGCGCAATCCACTTCTCGCATACTGATGGGGCCGCTGGCCGTCAGCCCGTTCGAGATGCACCCGCTGAAAATCGCCAACGGCCTGCTGAGCCTGAACGAGATGTCGAACGGGCGCGCCCAGATCGCAATCGGCGCAGGCGAAGGTAATCTTGATGCGATGGATCTTGCCAAGCCGAAGAAAATCGTCCTGGCGATTCGCGAAGCGCTCGAAATTGTAATCGCCGCTGCGCACGGCAACCTCGCGACCGGGTATCAGGGCGAGATATTCAAGGTAAATCACCCATGTGCCTACACGTGGCTCACGGCCACGCCGCCACGAATCTACATGACGGCCTATCGTTATATGATGATGCGCATGGGCGGACGGATTGCGGATGGTGTTTTCATCGGCTGCACGCCACCGGACATCATGGCGCCGGCCATGGAAAATGTGCGCACAGGTATTGGCCGCCGCGCGGCCGAGCCGGATGATTTCCGCGTCAATACCTTCTGGGCCTGGCATATCAAAAAGGACAAGGCTGAGGCATATCGTGAATCGCGACGTGAACTGGCCTGGCGTGGCCGGAAACTCGATCCGGAGCTGCTGGTAAACTGGCTGTCCGCAGAGGAGGCTCAGTTCGTGCAGGATAATTTCCAGGCGTATGTCGATGCATACTTTGACCGTTCCGGCATCGTCAAGGGAGTCTCCGACGATATTAACGATCGACTGATGCACGGCATGACGTCGACGGGTGGGCTCGAGGATCTCGACCGTGAAGTCGAACGTTTCAAGCTCTTTCAAAAGAACGGGCTCACAGAGATCGCGGTGCGTTTGCATGACGACCCGATGGATGCATTGAAGATCATTGGTGAGCAGGTCGTGCCGGCTCTCCGCTAACCAGCAATGGGCTAACCGACAATGGGCCAGAATCGTGCTGGCTGCGTATTTGAACTGAGGAGAATACAGTGCGCTCTAGATTTTTCGTGGGCATCATCGCTTTAAGCGGTCTGCTGATTGCAGGCTGCGGCTCGCCGGAGGAACGTTCTGCGGCATACCTGACCAAGGCACAGACTCTTTATGACGCTGAGGACTACACGGCGGCACGTATCGAGGCAATGAACGCCGCGCAAATTGAACCGCGCAATGCTGATGTTCGTTACCTGCTGGCCGAGATCGAAGAGAAAGGTCAGGATTTCCGCAAAGCGATCGGTCACCTACAGGTCGCGGTCGATGCCGATGAGACACACCTCCGGTCTCGTATCAAGCTCGGCAACTACTACGTTATGGCCAAGGCCGCGGACGAAGCCGACGCGCAGGCGACGGCGGCCGAGAGCCTCGCGCCGGACAACGCCGAGGTATACCTGCTCCGCGCGCGGGTGTATTACCTGCGTGATGACAACGACGCGGCGATGGCCGAGATCGAGAAGGCGCTTGCGAAAAACCCGGAAATGATCGACGCGACAATGTTCAAGGCCGGCATCTACATCGCCCGGAACGACCCGGATTCGGCTCTGGCCCTCGTCGACGACCGTCTTGCGGCAGAAAGTGGGGATCACCGCAAAAAACTCCAGCAATTTCGCGTCATCATGCTGCGCGCGGTCAACCGCAATGACGAGGTCGAGGCAGATCTCAAGGCCATGGTAGAGGAATACCCGGATGACCAGACCATTGCCATCACGCTGGCTCAGTT
>SMVB01023298.1_pt1 | contig 27864 bp, 29 predicted proteins | sample 2456461 | NCBI WGS metagenome assembly SMVB01 (sample SAMN11095934, study PRJNA526329) | marine sediment metagenome | biome: Marine sediment; feature: Surficial sediment; material: Deep marine sediment; isolation source: Hadal surficial sediment | place: Pacific Ocean | collected 2014-05 | depth... | reverse complement strand
GCCGGTTATTTCCTTCGCTACACATTTATATCCATGTAGAGTTGAAGTACCTTCAAACCACAGTTTGCTCTCTGTACTGATTATGTATTTATACTGGGGAGCATCTTGAGCTTTAACTAGATAAACTTGAATGATGACCAGCACAAGAATTAAACAAGTATTTTTGAACGATTTCATTTCTATTCTCCTGGTTAGTTAACTAATTAATTAAGATTGTTGTTTAGGGCCATACTTGCATATGTAAGAAGCTTCTTCATTTTGAGCGGCTTGTGCAGAAAGGCGAATGCGCCAGCACTCATCGCTTCTGAGTAATTGTCTGCCGAGCCATCAACAGTAATCATGATAACTTTTGATTCCGGGGATTTCTCTTTTACTTCGTGCAACAATTCCAGTCCCGATTTGCCTGGCATGTGCAGGTCCAAGAAAATAAGCGGGTAAGCATGTTTAGATAAGATTTGGCTGGCTTGTGAGGCACTGGAAGCGGAACTTACAGTGTATCCAGCCTTTTGCAAAATTTTTCTCAATGAAAGCCGGAATTCAAAATCATCGTCTACAATGAGAATTCTGTGTTTACGTTGACTTGACATCCATTTATCTCCTGAATCGCTGAAATTTAATTCTTACATAAAGTTCTTAAGAAATAATTGTGCCAACCTTTCGCTCAAAATAAAAAAGCCGTTTGCGAGGGGGCAAACGGCTATAAAACAAATAGTTAAAGAGAGCTATATATTTGATAGGGTTATTCGTTTATCATGAAATTATTCCTAGATTTGCCAAAACAGCCGCGCTGATTCTTATTCTTAAGAAAGTCATTAGTAGCTTCTTAATGGGTGAATTCATCCAAAGGCTTACTTAATGTATGTATAATCATATCACGAATGGGTCCCCACTTTTCATGAATCGGACATTCATTACTGTTGTCACATTCAGGACATCCCAAGGCACAACTCCGAGATAAGCGAGGAACATCGATTATGTTGACGATGTCCATTAGCGAGATGTTTTTCGATGGAACCGCAAATGAAAACCCACCTCCACGTCCTTTTATTGAGTTAAGCATTTGGCTTCTCACCAAAGTTTGAAATGTCTTAGCAAGATACGGGGCCGGAGCATTTGTCCTCTCTGCTAAATCTTGAATCTTCCAATTTTTCTGTTCAGGATGACGAGCCATTTCTATGAGACCTCGAATGGCATATTCACCAGCACGACTGAAGATAACTGGCATGCTAAGTCAATCCAAGTTGTTGTTGTCTTGGGAGCTATCCTCAACATGCGATCCGGAAACACTCCGCTTATTTCTATAAATCCAGATCGGAACCCAGTACGAGTAAATTTTCGTATCAATGCTCCCGTCTACTAAAATCCCAAAACACCAATAATAACCTTAGGACTTGGAAAATTGGGATGTGGGGTTTCAGTAAACCTCTATCAGCAGGCCAGTCATTTCTTTGGCAATATTTGCTATTTCTTGTAGCCGAGCGGGTTCAACTCTTTCTAATTGATCGCTCGCCGTGCCGCGGTCTAAAGAGTAAATTTGAACCCATAATGGATTGATCTCTTCCAGCCTATTTATCCAACTCCTCACTTCCTGGTCCGTGCTGTTATCTACTTTGCCGCGCACGAACATGGTTTGAATAGCTATATCGCTTAACGACTTGAGTCCATCAAAAATCTTATCAAAAGTTACCGGTGCAGGACCATGATTCATTTTCTTAAAAGAGACCTGATTACCTACATCTAACTTCATGATGGGAAGTTCTATTCTCCTTAGCGCTTGTCTAATTTTGGCTCGCCAACATGTTGTACTGTTCGATAAGACCGCGATTCCTATGTTTGGCATTAATTTCTCTTTGATCTCAAATATCGCATCGATGATTTCAGGAAAATCAGGATGCAGGGTTGGCTCTCCATTTCCCGATAGTGTAATGTAATCAAGTTCTTTGTGAAATCGCAGAGCCTGTGCTAAAGGTTGCGTTACATCCGTGACTGACGGCAGATACCCGCGATATTTCTTTGCACTATTTGTCAGCTCTTTTGTCCACCCGTATTGGCAATAGCTACAGTTTAATGAGCACAACTTAAAAGCGGTTGATAATAAATTTATGCCTAAGGAGCGACCCAACCTTCTCGATTTCAATGGCCCATAAATAATGCCTTGTTGTAAAGGTAATAAGTTCATCTCTTTAATTCATATGAATCAATAGATCGCGTATCGTGGACTCATGTAAAACAAAATTAACATACAGTTAAAAACCCCTTCCATCGTCTCCTTCTTTAGGCATGATTACTTGAGTTGTCATCTAAAACTCCTTTAACGAAAAAAAACATATCTCCAATGTTTTTTGAATGAGTTTGGACACATTAGCTGCCAAGAAAAAACCTTTTACACCTATTCGATAAATCTTCATAATATATGCACCTGTTGGCTGTCCATTTTAGAGATCCGGATACAGCTTTTCTTCACATTCAGGACAAATCCCATGACTGAAAACCGCTTCTGAATGCTCTGTAATATAACTCTCAATCTCCTTCCAATAGCCTTCATCGTCACGTATCTTTTTGCATGAGGCGCAGATCGGCAGCATGCCACTCAAAGTCTTGACCCTCTCAAGAGCATTTTGAAGTTCGCTGACAAGCTTCTCGCGTTCTTTCTCTATGCGCCGGCGTTCAGTAATATCTCGAATGATACTGATAACAAATTGTCCATCTTGAGTCTCATATGGGCTCAATTTGATATCGACCGGCAACTGACTGCCATCCTTGCGTTGCGCAGTGATATTCAGGTCTCGACCCATGGGGCGTATCCGTGGGTTGGATAGGTAATCCTCCACGTGCTCGGTATGTAAGTCCCGCAAATGTTCCGGTATCAACATGGCGATACTCTTGCCAATTAACTCTTTGCGATCATAGCCAAAGATCGTTTCGGTCTCAGCATTGACAAGCACGATAACCGCCCTAACATCAACGAGCACGATAGCGTCCGGTGCCGATTCGAGGAGTCCTTGAAACTTTGCCTCACTGATGCGTAATGCTCTCTCTGTCTCTTTATGCTGTTCCTCTTGATTTCTCAAGTTCGTCAATCCGGTACTGTAATTCTGCCAACTGTTGTTTCTGACTTGCTTTTTTCATCGTTCACAAAATTTCTTGTTAATGTGAAATTTGATCCAAAGATATTTTTCTTAGCCATGCCAACTCGATTCCCAAAAGAGTTTGTCCATAGATATCCTCAAAAATCTTTTTATTCTCTCTGATTATCTCCGGATTTCTGCTCCTTTTTAAGCTCTTGAACGCCTTTCGAAATCTGGCAACGCTGCGAGTCTCAGCAAGATACTTCACGATAGATGCAGCTTGCGGATAAGAAATCTTAGGTTTGCTTTTCCGAGGACCGATTTCGGGATAGCTAAATAGCTCCTCAAACGGAATCAGCTTCCCTTGTTCAAGATATGTGCGTACGACTTCGTCAACGGTTTTCCTCGCGTGACCCAGGTAGTTGAGGGTGTCGCTGCCCATTTTTTCCGAAACATAAACCGCAAAACCTTCATCAAAAATCGCTGGCGGGTTCCCCACTTCTCGTGAAATGATGTGGGCTAGCTCATGAAATGGATCTAATTTGGTTTTTTGATTATAAACTTCAACGATGTTGTTGGAAAATGCCCAGCCGTCTCCGATATGTCCCGTTTCCTTCTTTTTCGATTTAGCATCCGGGAAAAAGAAGATTCGGATCTTTCTCGAGTTGTCAACACCAAGCAAACTTGCGATACTTTGGAAAGCAGACTCCCTCTCTGCTGCAATCGCGGTGATGTTCTTACCAGCTGGAGAATTTTTAAAGTAATAAATCTCACAGTGTTCCGTTTGATGTTTCTCAAAGTGAGAGAGATCGTAGTTAACTGCTTTGTTCGCTTTGCCAATGTAATATTTCTTTTCAAAGATTTTTATTAGCTTAGAAATCCTGCCATCTTCAATTGTTGGATCTCCAAAGCGAACCCGCAACCAGGCCTCTGATGTCATGCGAGAGAATTGATATTTTGCCTCCATCCGTTTTTCCTCATGCGGCTTGAGCTCAAACAAAAATTGATTCTGCCATTTTCGAAACCACAGGCCCGGGTCGGCACGTAAATCAAGACCAATCTTTAGTGGAAAATTGCTTTTGTTTTTTATCACTGCGGTGAATTTGTTCTTGCCTACACGCATAGCACCCAGATCGAGCTTGTCAATTCTGAAAGTTTCTGACTCTATTACTTCTTTTCGGGCAGAAACAATCTCTGAAAGGCAGGTATCTGGTTGAGCTTTGCTAAAGACTTGAACGTTAATAGGGAACATAGCAAGCCATAAAAACACAAAATAGAAACCCTGCATAATTTTTAAAACCATAGTTATGAATATATGCTTATAGTCCAACCTTCACTGTCATCTGCACCATATTTTGCATTTGATAACAGGATAGTAGGGATGGCGATAAAGATAATTGTTAATAATAAACTCCTCATTAAACCTAACTGATATTCAATTGCGTCATCGGGGACATCTCATCAAGCGCTTGCAAAAATGGACTCATGTCTTTATTGATCACATCGCCAACCAAACAGTCAATGAGGGCTCCCCTATGCTCCGGATACTTTTTTACAAAATCTCCAAAACTAAACTTCGGATCATAAAAGGCAAAGATGAGCCGTTTAATGACCTCAACGCCTTGTTGCAATGGTGCGGTAAAGGCGCCGAGTTTCTCCGCTGAAACATCGTTTTCTGTGAGGGCTTCATGAATAGATGCGGCAGCCAACTCAGCAGAGGCGAGTGCAAGAAACAGCCCCGATGAGTAGATTGGATCGAGAAAGGCCGCCGCATCTCCTATCATAACCCAACCATCACCGGTTATTTTCCGATTCCGGTAGGCCAATTTTTTAATGCCTCGTACAGATTCTGTTCGAGTGGCATTTGCCAAACGCTCGCTTAGTGGAGCGCATTTTTCTACTTCTTTCAAAAAAACCGTTTCGAAATTATCTGAATCTGCAAACAGGTATTCGGGAGAAGCCACAATCCCCACGCTAACCATATCATCGGGAAGCGGGATGTACCAAAACCACCCGCGTTCCGGGATCATAAAAATGGTCGTTTCCCCGGCGTCAATTCCGTCGAGGCGTTTTCCTCCCCGGGAATAAGACCAGAGCGACGCCTTCTTTAAACCTGGCACATCCTCTTTGAGGCCAAGTTTCGAGCCGATAACGGTTCTCCGCCCGGAAGCATCCACCACAACTTTTGCCCGCAGCTCATACGGTTCGCCATCGTCCGCCTTGGCGCGTACGCCCACGGCATGTCCGTTTTCGAAAATAACGCTTTCGACCTTTATGTCCGTGCGCACCTCTACGCCGTTCTCTCGGGCATTGTCGAGACACATTTGGTCGAATTCCGACCGTTCGACTTGCCATGTCTGAGCTGCAACGCCTTCGATGGTCTCAGAAAAATAGAATGGCTCTGATTCCTTTCCAGATTGAGATACAAACCGCACACTATGTTTTTCGGGGAAATGAGATGCCCGGAGCTTAGGGAGAAGCCCTAAGCGATCCAACGTACCAAACGCATGTGGAATCAGTGATTCGCCGATGTGGTAGCGTGGATAGGTGGAACTCTCCAAAATCACACAACGATGCTCTTGTTGCTGGAGCAAAGTTGAAATTGTAGCACCAGCGGGACCGCCGCCGATGACCGTGACATCATATTTCTTATTATTATTTTTCAATATTTGCCAACCTCGCTTCGAGTGCTTCGATTTTTTCTTTTAATTCATCACTGGTCCAATTACCACGCAACTTGCTGCCAACCAATCCGAAAAAGAGCATATAAGCAACCAGAAATTAGTTTGTTTGTACGATCATGTTAAAGAACTTTGATACCCGATCCTTCATCGGGTTGTTTAAGTGCTATTCCACACGCACACCTTCAATGACCAGGTAGACGTCCCATTTCAGAAAGTATGTCTTACTAATCCTAAGTTTTGAAGACTCTTGAACGTAGTCTAAGGTATTTCGGTCAAAACGAGCGCCGTAGACTTTTTCAACGAATGGCGAAAAAAGCTGAAACAGTCTTTTGAGTCCGGGGTTGCCGGGGTACTTCATTTCGAGCAGGCGAAAACGTCCACCCGGCTTAAGTACCCGTTCAAATTGTTTGATCGCAAGCGGTTGAAGTTCATCGGGCATCACGCAGCACAAGAACGTCGAAACCAACCAGTCAAAATGATTCGATGGGATAGATTTCATAATCGTTGCGTCTTCCTGACAAATTTTAATTTCACAGTCAGCTGATTTTGCCCTTTTCATCGCTCTTCTTACCATGACCTCACTTAGGTCAATAGCGGTGAGCGCTACATCCGGGTGGTAGTATTTTAGATTGCGTCCAGTACCAACTCCAGCCTCAAGCACGCTACCGCGTACATCTTTCAGCAACCCGGGCCGCCATCGTCTATACTGCCTCTCCCAGGGATAATCCAGAATATCGTAGAACCTCCCGGTAATATCATATTTAGCCTGAAGCAGGCGGTTTTTCTCGTTGATGGAACCTGTCAAACTCGAAGGCGTCATGTCACTATAGCTGAAAACAAAGTGTCAGTCTAGTACTGCAACCTTGCTGGCCTGCTTTGGTACCGAATTCACAAAGCAACCGTACCGTAGCGGCTCCTCCAGACGGCAAGACCAGACCAGTTTGCCATTCAAGACCGTCATGTCCGGACAGCCGTCGCACATGTTTTGCGTGCCGTCCTCGAGAACATCCGGCGGCTGGATGATCATAATGGACTGGTAGCGCAGCCGCTTGAAGAGCCGAATTGGATTCGCCATGACCGAGAGAAAATACTTCTTCGCAATTTGGCGAACCTTCGCATCGATGGCAGACAACAGCAGCATGGACTTACCCCGGCGGTGAATCTTTGGTTCGGTGTAAGCCAGGTAGTGTCCGTGGCGCAGATGATGGAATATCTGCGAAACCTCCATGAATTTGGGTCCAACGTAGCCGTAAATTCGCTCCTTGGTTCCAAGTCGGCCGCTGAGCAGCCATTTGAAGGAATCGGGTTTGTTATTGCCGTTGAGATAGGCAGCGCTGTCAAAGTCAGGAAAACGTTTTTTAAGCAGCTCATAAATGTCGGTGGACAAAATATCTACCTTTCTATCACTGGAGGCAGTGTAGGGAATCTCACCTAAGTCGACCTTTTCTGCCCCGGCATAGTAGTCAAATCGCCCGTCCAATTCGGCGGCGCGGTAGGCGATAAAAACCATGACATGAACTTTATCTATATGCTGCTGTGCCCACTCGACCAGGTCTGGCACATAAGGCAAAGTGTCCTCGTAAACCGTAGAATTGAAGGCGCAGGAGATGCCGCCAACCTCGTGCAGCATTTCAGCGAACTGCTCGCGAAGCTCACACAACTCAATCTCATTTTTGTCCTTCCAATGCGGCCGGCTTTGTTTGCTGTCCACATGAAAAGTAAATCCCTTGGCGCCTGCTTTTTTGAGCTCCTGCAAAAGCTCTTTGGTCAAAGCTACGCCGTTGGTGTTAAGAATGGGTTTCTGACCATCTTCAGCGACCATGCGCACGATCTCGACTATTTCCGGATGAATGAGCGGGTCGCCGCCGGCAATGGAGACGCCGTCGGTTGTCCGAAATTTCTTGAAAACAGCCAGTTCTTCTTTGATTTGTTCTAAAGATTTATGTCCCCGCGGGTCATTGATACGGTAACACCCTTCGCAAACGATATTGCATTTCCAGGTTGGTTCCAACCAGGAGATAGCGTTATCGGTGAGACTCCATGGTAAGCGATAATAGTTTTTTGGATCTAAATACGTTCCCATGCGTTTCCCTCCTTAATTTCTAATTCGTAGTGTTTATAAATTTCTTGGGTTTAATTTCCGCTGCAGCTCATCCCTATGCCCTGGGTCGCAGCATGAAAGCAGGTGATGCACTGTGGATGATTTAACTTTACCTCCCGCACCGCTCTTTTTAATGACTTTCCCAGATAAGCATCGGCGGCAATGCTTTTGGCTGGCAGAACGGCGCACTTATACCATCCGGATTCACCATCAGGCTCCTTGCCAAAAGATCGCGAATAGGAGCACTGAAATTGCTCAAACCCCTGGTTTGTATAGGCGTCTATGCAATGGTTCGTAATGCCAGGAGATTCGATGTGCGAAAGGCCAAAGGTATTCCGCCTTCTGGTCTCATAACCCTGGTCAAAAAAGGGAATGCCCCATGATTCCAGCGACCCCAGCCCGAATTTCCGTAACATCCTTTTGTAACCTTTTCCCAACGTCTCCTTTCTATTCAGAACATCCCGGGCTTTGCCCGTGCCTTCATATGTATAAGCGATGACGGGATGAATCCCATGCTCGAGGAATCGATGTAAACTTTCTATGATAAGGTGAAAGGTTGGTCTTTGCCGGAGGTAATAACGAATTGCATCGTTTTCTTTAGCGTTGGAACCATCCAAACTGATGCGATAAGTAATAGAATGTGAAGACCTCTCCTCTAACTCCACCAAGGCGTCCAGGGTGTCGTGATCGGCTAAAATTCCGTTGGTCAATATCAACAAGTCGCCAAATTCCAAAGCTTTCTCCACCATGGGAAACAACCGGCGGCCAAATCGCTTGCTCTTGAGAATCAGAACCTCGCCTCCGGTAAATCCTATTTGGAAAGGATGACCTTCTTGATACTCAGCGACCTCTTCAAGGGCTTTCGCTAATTCTTCCACTTCCATGGGCAGTAAAATTCGACTGTCAGGTCCGGCGCTGACCAGACAATGGCCACATTGCAAATTGCACAGCGTTCCGGGAATGTAGACCCAGAGCCAATCCAGGCTTAGCAATGGAATTCTGGCTGTCCTGTCAGGAGGCCGATATTTTGTTACTTTACGTTGCGCCAATAGGTTTAAGCTGTTCTCATGACGATGCATTAGATCCAATCTCTCACTAACCAATTTCCAACATCCTGTCCACCGCACGCCTGGCGCGCACACGAATTTCTTCTGGAATTTCAATTACGTAGCGATCATATCGCAACGCATCCAAAGTGTCTTCCAAAGTGATCTCATTCATGTGAGGACACCGAACACTACACAAGCGCACCATCTCTTTTTCTGGATTGTCGGCAGCGATATTGTCGCCCATACTACATTCCGTGAGTAAAAGATAGCGCCGAGCCTGACTCGTCTCAACATATTTTGTCATCGCGGAAGTGCTGCCTGTAAAATCCGCGGCCTCAACGACCTCCGGATGGCATTCCGGATGTGCCAAAACAATCACATCGGGAAATTGTTCTCTTACACGACGAATATCGTCTACACTAAATTTCTCGTGCACCTCACATCTACCACGCCAGCCGATGATGGTATCTTCCAAACCGTTCTCATCATCATTGATCTCAAAGGTATTGTGCGCAGGAAAAACGATACGTTTGCCAGTTTCTCTGGCTACGTTTTTTGCTAAATATTCGTCGGGCACAAAAATTACCGTCTCGCCTGGGAGAGATTCGACCACTTGTGCAGCATTGCCAGAGGTACAGCACACATCACTCGCGGCCTTTACCTCCGCATAGGTATTGATGTATGACACGACCGGCGCACCAGGAAACTGTTGCCTTAATTTTAGCACATCTTCGGCTGTGATACTGGCTGCCAGTGAACAACCAGCGTTCGGCGAAGGAAGTAGTACGGTTTTATCCGGATTGAGTATCTTGGCTGTTTCGGCCATAAAACGCACACCGCAAAATACGATCGTATCCTTATCAGTCAGAGCTGCTTTCCGACAAAGCTCTAATGAATCCCCGGTGTAATCTGGCACTGAATGGAATAACGCAGGTTCCATGTAATTATGACCCAGAATCAGCGCGCCACGCTCTTCTTTAAGCCGATTAATTTCAAGAATCAGCTCGGCTTTATGGCTCAGCTCAAAGTCCGGTACGACGCCTTTAAGCTTTTGCCGCATTTGCTGGTAAATCGATTCGACGGTGTCTCCATCAATAGGCATGCTTGTAAATCCGTTTAAAAAATCGCTTGCTTAATTCCCAGCCAAAACGAGCGTGTTCTCATGGAGTTTTCCTCTTTCCACGATATAGATTGTCTGGTTGGGTTTGATCTTTTTGAAGGTCTGAGTCTCACCACTGGGCCACTTTACCTCGATCTCGTCCACCCAATCGTTCGTCCCGATCCCAAAGTAAAGCTCCTTAGCGTTGGCAGAGAAGTAACCGGTACCGGAAACCAGAGTCTGAACCAACGAAAGGTCAGCCGCTTTGACCTTGACCTTGGCGCCATAAGCGTCCCGGTTTGATTTCGTCCCTTCCAACCTCACTTTGAGCCAGTTGTTTTTCGTCTTTGACTCGTTGTGGTAAAGCACTCCGACGCCCTTCGCTTTGTCGTCGATGGTGTTCCCTGTGCCGTCTTCAATCTGCTGGCCGTTGTTGCTGACGTAAATATCTACCAAGCCATCGTTGTCATAATCCGCGAAAATGGCGGCGCGATGGATGCGTTTTCCAGTTGCCCAAACGCCAGAGGCTTCGGAAATATCAAAGAAACGGCCGCGACCGTCATTCTCAAACAGAAGATTGAGTTGACGGTTGTCTCCGCTGACGGAATTCAGGTGACCATTCGCGAAGAAAAGGTCCAAATCTCCGTCGTTGTCCAGGTCATACAGGCCCGTTCCCCAGCCGACCATGGGCCAGCTCATCTTATGCACGAGCGGCGACTCAAAATCATGAACAAAAATGGTGTTTCGAAGCTTGCCGTCGTTGGAACTCTGGTTGTCCACAAGCTGGGCGACGACATTCACCTCGGCGGCATAGTTGGTATAAACCAGATCGAATTTGCCGTCGCCGTTGAAATCGCCCACCGCAATGCCCATGCTGCCGTCGGTGGTGCTGAGTCCGCTGGGGCCTGAGAAGCTCTTGAAAGTGCCGTCTCCCTTATTGAGATAAAGACTGTTGGCGTCGGTGTCGTTGGTCACGAAGAGGTCGGGCCAGCCATCGTCATTAAAGTCACAGAAGATCGCGTTCATGGATTTCCGCGCCGCATCCCCAACGCCCGCAGATTTGGTAACATCGGTAAACGTGCCGTCGCCGTTGTTTCGGTAAAGGATATTTTGCCGGCCGCCAAAATCCATGGGAAAGCGCAGGCTGGTGTTTCCGGGCCGTTGCGAGAAATCCACATAACTGGTGACGTACAGGTCCAAATCTCCGTCCCGGTCATAGTCTCCCCAGGTGGAGCCGCCATACCACCAGTCTTTTACGCCCCCCGGAAACGCCTTGCTGGTCACATCCGTAAACGTCTTACCTTTATTGTTGCGATAGAGGACAAAATTGCTGTAGTTGGTGACGAAAAGGTCGGGATAGCCATCATTATTATAATCCGCAACCGAGACCGCCATGCCTTCGCCATAATCGTCAGCGCCGCACTTACCATTCTTGCGGAAAGTGCCGTCGCCCAAATTTTCGTAAAGGGCATTGGTGATGTTGCCTTCACCCTGGCAATTGACCAAGTAAAGATCCCAGTCGCCATCGCGGTCGTAATCAAGCCAGGCAGCGCCTGATCCATTCATCTTGATCAGGTGGACATGGGCAAACTCCTCCAGGGTGAGAAGTCGGTCCCCGGATTTCCAGAACTCTTTTTCTGCACGAAAGACAAGCTCAAGTCCTTCATTGGTTGCAGCGCCCTGTACCGTGGGGCCGATTTCACACCATCTTGGACGAGGCGCATAATGGACAAAATTAATACCCGCTTCTTCGCGTTGATCCCTAAAGTGAATCTGCGTCTTATTCTGCGTCCTAACATCAGGCGTAGAGAATAAGACAATCATTGCTGTCAAAATAACTCCCCCAAGTTTTTCTGTAATTCTCGTCATTTATTGACTCTCCTTTCTATTCAATTGGTTCAAAGCGACACGAAAAGTGTCGCAGGAATTTAGGTTGATAGGTAATTCGATAACCGGGAATTTTGCCCCGAGTTCTCCACACTTCCTCGAGCACTTCTATGATGTAGTCGAAATGGCTTTGTGTATACACCCGCCTGGGAAAAGCCAGTCGAACAAGCTCAAGTGGTGCGGGCACTTCGTTTCCTTGCTCATCTGTTCTGCCGAACATGACGCTGCCCAATTCGACACACCGGATGCCGCCGTCAACATAAATGGTATTGACCAAACCAATCCCAGGGTATTGTAGCGGCGGGATGTGCGGCAGAAACGCCCTGGCATCGAGAAACACAGCATGTCCGCCGATGGGTTTTACAAATGGAATGCCGATTTTCTGCAATTTATTGCCTAGATAAGTGACAGTTGCGTGACGGTAGACCTGATAATCGTAGTCCAGTGCTTCCATCAAACCGACGGCAATAACTTCCAGATCTCTACCCGCCAATCCGCCGTAAGTTGGAAACCCTTCTCTGAGGATAAATTCGTTCCTAAAATCCTCCGCCCACTTATCATCGTTGCAGATCAGGAAACCGCCGATATTCGCCAGGCCGTCTTTTTTGCAGCTCATGGTTGCGGCGTCGGCATAAGCGAACATTTCCTGAGCTATTTCAAGTAAGGTTTTGTCCCGGTATTCGGGCTCGTTTTCGTGGATGAAGTAGGCATTTTCCGCAAAGCGGCAAGCGTCGATCACCAGTGGGATGCCGTAGCGATCTAAAAGCGCTTTGACGGCCCGGATATTTTCCATCGAGACCGGCTGGCCACCGCCGGTGTTGTTTGTCACCGTCATCATGCAGAACGGAATTTTGTCGACTCCATTTATCTCGATACAGTCATGCAGCTTCTGGAGGTCCATATTGCCTTTAAATGGGAATTCAGATGTTGTATCGAATCCTTCGCTGCACAGCAAATCGAGGGCTTGCGCACCAACGTATTCGATATTCGCCCGGGTCGTGTCGAAATGGCTGTTGTTGGGAATGACGTCCCCTTCCTTTAACCTCGTTTGGGCAAGGATGTGCTCGGCGGCCCGCCCCTGGTGTGTCGGCAGGACATGCTTAATGCCGGTGATTTCTTGAACCGTGGTTTCGAATTTTTTCCAGGATTTGCTGCCGGCGTAGCTTTCGTCGCCGAGCATCATGGCGGCCCATTGCTCGGTGGACATGGCGCCGGTACCACTGTCGGTCAAAAGATCGATACAGCAGTCTTCGGCGTCGAGGAAGAAAACGTTGTATTGGGCTTTTTCAAGCGCCTTCTCTCGCTCTTCTCGGGAGATGAGCTTGATCGGCTCGGTCATTTTGATGCGAAAAGGTTCGATTATTGTTCGCATGACGGGTGCCTTCTTAAAGTTCTTTGATCATAACCAGCAGCATTTTAAATTTCTTCATTGCTTTTAATGCATGCGGTTTGTCAGCGGGCAGAATGATCATCTCTCCTTGCCTCAAATGAAACGGGTTTCCTGCAATGGTAATCATTGCCTCGCCATCAAGAAGATAAACCATTGCCTCATGGGGAGAGGTATGTTCGCTTAACCCTTCTCCCTCAGCAAATGCAAATAGTGTAACCGTTCCCGGCTCTTTCTTGATAATGGTTTTGCTGACCACGGACTCGGCTTGATAGTCCACAAGGTTAGCCAGTGTTTTTTTCTCGCCTATCATTTCGACCTCTCAGCCTGCCAATTATCGGGATCGTATGCAGGCATTTCACAGCGCATTGGCTTGTCTTTGCGCTTCCCCATGGCATAGGCGGCCTGAAGCAAGGTGTGAATCTGTGAAGTACCTTCATAGATCACAGCGCTCTTGGTGTTGCGCAGGTGCCGTTCAACGTTGTATTCGTCTGAATAACCATAAGCGCCGTGTATCTGTACTGCGTCATTGGCAGCCCGGTTCGCCGCCTCAGTACAGTACCACTTTGCCATACTGGTCTCGCGAGCGTTGCGAATACCCTGATTTTTGAGCCACCCCGCTTTCAATACCAATAGCTCACCGATGTCAATGTTTTGCTGCATATGAGCTATCATCTGTTGGACGAGCTGATGTTCGGCAATCGGCTTACCAAATGTCTGTCGCTCGAAGGCATAGCGAATCGACTCATCCCGGCACGCTTTGATGATGCCTTCGTAGAAAAATCCCAGGTCGGTGTGGCAGACGCCACAGCCCGACACCCGCACCAAAACTTCGTCCGCAGAAAGAGAGGAGATAGAAAGTTTTGCTTGTTGCAGTGGTTGGGCAGTTTGGTGCATTTGCCAAGCTTGTATTTGATGCATATTTGGCCTCAAAGATTAATGATGGTTAAGCTCTTTACGGCAAATCCGACAATTTGAAATCAGGCTCGGTATTGCTTTCACATTCATCCAACCAGTTCGTAAGCGCATCCATTTTAAATGGCTTGGTGAATATTTTGCAGCCAAAACTTTCAAAGGATTTAAGTTCGGCTTCTTTCCAGACAGCAGACATAACCGCGATGTTATCAACCTTACATCCATGTCTTTTTTGACTTTCTATGAATTCGAGTCCGGTCATATTAGGTAAGTTAACATCAATAATGATAATATTTGTACAGGCATGTTCTACCGGACATGGACACACACGATCCAAGTATATCGGACATAAAGAAGGCTCCGAAGAAGCATGGACTTCATAGCCGCGTTTTTTTAAAATAGAGGAGATGGCTGTGCGAAGCGATTTATCGTCGTCGATCACGATGGCTCTTTTTAGAACGCTTTGTTGCAACTTTTTGTCTTTGTACATTTTATGACTCACGACTTATTCCCAATCTTCATCCTCTTCTTCGAAATCATATATGCTGATGAGATACGCGATCACTGCGTTGATTTCTTCAACCGGTATGCTCTTTTGCCACGATGGCATGTTGAATGGTGCAGGTTCCTTCAGGATCGAGTTTGGCGGCAGTGTTGCCATTGATTGATCACGTCTCGAATCGCATTGTACTGGGCCAGCACTACTGGCAGGCGCGGTACGTCCGGTGGTGGATCTGCGACAGTTTCAAATCCTAAGCAACCCAAATCCCAAAACCCAAAAACACTTGATGGGATTTGAGATTTTTAGTTAGTATTTAATATTAAAATCCAATCTGAAGCGGTTAGCGTCTTTGCTTCCCACAATCTCTTCGGTCACATAATGACGTGCAACGAGATTCATTTTCCTGGCCAATTGATAGGCAACCCTGATTTCGAATCCCTTCAGGTCGCTGGAATTGGTGTGGCCGCTGCCAAACCGCCACCAGTCGTCCTGGGCAAAATTAGGTACAACGGCGAATTTCTGAATATTTGCATAATATGCTGCCAGAGTCCATTTCCCCGGTTTAACCGAGACTTGTGCCACGAAACCATTGGTCTCACCTTCGAATCCGGCAACTGTCGGGTCTTCGAAATTTCTCATGAAATCAGCGCCGAGAGTCATTAGTACATCCGACGACAGGTTGAATTTAACCTGAGCGCTGGCGACAAATATTTTATGGTCCATTCCATTCAGCGCATTGTAAGATACCGAATCCCGCACCTCGTTATTGAACAGGTAGATACCCGTTGCAGCAGTGATATCTACAGCATCAGATTTCTTGTTTAAACTTACCTGTGCTGCGGAAATAGTGGACTCAAAAAGACCTTCGTTGAAATGATCAATGATGAACTGTCCGCCGGTCAAAGTAAGTTTACTTCCCTCCCCGGCAAAATCTTTCGCGCTGTAAGAAGCCGATACGCCTTCGGGGGTCACATCGTCATCCCAGAACATTTCGTTTTGCTTCCAGAAAGGAAATGAGTTCTTGCCAATCCAGAACCAGCCGGATTCAAATTTGTACTTGAAATAAATCTTGTCAAAATTGAGCGGCTTGCTGCCGAAATCACCACCGAAGTTCTGGTGTGGAGATTGTTGATCGGTGGGATTTCCGGTTCTTATCCTGGCGCCGACTTCTATGTTGTCGCCGCGTTTATGAACCAGACCAAAACGAAAGCGATAGCGCGTGCGATCGCGAGCTTCTTTACCAGTTACGCTGTAATCCTTTTCGAATCGAAGTCTTAGATCGCCATAGAATTTTAATGCATCCTTTTCTTGTGCAGATAAAGTTGTAATAGCAAAAAGTAGCACGAGTGCCGCACAAAGAGTCTGTGTTCCTTTCAAATTATGGTCCTTTACCGTTAGATTTAAGATCAGGTGATTATATCATTATTCGCTGTTTAAAACGCCTTTCATTCCATGAATATATGGTAACCGTGGAGGGAAGTCCGAGAGTTCCGGGCCGCCAGAGCTACAACTTGCTCGTTTTCGTCTGTAGAGATTTCACAGCGCCAAAACCCTCTCCAAGTTTAGGATAACGATTCACAAACGATTGGTAAACTTTTGATGGCTCTGGTATTGATTCCATAATTCTGTCCTTTCCATTTTACCCGATCCAGTGGTTTTGGCTCAACTTGGATAAAATATGCCCGTAATCAGTTTTTCTACTTTTTTTTTGCAAACTGGGTGGTGCACTCTTAAAAGGAGGCCACATTCTGTTCATATGCAACGATGAGATTTGTTCCCCAAAAACTGTGCCATTTCAAAAATACCAATAAGAATAAGGCTCAATTTATTGTAAATAAGTAATTTAAATCCATCCAATGTTTTAACAAATTATTTTGTTCACCACCCAATTATTCTCAATTTTCGGAAATTAACAAACGTGATTCTTATTTTTAGGAAACTTGTTTGATGAAGGCGTTACAGCCACCATATTACCATACTCTTGACTCATACAAATCAGCACATTGGTGACAGATAGGCTCGTTAGACTGCCAGTTGGGATTCTCATTTTGAATTTCAGCGACTATTGAAGAAGGAAGATTAGTTGAGGCATCAATGAGATCAAAAGATGGAAAATGACAAAGCGTGCATTGACCTTTAATTGTTGATACTGACTTCGAAGTATCAAACCAGCTCTCGGAAGACATGGAAAACGAAATCAATTCTTCGTGTTTGGGCGATATATTATTGAAAAAAAAGTCAAACACTTTTTCCAAGTCCGATTGTGGTCCCGGAAAATTATTCTTAAAAGTCGTCCAGTGTCCACCCTTCACCGAGGACGGTAACCACCTCCTTCGGTGCAAGCGTCCATCAATGCTAATATCCCACAAGATACCATAACGTTCTTGCAGAAAGCGGTCATAAATGGGACCATTTTCTGATTTGGGTAAATGGGGCTTATAGCCAAATTGCGGGTCTAACATATCGACGATATGAAGGAATTCGTGTCTGAGAAAAGTCAACAGGTTCTGTAGTTGGCCTAAAAGTTCAGGCGTAACTTGAATGGCAATAGAACGTCCTTCTCGATCAGTAACTCCAGGGGTATCCGCAGCGATATAAAGTTCAGCCCCAACATCCTTTTTTGAACGGGCTTTCACTACCTGGCATTTATGGGTTTGCAGTTTGATAATTGGCCAAATAGCAAGAACCTTGTGAAGCGGCTCACTTAAACCGAGGTGGTCGTACCAGCGTTCATGCAAAACCTGGAAGTTTTCCTCGCGTTCCTCTTCGTTCGGCAATTGATAAATTGGGTTTCTTTCTTTGCGGAAACTTTTTTCTTCAGGGTGTCCGGCAATGACCCATAACACGGTATCTTCCACGAGCTGTGGTTGGTATTCTATTCTATAGCTTTCGTTGGCCATCTCTGTCCTTCGCTTCTCTGCGTCTTTGCGTGTGTTTTTTCTTTTTGGTTCCGGCTTGTTCGGGTTAGTGTATTTAGAACTTTATTCAACATTGCAATTAGAATCACACATATCCTGTATGACTTCTTCTCCTGATCCACATGTAAAACATTCATCGACCACAGTTTTAGGTCGAAGGCGTAAGTTTTCCGGACCTGTAGGGATGCCAAACCGGGTGCATTCCAGCAGGATGAATTTGCGGCACAACTCTCCAAGTGCTGCGTAAAAGCTGCCCGGGGCTGCACGCGTCAACAAGTTCGAAAATGAGGGCGCGAACCGTCCCAAATGATCTTTGAGAAACAGTTTCTGTGCTTTACGCGTCTCCTCCAACATCGTAAGATCGTTTTGCTCCAAAGCAAATGCTTCCTTGCGCGCCAGAAAAGAAAGAAACTCTCATTGACAGCAAATCGAACCGGAGTAGCCAATGATTTTTAAAATAACCGGCGGGCTAAAATACTGTTTCACGCTGGTGTAACCTCCGAGGAAAGTTTAAATCAATCCGGGCTGCCGTATTCCCGGTAAAAAGCAGATTGCATTAACTCATTTTCCGTTATTTCATGTTGATGAAGTGTGGTCATGATTCCCGAAATTCGATTGAAGATATCCTGCAATTCCAACTTATCTTTGACATCTGATTTCTTGAAATCTGTCAGGACGCTATCTAAATTAGATAGTATCCGTTTGTGTTCAATTTCCAGTTCTTTCACTTGATTCAAAAGCTGGGGGGCCGCATCGGTTACTTCCGCCATGAAGCCGCCTTGTTCTTCAAATTCAAAATGTTTGCTAAGCTTTTGTCTAAGGTCTTGCAGCCCAATAAACTGAATTCTCCAATCAGAAAAATCTTTAGCAGAGACCCTCTCCATGATAGTTAACTTTAATTCACCGATATTCCGATTGAGCTCCTCATGCGCCTTTATTAATTGTTTTTCTACCTCTATTTTTTTTGATGCCATGACATCAACCTCTAAAAAAGCAACATCAACTTTTTGTTTTCGATTAAGGCTGGAACTTAAAAAAAAGGGATACACTTAAGCTTTTACGTGTTCTTGGCAAGGAGAATGCCAAAAAGCAGTGAGGCGAGAACAATCTTTTTTAATTGATTGTTTATATATGGCTTACAGAAAGGAGTGTAAATTTAGATTTGGATAAATTCGGTTTGTTTTTTTCTTAGACTTAAGATTTTTTTCTTATTATTGCGAAGAATCTTTAGATTTCATTCTTGTCTTGCAATTCGTATTCTCGCATCTACAGCTTTGCTTTTTTCTGATTCAGGAAAACTCATGAATGGATTAATATCCATTTCAACTATTTCAGGCAGATCTAAAGATAACTGTGAAAGATTTAACAGGACTTGCTCTATAGTTTCAAATGCTACAGATTTTTCACCACGGACGCCTTGCAAGATTGGCAAGCCTTTAATTTCTTTTATCATTTCGTCGGCATCTATATCAGTTAGGGGTGAAATTCTAAACGTCACGTCTCGCAACACTTCGACATAAATACCGCCTAATCCAAACATAATCAGAGCACCGAAGTCCGGTACCTTCTGGATGCCCATAATGACTTCCCTGCCGTCATGTAACATTTCTTGCACTATGTAAAAAATGGTATCATGAGAAATATTATGATTTCTGAGCGAATCGCTCATCTCATGATACGCTTTGTTTAAATCATCAGTGGTTTGTAATCCGAGTTTTACACCATTTACTTCCGATTTGTGAATCACGTCTTTTGAAGATACTTTGAGTACTACAGGAAAACCAATCGTTTTCGCGGCTTCGAAAATTTGTTCGAGAGTTTTACAGAGCTTCGATTGGACAAATGGAATATTGTAAGCTCTCAGAATGTTCGAAACTTCATCATCATTTAAATACTCCTTTTTTTGCTTGAGCGCCTGTTCAATAATTGATTGCGCCAGCTTTTCATTTGTGGCAAACCGGGAGACTTTACCTGGCTCCTTCTGTTGCCATTTGCAATAACTTACCATGGCTGCCAAGGTCCGTGCAGCTGATTCCGGAAAAGGATAGGTGGGGATTTTTTGGCGCTGCAATTCTTCAATTCCTGTTGCCACGCCTTTGACTCCCATGAAGCAACCTAAAACTGGTTTGTCATATTGTTGCGCGACTTGGGAGATTTTCTGAGCTACTTCAGTTGGATTTGTGATGATGGGGGCAACGAAAATGACAATTGCCGAATCTACGTTTTCATCCTGCAATACCTCATTTAATGTAAACTGGAATTCATCAGGTTGTGCACCGGCGAGCAGATCGACCGGATTATTGACACTTGCATCGGGGACCAATTTCCTTTTCAGTTTTGATTTCGAGACTTCGCTTAACTCCACAACCTCCAAACCATTGCTTTCGCAAGCGTCGGCAGCCATAATGCCAGGCCCACCCGCATTTGTAATGATCGCAACGCGATTTCCTTTCGGGAGCGGTAAATTGGCCATGCCCATGGCAATATCAAACATTTCATTAATGGTATTCGCTCGAATCACGCCACCCTGTTTAAACAAAGCATCAAACGCTACATCCATGCCGGCCAGCGCACCCGTGTGTGACATAGCGGCGCGAGCCCCCGAGCTGGTTCTCCCGGATTTTACTACTATAATTGGCTTCTTAAAACTAACCTCGCGAGCAAGTTGGATGAATTTTTTCGGATTACCAAAACTCTCAAGGTACATCAAAATCACCTGGACCGAAGGGTCGTGATGCCAATATTCTAAAAGATCGTTTCCAGAGACATCTGCTTTGTTGCCAACCGAGGCAAACATAGAGACGCCCAGATTTAATTCTTGCGCATGCTCCAATATGGTTTGCCCTAAAGCACCACTTTGTGATACCAAACCGATATTTCCCGGAAGGGAAGTTGTTGGTGCAAATGTTGCATCCAAACGAATGTCAGGGTCGGTGTTAATGACCCCCATGCAGTTGGGGCCAATCATTCTGATTCCGTAGGATTTGATTATTTCAACAATTTCACGCTCAGCTGCGGCGCCTTTTTCACCTGTTTCCTTAAATCCCGCGGTTAGTATAACTAAACCTCTAACACCAAATTCAGCACACTCCTTTACAATATCCAGCACCAGCTCTTTGCGTACGATTATCACTGCCAATTCAACTTTGTCCGGTATGGCAGATATTCGAGGATAGGCTTTGACGGAATGGATGTACAGGGCTTTTGGATTTACAGGATAAATCGGGCCGTTAAAGTCACTCTTCAATAGTTTATCAAAAACTTCCCGACCTAAGGTACCCTTCCGAGTTGATGCGCCAATAATCGCTACGGATTTAGGCCTGAATATTACGTCCAAACTTTGACTCATAATATTTAAAAACTCATGGTAAATGAATTGTAATTTATTCACCATTGCATTTATCACAAAGACCGAAGAATTCCAGTCGATGGTTTAGGACTTTGTAATTTGTCATCTTTTCCACCCTTTCATTTAGCTCATGGCTTGGCGGCAAATCGAGATCTTTTATGGCGCTACACTTTTCACAAATAAAATGATAGTGCGGTTTGATATTAGCACAGTATCTGTCAAATGTACTGCCGAATTTCAACTCAAGGATCGATCCCTGTTCAACCAAAATATTTAAATTTCTGTATACATTCCCTAAACTCAGCGAAGCGTAGTCCTCCTTTAATTGATCATATATCCAAGTTGCTGTAGGATGCATTTCCGTAGATTGTAAAATTTCTAAAGTTCTTTGCCGCTGGTTACTCTTCCGATATTTTTTTAATACTTTTTCACTCATTTTTAAACACCGCCTTGCTCTCGTTTTTCAGACCACCATATTTATCTTGAACCATTTTCATGATGTGAGGTTTTTTGTGGGCCTGACGTAACTGCTTAGAGATAAAGTTTTTGATTTCTAAAGCTCCGTTAGGATGGTCGCATGAGCAACTATCTAACCTGTGGTCACATTTCCCGCAGGGACAGTTGATCCCATATCCGGCTGACAATTTTTGTTTGGGCTTCGGTTTTTCGGACGAGCGCTGGATGATGGGACTGCCACATTTTGGACAAAATTTACTCTTGCGAATGACCGTGCGATTGCATTTTCGACATTTCATTTTCAGATCCATAAAAACCCCGTATTCATAGTTACAACCACCGTATTTAAAGACATCACGCAACTCAATTACCCGAGTGGGCCTCATCATGCCCTTCGATAGGCTCAAGGTGGCTGGTTACTTCGGTTTGCATCGAAATGGAGTTCATGATTGTTCTCTCAATTATAGTTGCTTGTTCGTGATCGTTAGATATAGGGACGTCTTTATGGAATAACAAATGAAACTCGATGATTAATTTGTTCCCGGCATTACGGTGACGAAGATGGTGAAATTGAACATCGTATTTTTTCGATTCTTGCTGCAATATTTCCGTGAGCTTTTTATTAATATTTGGATCGGCCTCATCCATGAGTCCACCAATGGAGCGCCGCACAAGCTTTGCGCCCGACAACAGAATATTTGTGGCCACAATAATAGCGATAATCGGGTCGAATGGCAGCCAGCCTGTCCAGAGTGTCAAAAGCAAGGCCACAATTACACCAAGACTTGTCCAACTGTCCGTCAGAACGTGCTTGCCATTGGCCTCAAGGATGATGGAGTGATATTTCTCCCTTGTCGAATGAGGTACCAACCCAGGCCTCCATTGATTACAGTAGCAAGCACCACAAAGCCAATGCCCTGTTCAATGTTTTCCAAAGGGAATCCGGTTCGCCATTTTTCAACGGATCCGAAAATAATGTATAGCGCTGCTATGATAATCATGGCGCCTTCAAACCCCGCAGAGAAGAAACTAATCCGATCGTGGCCATAAAGATGGGTCTTGTCTGCTGGCTTCATGCTTAACCACAGGCTGAAAGCAGCAAATGAAACAGCGAACACGTGCACAACGGATTCCGCTGCGTCAGAAAGAATCGCGGCCGATCCAGTTATCACAGATGCATAGATTTTGATGATCAGCATGAGCAAACCAACGCCAAGTGAAAGGCGCATGGCAAATTTCAAGGGTCGCGCTGCATCATTCAAAATTTGTTTGTCTGAATTTACATGCATTGCGCTTTTCAAATTGGTTTTATCCCCAAGGCAATTTCAACAGGTAACCACATTTGTTTTCTACTGATTTCAGTAATTTTAAAGCCCACATCTGATAAAGCCCGCCGCACATATATAGGACGACAATCGAGGAATTTCGGAAAATGTCGATGTGTCCATTCGAATGCTTTAATCAATAAAGTTTGCCTCCCCTCCTTAGAAAGTCCCGCGACTACAATTCGACCCGACGGTCGTAAAACTCGCATACATTCCCGCAGAACTTTTGGAATTTCCGGTGTATCGAATAATTCCAATGTAAAGCTCATAAAAACTGCATCCAGAAAGTTGTCATGGTAAGGCAGGTCGATAGCGTCGCTACAAACCAATTCCGCTCGCTCTGCGAGATTCTGCTTCTCTAAGAGCTTTTTGCCACGTTTCATCATTTCCTCTGATAAATCTACACCATAAATCTTACCCGTCACTCCAACTACTTTTGCGATTTCTGTGAGGCAGTGGCCTGTCCCAAAACCGATTTCTAATATTTTTTCTCCCGATCTCGATGCCAGTCTCGCGAGAGCGATCCTACGTACCGGCGCTTCACTATGGTATGCAAGAAGGTCATAAAATTTGCTGATTCGATTATAAAATGTTTTGGTTTGAGAACGGGATTGAAAAACCGGTAGAACCCCAGGTTGGGTTTTACTAAATGACCGAGTAGTCATCTCTGCAAGGGAAGGTGGATGGACAGCTGACATTTAATCTTGGTATCCTATTCCGTGTAAGTATGAACACTGTACTTTGCCTGAGGTAAGTAATTCAGACCAAACCAGCAAATCAAAAGAACCTTCTTTCTGTCATGCTAATTATCATTGGCGCAGCCGTTTATGGCTGCGCCAATATTCACCACTGTGGGATTGACACTAACCCTAACTAAAAGCCAATTGCTGCTTCAGCCATGATGCCTTTAAAGTTTGCATCGGAGTAAATGCTGCCTGCCGCAAAATCATTGTAGGACTGACTAACGTACTCAATTTTCGCAACTACTTTGTCCGTTAAAAACCATCCAAAGGCTAGTTGAACTCTGTTTATTGTAACCTTTTCAGCATCCGCATTAGCTAGCTTTCCACTGGCGCTGTTAAACCTGGCGCCGCCATACCATTGTTCAGAGGCTCCAAACCGGTAGATGACTTCTCCTGCAAGCTGATTCCAGGTTCGTGTATCATTCGAGTTTCTGGAATCGCCTCCGCTTGAATTTTCATAGGTGCCAAAAAACTCTAATCCGTTCCATTTCAGGAATGGATTGATCATGATCGCAGTCAATTTTCCCGAGAAATTGGGATTCCAACGGCCTGATCTAAAATTATCCGAGGTAGCCGTTATGCCTTGCATTACACTGTAGTAGCGCGAGCCGGCTCTATCGCCACTGTACAGGTATATCTGTTTGGCGTTTCCATTAGTATATATGGAACCGGTCAGTCTTAATCGTAAATCAGGGTTTACCTGTTTATCAAAGCCGAGCTTTCCGAGAAATGCCAAGCTTGTTTCTCCCGGGCTGGTGACATCTTGGTTTAGTTTACCGTTGGAAAATCCAAGCATTCCCAGAAAGCCATTGGTTTTTAAATAGGCTTCCGCACCGACCTCAGTCGTAAAGCTGTCCATTATGTAATTACCGACAAATGGGTTGTGCAAGCTTGCTGAGTTGTCAGACCGTCTAAAGTGCGCATCGCCATAGTTGATTTCCATATGCCCTACTTTGAGCGTGACCATGTCCATTACGTTATCAAGAAAACCGGGGCTCACAAAGTCCAACCTGTCAACCTGCAAGTAGCCGCTTTTCACGTACGGTTCAGGGTGATGCCTTGAGGAAAGGTAGGTCCGCAAGTGCATTCTTAAACCATTATGGAGTTGGACATCCAAATCAAGGTTCGCGGTTGCCAGGTTAAAATTGTTTTCCAGTTCTATTAATTCATTAATGTTCGCGCCGTTCCCGTCATCAACAAACAGAGCTGAATTGCTGTGATTCAAGCCCTGAAATTGAAGCGTCGAGGAACCACCTAGTATTACTTTTAAGCCGACAAACTCGCTTGTTTCTTCTTTTGTAGTTTCAAACATATTCAGCCCATGCTTATCGGCCGGTTTGGAATACTGTAATTGCCGGTCCGGACCCGTTTGGGCAAATAGCGAACTAACAAAGAAAAAAGATACTAGTAGTAAAACACTTGTTAAGGTTTTCATAATATACCTCCTTTGTGGTTTGTGGTTTAACTGCTAAGTGATTATTAATTATCTTATTCATTTAGTTTATCGAAGCATTTTGATTCCAAAACTTGACTTAAAATCTGATTCGAACTTTCCAACTGATTCCCTGCAATGTTAAAATGATTAATTGTTCCTGCTGTTTGTTTGGCCTCAGCGTAAATATCGAAGGATATTGATAATTCAGGTTTTGCTTTTATCAACCCGAAAAAAGCTGTCGGTGGCTTAATCTTAAAATCACGCATGGAAATAGAGATAAAGCCAGTAATCTGAAAAGTATTATTGGAAAGAGGCCGTACTTTGACATCCATTTCAATTCTTTTCGTCGTTCCTGCAAGTGTCAAGTTTCCGATCGTATCTATCGAATACCAAACCCCTTCGGAGTTGGGCGCTGCAATCAATTCCGATTTCGTCAATTCATATTCAATGATTGGGTATTGATTTTCTTTAAGTGCCTTGTACATATCCTTGTTCATCCTGTCGTTTCTGCAATCGAAACTCCGAATCGGGATAAAGAAATAAAGTGAAGTGTTGGTTCCAACATTTTGGAAATTGTTCACTGGCAAAAAAATATCTTCGGATCCAAAGTAGGCATATCCGGTTAATAATTCTGTCTCACAACTGAACTTGTTAATGTTTGTTTTTCCATCCATCCAAAGCCGGCTTCCTGGCAGTGTTTCGAAAGGTCCTAAGCTTATGGTCTGCGCCGAAAGTCCATTTATGAGTGTCAATGCTCCAATTAACGCTCTTAGCAGTATTCGATTGACTTGATGCGGGTTCATGATTTTCTCTCTGGTTTTAAGCCTGCACTTTAAGTTAATTCAGGCTCATTTGAATACTTGGAATTAATGCGATTTCAAAATAAACTGTGATTTCATTACCCGTCTTAAGCCTACCGAAAAACATGGTTGGCGGCTTTATATTGAAATCAGTCATTAGCAATTTTTTGCTGCCTGTGAATCGAATAGTACCATTCGCTTCGAGATTTCCTATTACCTCTAAAGCAATTGTCTTCTCCACACCTGCAACTTTCACATTTCCCATGGTCTTAAGCTGTACCTGATCCTTCCCAGCTTCTGGAGAAGCAGTCAATTCTAAACTTGTTAGTTCGAAGATAATTTCCGGATGGTCGTCAGCTTTCAATAATTTGCGCATCTTTTTGTCCATCTTCCCTTTGCCGCTCTCGATACTCAGAACAGGTATTTGAACGATACCCGCAACTGCCGCATTGTTAAATTCTATTGGGGTTGAATCTGAAATCATCTCTTTCATAATAAAAGAGCCGGTTATTTCCTTCGCTACACATTTATAGCCATGTAGAGTTGAAGTACCTTCAAACCACAGTTTGCTCTCTGAACTGATTATGTATTTATACTGGGGAGCATCTTGAGCTTTAACTAGATAAACTTGAATGATGACCAGCACAAGAATTAAACAAGTATTTTTGAACGATTTCATTTTATTCTCCTTTCTAACATTTTTCAATCTCTGTACTTAATTTGCTTTTCGCCATTCACAATCAGTTTGTTCCTTTTCATCTTCACTTCGACGAGCTTGCCATAACGAACGATTAAATTGTGAAACGGCGATTGCTGTTCGGCAAAAGTAAAGTGTGGATGTTATACATTTGGATTTCTCAACAATTGACTTACTTTTCCATTGATTCCCACCGACTTGATGTTTGGTTGAATTATCACATCAGCCTTGATTGAATTTGAAATGAGACAGCTCTTGTGGGCATCGGCAATCGTCTGCTTAGCTTGTTCAATCGCATCATTCGTTTGAACCAATACTGTTGGCCAGAGGTAGATTTTGGTAAATTGATACTTGCCGTCGATAAACTCCAGTAGGCCTTCAGCATGTGTCTTATATGAAACAATGGGTAGATTCTTGTGTTGAGCGAATGCCATGAACGTCGTCATCGTGCAGATGTCAACGGATGCAACGAATAAATCCTCAGGTGTCCAAACACCCTCTTCTCCTTTAAACTCCGGCGGACTGGCCACACGAAAATCTTTCTTTCCTTTCGAGTACAAAGTGCCCGAACGGTCGCTTGTCCATTTGAGGTAAGTGTGATAGGTAAAGGTTTTATATTTTATTTTAGGTTTTGAGGTTACTGTTGTCTGTTCCATTTCTATCTCCCCTTAAAGAAAGATTAACTAATTAAGATTGTTGTTTAGAGCCATCCTTGCATATGTAAGAATCTTCTTCATTTTGACCGGCTTGTGCAGAAAGGCGAATGCGCCAGCACTCATGGCTTTTGCATAATTGTCTAGCGCCCCGTCAACAGTCATCATGATAACTTTAGATTCCGGTGATTTTTCTCTTACCTCGCTTAGTAATTCCAACCCTGATTTCCCCGGCATGTGCAGATCCACTAGAATAAGAGGATACACTCGCTTGTTAAGCATTTCGCTTGCCTGGCTGCCGTTTGAAGCTGAGCTAACATGATAACCAGCCTTCTGCAAAATTCTTTTTAATGAGTGCCTGAATTCAGAATCATCGTCTACAATGAGAATTCTGTGTTTACTTTGACTTGACATCCTTTTATCTCCTGAATCGCTGAAATTTTAATTCTTACATAAAGTTCTTAAGAAATAATTGTGCCAGCTTTTCAAAGGAAACAAAAAAGCCGATTGCGTATCCGCAGGCGGCTATAAATCAATGAGTTAATTCGCGTTTGCTTTAGAACTGGTTCGCGAGTTGGCCGTTTAGATTATTCTTAGATGTGGGAAAAAATAGAGGTGACATTCTTAATATTAGGAATGAGAAGAGGCTAGACAATGATTTCATGAATTCGTTTTTCTTAAATTAATCCATAAACAAAGGACTGCGAAAATTCCAAAGATTCCCGAAAATGCGAAGGCGCTTTTTGTAACTTCCATCAAAATAGGCGTGTCCATTAACATGGAGGGCGGCAACATT
>SMVB01345190.1_pt1 | contig 27925 bp, 29 predicted proteins | sample 2456461 | NCBI WGS metagenome assembly SMVB01 (sample SAMN11095934, study PRJNA526329) | marine sediment metagenome | biome: Marine sediment; feature: Surficial sediment; material: Deep marine sediment; isolation source: Hadal surficial sediment | place: Pacific Ocean | collected 2014-05 | depth... | reverse complement strand
TGTCGCCATTATCCTCTATGCAGTGGGTACCGGCCCCATTAAGGGTTTTGCGGTCACGCTTTCCGTTGGTATCATCACCTCCATGTTTACCGCCATCGTGGGTACCCGTGCGCTGGTTAATTTGTACTACGGTGGGCGTCGGGTCAAGAAACTGTCCATAGGGGGGAAGGGAGCATGAAAGTGATTAATTTTATGGGACAGCGCCGGTTGGCGATGATCTTCTCCGCGTTGCTGCTGCTCGCCTCAATAGGGTCCCTGGCCACCCGGCAACTCAATTGGGGCCTTGATTTTACCGGCGGTACCCTGGTGGAAGTTCACTACAGTGCATCTGCCGACCTCAACGGCATAAGGGCGACACTGGACAGTGAGGGCTACAGCGGGGCGACGGTGGTCAGTTTTGGCACCGATAAGGACGTTCTGATCCGCCTGGGTAAAGGGTATTCCGATGAACAGGGGGCTGAGTTATTGGTCGTGCTGCAGCAGGCATTTGCCGGCGGCGTGGAACTGCGCCGCATAGAATTTATCGGGCCGCAGGTGGGTGATGAGCTGCGTGAACAGGGCGGTTTGGCCATGTTGCTGGCGCTGGGCCTGGTCATGCTCTATATCGCATTTCGCTTTCAAATGAAATTTGCCGTGGGGGCCGTGGTCGCCCTGGTTCACGATGTCATCATCACCCTGGGTTTCTTCTCGGCAACGGGAATGGAATTTGATTTGACCGTGCTGGCCGCTATTCTTGCGGTCATTGGCTATTCGCTCAATGACACGATTGTTGTATCCGATCGGATAAGGGAGAATTTTCGCAAGTTGCGTCGGGTCGATTCGCAGGAGATCGTCAATATCTCTCTCACCGAAACCCTGGGCCGCACAGTGGTCACTTCATTGACGACGCTATTAGTGCTGGTTGCGCTGGCATTGTTTGGCGGCGAGATGATCCACGGCTTCGCCATTGCGTTGATTGTGGGTGTGGTGGTGGGCACCTATTCGTCAATTTATGTCGCCGCCTCCACGTTGATGCTGATGGGTGTGCGCAAGGAAGATTTGATGATTCCGGTGAAAGAGGGTGCCGATCAGGATAGTTTGACGCCCTGACCCAGTGGTCTTTGGGCCCGAAAGGCTCGTCCAGGGTCTGGTTCTTGCAATATTAATACATGTGTATTATAAATAGCAGGACAGATTTCTGGAGATGATGTATGCAAGACGCTATTGGTGAACAACTGGAGCTGGGCCCCTGCGATCAAATTGGCTTTGTCTTTGCCGATCTCGAGGCGGCGATAAAGCGCTATGAGCCGATTTTTGGCCACTTTGAAGTACAGGAATTCGGTTCCTTTGAGTACGATTATCGCGGCGAGAAAGACCATTGTGAGCTGAAGATTGCCTTCGGTAAAAGTGGCGACCTCGAAATCGAGCTGATTGAATGGGTGTCGGGTGGCAGCCCCCACAAGGAATTTTTAGAGCGCGGTCGCGAGGGCATGCACCATATGCGTTTTCGGGTCGATGATCTCGATGCCAAGGTCAGGGAGGCCGAGGCGTTTGGCTACCGGGCGATCTGGAGCACCCGCTTCGCCGAGGGTCTGGCGGTAGCCTACCTGGAGCGCGACGGCGACCCTCTATTGGTCGAGTTGTTTGAGAACTTGCACGGCTAAACAGGGCGTAAACCACCGCTGGCGGCCCGGGCGGGGAGTGTCTTGGCAAATCGGGGGAAGGGCGATGGCTAGCAACAAGTATAACGATGATTTTCTGGGCAAGAGAGCGGCCAATTTTACGCCGCTCACCCCCATTAGCTTTATTGAGCGAACCGCTCGCGTCCACCCGCACCACACGGCAATTATTGACGGCGACCTGCGCCAGAGCTGGGGTGACACCTATCGCCGCTGTCGTAAGGCCGCGGACGCCCTGATCAAACGCGGTGTGTGCAAAGATGACACCATCGCCGTACTTTGCCCCAACACGGCCGCCGCGGTGGAAGTCGCCTTCAGCGTGCCCCTGTCCGGCGGCGTGTTAAACATGATCAATACTCGCCTCGATGCCGCCAGCCTCGCCTTTATCCTGGACCACGGAGAAGCCACGGTCTTTATGGTTGACCAGGGGTTGAGCGACCTCGCCGCGGCCGCGCTGGAACTGGCTGACGTGAAGCCATTGGTCATTGATATTGAAGATTCCACACTGGGCGAACCCGGCGCTGCCATAGGTTCGCTAACCTACGAAGATCTCATCGCCGAGGGAGACGCCTGTGGTCAACGGCGTCTGCCCGAGGACGAGTGGGATGCCATTGCGCTCAACTACACCTCCGGTACCACTGGCAACCCCAAAGGGGTTGTCTATCACCATCGCGGGGCCTATCTCAATGGCCTCGGCGAAGGCGTGGAATGGGCACTACCCCATCATCCGGTTTATCTGTGGACCCTGCCGCTGTTTCACTGCAATGGTTGGTGCTTCCCCTGGACCGTGGCCGCCTACGCGGGGACTAACGTTTGTCTTCGCGCCCCGGAAGCGGGCGCCATTCTCGACAGCATCAAGGCCAACAATATCAGCCATATGTGCGGGGCACCCATAATTTTGAATATGGTGACCACGGAAGCGGAGAGTCGTGGCGAGAAACTGCCCTGGCCGGTGAAAATGATGACCGCAGGGGCTGCCCCGCCCGCCGCTGTGCTGGCCCGTAGCGAGGCGATCGGCTTTGATGTTATTCATGTGTACGGTCTGACCGAAGTGTATGGGCCCACCGGCGTCTGTGCCTGGAAGCAGCAATGGAACGAATTGCCGGCAGATCAGCAGGCGGAATTAAAATCCCGTCAGGGCGTGCCCTACGTGGTGCAAGAAGAGATGGTGGTACTGGATTCGGACACCCTGCAAGCTACCGCGATGGATGGCCAGACCATGGGTGAAATCATGTTTCGTGGCAATGCGGTTATGAAGGGCTATCTGAAAAATCCCGAGGCCACCGAAAAGGCCTTTGCCGGCGGCTATTTCCATTCTGAAGATCTGGCGGTGGTTCACCCCGACAACTACGCCGAGATTAAGGATAGATCCAAGGATATCATTATATCCGGCGGCGAAAATATTTCCTCTATAGAGGTGGAGGGCGTGCTCTACCGGCTTCCCTGCGTTGCCACCGCCGCGGTGGTTGCCGCCCCGGACGAGAAGTGGGGCGAGACGCCCTGGGCCTTTATCGAATTGGCCGAGGGGCAATCTGCCACCTGCGACGAGGTGATTGCATTTTGTCGCGAACATCTGGCGCGCTTTAAGTGCCCCTCACATGTGGTGTTTGGCGATATACCCAAAACCTCCACCGGCAAAATTCAAAAGTTTGAACTCAGAAAGAAAATTGCCGAACAACTGCGCGACTAATCACTGTAGACCCGGCTATGGCGGTGTCTCAGGGCGACTCAGGGCTAAGTTTTCGCCTGGCCGAGCAGCGGTTTGGTCACCTGTAACACGGCTTTGAAGCACTTGGGGTTACCGGCCACTATGTTGCCCGAGGTCATGAAGTTCTCGGAGCTGTCAATATCGGCCACCAGCCCGCCGGCTTCGCGAATGAGCAGCGCCCCGGCGGCAATATCCCACGGTGCCAGGCCTATTTCCCAAAATGCATCCAGGCGCCCGGCGGCAACATAGGCCAGATCCAGTGAGGCGGCACCGGCGCGACGAATGCCCGCGCACTGTGCCGCCAGTGTTTCGACGGTTTTAAGGTAGGGAGCCAGTTTGTCATCACAGTGGTACTTGAAGGGAATGCCGGTGCCTAGCAGAGCGCCGTGCAAGTTGGTCAACTTGCTCACCCGGATGCGGCGACCATTGAGCTGAGCGCCGCGACCACGCGAGGCGGTAAATTCCTCTCTGCGCACCGGGTCGAGTACCACTGCGTGTTCCAGCGTGCCCCGGTAGAGGCAGGCGATGGATACGGCGTAGTGTGGAATGCCACGGACAAAATTGGTGGTGCCGTCCAGTGGGTCGATGATCCATTGGTATTCGGCGTCTTCACTGCCGATCAACCCGGATTCTTCACCCAGGATGGCGTGATCCGGATAAGCCTTGTGCAGGTGGTAGATAATCTCCTGCTCAGCGTTAATGTCCACCTCGGACACGAAATCATTGACGCTCTTCTCCATGACCTCGATACGGTCCAGATCATCGGAGGCGCGCACGATATTTTCTCCTGCCTTGCGGGCGGCGCGCAACGCGATATTGATCATGGGTTCCATAGTGGCTTCCTGGAGGGTAGGTGTCGGCGCGCGATTATAGCAGCACAATTACAGGATATCACTGCGAAATCTGCTAGACTTGCGCGCCATTTCAAAGTGATTAGTCGGTAATCTGGCCTATGCAGCTGGACAATATTCGTGTCGTGTTGGTGCACACCAGTCATCCTGGCAATATCGGGGCGGTGGCGCGCGCGATGAAAAATATGGGAATAGGGAAACTGCATCTGGTTGCGCCCAGGCAGTACCCGGATGAGCAGGCCAATTGGCGAGCGGCGTCAGCGGGCGATGTGCTGGAGCGCGCCGTGGTCACCGAAACCCTGGAGGAAGCCATTGCTGATTGCCAGTTCGTGGTGGGCACGAGTGCCAGAGGGCGGCGCATACCGTGGCCGTTGCTGGATCCCCGGCAGTGCGCGCCACGCATGGACACCGCTTCGCACCATGGCGAGGTCGCTGTGGTATTTGGGCGCGAAGATCGCGGCCTGACCAATGATGAGCTACAACTGTGTAATTTACATCTGAATATTCCCACCTCCGATGCCTACAGCTCGCTCAATCTGGCCATGGCGGTGCAAATTGTCTGCTATGAGCTGCGCTTATTGATGGTTTCACCGACCCTCCCCAGTACTGAGAATGAGCAGTGGGATACCGCATTTTCGTCCAGCGAAAATATGGAGCGCTTTTATATCCATTTGGAGCAAACCCTGGTGGATCTCGAATTTCTGGACCGCGCCGCGCCGCGTCAACTTATGTCGCGGTTACGGCGCCTGTACAGCCGGGTGCGACTGGATGACATGGAGTTGAATATTCTCCGGGGCATTCTCACCGAGACCCGAAAATGGATCTCCCTGGCCCGTAAACCCTGAGGCCAGCGGCGACGCTTAATACTTGACTAAAACACTAGGGTATTGGATAATTGCACCCTGGTAAACACGGTGAACTTATGCGCCTGACAACAAAGGGAAGATACGCGGTTACCGCCATGCTTGACCTCGCTTTACACGCGGGAGACAAGCCGGTGAGTCTCGCAGACATCTCCAGTCGACAAGATATTTCGCTGTCTTATCTAGAGCAACTTTTCGCCAAACTGCGTCGCCAAAGCCTGGTGCAGAGTGTACGCGGTCCGGGTGGCGGTTATTGCCTGAGTCGGGGTGCGCATGAGGTATTTGTCGCCCAGATAATCGATGCGGTAAACGAATCGGTAGATGCCACCGGCTGCGGTGGTAGCACTGATTGTCAAAATGGCGAAGTGTGCCTTACCCACCATTTATGGTGTGACCTGAGCGAGCAGATACATGGCTTTCTCAGCCAGATCAGCCTCGCTAATTTGGTAGCGCGAGAGGAAGTGCAATACATATCAGCGCGACAGGAGAACCGCCCTGCCGTACTGGTATTGAAAGAGGCCTGATTCTCGCCGCGCTGGCTGAGGATTCAAGCGCTTGGACTGTTTTTTTGAGTGTTGGTAGTTTGGAGTTTTAATGATGCAAAAACCGATTTACTTCGATTATTTCGCGACCACCCCGGTAGATCCCCGGGTGGCGGAGAAAATGATGGAGTGCCTGTCCATAGAAGGCAATTTTGGCAACGCCGCCTCCCGGTCCCACGTCTATGGTTGGAAAGCGGAAGAGGCAGTTGAAAATGCACGGCGCCAGGTTGCAGACCTGGTCAACGCTGACCCGCGAGAAATTGCCTGGACCTCGGGCGCGACCGAATCCGATAACCTGGCGTTAAAAGGCGTCGCCCATTTCTATCAGAAAAGGGGCAAGCACATCATCACCTCTAAAATCGAGCACAAAGCCGTGCTGGACAGCTGTCGGCAGTTGGAGAGAGAGGGCTTTGAAGTGACCTACCTCGACCCCGAGAGCAATGGCCTCACCACCCCGCAAGCGATTGCCAAAGCCCTGCGCGACGATACCATCCTGGTGAGCATCATGCATGCCAACAACGAGATTGGCATCGTCAACGATATTGCCGCAATTGGTGAAGTTACGCGTAACGCGGGTGTGTTGTTTCACGTGGACGCGGCTCAGAGTGCGGGGAAAATACCCATAGACCTGAGCGAAATGAAAGTCGACTTGATGTCATTTTCAGCCCATAAGATGTACGGGCCCAAAGGCATGGGTGCCCTGTTTGTACGGCGTAAGCCGAGGGTTCGCCTGGAGGCCCAGATTCACGGTGGTGGCCATGAACGGGGCATGCGCTCCGGCACTTTGGCGACCCATCAAATCGTCGGCATGGGGGAGGCAGCCCATATTGCCAGTGAAGAAATGCCGCTGGAGGCCGTGCGTTTGAAGGCCTTGCGCCAGCGCTTCTGGGATGGCATCAGCGATATCGAAGAAGTGCACCTCAACGGTGACGCCGAGGCACGTCTGCCGGGCGCCATGAATGTGAGCATCGCCTATGTGGAAGGTGAATCCCTTATTATGTCCCTGAAAGACCTGGCGGTATCCAGCGGGTCCGCTTGCACCTCGGCGAGTCTGGAGCCCTCCTATGTGCTGCGAGCGCTGGGGCTGAGTGACGAACTGGCTCACAGCTCCCTGCGTTTCAGTTTTGGGCGTTTTACCAGCCAGGCCGATGTGGACGCGGCGGTAGAGCAATTGCGCCATGCGGTGGTTAAATTGCGTGACCTGTCGCCCCTGTGGGACATGTATAAAGACGGAGTTGATCTGGACAGTGTTAAGTGGGCTGCCCATTAATCGAATTGAGTGTAATTAGGGCCAGCAGTTTGGCCGGGAGAAAATATCATGGCATATAGCGATAAAGTACTGGATCACTACGAAAACCCTCGCAATGTCGGCAAGATGGATGCCGCCGACAAGAACGGGGGCACCGGCATGGTCGGTGCCCCCGCCTGTGGCGACGTTATGCGTCTGCAAATCAGGGTGAATGACGAGGGCATCATTGAAGATGCCAAGTTTAAAACCTACGGTTGTGGTTCCGCCATTGCCTCCAGCTCACTGCTGACCGAGTGGGTAAAGGGTAAAAACCTGGAGGAAGCGGCACAGATAAAAAATACGGATATTGTGGAAGAGTTGGCCCTGCCGCCGGTAAAAATTCACTGCTCGGTATTGGCCGAAGATGCGATCAAGGCAGCGTTAGAAGACCTGCGCGCAAAACGAGAAGAAGCATAGGAACGAGATAAGTATGGCAATCACCGTGACACAAGCTGCGGCAACACACGTGGCATCGCAGCTGGACGGCCGGGGTAAAGGCCTGGGCATTCGCCTGGGAGTGAAGACTTCCGGCTGCTCCGGTATGGCTTACGTCATTGAATTTGTTGACGCCGAAGAACCGCAAGATCTGGTCTTTGAACAGCGCGGGGTGAAAATATATGTCGATCCCAAGAGTCTTGCCTATCTCGATGGAACGGAACTGGATTTTGTTAAGGAGGGCCTGAACGAAGGCCTTCAGTTCCGCAATCCGAATGTTGCCGGGGAATGTGGCTGTGGAGAAAGTTTCACCGTATAAGCAGCGGTGTACTCTCCAATGCATGGCCCTGCCTGACTTGCAACAGAACTATTTCCAATTATTCAAGCTACCAGAGCAATTCGCCCTAAATGGGGCTGATTTGGGGGAGCGCTTCCGCCAGATGCAAAGTCAGTCGCACCCCGATCGCTTTGCCAGTAAGTCGCCCCATGAACAGCGCGTAGCGGTTCAGTACTCCGCGCTGGTCAATCAGGCCTATAGCATTTTGCGCAAGCCGCTGCCGCGAGCCCTCTATTTGCTCGAGCTGGCGGGCATGGACAAGGAACAGGTCGCCGCCCAGAAAATGGATGGTGGATTTCTCATTGAGCAGATGGATTTGCGCGAGAAGCTGGAATCTATTCACGATTTGGTAGACCCGGATGCCTTCCTGGAACACTTGATAATCGAAATTGCAGCCGACATCAAATCGCATGAACAGGAGTTTAGCAGCGCGTTTACCGATCGGGATTTGAACGGCGCCGCCAGCGCCTGCGTTAAAATACAATATCTGGAAAAACTGTTACAGGAGGCCGAGCAAATTGAGTCCGGCCTGCTCGGCTAGGCGAAGGGGAAGCTATGGCACTGTTACAAATTGCGGAACCGGGACAGGCCGCAGCTGCACCGGAAGCCAGGCGCGCGATAGGCATTGACCTGGGAACCACCAACTCCCTGGTGGCTACACTGCGCGAGAGCAAGCCCGACGTTTTAGTCGATGCCGCTGGCAGTGTCAGTTTACCCTCGGTGGTGAATTATTCGAGTCCCGGCCGGGTGAGCGTGGGTGCAGATGCGCTTGCGTTGGCAGTTCAATACCCCGCAGACACGCTGGCGTCGGTCAAACGTTTTATGGGTAGAGGGCAGCAGGACGCCAGAGACGAGGCGCGGCGCTCACACTATATCCTCGCCGAGGGCGAGGCGGGGATGGTTGAATTTGTCACGTCCTCCGGACGGATCAGCCCGGTGCAGGCCTCTGCGGAAATTCTGAATACCTTGCGTAAGCGCGCTGAAAGCGTCCTGGGTGGGGACATTGACGGCGCCGTTATCACGGTGCCCGCCTATTTCGATGAAGCGCAGCGCCAGGCCACCAAGGACGCCGCCACCCTGGCCGGCCTTCCCGTTTTACGCCTGCTAAACGAACCCACTGCCGCGGCGGTGGCCTATGGTCTGGAGTCAGCCCAACAGGGGATGATCGCGGTCTATGATTTAGGTGGCGGTACCTTTGATATATCAATTTTGCGCCTGCACCGGGATGTCTTTGAAGTCCGCTCTACCGGTGGTGATACCGCGCTGGGGGGAGATGATTTTGACAATGTCATCGCCGACTGGGTGCTCGGTGAAATCAATTGCGGGCCGCTGGACGCGGGGCAACACCGGCAACTGCAGGCCCTGGCACGCGCTGCGAAAGAGACTTTGTCGGAGGATGAAGTCGCGATCATTCCGCTGGATGAGATTGCTGATAAGGGCGCCCAGCTTACGCTTTCGCGGACAACCTTCGAAGGGCTTATCCAGCCCTGGGTGAAGCGCACCTTGCACGCCTGTCGCAGGGCGTTGCGCGACGCGGAACTGGCTCCTGGCGATATCGACAGTATCGTGCTGGTGGGCGGATCCACCCGAATACCCCTGGTGCGCAATGCTGTGGCGGACTTTTTTCAGCGCGAGCCATTGGCCGGCATTAACCCCGATGAAGTGGTCGCCATAGGTGCGGCCCTGCAGGCGGATATCCTGGTGGGCAATCGCCCCGAGGGGGAGTTGCTGTTACTGGATGTCATTCCCCTGTCACTGGGAATCGAAACCATGGGCGGCCTGGTGGAGAAAATTATCCAGCGCAACACCACCATACCGGTGACACGCGCCCAGCAATTTACCACTTACCAGGATGGGCAGACCGCATTGGCGCTGCATATTGTGCAGGGAGAGCGTGAACTGGTGGCTGATTCCCGTTCTCTTGCGCGCTTTGAGCTGAAAGGTATCCCGCCCATGGTCGCCGGAGCGGCTCGGATTTTGGTGAGTTTTCAGGTCGATGCCGACGGTTTGCTCAGTGTGTCGGCCCATGAAGAGACCACCGGTGCGCGCAGCAGTATCGTTGTGAAGCCCTCTTTTGGTTTGAGTGATGAGCAGATAAGCACCATGTTAGAAGCCTCTTTCAGCCACGCTGAAGAAGATAAAACCGCCAGGGTATTGGCGGAATTGTGTGTGTCGGCCAGGGCGCTTATCGCCGGGCTGGAAATTGCGCTCGCCGCCGATGGCGAGGAACTGTTAGATAGCGAGGAACGCGCAGCGTTGAACGAACAGATGGAGCGCTTGCGCGCTCAGCTCAGCGGTGGCGAAGTCGAGCCTTTGCGAGCGGCATCAGATGAGTTGGGCCGCGCCAGCGAGGCGTTCGCCGCCCGGCGTATGGATAAGAGTATTCGCCAGGCATTGGCCGGTGTCTCCGTGGATGATATTGCTCAGGAGATTAACAAGTGACCCGGATTATCGTACTGCCGCAGGAGGCCCTGTGCCCGGATGGCGCGGCCATAGAAGTCGAGCCCGGGGAGAGCATATGCCGGGCCCTGCTGCGCAGTGACATCGAAATTGAGCACGCCTGTGAATTGTCCTGCGCCTGTACCACCTGCCATGTCCTGGTACGGGAGGGCTACGATTCCCTGGAGGAGGCCGATGAACTGGAAGATGATTACCTCGATATGGCATGGGGTTTGGAACCCGATTCGCGCTTGAGTTGCCAGGCCATTGTGGGCGAGGAAGATCTTGTCATCGAAATACCGCGGTACACCATTAATATGGTGTCAGAGCCGAATTAGGACGGGCTAAAGAGGCGACAAGCATGCAGTGGGCAGACATAATAGACATCGCGATAGAATTACAGGAATCCCACCCGGATACCGACCCCCTGACGATTAATTTTGTCGATTTACGGCAGTGGATACTGGATCTACCGGAGTTTGAAGGCGACCCCGATCACTGTGGGGAAAAGCTGCTGGAAGCTATTCAGGCGGCCTGGATAGATGAGCTGGATTAGTTACTTTTTCTCCTTTGTAGCGGGTGAAACCTGAGGGCAAAATCCGTATAATTGCGCGGCTTTCAACGCGTGCAAGTGTGCGCGATCTAGAATCCTGCCATTTGGAGAATTTTCATGGCTATAGAACGTACCTTTTCCATTATTAAGCCCGATGCCGTTGCCAAGAATATTGTCGGTAAAATCTACTCCCGTTTCGAATCCAATGGCCTGCAAGTTCTGGCCTCTAAAATGGTGAGACTCAGCGAGGACGTTGCCGGTGGTTTCTATGGCGAACACCGCGAGCGCCCATTTTTTCCTGCTCTTATTGAGTTCATGACCTCTGGCCCCGTCATGGTTCAGGTACTTGAGGGCGAGGGTGCGATTGCATTGAACCGGGAATTGATGGGGGCAACCAACCCACAGGAAGCCGCAGCGGGTACTATCCGCGCCGATTTCGCCGAATCCATTGACGCCAACGCCGTGCACGGTTCCGACTCACCGGAGTCCGCCGCCTGGGAAATAGCCTATTTTTTCGCCGCCAGCGATCTTTGCGAACGCGGCTAGAAACTAAGCGCACAGTAAAAGTAGACGAGAACCTCATGCCAACCACACAGCAGGGAGATGAGCAAACCAGGGTAAACCTTCTGGGGCTGACCAAGGCGCAGATGGAGCAATTCTTTGTCCAGATCGGCGAGAAGAAGTTTCGCGCCCAGCAAGTGCTCAAGTGGATTCATCACTCCGGTGTGACGGACATCGCGGCTATGACCAACCTGGGGGTGGCCCTGCGCGAAAAATTGCAGGCCATCGCCGAAGTGCGACCCCCGGAAATAGTGAGCGAGCACAATTCGTCCGACGGCACACGCAAGTGGGCGATTCGGGTGGATGGCGGTGGACTGGTCGAGTCGGTACTCATCCCCGAAGCTAAACGCGCCACGCTGTGCGTGTCATCACAGGTGGGTTGCTCGCTGGATTGCAGCTTTTGTTCCACCGGCAAACAGGGCTTTCAGCGTGATCTCACCGCCGCGGAAATTATTGGTCAGGTTTGGTTGGCGATCAACTCTTACGGCGCTTTTGCGCCCGGCGCCAAGCGTGTGGTGAGCAATGTGGTAATGATGGGCATGGGAGAACCACTGCTCAACTTCGACAATGTTGTCTCTGCGATGGACTTGATGATGGAGGACCTGGCCTACGGCCTCTCCAAACGACGGGTCACGCTAAGCACGTCCGGCGTGGTACCGGCACTGGATAAATTGGCAAAAGTGAGTGAAGTGTCTCTGGCGGTATCACTGCATGCGGCCAACGACGCCCTGCGTAGTCAACTGGTGCCCATCAATCGCAAATACCCAATCCACATGTTGCTGGAAAGCTGCAGAAACTATATCGCCGCACAAAGCGATAAAAAGCGCGTGGTGACCATTGAATATACCCTGATCGCCGGGGTGAATGACCAGGTGGAGCACGCCAGGGAGCTGGCCGAGCTGCTGGTGGATTTTCCCTGTAAGGTGAATTTGATTCCGTTTAATACCTTCGCGCAATCGCACTACGAACGCCCCAGCGGCAATGCGGTATCAAGGTTCTGGCAAGTGTTGGTCGATGCAGGCTATATTGTCACAATTCGGACCACCCGCGGCGATGATATCAACGCGGCCTGCGGACAATTAGTGGGGCAGGTCGTCGATAAAACACGCCGCAGTGAGCGCTACCGGTTGGCCGCCGAGACCCAGCATATTCAGGTGAGGTGAACGTGAATTCTATGACAGCGAAATGTTTTCGAATAGTTGCCACCACAATCTTTGTGGGTATCTTGTTCCCGGGGCTGGCCGCATGCGTTACCACCACCGAGAGTGTCTTCACCGAGGAGCCATCACCGGAGAAAACGCTGGAGCGGCGCGTGGGTCTCGCCCGCCAATATATTGGCGAGGGAAATTGGAAGGATGCCAAGCGCAACTTGAAATTGGCCGTAGAAATCGACCCTGATAATGCTGAGGTTCACGAGGCTTTTGCCTTGGTATACCAGAGTACAGGTGAGTATGAACTGGCGGAACAGAGTTTTGAAACCGCCATCAAATTGCGCAAGAATTTCTCCCGGGCACGGAATAATTATGCGGCCTTTCTATTCTCCCAGGGCCGGTATCAGGAGGCAGAAGCGCAACTCGAACGCGTTGTAGCAGACGTGCTGTATTCCTCTCGCCCCTCGGCCTTTATTAATCTGGGTCTGTGCAGATTGCAGTTGTTTGACCCGGTGGGCGCGGAGCAGGCCTTTGTCAGGGCGCTGTCTATGGATCGCACCAATGTCATAGCGCTGCTCGAAACAGCCCAGCTGAGATTTGACGCCGATGACATTCCCTCGGCTTCGCACTATTACGCGACCTACCGGCAGAACGTTCGTCAGCAGTCCTCCCGCGCGCTCTGGCTGGGAATTCGGATAGCCCAAAAAGAGGGCGACCGCAATGCGGAGGGCAGTTACTTGCTTGCCCTGCGCAATTTGCACCCGAAATCGGTTGAATACCAGGCATATTTGCGGGCAACAAAAAATGACGGCTGAGGTGGCACAGGCAGCGGGCGATCTGGAGACCCCCGGCGCAATGCTCAAAGCGGCGCGGCAAAGCCTGGAATTGTCCGAAAGAGAGACGGCGGATCGGCTGAACTGGATGCCGGGGTATGTGGCAATAGTCGAGCGGGACGATTACGCGGCCCTGCGCCGCCCGTCGTTTGCGCGAGGATATGTCAAAGCCTTCGGCAAACTGTTAGCCCTGGATGAAAAGCGGTTGATGACCGCTTTCGATGCGCTGAACATACCAAACGCCGTCACAGCGAGTGCAAGCGCGCCGTCTCGCAGACCGCTACAGCTGCAAAAAACCGGGCTGGGTGTGATCGTGGGGCTAAGCCTGTTGTGTTTGCTTATTGCCGCTTTGTGGTGGTGGCAAGGAGATGTATTATGAATAGTGATTCTCCCATTAAGCGTCGCCGCACTCGGCAAATCCATATTGGCTCTGTCGCAGTGGGCGGAGACGCGCCTATCAGCGTACAGAGTATGACCAATACCGAAACCTGTGATGTGGAGGCGACGGTGGCCCAGGTGCAGGCCATAGCCGATGCGGGGGCGGATATCGTGCGTATATCCGTGCCCAGTATGGACGCCGCGGAAGCGTTTAAGAAAATTCGCGCTCAGGTAACCGTGCCGCTGGTCGCCGACATCCATTTCGACCATAAAATTGCCCTCAAGGTAGCCGAGTACGGGGTGGATTGTCTGCGCATCAACCCGGGGAACATTGGCCGTGACGATAAAGTGCGGGAAGTCATCAGCAGTGCCAGAGACAAGGGTATCCCTATCCGTATAGGGGTGAATGCAGGGTCCCTGGGCAAGGACCTGCAGCGCAAATATGGCGAACCCAACGCCGCGGCACTGGTTGAGTCGGCCCTGCGACACGTGGATATCCTGGACAAATTTGATTTTCAGGATTTCAAGGTAAGCGTTAAGGCATCGCAAATATTTATGGCGGTGGAAGCCTATCGCCTGTTGTCCGCGCAGATTGATCAGCCTTTACACCTTGGCATAACCGAGGCCGGTGGCCTGCGTGGTGGCACGGTGAAATCGGCAGTGGGCATCGGCATGCTCTTGATGGATGGCATCGGTGATACCCTGCGTGTTTCCCTGGCGGCCGATCCCGTCGAGGAAGTAAAAGTGGGATTTGAGATTCTCAAAAGCCTCAAGTTGCGCTCCAACGGGATAAACTTTATTGCCTGCCCCAGTTGCTCGCGCCAGAATTTCGATGTTATCGGTACCATGAATATCCTTGAACAGCGGTTGGAGGACATCCGGACGCCCATGGATGTCGCTGTAATCGGCTGTATCGTCAATGGGCCGGGCGAGGCCAGGGAGGCAGATGTCGGCCTCACGGGTGCCACTCCCAGCAACTTGATCTACGTGGACGGCGAGCCCGATCACAAAATCAGCAATGAAGATTTTGTCGATCATCTGGAGCAGGTCATTCGCCAGCGCGCCGCGGAAATGGAACGCGCCCGTGAGATCGAGGAAAACACGTGAACAAACTCAGATCGGTTCGGGGAATGGTAGATATCTTTCCGGGCGAATCCACCTTATGGCAATTTCTTGAAACCACCGTGAGCGAAGTGCTCGCCAGCTACGGTTATGGCGAAATCCGCCTGCCAATTGTAGAACACAGCGAGCTCTTCAGGCGCTCCATCGGGGAAGTGACCGATATTGTTGAAAAGGAGATGTACAGCTTTGACGATCGCAATGGCGAGAGCCTGAGCCTGCGACCTGAGGGCACTGCCGGTTGTGTGCGCGCCGCGATACAAGGGGGCGTACTCAATACGCCGCAGCGCTATTGGTATGCGGGCCCGATGTTCCGCTACGAGCGGCCCCAAAAGGGCCGACAGCGCCAGTTTCATCAAGTCGGGGCGGAGGCCTTCGGCGTGGCCAGCCCGGACATGGACGCTGAACTGATCTTGATGAGTGCCAGGTTGTGGGCGCAGCTGGGTATTTCCGCCGAGCTTGAGTTGCAGCTTAATTCCATTGGCAGTCTCGACAGTCGGCGTCGGTATCGCAGTGCCCTGGTTGAATATCTGAGTCAGCATGTGGCGCAATTGGACGAGGACAGCCAGCGCCGCCTCGAAAGCAATCCGCTGCGTATTCTCGACAGTAAGCATCCCGCCACTCAGGCGCTACTCGATAGCGCCCCGGTGATGTCCGACTATCTCGATTCGGAGTCGAAGGAAGATTTCACCACCCTGTGTGACCTGCTGAGCGCGGCCGGGTTGAGTTACACCATAAACCCTCGATTGGTTCGCGGGCTGGACTACTACAACAAGACGGTCTTCGAGTGGGTGACAGACAAGTTGGGCGCCCAGGGTACCGTCTGTGCGGGGGGCCGCTACGACTCCCTGGTGGAGCAATTGGGCGGCAAGGCAACGGCCGGAGTCGGTTTTGCGATGGGCATGGAACGCCTGGTCTTACTGCTGTCAGAATTGGAGCTTGGCGATAGTCCAGTGTCCAATAGAGCAGATGTCTATGTGGTGGCGGTTGGGAATGGCGCATACCGGGAAGCCCTGTGCGCCGTCGAATCGATACGCAGTGCAGTGTCGCCCTGTAAAATTGTCCAGCACACCGGTGGTGGCAGTTTCAAAAGCCAGATGAAGAAGGCGGATAAAAGCGGCGCGCGCGTGGCGTTAATCTGGGGCGAGGACGAAGTGGCCGCGGGCACAGTGACAATAAAACACCTGCGCGTGCAGGCTGACAGCGGGAAGCGGCTGAGCCAACAATTATGCCCTCTGGCTGAATTACCGGCCGTGCTGAGCGCAGCGCTTGCTATCAATGAGTGAGTAAAGAGGCATATGGAATCCTATAGGACAGAAGAAGAACAGGTAGAGGCGATACGCCGTTGGTGGAGCGAAAATGGTACCTCCACTATCATTGCGGTCGTGCTGGCCCTGGCGACGGGCTTCGGCTGGCAGGCCTGGCAGGACTACGATAAAAAGCGGACTGAAAACGCTTCCTATGTCTACCAGAGTTTGCTGGAAAATCTCAATGGCGATGCCGTCAGGGGAGGTGAGCTTGCCGCAGCCAGGGAGCTGGCGGAACAGCTTAAAAATGACTATGCCAGCACCAGTTATGCCCAGTTTGCCGCACTACATCTCGCCAAGTTAGCCGTCACCGAGAATGATCCAGTGGAAGCGCAGGCGCAGTTGCGCTGGGTATTGGCCAAAGCACCCGGTCAATCGGATATCGCGGATATCGCCCAGCTGCGCCTGGCGCGAATTCTGGCCTCATCGGGAGATGTCGACCAGGCACTGGATATTCTTGAGCAGGGTAAAGATGGCCCCTATGCAGCCTCCTACGCCATCTCAATGGGCGATATTTATATGCAGTCACAGCGTTACGAGGAGGCTCGAAGGGCGTATGCCCGGGCCAAACTCACGCTGTCCCAGAGCCCCGTGGACGGCAGAATAGCCACTTTGGAGTATAAAATTCAGAGCCTGAACCCCGTGCCGGCTCGCGCTATCTCGGTGGAGACCCCGGCGGTCAGCCCGGACACTGAAGCGACTTCAGAGGAGCAGGAAGACTAGTCATGAATATCCCTTATGTACTGCGCAACATAGGCGCACTCGCCCTGGTGTTGACCCTGGGTGCGTGTAGCACGATCTCTGGCTGGTTTGACGCCGACGATGAAGACCCCACGGCGCCGGTGGACCTGATAGATTTCGATCAAACAGTCGCCATTAAAAAACTCTGGTCCGTGGGTATCGGTGACGGCCAGGGCGAAGGCTATTATAAAATTCAACCGGCCATCGCCGGCGAGATCATCTTTATCGCCTCCGCCGAAGGTGAGGTAGCGGCGGTTAATCGCCACAGCGGGAAAGTGCAGTGGAAGGTAGATCTTGAGGTCAGCCTATCCGGTGGGGTGGGCGTCTTTGAAAACGTACTGTTAGTGGGCAGCAGTGATGGCTTGGTATTGCAGCTCGATGCAAGTGATGGCTCCCTGATCTGGTCTAGCCGCCTGCGCGGAGAGGTGCTGGCAGCACCCCAGGCGAATGGCAAGGTGGTGGTCGCCCAAACCTACGACGGCAAAATACAGGCCCTGGATTTTGCCAGCGGAGATATACTCTGGGTATTCGACAGCAATGTGCCAGTGTTAACTGTGCGCGGCACGAGTACGCCGATATTGAGCAGCAACGTGGTCTACGCCGGCTTTGCCAATGGCAGAGTGTTGGCGCTGGATGCAAACACCGGGGCGATCGTGTGGGAAGTGCGGGTTGCCATTTCCCAGGGACGTTCCGAGATAGAAAGAATCGTTGATGTGGATGGTTCTATGGCCCTCGCTGGCAGTGAGCTGTATGCCGCAAGCTATCAGGGCAGGATAGTGGCTATTGATATCGCTTCAGGGCGCAAACTATGGCAGCACAACGTGTCGTCTTTCGCCGGTGTCTCGCAGGGTTTTGGCAATGTCTATGTGACTGACGAAGACGGCACTGTGACCGCCTACCTGCGCACCGGTCAGGGTGAGCGCTGGTCTCAGACCGCCCTGGGTTATCGCGAATTATCGCGACCGACACCGGTGAGCAGTTACCTCGCAGTGGCGGACTTCGAGGGTTATGTGCATCTGCTTTCCCAGGTAGACGGAGAGTTTGTTGGCCGCATCAAGGCGGACGGCGATGGTGCCCGGGCCGATATGCTGAGCGATGGAAACCTGCTCTATGTCTACGGCAATAGCGGTAAACTCATTGCCTACCGAATTACGGCCAAGGATTAAGGGGACGTTGCATGCTTCCCGTCATCGCCCTCGTTGGGCGACCCAATGTTGGTAAGTCGACCCTGTTTAACCAGCTCACTCGGAGTCGGGATGCATTGGTGGCAAATTTCCCGGGTTTGACCCGAGACCGCAAGTACGGCGAAGCGAAACTGGGTAATCGGCCTTTTATTGCAATTGATACGGGGGGCATCAGCGGCGATGATGAGGAGGGTATTGACATCCGGATGGCTGGCCAGTCCCTGTTGGCAATTGAAGAGGCCGATGCCGTTTTATTTATGGTAGATGCCCGCGAGGGACTCAATCCCGTTGATGAATCCCTGGCCAGGCATTTGCGTCAACGCAATAAGTCCTTTCACCTGGTGATCAATAAAATTGACGGCCTGAACGAGCAGCTCGCCGTCGGCGATTTTTACTCGCTGGGGATCGAGTCCATGCACGCCATCGCCGCCTCCCATGGGCGTGGTGTGCGGTCGATGATCGATAAGATACTGGCAGATTTTCCTCTACCTGAGGCCGAGCAGTCAGCTGAGCGTGAAAACAGCACCCGTGTAGCCATCGTAGGCCGACCCAATGTCGGTAAATCTACTCTGGTTAATCGCATGCTGGGGGAGGAGCGGGTCGTTGTTTACGACCAGCCAGGGACCACCAGAGACAGTATATATATAGATTTCGAGAGAGATGATCGGCGCTATACCCTGATTGATACCGCCGGTGTGCGGCGCAGGAAAAACATTAAACTTACCGTGGAAAAGTTTTCCATCGTCAAGACACTTAAAGCAATCGATGACGCCCATGTGGTGGTGCTCCTGATGGATGCCCACGAGGGTATCGTGGATCAGGACCTGCATTTGTTGGGGCATTGCATAGAGGCAGGGCGCGGCCTGGTGTTGGCCATCAACAAATGGGACGGGCTGGACGCCTATGATAAAAGTCGAATAAAAACCGAGCTGTCTCGCCGTCTGCAATTTGCCAGCTACGCCGATAGCCACTTCATTTCCGCATTACACGGCACCGGGGTGGGTCATCTGTACGCCTCCATTGACGCCGCGTTTCAATCGGCCACCCGCAAGCTCAATACCAATGTGCTCACCCGAATTTTGGAAGGTGCAGTGTTCGATCACCCGCCGCCCATGGTGGGCGGCCGGCGTATTAAGCTGCGTTACGCCCATGCCGGCGGTAGAAATCCGCCGCTGATCGTTATCCATGGCAACCAGAGCGGCAAGGTGCCGGTCAGTTATCAGCGCTATCTGGAAAAAATATATCGCCGGGAGCTGGATCTTGTTGGCACCCCGGTTAGAATTGAATTTCGGGCAAGTGAAAACCCCTATTCGGAAAAGCGGAGTAAACAAACCGTGCGGCAGGTGTCGCGCAAGCGCCGTTTAGATTCCCATGTCAACAAAAGTAAAAAATCCAGAAAGCGGTAGCGATCATGCCTAGGCCGGATCTCGATACTCGGCAGAACATTGAATCCTTCGTCGATCGGTTCTACCAGCGGATGCTGGCCGACCCGCAACTGGCCCCGATTTTCGTCGATGTCGCCGAGATCGATTTATCGGTACATCTTCCCCATATCAAGAACTACTGGTGCAAATTGCTGCTGGGCGATACCGGCTATCGACGCCATACCATGAATATTCACCGACAGTTGCACAGTAAGCGCGCCCTGCATTCTCAGGACTTTCAGCGCTGGCTGGAGATGTTCGAGTTGACCGTGGATGAGTCCTTCGCGGGCGAGCAGGCCGAACGGGCCAAAAAAGTCGCTCGATCTATTGCCAAAAACATGGCCGCCGCCTTACTCATTCCCCCGAAGTAGGATATTGGATGATCTAAAGCGTTGATATAAAAAAGAAAAATGTTGAATGCGAAAAAAGCTTGCGTTGAAAAATTTAGGTGATATAGTCACATATAACACCATATCAACGAGGCTGGGCAGATGTTTTCTAAACCGTATTTAAAACAGAGGAAAAGCGTGTTGGGGCACGGCGGTAAAAGCAGTAATAACCGCGTGGTCATATACTCGTCACTTTTTCTTTTATGCGCGCTGCTCCTGTCTCTGCCCAGCCGGGCGGAGACAGTGCAGGTCCATGGTCTGGACTTTGGCCGTATCCTGGTGCACGGCAGCGTGGACGTTGAAGTAAGCCAGGGCGACGAACCCGAATTAGTGATCCGGGGCAAAAACTCCGATTTGGAACAACATCCCTTCTTTACAGACGGTGACACCCTGGTGCTGGGGCGCAATCAACAGCACCACAGTAATTTTGGCAACTTGAAGTTCAAGGTCACGGTTGTGAATCTTGAGCAACTGCAGCTGCATGGTTCCGGAGACGTCTATGTAAAGCCACTGGTAGTCGAAGACCTCTACGTCTCAGTCGACGGCTCTGGTGATATAAAACTCTTTGGAGTTAGAGGACGTAGCCTGATATTAAAAGTGAGCGGCTCGGGCGATATTCGGGCCGTAACGCTGGACGCCGAGGAAGTGAAGCTCGTTGTATCCGGTTCCGGTGACCTGCAAATAGGCGAGTTACATGCGGAGTGGGTTAAAGCCTCCCTGAGTGGGTCTGGCGATATTGGCGTAGAGAATGGCGGCACGGTGATGGAAATGGATATAAATATCGTCGGGTCCGGCGCCATCGATTTTGAAGCGGTAAGTGCGCGGATCGCGTCCGTGAATATCGTGGGTTCCGGTACTGTTACTCTCGATGTGGCGGATGAACTGGATGTGAATATCATGGGCAGCGGCGAGGTGATGTGCCACGGCTCACCGGATGTAAGCCAATCTGTTCTTGGTTCCGGGGAAGTGCACATCAAGTGAACAGAGGAGCGTACAGGTGTCTGTAGAGTGGAATGACAAGCAACCGATCTATAAACAGCTCAGGGATATGGTTGTGGAGCGTATCATGGACGGTTCTTTTGCTGAGGGAGAGGCCGTGCCCTCCGTGCGGCAGGTTGCCACCGATTACCAGATTAACCACCTCACAGTGGGCAAGGCCTATCAGGAGTTGGTCGATGCGACGCTGCTGGAGACACGCCGAGGGCTGGGTATGTTCGTCACTTCCGGTGCGCGCAAATCCCTGACCCATAACGAGCAGCAGCACTTTATCGATGAGGAAGTGCCGGCGTTTGCCGAACGCGTCAGAATTCTGAGTATGGATATGGAGAGTGTTGTGGAGCGATTGCTCAGCATAGGGGGAAACAACTGATGGACTGCATCATCAGGGCAAAAGGCCTGGCCAAGAGCTTTGGCGACATCAAGGCCATTGATAACGTGGATTTTGAATTGAAGGCTGGCTCGGTATTGGGCTTAATTGGTCCCAACGGGGCGGGTAAGACGACACTGTTGCGCTCACTGCTTGGCCTCACCAAATACGAGGGGGAATTGGAAGTGCTGGGCACCCGCCCCCGGGCCAAGCGATCTGATCTCATGGAGCAGGTTTGCTTCATCGCCGATACGGCGCTTTTGCCCAGGTGGATGACGGTAGCGCAAATTTTGCGCTATACCGCCGGTATTCATCCCCGGTTTAGCGCCGAGAAAGCTGAAAGTTTTCTCGCCAGCACCGAAGTAAAATTATCGCGCCGCATCAGGCACCTTTCCAAGGGAATGATGGTGCAGCTGCATCTGGCTCTGGTAATGGCGATTGATGCCAAGCTGCTGATTCTCGATGAACCCACCCTGGGGCTGGACATTTTATTTCGCAAACGTTTTTTCGAACAGCTGCTCAACGACTACTTCGACGGCGAGAGAACCATCATCATTTCTACCCATCAAATTGAGGAAGTCCAGAATATCCTTACTGACGTGACTTTTATGCACAGGGGAAAACTGGTGCTACAAAAATCCATGCTTGCCATTGAGGAGGAATTTGTGGAATTGCATGCGGTTGGAGACGCAGTGGGTAAAGCCCAGGAGATTCCCAATGTTGGCTCGCGCAATATCCTGGGCGGCAAGGCCATTATCTATCAGGGTATCGAGCGAGAGATTCTCCAATCGCTGGGCGAATTGCGTACGCCAACGGTGTCAGACTTGTTTGTCGCCACGATAGAGGGGGTATAGACATGGCCAATTCACAGGCTAGCCGAGTTTTTACCCTGGTCGATCGGGAAATGCAGGAGTACAAAAACTCGCTCTTTTGGACACCCATTGTGATCGCCGTGGGTCTGACTCTGGTTATGCTGACCAGCGTCCTGCTGGTCAATCGCATTAGCATTATGGGCGATGCCATGTTGCAGGTGCTATTAGATGAGGGCAGCACCAGCGGCATGAATATAACCATCACACTCGATGACAACAGTGAAGATGGTGAAAACGGCCTTCAGCGGGGCACCGGTGAGCCGCAAACTTATACGGTAACCCCGGGGGTTGAGGGCGCCCTCAGCGAGGAGGACTGGAATTTCTCCAGGGAGTGGACGTTCAGTCCCACCACGCCAAAGGCCAAGAGCGATCATCCTGACCACACAATGGAAAGCCTTAATCCGATCCTGAATGTGCTGCATGGTTTTATGATAATTGTGCTAACTCTGGTATCGATAAACTATTTACTGGGGGCTCTGTATCAGGACCGAAAGGATCGCAGTATCCTGTTCTGGAAATCCATGCCGGTGTCGGAGTGGGAGGAAGTGCTGAGTAAGTTAGGCGTCGCCCTGTGCGTCGCGCCGATTATTTTTATCGCAGCATCCATGTTGACCCAGTTAATCTACGTCCTGTTAGCCATGTTGATGGTGGTGCGCATGGACCTGGCCCCCTTCGAGTTGATTATTGGCCATATCGAATTTGGCTCGCTATTTTTCAACCAACTGAGTGGCTGGGTATTGTCCATGTTGTGGCTGGCTCCCCTGTACGCATGGTTACTGCTGGCATCCGCCGCCGCTAAACGCTCACCGTTTATGTTGGCTGTAGCACCGGTAGTGGGATTGATTCTGGTAGAAAAATTATTTATCGGCTCGGAATATATGATGACCGCGATTAGCTTCCACTTGCCCCGTTTTGTCAACGAGGGTGGTGCGGGGCCCTATTTAACTGCGCCGGGGTGGTCCACCATCAATTACGCCAATATGTTAGGGGGCCTGGCATTTGCCGCGATCGCCTTGTGGGGAGCGGTTTACCTGCGGCGCTACCGCTTTGAAATCTAGTTTGATGGCGCGGATTACGACCTGTGCGGATCATCATTCGAGCATTCCGGCTCTGCCATTAGGGTGGGCGATAATGTCTGTCTCAGCGCCAGTGCGGTTATTTTACCTGGGGTTGAGTATTGGCGACGGAGCTGTGATAGGTGCCTGTAGCGTGGTTAACCGGGATATACTTGCGAATTCGATTGCAGTGGGCAATCCAGCCCAGTTAATCTCGGACAGCTTCTGATAATCTACTCTAGCAACTGGAAAGCTCCCAACTCTATGAGTTTAACCACCCTACATGCCGCTATTTTGTCGATGGCGTGCTCCTGTGCTATGGCCGACGTGGAGTTGGAAACGACTTTGGTCACTGGTTTTTATACGCCTGTGCCGGCCGCTGCGTCCACCGCCGCAGTTACCGTACTGGACTCAGAAACCCTGCGGCAACTGAACAAGCGCAGCGTGGCGGACTTGTTGCGTACAGTGCCCGGTTTATCGATTGAACAGCAGGGCGGTGCCGGCGGGCTCACTGCGGTCTCAATTCGCGGAGGCGAGGCGAATTTCACCCTGGTATTGATGGATGGTGTGCCGCTAAACGATCCTACTAACTCCCGCGGCGGCGGTTTCGATTTCGGCAACCTCGATCCCGCGCTGATCGAACGTATCGAAATAGTCCGGGGTCCGCAGTCCGCCGTCTATGGCTCGGATGCCCTGGCCGGTGTGATCAACATCATCACCCGCCGGGGAGAGAGTAGCTTTGGCCAACAGTTGCGTGTTGAACGCGGTGAGAATAATTTTGCCAACACCCAGTTGAATGTAGCGGGGCATAGCGCCGATTGGCGCTATGCCCTGGACCTGGCCAGGCAGGATTCCGGACACCAGACCGAGGGCAGCCGTAGAGAAGCGGACCACGCGAATGTTCGCCTCGACTGGAACCCCCGGTCGGATCAAATGATAAGTGCCAGTTATCGCTACCTGGACGGCGAAAGTAGCTCTTATCCCGAGCAGAGCGGCGGTCCGGAATTCGCCCACAGCGATGCGCTGGACGAAACCCAATATGCTGAATGGACTACCGCGCTTGCCTGGCAACTGGATATTTCCAGCAGTTGGACCAGTGTACTGACGGCGAGTCGGTTTGAGCGCGCCGAATCGTATTTTTCGCCGGGCATATTTCCCTATAACGCGGTGCCGGCCAATGGAGCCGATACCGAATTCCAACGCAGCCAGGTGCAGTGGGTGAATACCCTGGATTTCGAGGGCAGCTACCAGTTGAATGTGGGGGCAGATTTTCGCAAGGAGGAGGGGGAGAGCGTTGGTTATCTCGAGTTTGGCGGTTTTCTCCTGCCGACTAATTTTGCCCTGGATCGCGATACGACCGGACTATTTGCCGACCTTCGCGCACAACCCCTGCCGGGTCTGACGCTACAGGGCAGTGTTCGTTACGATTCGCCCGATAATTTCGCCAGCGAGACGACCGTGAAAGTGGGCGGAAAATATCAAGTGAACTCGCTCATCACGCTGAAAGCCAATTGGGGTGAAGGCTTTAAGTTGCCGAGTTTCTTTGCCCTCGGCCATGCCCTGGTGGGGAATCCCGACCTGAAGCCCGAAACAGCCCAGAGCTGGGATATGGGTGCGGCTTTTACGCTGAGCGAGGCGTTACAGGTCGAAATAACCTATTTTGACAACGACTATGAGGACCTGGTGACCTTCGACCCCGAGATATTTCGCAACATCAATAGCGCTCGGGTAAGTAGTTCAGGCGCTGAATTGCAGGTGGGGTGGTCGCCGACTGCAGACTTTCAGCTCCGCGCTCAGTCAACCTACACCGACCTGGAGGTCGAAAAAGATTCGCCGGCGCTGCTGGGCCGCCCGCAATGGAAGGCCGGCATGACTGGCTTGTGGGCTTTTCATCCCGGCTGGAGTACCGCGCTGGATTATCAGTGGACCGGCGAGCAGTTGGCCTCCTCCCTGCATAGCGGCGAGACGGTAGTGGAGACACTTGGGGATTACCAACAGCTGGACTGGAACTTGCGCTGGCGGGCGCGCAAGTGGCTGCAGTTGGAATTGGCTGTCGATAATCTACTCGATGAAGACTATCAAACTGCGGTAGGCTTTTCGGCTCCGGGCCGCCTGTTGCGGATGAGCGTGGGCTTTGGCGTGGACGTGTTCTAACGAGCCTCTGAACCAGTCCTGAAGCATGCATCTGCGGCGCTGCAGCTTGGCTCCCCAAGGCGTCAGCACGGATGAAATATGCCATTGAGCCGTCACTGGAGATATGGCGAGTACGATCTACACTTAGGGTAGTCGGTTATTGGATTTGACTTGTATGGCTGGCAGATTCATGAAATGAATAGTAGGGATATACTCTATTTATTTCATTAATACTGCTTGGCTCATTAAGATACGCAGCAAGTCCACCATTCATGTACTGAGAACCAGAGGTATCACCATGTCAAACTACCAACAGGATATTGCGGCGGTTACTAGCTTGCGCGCGGAGCACGGAAGTGCCTGGGGCGCTATCAATCCCGAGTACGCCGCCCGTATGAAGGCGCAGAATCGCTTTCGCACCGGCATTGAGATCGCAAAATACACCGCGGGCATCATGCGTGCAGATATGGCTGCCTATGACGCCGACTCCTCTCAGTACACCCAATCGCTGGGTTGCTGGCACGGTTTTATCGCCCAGCAGAAAATGCTGGCGATCAAGAAGCATCACGGTACTACCAGCAAGCGCTACCTGTACCTGTCGGGCTGGATGATTGCGGCGCTGCGCTCCGAGTTTGGCCCATTGCCGGATCAATCCATGCATGAGAAGACCTCCGTTCCCGCGCTAATTGAAGAGCTGTACACCTTTCTGCGCCAGGCCGATGCCAGAGAAATGGGTCACCTGTTTCACGACCTCGACGAAGCCAGAGCCGCGGGCAATGAAGTAAAAGAAAAGGAAGTGTTGAACGCCATTGACAACTACGAGACCCACATTGTTCCCATCATCGCCGATATCGATGCCGGCTTTGGCAACGAGGAGGCAACCTACCTGCTGGCCAAGAGAATGATCGAGGCGGGCGCCTGTGCCATCCAGATTGAAAACCAGGTATCCGATGCCAAACAGTGTGGTCACCAGGACGGTAAGGTAACTGTGCCCCACGAGGACTTCCTGGCCAAGATCAACGCAATCCGCTACGCGTTTTTAGAACTGGGTGTCGACGATGGCATCATCGTGGCGCGCACCGACTCTCTGGGCGCGGGCCTAACCCAGAAAATCCCGGTGTCCACCGACGCCGGCGACCTGGCTCACAAGTACAACGCCTTTTTGGAAACACTGCCAGTCTCCTCTGCGGATGACGTCAACGAGGGCGACGTCATCATCAAGCAAGATGGCAAATTGGTGAAGCCTGTTCGCCTTGCCAACGGCCTGTACAAGTTCAAGGCCGATACCGGAATTGCGCGTTGTGTGCTGGATTGTATTACCAGCTTGCAAAATGGCGCCGACCTGTTGTGGATTGAAACCGAAAAACCCCACGTTCGCCAGATTGGCGATATGGTGGACACGATTCGTCAGACCATTCCCAACGCCAAGTTGGTGTACAACAATTCTCCCTCCTTTAACTGGACCTTAAACTTCCGTCAGCAGGTGTTTGATAGCTGGAGTGAAGAGGGCAAGGACGTCGCAGCCTATGATCGCGCCATGCTGATGAGCGAAGAGTATGACGAGACTGAATTGGGCGCCGCAGCGGATGATAAGATTCAGTCGTTCCAGGCGGACGCTGCGCGCGAAGCGGGCATCTTCCATCACCTGATTACTCTGCCGACCTACCATACTGCGGCCCTGTCCACAGACAATCTGGCCAAGGGCTACTTTGGTGAAGAGGGTATGCTGGCCTATGTTAAAGGTGTGCAGCGCAAGGAGCTTAGGCAGGGCATTGCCTGCGTCAAGCACCAGGATATGGCCGGCTCGAATATGGGTGATGATCACAAGGAGTACTTCTCCGGTGAACAGGCTCTGAAGGCCTCCGGTGAAGACAACACCATGAATCAGTTTGGCTAGAATACTGGGGGCGGATGCCAATCCGCCCCCATTTATCATCTGGATTTATATCCATTCCCTTCTATTCAATTCTGATAGCCGAAGGGATCGTCGATAGAATGGGCCGGTTGGGTAAACCAGCGAGGACCCGAATCAGTCATGTAAAAGTGATCTTCATGGCGTACGCCGAATTCACCGGGTACGCACAACATGGGCTCATTGCTAAAACACATACCGGTCGCCAGCGGCGTTTCATCGCCCCTGACCAGATACGGCCACTCGTGAATATCCAGGCCAATGCCGTGGCCGGTTCGGTGGGGCAGGCCAGGTAATTCGTACTCGGGGCCAAAGCCATTGTCGCGCAACACCCGACGGGCCGCCTCATCCACTGCGCCGCAGGGTATGCCTATTTGTGCCGCCCGAAATGCCGCTAACTGCGCTTCCTGCTCTACACGCCAGATTTCTCTGTGTCTGGGGTTGGGCTCACCAAATACATAGGATCGGGTAATGTCGGAGATGTAAGCCTCGACCTGGCAGCCCGTATCAATCAGCACCATCTCGTTTTCACCCAGTGATTTCGGATTGGCCACGCCGTGGGGAAATGCGGTGTCGGGCCCAAACAGCACAATACAAAAGTATGAACCGGCGGCAGCACCCACAGTTTTATGCGCCCGATTGATGAAGTCCGTCACCTCGGCGACTGATATCCCCGCTCGAAGAATTGTCGCCGTCGCTCTGTGGACAGCTAGCGTCATGTCCTTCGCCCGCTGCATCAAGGCTATCTCTCCAGGGGACTTGTGCATGCGGCAGGCGGCGCTGATGGGCCCTGCGTTCACGTAGTTACAATGGGGGGCCGCTTTGT
>SMVB01285310.1_pt1 | contig 27944 bp, 26 predicted proteins | sample 2456461 | NCBI WGS metagenome assembly SMVB01 (sample SAMN11095934, study PRJNA526329) | marine sediment metagenome | biome: Marine sediment; feature: Surficial sediment; material: Deep marine sediment; isolation source: Hadal surficial sediment | place: Pacific Ocean | collected 2014-05 | depth... | reverse complement strand
TGCCAGGAATTTTTTCCAGCCGCTCTAAGACGTCGTGAAAGAAACCCACATAGTCGGGGCGTGTCGGGTATTTATAACTTTGTGCGGTCACATTGAGCGTGAGGACGCCGCTCGGGTCGAGACCAGGATCGACCTGGAGCAACCGATAGTAGCTTCGGATCAGAAGCGAGGCAGAGATGGAGAGCACGACGACGAGCGCGACTTCGGCAACCACCAGGCCCGAGCGCAGCCCCCGACGACCGCTACCGCCCACGCCGCGCGCGCCTTCTTTCAAAAAGCCTTGTAAGTTCGAGCCCGCCATCCGCAACGCGGGAGCCGTCCCAAAGAGAAGGCCCGTCGCGACGCTCAGAAGCACGGTAAAGACGAGCGCGACGCCATCGACCTGCACCGTCGAGAGCATCGGAATGCTCGGCGGCGCCATGGCCACCAAGTAACGTGTGCCGGCCACGCCAACCAACATTCCCACGACCCCACCGATAGAAGCGAGTAGAACACTTTCGGTGAGAAGCTGTCGCAGCAGCCGGGCGCGGCCAGCGCCGAGCGCGACGCGGACGGCGATTTCTTTGCTGCGACCCTCCGCGCGGGCGAGAACGAGGTTCGCGATGTTCGCGCATCCAATGAGAAGCACGAAGCCGACGGCTGCAAACACAGTGAGCATGCCCGCACGAATGTCACCGACCATCTGGGCATGCAGCGGCTCGATCGTCGCTGCCGTAAGCCCCTCGTTCGAGTCCGGATATTCCTGTGCGAGCCTCCCGGTGATCGTCGCCATCTCGGCGCGCGCGCTCTCGATCGAGACACCTGGCTTCAATCGCGCAATGACACTCAGCCAACGGACGAATCGGCGACGGGGAACGCCCGAGTCAGGAACCAGCGACAAGGGCGCCCACATCTCGGTCGCGGCATTTGGATATTCGAACTCCGGTCCCATGACGCCGAGAATCGTGAAAGCGCGTCCCGAGAGCGAAATCGTCTGGCCAACGATTGTAGGATCGGCGCCGTAGCGACGCCGCCACGCGCCGTGGCTCAGCACGACAACGGTATTGCTCCCATCGACATGGTCGCGGCGCTCGATCGTGCGGCCGTGGAGGGCTGCCGTGGCGAGGGTTTCGAAGAAGCCTTCGGCGACGTAGGAGGTCGCGATCTCTTCCGGCCTGTCCTGCCCCGTGAGAACGAAGCCGCGCATGTGCAGCGCCGGGTAGCCACCGATATCTTCGAAGGATTGGTTCTGTTCGAACCAATCCTTCAAGTCCAGAGGTGACGTCGTCCCGTGCGTCACACCGTCTTTCGGTCGCGCGCTCCAGACACGAACCAATCGCTCGGGCTCGTGATAGGGAAGGGGCTGCAGCAAAACCGCGTTCACAACGGAGAAGAGCGCCGTATTCGCGCCGATGCCGAGTGCAAGCGTGATGATGACCATCGCCGCAAAGCCCGGCTGGCGCCGCAGCATGCGGAGGCTCCACTTCAGGTCTTTGATGAGCGTCTCCACCTTGATCCTCCCGACTCGTACAGGTGCTAAAAATCTAGCATAATAAGGAACCAGGGACAAATGATTTTAGCGCATGCGCGACCAGCGCAGGAGAGTACGCAAGTTTGGCGGCTTCCCGTGCATCAGAAGCCCGACGCGAAAGACCTTGCCCGCGAACCAGAGCGCCGCGAATACCGAGGCGACGCCGATGGCGAGCGAGAGCAGGATTTGCCACGTCGGCGGCGGCGACGAGCTCGTGATACGGAGCAGCATCGCGAAGGTGTTCACAGGCGGTAAGAAGCTCGTGACGAGCGAGAGCGTCGAATCCGGGTTACGGCTGATGGGAAGCCAAAGAAGCCAGGGCACCATGAGGATCACCATCAAAGGCATCATCAAGGTTTGGGCTTCCCTAAGCTCGTTCACTGCCGCGCCGACCGCCGCCATCAACGACGCGATGACGAAATAGGCGATGACATAGGAGATAAAAAGATACAGAACGAGAGAAGGGTCGATGACGCCGGACATCGCGAAGGAGACGAGCGCCACGAGGCCGATCCCGGAATACAGCACGAGAATGACGAGGCCGACGCAGAACTGGCCGATAATCTTGCCCGTCATGAGCTCCATCGGAGAGACGGCGGAGAGCAGCATTTCGACGACACGGCTCTGTTTTTCTTCGATCGTCGTGGTCAGAAGGTATTGGCCGCTCACCATCACCGAACTCAACACAAGGCCCATGAACGCGAGGGGCATCATCATGTTCAGGACCCCGAGCGTCTGGCGCTCCCCTTCTTCCGTCACGGTCGTCGAGCGGCGATACGGGACCCACGTAATCGCGTCGATCTCGCCGGGATCGAGGCCGCGCGCGCGGATCCGTGCGTCGATGATGGCCTCCCGTAGAGCCTCATGGAGCTCGTCCTCCACACGGTCGTCGAGCTTCTCGCGGATGAAGAGCTCGTAACTTCCTTCCACGTCGTCGATCGCGTTCGGCTCGACGATCGCCACCGCCAACAGATTCGGGTTCGTGAGAAGAGAAGCCTTTGCATCTTCGAGCCCGCCTTCGAGGGGCCGAATATCGAGCTGCGGCACCTCGCCCATCAAACCTTTCATCGCCGTCTTCGAAACCGCGTCGGGCACGACTTCGCTCGCTGCATCGAGAAGGTCTCGACGCCTTTCGGCCATCGCTTCAGGCGCGAGATAGTCCACGAGCGCCGGGAAGACAACTCCCGTAGGGTCGCGAACGAGGATCTCACCCGCGATCGGCGGGGCCGCCTCATTCATGAGCGCAGGCATCACTAGGATGAAAAAGGCCATCAAGGCCGGCGTCATAAGAACGCCGATGATGAAACCTTTGGTGGCAACGGTCGCGACGAACTCGCGCCACGCGACGTGGAACAGCTTTCTCAACGCTCGGCCCCCACGAGCTCGAAGAAAACGTCCTCGAGGGTCGGCCGGGTGAGCTCTAGCCGCCGCGGAGCCACGCGCGCGGCAATCCGACCCATGAGGTGCGAAATCTCGGCGCCCTCATCGAGACGTATCACGTAGCCACGTTCCTCCCGCTCGACGGCCGCAACACCGGGGAGGGCCAAAAGCGCGACCTCGTCCGCTTCCCGCATCTCCGCGAGCGGATCGAGCTCGATGGTTCTCGGATCGAAACGCGAACGGACCGCGTCGAGGCTGTCATCCAGAACGACTACGCCGTCATGGATCATCACGATGTGCTCACAGATCTGCTCGGCCTGAGGCATCACATGCGTCGAGAACAGGATGGTCGCGCCGCGCGCGTGCTGCTCGAGAACGAGCTCGCGCAGAAGACGCATGTTGACCGGGTCGAGGCCACTGAAAGGCTCGTCCAAGATGAGAAGCTCCGGCTCGTGCAGAACCGCCGCAACGAATTGCACCTTCTGCTGCATCCCTTTCGAGAGCTCCTCGCAGCGCTTGCGCTCGACTTCCGCGAGGCCGACGCGCTCGAGCCAATAACGCACCCGCTTCATCACGTCGGCTTCGTCGACTTCTTTCAACCGAGCCAAGTAGGCAAGAAAGGCACCGACCTTCATCTTGCGGTAGAGACCGCGCTCCTCGGGAAGGTAGCCGATACGATCTTTGACTTCGAGCGCCGAGCCACCGAGCACTGAAACGCGCCCGTCATCGGGAAAGAGAATGGACATCACGAGGCGGATCGTCGTGGTCTTCCCGGCGCCGTTCGGGCCAATAAATCCGTAGAGGCCGCCGCGCGGGATGACGAGCCCCATCGAAGCGACCGCGACCTTCGAACCGAAGGACTTGGTCACGTTCTCGAGAACGATGGCTTCGCTCATGAATAGACCCCGATTATGTCACCTCGAGAGAGGAGGGGGGTTAGGAAGTGCGGAAACGATTGGCGCGCCAGAAGGTTCCGGTGTCGTTCTCGCGGATTCCGTATTTTCTCAGGGCGGGGAGGACCCAGGGCGTGATCAGCTGGCGAATGTAGAAAGGCTGCTCGACGACGTAGTGGTGGAAGCAATGGGTTGTGCCGAAGTTGAAACAGAACAACTGGAGCGGCCACAGGTAGATTGGGTGCAGGATTTGGGTCTCTTCGGTGATGTTTCCGACGTCGTCATAGTAGTGACAGTTGGAGGAGACGATTTGGAGTGCGGCCTGGCGCAAGTAGTTCGGGAAGACCCATGCGATGGCGAGCAAGTCCAGCCACGGATAGACGTGCAACATCGTCGCTGAGGGGGTGATGCCCAGTGAGATTGAAGCGTGGTAAAGGATGAAGCTGAACAGCACGAGCAGGAAGATGGGGTAGAACGGAAGACAAGCGAGAGCCAGAGCTCCGCGTCGAAAGGCGGGGATCTCACGCTTCAGCTGACGGCCGTTCAAAAGGACCGACATCAAGCCGTCAACGGAAACGACGAAGCGGCGGAAGCCCCACGGAATGCCGAGCCCCACTAGTCTCTCTTCGACATCCGTGGGCGTTCCTGACGCCCGGTGGTGATGCAGGTGGATCGCACGACGGTACCAGCCGTGCGGCACGTTTCCGCGGAAAGCCCAAACGAGAAACATCATCGCGTTTTGGACGATCGGGCGTTTTCGGTAGTAGAGGCGGTGAATCAGGTCGTGCTCGATCTCGTGAAGAATCGAGGCTGAGAACGCGCCCAGCAGTATGCAGACATAGCCGGGGATCCGTCCCGTCCAATAGAGCCAGCCCGACACGACCATTCCCGAACCGGCCAGTACGAGAAGCGCGGCCCCCATCGCGTTTTGATGGCGCAAGAGCGCACATCGCGCGACGAGCCGCTCCTCACCTCGCCGGATCCAGCGCCGAATGCGGCGGGCTCTTTCCTCTGCGGAGATAACGCTGTCGGCGGTCACCATATTGCCTAGCTTATCGCCCTGTCACTTTTCTAGAAAGCGGCACATCGGCGACGGGCGCATGTCACCAGTGTGCGGAAGCTCGGAACACGCGGAGTAGCGCAGTTTGCGAATCCAGCTCCGATGACTGTAGTGAGCCGGCCCGAACCGGGGGCAGTCGGCGCGCTATGAATCCGGACCCGTTAAAAAAAGACCCAAAAAAGGCTTGGCAGGTTTCGCGCGGCAAAACCTCTCCCGTCGCCGTTACGGTCTAGAATCCCTTTGACGGGCGCGCCATAGGTCTCCCATGCGCTCGAATCGTCCATTCTGACTTCCGTTTCGAACCAACCCGTTTTCGGTCGTCGAGCGTCCTCTGAGGGCCTATGAAAACCGTGAAGTATAATTCATTACTCAGGGAGAGGTCATGATCGAAAAATTCAAGAGCTACTTCAAGAAACTCGAAGAGCTGTCTCGTGATGAGCTTGTTCACTCGGCGGCCAAGCTGGTTGTTGCGGAGAACGGGAACATCGCCAAGCTCATTGCCCATCTCGCCGAGATGTCGGCTCGCAAGACCGCGCTCGAGCTTGGTTACAAGAGCCTCTATGAATACTGTATCCGCCGCTTAAACTTGAGCGAAGGCGCCGTACCGGCACGGGTTCATGTGGCAAACGTTTCGCGACGCTTCCCTCAACTACTGGCCGCGCTGGCAGAGAGTCGTGTCAGTCTTACGATCGCGGCCCTTCTCGCGCCCCACCTAACAGAGGAGAATGTCGACGAGCTCATTTCCGATTGCGCTGGGAAGACGCGCAGGGAAACCGAGGAGTACGTCGTGGCTTTCAGGCCAAAACCCGTTTTCGAGCCATCCATCCGTAGGCGCCCCGAACCCCCGATGAGAGAGACACAAGTGGAGGCATCATCCTCACCAGCACCGCCATCATCATCATCATCATCATCATCATCACCTCCACCTCCGCCCGTGGAGAAGCCGAAGAACTCCCCGACCATTCTGCAGCCGGCCCAGCCGTCGATTTTCAATTTCCGCTTCTCCGCCAATCGAGATTTCAGTAACAAGTTCGAACGCCTGGCAGAGGTGTTGGGGGTCGACAACGCTCAGGCGCACATGGCCGATATTCTGGAAAAGGCGATCGACATCGCACTCGAGAAGAAGGACCCGAAGAAGAAGCTCGAGCGGCGGAGGAAAAAGGCAGAAGCCGGGCGCCGCACCATCTCGTCCGGACGAGATGGCGAAGAAAGACACGCCAGCCAAGTCTCGTTACATTTCCTCCGAGGTTTCTGAGCGCGTTCACGAACGGGACCGTTACCAATGCGTCTATACCAGCTATGACGGGACGAGGTGTACCGCGCGCAAAACGTGGAGGTTTCTACGATGAGCGTCGAAGAAATCGTCGTCGCAATCCTCAAACAAGGAGGCACAGATGTGGCAGCTAATCTCGGCTGAACTTGCCTATCAGAGGCGCCGGACGTGGATGCTCTATGCGGGAGCAGCTCTCGTGGCAACGCTCTCTAATGTTTTCGTCCCGATGGAGTCGCCGAAGAGCTATTTCATGTTCGCGTCGCTTTTCCTCTTCTCAGGTCTGCTCTTGCACGTCATGACTTTGTGGGATGCCGACACCGAAAACCGTCTGTCGCTTCTCGCTAGCCTCCCTCTCTCGCGCGTCGCGATGGGTGCTATCCGCATGGTACGGCCGCTCGCGCAACAAACGTTCGGCTTCGCTCTCGCACTCACGGTCTGGGCCGGCGTCATCCTCACCGGCGCGGCACCGGATCGAGCCGAGGTTATCGAGATCTGGTGGGCTCTCTGTTCGTTGAACGGTGCCGGTCTCGTCTTTCTTCTCGGATGGGCACATCTCGCACCCGAAGCCGATCGGCTGTGGGCGCGTTCGCCGTGGATGGCCTTTTTGCTGTCGGCGGTCTCCGTTCTCATAGCTCTCGGCGCTTCCGCATTGGCGTTGTCGCCCTGGCTCGCGCCAGAGCTCGGCTCGCCGGTACGTATTCCCTACAGCGTCGCCGCTTTATGGTTTCACGTCGTCGCAGCCGCGCTCGCAGCGTTGAACCTATGGTTGTTCACCGCGCGCACGGAGCTCACGACCGCCAATTGACGCCCGCCCGACGGCGATTATCGGTGGCCCTCGATCGCGGCCAACAGGCGATCAGTCAGTTCGTCGAGGTCGATCCCGATGGCGCGATTTCTCTCGAGGGCGGTCGCCACCCACTTTTCCGGGAGCCGCTCGGCACCCAGAAACGCACCCAGCACGGCACCGGTTACGGCGGCCGTGGTGTCGTTGTCGCGCCCATAGTTGACGACGAACTCCAGTGCGCCGCGAAAATCGAAATCGCTATATAGGAGCGCGGTCAAGTTCACCAGATGGATCTCACCCGCATGAAACGGCATGCGCTGTTGTCGCCCGTCGAGCAAGCGATAGGCTTCTTGCAGCTGCGCTCGCTCGATAGGCTCGAGCCCGCTTTTGACCCACGGGTCGTGCGCCGGCGCGGCTTCGCTCAGCGGGGCGCTCAGCCGGGCCTCGCGCGCCTTGTATACGATGGCACGTGCGTCGCGGAGCATGTTGAATGCCTGCCTCCCGATGAGGCGGCTCTCGAAAAAACCCTCTGGGTCGACGTCCGATAGCACGGCGAGGATGGACTCGGGCGTCGAGTCTTCCGGAATCGCGGCCGCGACCATCGCCGCGGTGATGGCGCTTACATCTTTCGCGTAGCCGAGGTCGTAGATGTCGACGGCGAAGGTGTTGCGATAGGCAGCTTCGGGCTCTCCGGGATAGTAAGCGCCGAGCGCGGGCGCGAACAGGAGTCCGGCGCACACCATCTCACCACCGTAGAATCGGTTGAGCGCGCTCGAATATTCGTCGAGATCGCCGCCCATGTAGGCGCGCGCGACCTTCACCCACTCTTCGAGCCACTGCAAGCGCATAACGCCTCTGACGAGCGCCGAGGTGGAATCCGACATGGTGACTCGGCGCAGCTCTTCGCGCTCGGCCTCGAAGCGTGTGGACAAATAGGCAGCAAAGTCTTTCGCTTGGAGCTCGCCGGTGCGCGCTCCAGCCAAGTAATCGATAACGAGGGCCTTCCAGCGCGTGTCGTCGGTGGTGGTGCCGGCCCGAACGTTGAGCTCCCACGTTCCCTCGGGTGAGGGCTTCGTCATTCGGGGATGAAGATCCCTCACGAAGCCATACTCAGCCTGGATCTGCTCGCGCGTCCACATCTCGCTCGGCGCGCCCATGGCATCGCCGATCGCGGAGCCGACGAGCATCCCGAGGATCTTGTCGCGCAGAAACGCGCGCTCCGCTTGGGGCTCTGTCAGAAGCGCGAGGAAGACGAGGAATTTCAAAGTCACGAAGCGCAAATATACAGCAGTATGGGATTCACTGTGGTCTCTCTTTCCACGACAAGTTCCGCATCGGTGACGGCCCCCTGTGTCAGGATAGTTGTCGCTTGTTCGGCGTTGTGTGCGCCACACGCAAGTAGCAGCCAACAAGAGAAAAGCATTAGATAGATTTTAGGGGCAGGAACAGACGCTTTGTGTCCCTGCCTAATTTCGCAAAGCCAAAACTTAGATAAAATGCTTCGGCATTAGCGTTGAACGGCGGTTACCTGGACTTGCCCTTCAAAGGCCCGGCGGGGATCGGTGTGGGATTCTCCGCGAGCATCCACTTCGTGCCGGACGCGCTTTTCGAGTAGGCTTCGTCTAGCCAACGCTTCGCAATCGTGTCCCGGCAGAGTTGGTCAAATCACGTAGGAGAACTTTACGAAGAACGTATTCCCTTGCTCCGAACGCTCGCCAAACGCGGCAGTGCCGCGCTCGAAGGCGAACTGGATCGTGCCGAAAGGCGGTTTGTAGCGCCACACGAAAACAGCTTGCACGTTCTCCCGGCTAATGGCGGAGTTCGTCTGGAAGAAGACCTTGACGAACAGATCTGGAGTGAAGTTCTGCACGGCGCGAAGCACGTGGATATAGGTGGACGCGTTCTCAGGATCGGGGTCGAGCCATAGCCGGGAGAGTTCGTACTCGACGTTGAAGCCTTCGGTGATTTGTCTTCGGACGGCGACGCGGAGAAGGCGGAAATCGGAATCGAAATTGCGGCCGAACGTATACGACCCGGAGACGGACTGAAACTCACGCGTGTTGTAGCCAACCATCAGCGTGTTTCGTCGGTTGCGGAACTCTTTCTCGAAGAGCTTGAACTCTTCCGCGAAAGCCCAGCCGGCGGACCAGCGGTTGCGAAAGTCGATGTCTATCGACTGGTCGACTTGCCAGCTTCTCAGAACACCCTTCTGGCTCCAGTAGATGTTGTAGTTCGAGTTGTAGTCGATCCGTTCGAAGGCTCCGTCGGTGACCCAGAACTGTTTCCGGAATGCGCTGTCCATCTCGCGGCGGTCGTCCTCGCGGATGAAGCCGATGGCGTTCACGTGGTCGCTGAAGCGGTCGCCAAGATGCGTGTAGCGAAAGTGGATATGGCTCGTTGCCGTGTCGCGAGCGGGGCGCACAAAGAAGGCCCAGCGCCCACCCTCCTCCGGTCCGTGAGAGCGGATCAGTTGCCCGGTGAAGCGGAATATCTCCGTGAAGAACAACGAAGCATCGAGGCCGATCGAGCCGCGATTCTCTCCCTCCAGAAAACGATTGGACCCCATGACGGCAAGCGTGGAGCCCCGCCACAGATCTCTCTCGACACGAGCGACCGAGTAGTTGGCTGCCTTCGCGAGCGGATCGGGGAGGAGAGAGGCGGAAGTGGGGGTGGGGTCGGATTGCGCCGTGAGAAAAGAGTACTGCCATCCGCCGACGCGTCCCAAAACCTTCCCGCCGGCGACGATGTCGCCGATACGCCTCGAGTAGAAGGTTCGAATCCTCTGGCGGTAGCGCTCCGAATCTTCGAGGAAGAACGGGCGCTTCTCCGGGAGCGCCAGCTCGAAACGCGTCAAGTTGATTTGCTCCTGGTCCGCCTCGATGATGGCGAAGTCGGGATTGACGGTAACGTTGACGGTATGTTCGGGCGTCGGTGCAAAGCGAAGGTCGATGCCAACCTGGAAGTCGGGGCTGACGTGCTCTTGAGCGCGTCCCAAAGCGTAGGGGACGATTTGGTACTTGCGCTGCGCCGATTGGAGATCCAAGTTCGTCAGCGTTCCGTACTGGGAGATGCGGAAGCGGTGCTCGAGGGGCCCCGCCCAGAAGCTCGTCTCGAGAAGTCGCCGGGTGGTCCGACCGACATTGAATCCCCACGTTTGGTCCGCGCCCGGTCGAAATCGAAGGTTCATCAGGGGGATGGCCATCTCGGCCGTCCATCCTTCCTCGAAACGCGCGGCCGCGGAAAGCCAGGTTGCATCCCACGTGTTCTCGACGACGCGGCCGTTGTCGGTGACGCGGCCGTCGAGCTGCGTGCCCAGGAGATTCGTGGCGAAGTAATAGCCGGAGCGCGAGTCGTGAAAGGTATCGAGCACGACGAGGACCGCATCGTCACGCAGGAGGTCGCTGTCCCGCCGATTGAGCTGGGCCGTGATCTGTGATGGTTCGGAGTCGTAGCAGCGGAATCCGAAATAGACGTAGGCGTCGTCATAGAGGACGTAGACCTCTGTTTTCTGGAGCGCCGGCGCACCGCTCGTCGGCTCGAACTGGATGAAGTTATCGATGCGGGTCGCAGACTCCCACTCGTCTTCACCGAGCTGACCATCGATGGTCACGGGACCCCGAGCGCGTGCAGCTGGGGCTTGGTGCGCCGCCCAGAGTCCAGGAGCGAGAAGGAGAAAAAGGACGACGAACGTGAACATCGTCATCGAGGCGAAACGCTTGGCGAACTCTGTCCGACCGCGTAGAGGTGGCGATGCGCGCGGATGAAGAGCATGCCGTCCGAGATCGCCGGCGTCGACATCAGAAGCTCGCCCATGCTGTTTTGCGCAACGAGCTCGAGCTCTGGGCCCGCACGGACTACGAATACATCGCCGTCCTCACTCGGGAGGTAAATCAAACCGTCCGCTGCCACGGGCGAGCCGCTGAAGCCGCTCCCTTGATGCGGGATGCGGCGGCGCTCACCCCAAATGATCGGCGACGAATGCGAAAGCCCGGGGATGCGGGCTTTCCACTGTATGTTCTCGCCGGTCTCGACGTTCCATTCGACTGGGAGGCTCTCGCCTTCCGCGACGCCGCTCGCGTGAGCGCCTCGAAAAGACGGCCAGTTCTCGGCGCGCGCTGGCGCCACACACAGGATACCGAACCCGATCCAACACAAGAGCTTCGTTTTCGACATGACGTCTCTATCCGACCACAGCTCACGCTTTTTTCCAAGTGAGCTCCCAGAGAGGTAGGTCAACTTTGCTACAATTCCCGATGGAGGTTCCATCAGGATGAAAAGGCTAGGCATTGGCATCTGTCTTTGTTTCGTAGCGACGACGCTATTCTCGGAGGACGGCAATTGGACCCGTTGGCGAGGCTCGCGCATGGACGGGGTCGCGAACGACGCCAACCCGCCCATCGAGTGGAGCGAGGACAAGAACGTCAAGTGGAAAGTCGCGCTGCCTGGCCAGGGCTCGTCGACGCCCATCATTTGGGGGGAGCACATCTATATATTGGCGGCGATTCCGACCGACGGGTCAGAAGCTCCGCTGGCGCCGCACGCGAACCCGAACGCACCGCAAGGCAGAAGGCGTCGCCGCGGAGGGCCACAGCCTGTTTCGATCGAGCAGGAGTTCAAGCTGCTCGTTCTGAACCGCGCCGACGGAAGCCTCGCTTGGGAGCGGACCGCGACGAAAGCCGTGCCACATGACGGCAAGCAAGCGAATAACAGCTATGCTTCCGCCTCCGCCATGACCGACGGCGAGGTCCTTCTCGCCTATTTCAACTCCTGGGGCCTCTACGCCTATGACATGGAAGGCAACTTGAAGTGGAGCAAGGATTTCGGAGACTTGTACACGCGGGGCGGCTTCGGCGAAGGCGCGTCGCCGGCGCTTCATGGAGACATCGTCGTCGTCCAATGGGACCACGAACGCGAGTCTTTCATCGCCGCGCTCGACAAGAACAGCGGCAAGGAGCTCTGGCGCCGGGATCGCGACGAAGTCAGCGGTTGGAGCACGCCGCTCATCGTCGAGCACGAGGGCCGTTCTCAAGTCATCACCACAGGTTTGAATAACGTGACGAGCTACGACTTGGAGACGGGCGAAATTGTGTGGTCCGGACCGGGTCTCACCTTGAACGCCATCCCGTCGCCCATCGAAAAGGACGGCATCGTGTACGTCACGAGCGGCTTTCGCGGCAATGCCGCTTTCGCCGTCCGGCTATCCGAGGCGAAGGGTGACATCACGGGCACCTCGGCCATTCTCTGGCAAATCGACCGGGATACACCCTATGTTCCCTCCCCCCTTCTTTACGAGGACATCCTGTATCTTGTCAAGAGCAACAGCGGAATCCTGACGGCACGCGACGCGAAGACGGGCAAAGCGCATTACGGCCCGGTCCGGCTCGATGGCATTTTCGAGATCTACGCGTCGCCTGTCGGGGTGAATGGCCGTGTCTACATCCTCGGCCGCGACGGGACCGCGCTCGTTCTCGATAGTGGTCCGGAGCTCAAGATCCTCGCTACGAACTCCCTGGACGACGGATTCGACGCCTCCCCGGCGATCATCGGCGACGAGATGTACCTCCGGGGTTATCGCCATCTGTACCGGATTTCGGAGAACTGAGAGAAGAGCGCGCTTCGCGCACAAGGTGATGCGTCACGCCCCGACGCATAGCGCAATCGCCGCGCCGATCTCTTCGATGTCCTCCGCGCGCACGACCCCGAGCTTGGATACGAACCGAGCAACCGAGACAGACTTGACCTGAAAGCAAGGATGACGGCTCTCCCTACGGGCAACTCTCGTTCCCCGATTACGAAAGCGTGCTCGAGGCGGTGCCGGCGCTTCAGAGCGCGGCGGCGGTGGGGCTCGACGGCATGATGCTGGGAGAGCGAGAGGCCGGCGAGCTACTGCTTGGTCGAGACGGTGACCGGCAACTACTTCGACGTGCTGGGCGTGCAACCGGTCCTCGGTCGGGGTTTCCTCCCGGAGGAGACGGTCGTGGGCCGATCCCTACCGGTCGTAGTGCTCGGTCATGGCCTGTGGCAAGACCGTTTCGCGGGTGATCCGGAAGTGCTGGGCGAGACGCTGCGTCTCGGCGGAAAGTCGTTCACGGTCATCGGTGTCGCCCCCGAGACCTTGTCGAGCCGCCTGCTGTCCCTGCGGCCGGACGTGTGGATCCCTCTCGGCGTACCGGGAGCGGGCGGCCGGCGCACGATGGCGGAGCTCCGGCGCCGCGGCGATCACAGCTACATCGTCATGGGGCGCCTCGCCGAGGGCAGTACACTGGAACAGGCTCAGGCCCAGCTCTCGGTTCTCGGCAAAAGACTCGTCGACGAGTCCCCGATCGAGTGGCAGCTCGAGGGAGACCGGGCCCGGATTTTCACGGCGCTTTCAGAGCGTGACTCACGCGTCAATCCCGACGCTCGAATTGTGATGGGGTTCATGGCCCTGTTCCTGCTGGTCGCCAGCGGGCTGATTCTTCTCATCGGCTGCTCCAACGTCGCCAGCTTGTTCCTGGCACGCGCCTATGACAGGCGCCGTGAGATGGCTGTCCGAATCGCGCTCGGCGCCGGACGACGCCGGCTTGTCGCGATGCTGCTCGTCGAAAGTCTCGTCCCAGCCCTCGCCGGAGGGGCTTTTGGAATCAGCCTCACGGTACTTGCCATGCGGGCGCTCGCCCAAGTCTCGCTGCCCGTGGGCATTCCCGTAAGCTTCAACATTGGTGTCGATGCACGGGTCGTGCTCTTCGCCTTGCTCGTGGCGGTCGCGGCGAGCCTGATCTTCGGTCTCGTGCCGGCCCTTCAGAGCGCCTCTCCCAATCTCGTAACCGCGCTAAAAAGATCCGGGGACGCGGGCGGGCGACGCGCGGGCCGCTTCGGATTTCGCGATCTTTTGGTGGTCGCCCAGGTCGGAGCCTCGGTCGTCCTACTCGTGGGCGCCGGGCTCTTCCTTCGCGGCCTCCAGTCGGCCCTCGAGACCGACCTCGGCTTCAATTCCGACGCGGTTGCCATGATGACCCGTTCGCTCTCGGAGGAGGAGACGACGCCCGAGAGCGCGAGGGAGTACTACCGCGATCTGATCCAGCACTTGCGTGAGGTGGAGGTCGGCGACCGTGAGTTGACACTGATTCCACCAACCACGGTCGCGAGCCAAGTGGACGTGCAGTACCTCGTGCCGCGTCTTGCCTCGAAGCTCTTCGCCTTCGGCGGCGCGTTCGGACTGATCCTCTCGGTCATCGGCGTTTACGGTTTGGTCTCGTTCGCCGTCTCCCGGCGCACCCGAGAGATGGCGATCCGTATGGCCCTCGGTGCCCGGGCCGACCAGATCCTGAGTCGCGTTGTTCGGGACGGCATACGACTGGTGGTCATGGGACTCGCCGGTGGCATGGTGGTCGTCGTGGCACTGGCGTATGTCGCCCGCCTTATCCTTTACGGGGTGAGCCCGGTCGACCCTATCGCTCTCGTCACCGGCGCCGCCGTGATCCTGGTTGCGGCCCTTGCCGCCTGTATCCTCCCGGCGCTGCGCGCTACCCGGATCGATGCGCTGGCAACGCTGCTCAACGACTGAGCTTTGCTCCGGTCAACCTCAGCGTCAGAGTGGTCGAGCAAGCGACATTTCTGACCTCTCACGCGTAGGAGCGACGTGAGGACTAGCTGGCACAACCCACCGCTAGCTGGAGAGCCATACATACCTCTGTCATCTTCCGCGGTGAAACGCTCCCGACAAAGCGCTTGAGGCGCGCCTTGTCGACGGTTTGCACGTGATCCAAATTGATCGCTGAATCCTTTTTTAGCCCTTCTTCGATTCCAACGATGACTTCACTCGGCGCTCCGTAGATTGTAGAAGTGATCGGGGCCACCATGACGGTCCCGAGCATTCCAATGACTTCCTGCCGGGTGAGAATCAACACCGGTCAAACACTGGGCAATTGTTGTTTGCTAGTGGCTTCAGCCAGGCGGTGCGACGCGCAGAAAGACGACGGATTCGGACACAATCCTCGTAAGTTGATGAACCGGCGACGGATCGAACTGTGAACCCACGGATTAAAGGCTCAATGCCAAGACGGAGAGTCAATAATAAACGACATGGAGTAAATAATATTAGATATATAGTATAAAATAACATACTCTTCGAGGTAAGATCTGAAGAGAGAGCAGAATATGTCGTTTCGTGAGAAAAGTGCCTGGATTTCCCTGATTTCGATCCTGCTGGTGTCGGGTTTCTTTTTCATGCATGTGCCTTGGACGTTGACCCCATCCTCAAGTCTCGCACTCGTGCACGCCCTGCTGCTTTGCGTCATCGCCCTCGTCGTCATCGAAGTGGTTGCACACATCGTGGTTGCGATACGTGCGCCGGAAGACGCGCACGCCCCCAAGGACGAACGCGAGCGCCTGATTGCGCTCAAGGCGTTCGCTCGGCGCACTACGTGTATGTGGTCGGCTCGCTCCTCGCGGTCTATACGCTCCACTTCGGCGCAACTGGCATGGCGCTGGGCTACCTCGTCCTGCTCGCTTTCGTCATCGGGTCGGTCGTGAATTACACCGCGCGTATTGTCTACCATCGTCGCGGCATCTGAGATGGCCAGGACACCCATCACCAACAAGATCCGCCGCCTCCGTTTCGACACGGATGAGATGACGCAGCAACAGCTCGCCCAACGTATCGGCGTCACGCGGCAAACCGTCAATGCCATCGAGCTCGGCAAGTACTCGCCGTCTCTCGAGGTGGCCTTTCGCATCGCCGCCGTCTTCGGGGTACCACTCGAGCAAGTGTTCGAGTATCAAGGCGGCGGAGAACAGGAGTAGATAATAATGAACCCATTCACGTACGACTTTGGTTACGGCTGGCCGTGGAATTATGGCCACTTGATCGCCGTGGTCTGTTTCGGAGCGCTTGCAGTGCTCGCGTGGAGGCGCAGGTGGCCACGATGGATCGGTGCTCTGTCGGCCGTCCTCACGGTCTGGGGGGTCACCGGATTTCTGATCGTCCAGATGGTGGTCCGCATGAATTTACCGCTCGAGCTGCCGACCGAACAATTTCTCGCCGACGGGTCCGGCCTGGTACTCGATGCCGGCGCGGGCTCAGGACGTTCTTCACTCATGGTGCTGCTCGCACGACCCGAAAGTCGGGTTCTTGCCCTCGACATTTACGACGGCTACTTCGGCATACCGGACAACAAGCCGGAGCGTCTCTACAAAAACGCGGCGAAAGCCGGAGTCGAGGACCGCATCGAAGCGCAAGTCGGCGACGTGCGCGAAATGCCGCTTGGTGACCATTCGATCGATGCCGCGGTCAGCGCTTATGTGATCGATCACATGAGTCGGGAGAGCGTCGAGCGCTCACTCGCCGAAATCGAGCGCGTGCTTCGCCCGGGCGGCCAGTTCCTGCTCATGGTGGTCCATCCAGACATCTGGATTCGTATCGCCTACCCGTTCTTCGTGGAGCATGGCTACTTTGGCGGGAAGACGGACCACGAGCGTTGGCGCTCACACTTGACGGATGCGGGGTTCGAGATCGTCGAGCTGGGCACGACCCCCGGCACGCTGTATCTGTTGGCGCAGAAGCCCGGTGAAGATGTGGTTACGAGCAGCGGGTCCTCCGAGTAGGTTTTGACGAGAGGCTAGGGGCTTCGCACGAGCTCCGCAAGCGCGATGTCGCTTTCCAGCTCGAGTGTCGAGAAGTAAGATCGAGCCTCGATTTAGCGACTTTGAGTGACGGCGTCGCGGCGCTCGGGACCGAGACGGTCGAATCGGACTGCCGCTTCAGGACCTTGAGCTCCGCGAGCAGATCCGCCGCGGTTTGAAAGCGCTCGTCGACACGCTATCCGAGCGCGCGTCGAACGATCCGCTCCAGGTCGGAGGGGACGTCGGTGCCCATCGGCGGCGGGTCTTTCTACACGGATGTTCGGCACGGGCCATGTCGGCCGGAAGTTGCTCTGCGCCTGCAGGCAGTCGGTGCGCTATGAATCCGGAATCTATCGCAGGAACGATGAGCGATTTCTTCAACTTTTATGTCGATCACACAATTTATTGCAGGCGGAGCGCGTCTACGGGCCGGATTTCATCCGGCGGAAGATCGGTAGTAAAAGACGTAAGGCGGCACCGCCGAGCTGATGCTGGACAAGCGAACCGCTAGATTCCATTGGGGCTCGGAGCGCTGGAACCATGTCAACGAGTCCTATTCTCGTCTCACAATCCTGACGGGCGCCCCTTGTGCGACAGAGTTGAGGTAGAGACGTCTTCACCGAGCGTTGCTCCCTCTCTCCATAGCTCCGCGCGCCTCGTCCGGTCGATCCATGCGCTCGAGAACACGGGCGAGGTTGCGCCACGTGCCACTCACGTCTGGGGCGAGCTCTGTCGAGCGCCAAGGCTTCTGCGAGACGTTCATCGTCGATGGCGAGGTGTGCGCGCAACACCACGAAAGCCGGAGCGAAGTTCGGGTTCAGCTCGATCGCGCGCCTGAGGCTGGTCTCCGCCTCGGCGTCCGGTCCCATACGCTGTTTCACTAGCGACCACCCTTCTGGCGAGCCTGGGCCCGGCGCGCCGGGCGAGCCGAGTCGACCCGATGCGAACGCTACGTAGCGAGTAAGCTACTTCTCTTCCCAAGGAGTTGTAAGGTCGAGAGTACAACAGAGATGCACTAAAAATGACGACGATCCCGTCCGGTCCTCTGAGACACCCAGACGAGAGCGAGCCTCAGTTGGAGCTCACCCTCTGAGAGGAAGAATCCGCACGCGAGCGCGCGCCACATCGACCACCACGACCGCACCCGTTACGAGTGCTTCCTTGTGGTCCCGCAGCGGCGCCGTGACCATGCCTCCCAGATGCGCGGGCGTCACATCTTGCCCTCGCACTTGCAGGACACTCGGCCCCGACGCATCTGTGAGCGCCAGAATCGTCGTGAAGTCCAAATCGTGCGTGAACATGACATAGCCGTTATCACGAGCCCATTCGATGATCTCGGTATCGGTCGCGCGGGGATTACCGACAGACGTCCAGTGTTCCGACTCAATCGAATGTTGTTCAAACACGTCAACCCAGCGTGGCGAAAGATTGACGTCGATAAGGATCTTCAACTGTCTTGGAGCGGGACTTCGATTTCCTCCGTCCGCCACGCTGCGAAGGACAATGCTTCCCGCACGTCTTCCTTCTCGAGGTATGGATACAACTCCAGAATATCTTCGGTACTGTGGCCAGACGCGACGAGACCGACGATCGTGCCGACAGTCATCCGCATACCGCGAATACACGGTTTCCCCCCCATGACGCGGGGGTCACGAGTGATTCTTTTGAGAGGGTCCATGTTTATAGTGTACCGTGCTCCTCATCATCCAAGCCAGAGCCGTCGAGGCCAGCTCTCGTGCCATCGTGGACGAATCTCCGCGGCTGTCGCGTCGCATTTCGATTTCAGCGTCGTCCGTCAACGATTCTCACGTTCATGTAGGACGACATCCGCCGAAAAATCCCCGTCGCTGAGCGCCGGGCCTACTTCTCAGACCTTTGTGACAGGAGTTCTTGCGAGGCTCGGCGAGCCTCGCAAACGCTTGGAGAGCAGGCCTTCTCCGAGCCGTGTTTTCTATCGTGGGTGACAACAACTTGCCGCGGTCGCGCTCGGACTGGCGGTCATCGCGCTCTACGGTGTCATCTCCGAAACCGTCCGTTGCACAGCCTATCCAAACCGTATTCTTCGCCCGACCCTATTCCGAAAGGGCCTCTGTCAAGACTCGCCCTTCCACGTTGTTCATCTCCAGACCGAGCAGGTGCGCGATCGTGGGTGCGATGTCAAGGTTTCGGATATGTCCGATTCTCTCCCCACGCCGCACCTTATGGCCAGAAATCACGAAGGCCGGGTACATTCGGGGATGGTCGGGTAAATAGCCGTGCGCGTGTGCGGGCTTTTCGCGTCGCTGTCGTACGGTAGAGGAGCTCGAAGGCTCCGAAACCAGAAAGGTATCAATATCGGCAACAATCATGTATTGCCCGGGGACCCGCGGGTCCTCATGGTAGGACCTGGTACCGAGCGCATGGAACTCCTCCGGCCTGACGATCCGCGAGATCCCCGGAAGCCGCAACGCCAAGCGCAGCAACGTCTCCAGTCGGGGCTTGTCACGATCTTCCTGAAACGCGTCCGTAAGCTCGATATAGGTCGTCCACGCATCAGCATGTAGCGTGACCTTCCCTTCGAGCTCTGAGCGGGACAACAAAGGATGGAGGTTTACTTGATAGGTAACGCTATGAAATCCGTGGTCCGCAGTGATCACAAAAGTCGTCTTGTCCTCGATGCCCGCGTCTCGCACCGCCTGTCTTAGCAGGCCTACGCAATAATCTGCCTTGCTTAGCGCGGCCTCGGCTAGATAGTGGGCTGGGCCATATGTGTGCTGGAAAGAGTCGGTCAAGGAGATCAACGTAGCCACCAGCTGGGGTCGATGCGTGCGGATGAGATGACTCGTGGCCTCGGCGAGAATTATTTCGCGCGCCCCCAACCTTTCCAGTTCTCCATACCACTGAAAATACAAATCGATCGGGACGTCACCGGCGCGAAGCTCGGCCAGAAGCTCAGGACGAGCGATGAAGGACTCGAGCTCGCCCCGGTCGTCGTAACGCGGAGGCTGGTGTTCATGAATGATGTTGAAATCGACCGAAGGATCGCCTCTGGTTTCCGGCCAGAACATGGCCGCCGTCGTGAGACCTTTGCGTTTCGCCGCGTCGAAGAGCGTCGGAACCTCGAGCACCTCGTGCGACTGTTCCGAGACGTGTCCAGACTCGCCGGTCTCTCGGTTCCGCATTATATTATTGATGACTCCGTGCCGCCGGGGTGAAACGCCCGTAATGATGGTCGCGTGGGACGGATGGGTGACGCTGGGAAACACTGTCTCTCCACTCTCCGCCCATACTCCTTGTTTGACCAGCGCACGAATGTTGGGCAACTCCAGCCGCTCGTTTTCCAGATGGTAGGCTGCGAACCCGTCTATCGAAACCAGCACGACATAGGATTGTTCCGTGTGGACGAGCTGTGGTCTGGTGTCGGGTACCGCGTACGTGGAAGATGGCGCCGAATAGCCCAGCGTGAGGCCAACGGTGAGGAGAAAAACGCTACGGAACGCGCATCGGTGTCGGGAAAACATCATCGCATCGTACCAGTGTTGACGCTGATTGAACACCTAGTCGTAGTCCGCCGTATCAGAGTTGTTTGCCCGCGACCCACCATTGTCGTAACAGTCTTTGCCTGAAATGTCACTCGCACCCGGCCACAAACTCGCCCACTACGAAATCCTCGAGCCCATTGGGAAAGGCGGGATGGGAGAAGTTTATCGGGCGAGAGACGGAAAGCTCGGACGGGATGTGGCGATCAAGGTCTTGCCTGATGAGTTCGCCGAGAACGAAGAGCGCCTAGCTCGATTCAAGCGAGAAGCTAAGGTCCTCGCTTCGCTGACATCCGAACATCGCTTCCATCTACGGCCTGGAAGAGTCCGACGGCACGCACTATCTCGTTCTCGAGCTCGTTCCGGGAGAGACTCTGGCGGAGCGGATTGCGCGGGGCCCCATCCCATTGGAAGAAGCCCTCGACATCGCCAGCCAGATGGCCGAAGCCCTCGAGGAGGCACACGATCAGGGCATCGTTCACCGAGACCTGAAACCGGCGAACGTCAAGCGCACCGAGGAAGGCAAGATCAAGGTTCTGGATTTTGGTCTGGCGAAAGTCTTCCAGGAGGAAACGCCCGACGCCGATAGCTCGATGTCGCCCACACTGACTCGAGATGGAACGCGGGTTGGCGTGATCCTTGGAACCGCTGGCTACATGAGCCCCGAGCAGGCGAAGGGCAAGAAGGTGGACAAGCGGACGGACATCTTCGGATTCGGGGCGGTGCTGCTCGAGATGCTCACCGGGAAGAAAGCCTTTCCAGGTGAAGATGTGCCGGAAGTCCTCGCGGCGGTGATCCAAAGCGCGCCGGATTGGGAAGGCCTACCATCGACGGTCTCTCCCTGGCTTCGCCGACTCCTGCGGCGCTGTCTCGAGAAAACGCCGCGCCAGCGTCTTCGGGATATTGGAGACGCACGCGTGGAAATCGAGGAGCGTGGCGGTCTGCCCGCGAAGGACGACGTCGTCGGGTTTCGGGAGAAGCACTCACTGGTGTGGCTCGTCGCGATCGGCGTCGTGTGCTCTGCCCTCACGTGGGCTGTGACGCGATGGAACGTGCCGTCACGGGACACGCTAACGGTGAAGCGCTTCTCGATCGTACTGCCTCCCGGCGAACGGCTCGCGAAACCTGGGATACAGCGGACGCGGGCGCTTGCGATCTCACCATCGGGATCTCACATCGTCTACGCCACGGACGAAGAGCTCTATGTCCGAGCGATGGACAACACGGAGGGTGCTCCCTTGGCTGGCACCGAAACGCTACTACCCGCGAGCCCGTTCTTCTCCCCAGATGGGCAGTGGGTCGGGTTCTACTCCCGCCGAGACCGCGAGCTAAAGAAGATTGCTCTTTCGGGCGGCGTCGCGGTTTCTATCGCCCGAGCCGACCCCATCATGGGCGCGACGTGGAGCGCTGACGACAGGATCCTATTTGGACAAGGCCCCGAGGGCATCATGCAGGTGCGAGCCTCGGGTGGCGTTGCCGCGTTAGTCGTGCCGGTGAATAGCGCCCGAGGACGAGCAGGCGCGCATGCCACAGTTCTTGCCCGGGGGACGGGCGGTGCTCTTCACGCTGGCGACCGGGGCAGGTGCGTCCCCGTGGCTCAACGCTCAGATTGTTGTTCAGGAGCTCGGCGGTAGCACTCGCCGAGTACTCGTCGAGCCGGGGACGGATGCGCGCTATCTACCGACGGGACATCTCGTCTACGAGCGCGAGCAAAGCCTGGTAGCCGTTGCGTTTGATGTCGATCGGCTGGCTGTCACCGGGGAGCCGGTACCGGTCGTCGAACGTGTGAACCGTCCAAACTTCGCAGTGGGAGACGACGGGTCGCTCGTCTTTCTCCGTTCGTTCGACGAGCGACGGGAACGTCGGCTCGTCTGGGTGGATCGTGAGGGTCGGGAGGAGCCTCTGCCAGCCGAGGCGGGATTCTACAACTCACTCCGGATATCGCCCGACGGGTCAAAAGTAGCCCTGGTCCTTGCGGATCATGAGTCGTGGCTATCGGGCGAAATCTATATCTTGGCCCTCGCTCGCGAGGCACTGACCCGCCTGACCATCGATCCGAGTGGGGATCTCATTCCAACCTGGACCCCGGATGGGGAGCGCTTGGCGTTCGTATCCTCGCGTGACGGCTCGTTTGATCTCTACATGAAGGCTGCAGACGGAACGGGGATGGTGGAGCAGCTGACCGACAGCCCAAATGACAGCCCGCCGTGGAGCTTCACCCGCGACGGCAAGAGGTTGGTCCTTGGCGACTATCATCCCGAGACCGGAATGGATCTGCTCCTGATGACGCTGCTGGACGGGTCACACGAGTCGGAAGTCCTGTTGGCGACGGAGTTCGATGAGTGGAAGGCGATGGTGTCTCCCGACGATCGCTGGCTGGTCTATCAATCTACCGCCTCTGGGCAAGTAGAGATCTATCTCCGTCCATTTCCGGCGGTCCAGGATGGTCGATGGCAGCTGTCCAGCGGCGGAGGCACCCACCCAAGATGGGCGCCGGATGGCCGGGAGGTGTTTTATAAGAGCCCCGACGGACAACTCATGGCCGTTCCTATCCAGACCGAGCCCAGCGTGGTTTTCGGCCGGCCCTCGATGCTGTTTGATGGACTGATCGTCAATGACGACGCGGCAGGCGACGGCTACACCTATGACATCGCGCCAGACGGACAGCGCTTTCTGGTCATCAAAGAAGAGGCCGTGGCCGGCGGACAGGACGACCCGCTCGCGGGGCTCGACCAACTCCACGTCGTCCTCAATTGGTTCGAAGAGCTCGAGCGGCTCGTTCCTAGCAAGAAATAACCATGCTTACTCGATCCGATGGGAGCCATCCCCGCGCCGCGCTTGGGCCATTTCGATCATCGTCTCGATGCGAATCAAACGCTTCTCGTGGTCCATCACGTCGGCGCTCAAACGGGAGAGCCCACTCGCGAGGCGGTCGGTCTTGTCCTGCATCAATATGATTTTGCGTACGCTGTCTCTGATGTCACGCCACGCGCTCACGTTGGTGCTCCTTCGAAAGGCCATACGAAGCCGTCGGCTTCGAGCTCGGCTCGCGCTGCCCGCCTGAGTGATGCCTTATCGGCAAGAAACGCTCCCAGCTCGTCGAGCTTCCTGAGCGCTGTATCTAAACCTTCTTCCGTCGCCGTCACGACCAAACTCAACTCATCGGCGAGAACTTGTAACTCGGATTCGTCAAATTCGGGATCATATGCGGCGACGGCACGCCGCACCATCTCGCTCGTCGAGAGATTCAGGGCGGCCGCCTGAGCCTCCATCGCCACTTTCTCTTCCGGCGTGACTAGCAAGTTGACACGTTCGGATCTCATGTTCTCCTCCGTAACATGTGTATGCACATGACCATATTATGCCACGATCCACTTCGATTGAGCGACGCCGTTTCGCGGATATCTGCGCCCGAGGCCTCAAGGCGCAAAGCGGGTGAGGACGACGCGGAATCCGATAAAGGGACGACGTGCGCCCGGGTCGGCTCCGCCGCGGATGGCGGCGCGGATGTTCTGGTCGGAGTCGCCGTATGACCCACCACGCATCACCCAGAGCGCGTCGCGATCAAGGTCGAGCTTGTCGAGCGTCGGATCGTACGGGTAAGGCCGATAGGGGCTTCGTGTCAGCTCCCACACGTTCCCGCTCATATCGGATAAGCCGAAGGGACATTCCGGGCACGCGAAGCTGCCGACCGGCGTCACCGTCGAGCCTCCGTAATTTGCCCGGTCCGGCCTGGGCTCATCGCCCCAGGGAAAGATACGACCGTCTGCTCCCCTCGCCGCCTTCTCCCACTGCGCCTCATTCGGTAGGGTCACGCGCCAGCCATCATTGAGCAAACGGCTCAGCGGCGGCGGCGTGTTCGGCCATTCCCGCAGCGTCGTCTCGAGCCATCGGCAATACGCAAGGGCGTCCGGCCACGACACGGAGCCGACCGGGTGGTCGGGTGAGTCTCCAAGAGCCTGGGCATCGACGCGCAACTCTGTTGCCTCGACGAACGCGCGGAACTGGGCGACCGTGACCTCGTATCGACCGATGTAGAAACCCGGGAGGTCCACCGTACCCTGGCGGCTGGACGTCGACCATCGCTCGTTGTCGAAGGCGCGCGGATCGGCATTTGGATCGCTTCCCATCAGAAACGGCCCGGCCGGAATCTCGACGAATCCCAGAAGATCCTCGTCGGGAAGGTACCAGGCGTCCGGGCGGAATCCCGAGAGAGCCGTCATGTCCGACGCGAGTATAGGAGTCGACAGAGCTGCGCCCTGGGGCCGTTGGGAGTACAACCATCCTGTTACGGTAACAGTGATAACTGCGATGACCGCAACTCCCAAGGCCTCACTCGGAGGGTCTTTTGCCGTTCCCATTCTAAGATCCACCGCCGGACTCGACGCTCGGGGCTCTTTGGCACGCGAAGGTCCATCCGTGGTCGCAGGCCCGAGCGTAGAGGTCCGGCTCCGACATCTCCATCAGATTCGTGCCGCCCTCACGCAGCAACAGCCGGAGGTCGAGGGCACGCGGGTTTGCCTTGCTGAGGCTCTCCGGAGCTAGCAGGTTGACGCAGCCAGCCGAAAACCGCGTCTCGCAGGCTCGCGAAAAATAAGCCAGCGCGAGTTTGGAGTCCGCGGCCGTGACCGTCCCCTCGATGTAGTGACGGCCGAGCTCGTTACAAGCCCAGCCGGAATTGTCACCACAATATGTAGACTCGATCTGCAGCAAGCGCTCGCACGCGTTCCGACGGCCGTCGGCACACGCCTGCTCCCAGAACGGAATCGTGTCACCACGGTGGGTCGCATCGGTGGCGCCGACGGACGTCATGACGCCAAAGAACGCCACCCACACCGCCATGTAGACCAGGTTCGCGCGGGCGGGTTCCCAGTCGAGGCCCAGACGACCGACACGCGTATTCTGAATCGCACGCACGAGACGATCGATCCCTTGAACGCTCAAGTTCAAGAGTGGCACACAGAGAAGCTTGTCGTAAAAGGTAGGGACTCCCACCGCTCCGAGGAGCGCATAGAGGACAAACACGCCGAGCCCGTACAGCATGCCAAAGACGAGCTTGCCCGGCGGCGTTCGCGGCGAGGTCGACGGATCGGTGACGAGCAGATGCAGACCGAGAAACACGGCAGTCGGAATCTCCGAATCAACGAAATAGGGCACCCCCACCGCCGCCGAGTAGACAGCACTCGCACCGAACAGCACGATCGCCGCGGACCCGGCAACCAGCGTGATGGAGAAGGAGTACATGACGACCAAGCCGATTAGGAACAGAAACAGATAGATACGCGGCGCGAGAGTCAGGGTCGATGCGATCTCTTGTCCCCACGTGAGGTCCGTCGTGTTTGTCGCGATTAACACCAGCGAGAACAACGCCAACGAGAAGGCGGACGGGTTGAAGATGTGCACCCGCCGGCCGTCGCGGTTCCAGCGAACGAATGCCTTACCCATGAACCCGACCGCGATCATCACGAACTGGAGGTAGAACCACTCGTCCCTGAACCACAGAAAGAGGTTGGTGCTGAAGATGATCGGAAACGGTCCGAAGCCAAGAATGTAGGTCTTCCGGCGCGACCAGGCAAGCAGCATGTCGAAGGCGTAGGCGAAGACGAGCTGCGCCAGCAGGAGCCAGGCGTAGTCATAGACGGGTCGCCAGTAGTAGCCCCAATACGCGAACACCGCCGCCTGGATCGTCGCCTGGAGATAGTGCTGCGAGCGGAGCTCGACGCGGATGAAACAACCGCCAGACTCGCCCTTTGGTCGCAGAAACATCACGACCTGCCAGACGAGCAACACCATGGCCGCCGCCCAGAACGATCGGACCAACACTGGGCTGTCCTGCACCCGAGGCGCAAAGGAGAGCATCGCGAGACCAAGTGTCAGTGCAAGGGGTACCCAAAACATGCGCCGCTCCGGTGTGTCGGAGCCCTGGTCCCGCGCGCGCTCGCCACGCAGGTCGGCCGAACGAGTGGTCTTCTGCCGGCGTCCTTTCGGGGGTCTTTGTCGCCGTCTAGATGCCATCGATCCGAGTGCCTCGAGCTCCCGGTTGTACAGCAGGGGAACCCCCGATGCAAACGGAGTCTAGTGAGAAGACAGCGGAAGTGCCGGCGTTCTCCCGCCGAAAGTCACTGGAGTGGGTTGACCCAATCGATCTCGGAGAAACGGGCGAACTCGGTGTCGGTCGAATAGAGATGGAGCCCACGCTCGATCGCGAGAGCTGTGAGCTGGGCAACGTTTAGCATGCTTGCGCGCAGGTCATAGGTTTCGATAAGAGCGCCGATCACATGGGCGTGACGGTCTGTCGGATTCGGGATCCAGGTCAGGTCGTGGCTGAGCCAACTCGTCACGAACTCCCAGGCCTCCGATGGAGCAAGGGGCTGCGCGGAAGCTCGGGAGTTGGTCGAAATGCGCACGAACGCACTGAGACTGAGCCACGGCAGTGCGACCCGCCGCTCTCCATTCAACGAGGAGGTGAGCCAGTCAACGCTGGCCTCGTGATAGGGACTGCGCTCGTCGACAGCGTAGAGCAAGAGATTCGCGTCGACCAGCATCAGCGAGCCGTGGGCCCTTCGATTAGCTCGAGGGCCAGAGCGACATTGCTCACGTCGATTCGCAGGCCCAGAGGCTCGGTTTTCTGCGCGAAGCGCCGGCGCTCTGCCGGAGCATTGAGACCTCGCCGGATCCGCTGATTAAGGGCTTCGCTGACTCCCAGGTCCGACTCCCTTCGCAGCTGCTCGATGGCGGCACTGACATCGTCGTCGAGTTTAACGGTCATTCGCATCCCCTAATGGTAGCAAAATGATCGCTCTCGTACCGGGCTGGTGCCCGTCCATTGACGACAAGGCAGTCACCGTTCATTATGTTCGCGGAGGAGCGGCATGACGCGCGTGATCGATCTTGAATGCTACGCAACAGAGGGCCTGAGCGACCCGGACTACCATGCGATCGAACGCGGGCGGCCCGGCACACCTTTCCCCGAGCCGTTGGACCGGCCGGCCGGATACGGCTTCGCCAACTACCAGAACGTCTTCGCGGAATCCTCGATTCAACGGCCCCCGGGGAAACCGGCGCCGGAGGATGGCGGCATGGAAAAACTGGTGGCCGATATGGATCGCGCGGGTATCGAGGTCGGCTTCCTGGTGGGCGCACCCAACTCGTCGATTGCGCAGATTCACCGCGATCATCCGGGCCGTTTCAAAACCTTTGCCGTACTCGATCCCCGCGACGGCATGCGCGCGGTGCGCGAGCTGGAGAGATTGGTTCGCGAAGACGGCGCCACCGGCATCCGTGTCAATCCACTCTATACCTGCCTTCCCGCGAACGATCGCAGGTACTATCCGCTCTATGCAAAATGCGTCGAGCTGGACGTGGCGGTCCGAATCTATACGTCGATGAACTATGCCAACGACCGTCCTTATGATCTCGGGCATCCGCGGCATATCGACGACGTCGCGATTGACTTCCCCGAGCTCCGCATCATCGCCGGCCTTTCCGGATGGCCCTGGGTGGCCGATATGATCGGCTTGCTACGGCGCCATCCCAACCTCTATTGCGACACCGCCGCCCATCGCCCGCGTCACTTTGCGACCAAAGGATCGGGTTGGGAGCAGTTCCTTCAATTCGGAAACACGCTCTTGCAAGACAAGATCATGGTCGGCCTCTCCCGAGCGCTCATGGGTCGAAGCTTCGAAGAGCTCATCGCGGAGTATGAGAACTTGCCGCTGAAAGACCCCGTGATCGAAAAATGGCTCTATCACAACGCGGCTCGGTTCTTTCGGATCGGCTAGCACGAGAGCCCGTTCAAGATGTTCAGGGACGTTACCCCGCTAGCCTGGATTCCCATAGGACCCGTGGCACTAACGGCTTCTGACCGGCAGGTGCGTAAAGTCGCGGTTCGAGCGCCAATAAAGTTAGGATAGTTAAAGTCTT
>SMVB01280446.1_pt1 | contig 27985 bp, 25 predicted proteins | sample 2456461 | NCBI WGS metagenome assembly SMVB01 (sample SAMN11095934, study PRJNA526329) | marine sediment metagenome | biome: Marine sediment; feature: Surficial sediment; material: Deep marine sediment; isolation source: Hadal surficial sediment | place: Pacific Ocean | collected 2014-05 | depth... | reverse complement strand
TCCCCGTCCTGGGCAGGCTCAGCCGTGTACGTTTCGAATAGTTGGTTTGCCCCTGATCGATCGGGCCTGGGAATAGAAGCAAATGCTTCAACGATCAATTTCAGTGTCTTCCCTGCGTCGATTCGACCGGCCACGACAAGAACCGCGTTGTCCGGCTGATAGTACTTTCGATAAAATCCTTGCAAGCGCTCGATCGGCACGTTTTCTATATCCGCCCGTGCGCCGATCGTCGAGTTTCCGTAGTTATGCCATGTGAATGCCACCGAAGCCAATCGCTTGCCCAGAACGCGGACAGGGCTGTTCTCTCCCGATTCAAACTCATTCCGTACGACAGTCATCTCGGACTCGAGATCCTCGGCGGAAATGAACGAGTTCACCATCCGGTCCGCCTCGAGGTCCAGCGCCCAGATGAGATTCTCCTCCGTGGCCGAGAATGTCTCGTAGTAGTTCGTGCGGTCGAACCAGGTCGTGCCGTTGGGAAACGCCCCGTGCTCGGTAAGCTCGGCGAAAATGTCGGGGTGATCAGGCGTTCCCTTGAACACGAGGTGCTCGAGCAGGTGAGCCATGCCCGTCTCGCCGTATGCTTCATGCCGCGAGCCGACCAGGTAGGTGATGTTTACGGTGATCTGCTGCTTGCTCTGATCCGGAAACAGCAAGACCTGCAGCCCGTTGTCGAGCTGATATTCGGTGATGCCCTCTACACTGGCTCCCTGTGTGACGCCTTCAGGTAGGTCCTGGGATGTCAGTTGGTGAGGGGTGAGCAAGGTCAAAGCAAACAGAGAAAACAAAGCAGCAAACGGCACGGAAATCTTGGATGGAATATGCATCGTTTCCTCTGTGGTGTCGTATCAGAAAGCGGGGCGATCCGAGCTTCACAACCTACCCATTCGTCGGGTATATGTTCATGAACCGGATTCGCCCGGTCGCGGATCCGCTGGTAGGTTTGCCGGGTACTGTAGCGGAAGTCAAATTATCCACGTCAAACGATGATCCATGCTCGATAAACTACTGGATAGAACCGTCACCAAGCGCCCCGACACTGTGAAACTCCAGGGGCGGATCCTGTTTCTTACGGAAGATCCCGAATTGATCCGCCGTCAATTGACCGGCGTGGACCTCGACTGGGACCCGTCAATCCCGCTGCGCGACGACATCAGCACAGACGAGATTACGCCCGCCTGGGTGTGCTACTACTACGATGAAAAGCTCGGCCAATACCCGTATGTGGGGCTGCTCTGCAACGGCGAGTTCCCGATCGGAAAGAATGACATCCTGAATGGCGGATTCATCGCAGCCGTGTCCGGGAAGAGACGGGGAAAGGGATCGAGCCGGGAGGCATCGCCGTACGCCGAGCGAGCTGCGGGCATCAGGATCGTTATTGCCGAAAACATCGAGCGCATTTACAGGGAAAACTGCGAGAACCTCGGGGTTCTGACGACGACGGATTTCTCGGTCATTGACCGGATCCGCCGCGGCGAAGAAATGCCGCTGGCGATGTTTACGGAGGGCGCGGGGCAGATTCAGCGCGACATCATCGAATATGGCGGATTGCTGGACTACGCCGTGGCCCGCCTGAAGGGTCTGGTCACGGTGCCGAAGCCGGTGACGCAGGAAGGTCGGCCGATGACGATCGCCGAGAAGATCATCGCGAAGCATTGGGTTGAGGATCTGTCACAGGAAAAACTCGGTATCCCTGCTGTGAAACCAGGCGATGCCGGATTTGTGCGGGCCGACATCCGGTTCAGCCACGAATACGTTACCCCCATGGCGTCCGCATTCTGGGATGACTTCGCGGGTCCCGATGCCGGTCTCAACGATCCCGACAGCATTTATTTCTTCCGGGATCATCTGGCCTTTCTCGACCAGGTGATGACCGAGGAGCGCAAGGCTCAGGGACTTCTGGATGCGGCCAACGGCCTGAATGAGCGGCAAAAGGAATTCGCTGCCCGCAAAGGCGTTCGCCTGCATGGTGAGCTCGCAGGTCGTGTGGGGAGCGAGGCAATCTGTCACGTGAAGGTGCTGGGCAGCTATGCGGAGCCCGGCCAGATCATCGTGGGATCGGATTCGCATACGCCACACTCAGGCGCCATCGGCTGCGTGGCGTTCGGCGTGGGTACGACGGCGATCGTGAACTCGTGGGCGACCCGCGACGTGCGCCTCCAGGTACCACGGTCCGTGAAGATCGAGATCACCGGCCGGATTCCGGAGAACGTGACGGCCAAGGACGTGATGATCGAAATCCTGGCCCATCCGTATGTCCGGGGTGGCGACGCGATCGGAAAGATCATCGAGTACGCGGGCGAAGCCGTTGAAGCACTGAGTATCGACGAGCGGGCCACGTTGACGAACATGGCGGCCGAAGTGGGTGGCTTTACCGGAATCGTGGTCCCCGACGCGACGACTGTCGAGTGGCTGGTCGCGCAGCGGGGGATGAGCCGAGCCGATGCGGAGGCCCTCACAGACGGGCTCGAGAGCGACGAAGCGGCAGAGTACGAATGGACGATGACCATCGATGGGTCGGCGTTGCGGCCGATGGTGGCAACGCCCGGTGATCCCGGCAACGGCATCCCGATCGATGAACTGCCGGATCCTGTGCCGATCGACATCGTGTACGCGGGATCCTGCACGGCCGCAAAGCACGATGACATCCGGATGGCTGCCGAGGTCGTCCGTGCGGCACTGGATAGAGGTGAACGGGTCGCTGACAGCCTGATCGCCTACTTGCAGTACGGTTCCGTCGAAGTCGAGCAAATGGCGCATGAGGAAGGCTATCACGACCTGTTCGTTCAGGCTGGATTACGGGTCCTCGCACCGGGCTGTGGTGCCTGCATCAATGCGGGACCGGGCGTCAGTACGACGCCGGACCAGGTGACCGTGAGCTCGATCAACCGGAACTTCCCGGGCCGGAGCGGGCCCGGACTCGTGTATCTGGCGAGTCCTTACACGGTGATTGCGTCGGCCTTCGCGGGTCGAATCGTCGCGTTTGAGGTCGCGGAAAAGGTGACTGCGGGCGTGTAGGGTGCTGGTCGCGCTCCCTGCCCGGCGAAGTCAGTCCTGCTCCTGAGGTACGGCCACCTCTTCCACGCTACCCTCTGCCAACCAGGCTTCGTCTTCGGCGCTTGCCGGAAGTTCAGCCTGGTATCCGGCATTGAGTGCCTTGCGCTTCCGCCGCCCACGCAGCGCGCCACCCATCCAGCCGAGCGACATTCCCGCTACGGCAGAGATCAGGATCAACAGGGACAGCGATAGCTCCACCTGGGTGAACAGCAGGTTGACCTGAACGGCTCCAAGGTTGACGAAGGCAAACAAAACGATTACGCCACCGAGAATTACGGACAGGACCTGCTTCGCCCCCTGCCACAGATTTTTCATATCCATCAGCGCGCCTCTTGAATGGCCCGTATCGCACGCTCCACCAACCAGCGCTTGAGAGCGGGCTTCCACGCCCACTTGAACGCGCTGGCCAGGCCGCCGGGCCTGAGCTTCGACAGCGTCTGTTCGACTTCAGCTTCGAGCGCCGAAGTGAGCTGGCGTCGCGCGGACAACGGAATGGATTCCCAGGTCGGGTCCATGTCGTTCACCTGGTAGTCCTCGTCTCCTGAAGGATCATACGAGACAATGTCCGACAGAGATTCTTCGAGCAGCCGTCGCGCGTCTCGTCGACCCGCCCGGAAGTCATTTGCGCGCCACTCGCGGTTGAGGAAACCACCGAAGTTTCCGAGGAAATCGCCCGAGAGTTCACCCGACCTGGCGGGTGCGACGAGATACAGTTTCAGGATGTCCTTGCCGCATACGCCGCCGGCAGACTCGAGCAGGAAAATCAGCTTGGCCAGCCGTGAGCGTCCAGGCCGCGAATCCGCTTCGGCCAAGGCCCCTGCGTAGCGGTCGTCCGATTCGATTCGGCGCAAGTGTTCGTCGAGGTAAGCATCTGCCGCATCTTCGTTGCCGCCCGCATACGCCACCAGATCCGGATCGAGTGCTACCTGCATCTCGGATACGCGCTCCGCGAGCTCGCCGATCTTACGGCCAAGGCCCACTTCCTCTGGATCCTGAAGCCGGTCGTTCAGCTCCGGAAGTCGCTCTACGAGCGCCGACAGGATCTCCAGTCGCGCATTCACCTTGTTAGCATGAACCCAGTCCCGGGCTGCCGCCTGTCCAAGCACCGCCCGCGTGAGATCGGCTGCCAGGTCGAGCGTCGCCCGCGGCGCGTCGGCAATCGACGTGGCTCCGTCTCCAGGGCTGCTGCGCAGGGTTGGCTCAACGAGAATGTAGCGCCAATCGTCCGACCTGAAGTCTGTGGTGCGCTCGACCATGCGCTTTGCCAGGCCGAGGGGCGCCGTGTCGAACAGGCCACCGTCGGCATACCACATCGTCAGTTCGTCATCCGACCCAGGCAGTGTCGCGCCCGGATAGTCTGCCGCGGATCGGGTGAGTGACCGGATGGGAAACGCGAACGGAAACGCTGACGAAGCAAGGGCTGCCTGCCGCAACGTCTCCCAGATCGGATCGCCGGCGCGGGCATTGCGCGTAAGCTCTACGATGAGGGAATCGTCATAAAATCGGGTGCCGAAAGAGCGGTCGGACACGTTGAGGAAGCCGTAGGGGATGTCGTAGCGGACACCCTTCAAGTTGGCGAGCGTGACTCCGACTCGCAGCGGATCTCCTGCTGCGGAAGAGTACGAGTCCTCTGTCGCCGGCTCTGCAGTAATCATTGCTCGCGTCAGTTCATCGAGGGCAGAGTCGTCCAGCCACGCTGAGCGGTTCGACCGATTCGGGTTCAGCAGATGGGCGGCATCGGCGGCATCGACCCAGGCCGAACGAATCCACGGAAGCAGTTCCCGATTGACCGCCAGGCACCGTGCCGCCATGGCCGCATTCAGCGCTCCGGCCGACGTTCCCGTAATGACGTGAATCCGGGTCTGGGTTCCTCCGGACTGCAGATTATTGTTGGTAACGGCTCGGAGTATCTCGGAGACGGCTCCCCCGGTGTAGGCACCGAGTGAAACGCCGCCACCAAGAACCAGTGCTATTTTCGTCATATGAATCCATTCAAATGCGTGATGCTCAGGCCAGTCTCATGGACCGGAAGCGGCGGGGAAATTGCCTGGCTGCCTGAGGGAGGGCAAGCGAGCCGAATCCCTCGGGAACCGATCTGGCCCGGGCAGCGTTCTAGTCCTCGGAAGGAAAATGGGAGGCCGTCGGTCTTCGGGAGCGCCGAGTGGCTCGAGCCTCGCTACGGAGCGATACCGGGTTCAGGCGGCCCTTCCATTACTATCCATCCTTCAGTCGGGCAAACGTACACGCAGCAGGCTCCCGGCGTCCAATGTCTGGCCACCCACCGATAAGTACCAGTGCAGGTGAGCACCCGTCACTCGACCCGTCGCACCCACTTCACCGAGCATGTCTCCGGAATCTACCTGGGCACCGGCTTTTACGAGAATGCGGGACAGGTGAAAGTAACCCGTGTAAACGCCCAGTCCATGGTCGACATATACCGCATTACCCGCAAAGTACAGTCTACCGGCAAACACCACGCGGCCTCTTCCGGAGGATCGTACCGCAGCCCCCGCTCGCCCTCGCAGATCGAGCCCCGTGTGTCGGCTGCGGAGTTCGCCGTTGAACATCCGAGTCTGTCCGAACGGGCTCGTAATATCGAGTGGACGTGGCGTCTCGAATGGTCCGTCCAATCGCCAATTCGGCGTGACGGTTTCCAGCATTTCCCGCACCATCTTGCGCTCGCTCCGAATGCGCTCGAGCACATCGGCCGGTGGCGAAGAAAACCTCGAGTCTACACTCAAGTTGGTGCTCGCGAACCTCGTTGGTGCCACGTATATTTCAATCGTCTGCTCGTAGGAGGTTCCATCTGCAAAGCTCATCCGAAGCGTCAGCACGTGCACACCCGAGATGCCGATCGGTACTGCCGCAACGCCGAACCACTGCCCGCGCAAGATCCCGAACCGAACCCTTCCTTCCGCAAACTCACCTTCTATGGTGACAGGAACCCGTCCGGTCGGCCGTTCGTGGATTACGATGCCGAACGCACTTCCTTCGGCGGGAGCGGGACTCCAGGAAACGCCGAACGGCTTGATCGGAAGGAGGTGGCTTTCCGGTCCTCGTACTGCTCGGGCCATCCTGACGAGCTGCGACTCGATGTCTTCGTCCAGCGTGGAACTGTCTGCTTCAACCGGACCCGCGATGACCCGCTCCGCGTCAACAACAGGCGAATCGGTTTCGGGACCGGGACTGGCCACCCGCGCTGTCGCACAGCCGGAAAGCACGACCAGTATCGCGAGAACCGAGGGATACGTGTTGATGACCACAGTGGCAGTCTGGACGGTGAGCGACGGTGCAGCAAGTTTGACGAACGTCCAGCACGAGCGCCTCTTACCATGCGGTAGGTCGCCAGGTGAAGCAGCGTAGCCAACATGTAACAGGATCAGCCGGCAGGGGTACCGTGAAGCGAGTACTGTTCGTGTGCGTCGAAAACTCGAACCGCAGCCAGATGGCGGAGGCATACGCCCGCATGCATGGCGCCGACGTCATCGATCCCGTGAGCGCCGGAAGTCGACCGAGCGGCTCGATCAACCCGCGGGCCATGCAGGCAATGAGCGAGGTCGGTTACGACCTTTCCGCCCACGCGTCCGAGTCCCTGAATGACGTCGCAGGCCCGTTTGACTACGTGATTACGATGGGTTGTGGTGAAGGGTGTGCTCTCGTTTCCGCACCGCGCCGGGAGGATTGGACGTTGCCGGATCCGAGACACCTGGCTCCCGAGGAATTCAACATGGTTCGAGATGAAATCGAACGAAGGGTTCATGAGTTGATCGTCGAAATTCGCACGGCAAGCCCGTGACGGTCGTTGAGTCGCTGGCTCTGGCAATACCACTGGCGCTTCCGGGCGTTGGATTCCTGCTGGGAATGACTGTCGGACGAGGATCACTCGTCGCCGGAATCGTCGGCAGCTCGTTGGCGGGTGCTGCGACCGGTGCATACCTGGGTGCAGCGGCGACACCGCTTGCGCCGGATCTCGAGCCCTCAGTCATAGCAATCCGGGGCGGTCTGGTGGGACTGGGCATCGGAGTAGCCGTGGGGGTCGTTCTGGCCGCTGCGCTGTTTGCCTGGCGGTCGTCACGACCGGTGCCGCCGGCGGCAGGAATGACGCGGACCCGATCATCCACGGTGCCATTGCTGATTGCCGCCGTTCTGCTGGCATCCTGTGCCAAGCCAGCGCCGGACAACGTCGCTCCTCGCGAGACGCTGATCGATGGGCTGGCGACCGTCGAATTTGTTGAGCTTGAGGGCGGCTGCTGGACGTTGGATCTGGCCGGCGAACGCCTACTTCCCCTTGCACTCCCCGAGGAATTTCGGGTGGATGGACTGCGGGTACGCGTGAGCCTGCAGCTGGTCGAAGCGGCCACCATTTGCATGATGGGAAGGGCAGTCGAGATCGAATCGATCGAGAGAGTGGAGTAGTCAACCATGCCAAGCATGCGTGATCAATTGCTCGAAGCCTGGCGAACGAACTGCCGGATCAACTCTTACCTGCTCGAGCACATCAGCGATGAAGGCCTTGCCTGCACCCTGTCCACGCGAGGCGGCCGTGACGTGGCACGCCAGTTTGCGCATCTGCACGACGTCCGTGTGTGGCATCTGGAAGCCAGAGCAAAGGAACTGGCAGCGGGGCTGCCGAAATTCGGAAAAAAGGGATCGAGGCGCTGACTGCCTCGGGCACGGCCATCGAGACGTTTCTCGGCGACGTGTTCGACGGAACCCCAAAGCGACGGGGCTTCAAGAGGGGAATCTTCACTTCGCTCTCGTATTTCGTGGCACATGAGAGCCATCACCGCGGAAACATCCTCCTGACCATCAAGCAATGCGGGCACAATATCGACGCGAATTCCCGCTACGCCATCTGGGCCTGGGATCAAGTCTAGAAACCCGGTAAAGAGACCATGAATCAGTCGCATCATGAGTTCAACGATACGGATCGTCGGCTCCTGCGACACTTTCTGGCCACGCTCGCCTACCGGACCCAGAAAGCGGTACGGGACGCCCCGGATGATTTTGCGGAATACCACGCTGCACCTGGTGTCCGGACTCCGCACCAGCTGCTCCGTCATATGAGTGACGTCCTCGGCTATGCTCGAACCATGCTCGGGGGAGGTAGTTCGAGAGCTCGCACGCTGCCAGGATTCGTCGATGAAATCGCCCGTTTTCATCAGGTACTGGAGGCGTTGTCACAAGCTATTGAAACAACAAGTCTCGGAAGTGTCACGCCGGGCCAGTTACTTCAGGGCCCTCTGGCGGACGCAATGTCCCACGCAGGTCAGCTTGCCATGCTCAGGCGATTATCGGGTTCACCTATCCCGCCCGAGAATTTTATTGTTGCGCAAATCGACGCAGACAACCTCGGCGCCAACCAGCCGGCCGCCACTAGTAGGGATGCGGACTGGTATGATGCTGAAGACGAGCCATGGTAGACGCGCGAATTGCTACTCCAGCGGCCGCTCGGCTTGCTTCCATGCCGCAATATGACCATCCAGATCCCGTACGTTCGTAAACCCGAGCTCACTGAGGGCTGCCTCGGCGATCGCCGCCCGGCGGCCAGACTGACAATAAACGACCAGTTCGTCGGAGCCTTCCAACTCGAGTTCCGAATACCGTTCCTCGAGCTCGGTATACGGGATGTTGATCGCTCCGGGGACGTGTCCCGCAGCGAACTCCTCGGGCGTTCTGACGTCCAGGATCGTCGGTGCTGTTTCGGCCTCAATTCGTGACATCAACTCATCGGCCCCGATCGTCGTTGAGTTGACGATCTCGGCGTCCTGGGCGATCGCGGTGCCGGTCGCCGCGAAAATCACGAGCAAGGCGAGGCCTGAGGCCCGACATATCATTGTATTCATCTGCAGGCTCTCTCTGGTGTGTGGTGTTCATGCCGCTGGTGCGAGGAGGAAATATACTAGGCGATCGTATCCCTGACTCCCCGTGAGCCGATCCGCGACATATGACAGAGAATTCAGATAGCGCCAATGTTGCCTTTCACCCTCCGATCCTGGTGCTCGGCCTGCTGGTTGCCGGGTCGGTTCTATGGAGGACATCAGCGCTCCCGTTCCTTCCGGACACCGTGTCCCGCATACTCGGCCCGGGAATCACCGGCGTTTCATTCATCGTGTTCTGGTGGTCGGTGATCACGATGCGTATGGCCGGGGCCACTCTGCCGACCCACAAGCCGTCCACCGTAATCGTCTCGCACGGGCCGTACAGGTTTTCACGCAATCCGATCTATGTCGCGATGTTACTGCTGATCATCGGAATTGCCTGCTGGCTCAACAGCGCCTGGTTTCTCGTCGTGGCACCTGTGTTTGTCGGACTGATCACCGCTGGGGTCATCGTGCGAGAAGAGCAGTACCTGAGCGAGAAGTTCGGAAGCGAGTACGACAGCTACCGTGCACGCGTGCGGCGTTGGCTGTAGACAGCGTTGTGTCCGGCGCCCAGACCGGCGTAGATCGGGCCGCGCTGGACATCGCTCTCGATCTGGGGATCCCGTGTGGCGGGTGGGTTCCCAAAGGAAGAATCGATGAGCTGGGCCGGATTCCCGATCGATATCCGAACCTGTGCGAAACAGAATCCGCCGACTTCAGCGAACGCACCGCTGCCAATGTCCGCGATTCCGATGGAACGCTGATCATTTCGCGTGGACCTCTGACGGGCGGCTCGCTCAACACGCGGGAGGTCGCCGACCGGCTGGGTCGACCGTGTCTCCATGTGGACATGGATGCGCTCAATGCAGGAGACGCCGTGCTAGCCGCGCTTGCCTGGCTGAAGCGATACGAAATCAATGTGCTGAATGTTGCCGGTCCACGGGCGAGCAAGGATCCGGGAATTCACGAGCTCGCAGCGAATCTCCTCCGAGACTTGCTGGAAAGGACGGACTGATGTCTGAGAACAAGACGAAGCCGACAGACCTGAGCGTCGACGAGTTTCTCGCGGCCATCGAGAACGACCGACGCCGTAACGACGCAGCCACCGTGTGCCATCTGATGCAGGATGTCACGGGCGAGAAGCCGGTCATGTGGGGCCCGACGATGGTTGGTTTCGGCACCTATCACTACAAGTATGCGAGTGGTCGCGAAGGCGACTGGTTCCTCGCCGGCTTCGCCCCACGCAAAGCGAACCTGGTGGTCCACATCATGTCGGGTTTCAAGCAGCACGACGCCCTCATGAAGAAGCTCGGCAAACACAAGACCGGCAGTTCATGCCTTTACATCAACAAACTGACCGATGTAGACATGGACGTACTTCGCGAGCTTGTCCGCCTGTCCGTAGAGCACGTCTCGAACGCTTATTCTTGAGAAGTCCGCAATTATGGTCCTGTTCTCACGGCGGCCCATCACTGTAATGGAGCTGAAATGAGCAAACGTTTACCGGCGATTGACTGGATGCGAGGGATCGTGATGATCCTGATGGCAACGGACCACGGTTCGTCTGCCTATAACGCCGGTCGTCCCGTCACTGACTCAGCGCTCCTGTACGTTCCCGGCCAGGCGCTGGATCAGGTTCAGTTTTTTCATCGCTGGCTGAGTCACCTCTGCGCTCCGACTTTCTTGTTCCTCGCCGGGACCGCGCTTGCTCTCAGCATCGAGAGAAAACTCCAGCGAGGCGTAGGCGCAGGCAGCATCGACAAGGATCTTCTCGTTCGCGGGCTGATAATTCTTGGAGTGGATCTGTTCTTCATCAACCAGTTCTGGTTTCCCGGCACCATACTGCTCCAGGTGATGTATGCGATCGGTGTGGCGATGATTCTGATGATTGCCATGCGGCGACTGCCGAGCACCGTGCTGATGAGTGCAGGCATCGCGATTCTATTCCTTTCCGAGCTCTTTCTACCGGAGACTCTGGTCGTCGCCAACGAACCTTTGGCCATACTCGGCGCACTGTTTTTCGGCGCCGGGCAGTTCGACACGAACCTCGAGTACTTCGGCCCGTGGGGATCGCTCGGTATACCCGATTCCTTCCTCGCCGGATATCCCGTCCTGCCGTGGCTCGCGATGATGATGTTCGGCTGGGTGTTCGGACGCTGGCTGCTCAAGCGTAAGGAGTCGGACGGTTGGAACGCCGACACGGTTCGCCTGCTGGCAGGCACCGGCGTGGGCCTGCTCGCGCTGTACGGCGTCATGCGCGGATTCAACACCTTCGGCAACCTGCAGCTGATGCGACTCGATGGCTCCTTGCTCCAGTGGCTGCATGTCAGCAAGTATCCGCCCAGTGCCGCATTCGTGGCTCTGGAGATTGGTCTGATGTGTGTGATTCTGGCCGGATTGTTCGTGTTGCAGAAACGCCGGGGTGATGATGTGAATGTGAACAACCCCGTGCTCGTGTTTGGCCAGACCGCGTTCTTCTTCTACGTCGCACACATCTTCATTCTCGAAGTGTCAGCACGATCGCTGGACATGCACATGACCAAGGGCTTGCTGGTCTCGACGATTGCCACGACACTGAGCTTGATCGTGCTCTATCCGATCTGCCGTTGGTACCGGACGTTCAAGAGAGATCATCCGAAGAGCATGGCGAGGTACCTGTGAGAAAAGTCGCCCTTGTAACCGCCGCCAGTCGTGGCATGGGAGCGGCCATCGCCCGCCGGCTGGCGGAGGACGGCTATTGCCTGGCGCTGATGAGCCGGGGTGAGGGTCTGCAGGACCTAGCGACGGAGTTGAATGCCGTCGCCTTCAAGGGATCCGTGGCGAGTGCCGACGATCTGCGGGGATTCGTGGACGCGGCAGTCAGCGCCTACGGCCGGATCGACGCCGTCGTGAACAACACCGGCCATGCCGCGAAGGGTGACCTGCTGACGCTATCCGATGACGACTGGCACGCAGGACTCGATCTACTCCTGCTCAACGTAGTGCGGATGGCCCGGCTTACGACTCCCCACATGGAAGCGGCCGGTGGTGGAGCGTTCGTCAACATCTCGACCGCCGGCGCCGCCGAGCCCTCGCCGACTTACCCGGTGTCCTCCACGTTGAGGGCCGGGCTTACCGGCTTCACGAAGCTGTTTGCCGCGCGGTACGCGGCGCAGGGGATCAGGATGAACAACGTGCTGCCCGGGTTCATCGACTCCCAGGTGTTCTCGGCGGACGACGTGGCAATGATTCCGATGGACCGCCTGGGGCGCGTCGAAGAAATTGCTGAAGCGGTAGCCTGGCTCGTGGAACCTGCCTCGAGCTACGTAACCGGCCAGAACCTGCTTGTAGATGGCGGGTTAGTGCGGGCGCTGTAGATTTACGAGAAGAGCGTCTATGCACAATTCAACAAAGCGGCCAGAACGGTTGCAAGCGCAATGAGATTTCGCCCGGCAGAGAACGATGGCGAGCCAGTCGGAGTCTGGGCGCTTCAGAGGTTGGACTTCAACGCCAGGTGACTTAAAACGAGCTCAATGAAGACGGTACTCAAATGGCTGGGGCGCGGTGCGCTGGCGCTTGTTCTCCTGCTCGTGATGGCGCTCGGTGTCGTGTATGCGGTGTCAGAGCGCACCCTGCGGCGCACTTTCGACGTTCCGGTCACCGAGTTGGCGATCCCCGACGATTCCGCGTCGATTGCCGAAGGCGGTCGCCTGGCGAGGATTCTTGGCTGCTACAACGGGTGCCATGGGTCGGAGGCGCAGGGCGAGTTGTTCATGGACAATTTCCTGTTCGGGACGATCAAGTCACCGGACCTGACCCGCCTCGTAGCGACGCTGTCACCGGGCGAGCTTGCCCGCGTGATTCGCCAGGGAGTGCGCACCAATGGCGAGAGCGTACTCGTCATGCCGGCTGCATCGTTCTATCACCTGGCAGACGAAGACCTCGGGTCGATTCTTGCGTTTCTGAAGTCGCTCCCGACTAGCGACGGGCCGGAAACCTCCGTTCGACTCGGACCGCTCGGGCGCATGTTCCTGGCCCTGGGGCAATTCAGTCCGGTCGTGGAAGACATTGATGCCGAGGCGCCACGACTCGACGCCGGCGACGGTTCCGATCCGGTGCAGCTCGGGAAATATCTGGCCATGACAGCGTGCACGGAATGCCACGGTCCGGACTTGCAGGGGGTCGATGGCCCGGCCTTTAAGACACCCAGCCTGGCGATCGCCCAGGCGTACACGATCGATCACTTTCAGACGCTGATGGCCATGGGCGTACCGATCGAGGGCCGCGCGCTCAAGCTGATGGGGCTCATGTCCCGGAAGCGCTTCTCGCATTTCACGGAGACGGAAGTCGAGGCGATCCACGCGTTTCTGCTGGACGAGTTCTAGCGCGCGAGCGCATGTCTTGCTCGTATATTAGGGTATATTGGGAATTGTACGCCGAACACCGCTGATTCTCAGGAGGAGTCGCTAATGCCCGACATGAAGTTCGTCCTGAATGGCGAGCCGATGACAGCCACCTACGAGGAGGGAATGACATTTCTCGAGGTGTTGCGGGACGTTTGTGGCATCACCTCTCCCAAGGACGGATGTGCTCCACAGGGCTACTGCGGATGCTGCACCGTGCTCATCGACGGCCGGGCGGCCCTTTCATGTTTACGGAAACCCGAGACCGTGGCCGAAAAGGCCGTCACCACCCTCGAAGGCGTTTCAGCTGAAACGCGGGATCTGCTGGCGAAGGCATTCCTGCGCGAGGGCGGTCTGCAGTGCGGCTTCTGTACCCCGGGAATCGTGGTACGCGCGGCGTCGATGCTGGAGCACGGCAAGGCCGGCACCCGGGACGAGATCGAGAAGGCCCTGTCCGGGCATCTGTGTCGGTGCACCGGCTTCACACGGATCGTGGATGCGATCCAGACCGCCGGTGAAGTGTGGGAAACGGGCGAGTGGCCGAATGGAGATGAACCGCGTAATCCCTGGTTTTTCGGTGAGCAATTCGGTCTCGAGCGCACGACGGAAGCGAAACCAGGTGGCATCGGAAGCTCCAGTCCGCGGTACCAGGGCAAGGATCACGCCCTGGGCGACAAGCCCTACGTGGCGGACATGTCCGTTCCGGGCATGCTGCACGGTGCCGTCGTCCTCAGCGCGCACGCACGCGCGCGATTTCTGGCCATGGACGAGTCCACCGCCGAGGTAGCGGACGGTGTGGTACGGATTCTGACGGCTGCCGACGTACCGGGCGCCAGGTCCGTCGGTCTGATCCGGCCGGACTGGCCGGTGTTCGTCGCGGTCGGCGAAATCACGCGCTGCGTAGGGGATGTCCTGGCGCTCGTGCTGGCGGACACCCAGTACCATGCTCGACGGGCTGCCGAGACGCTCGGTGCGAGCGTCGAGTATGAAGTCCTGGAGCCGGTGACGGACCCTGTTGCGGCCCTGGAGCCAGACGCACCGCATGTACACGAAGGCGGCAACCTGCTCGACACGTGCGCGTTTTCGCGCGGCGACGTGGATGCAGCCCTCGCCTCTGCGGCACATGTCGTACAGGAGACGTTCGTCACACAGCGCATCGAACATGCGTTTCTTGAGCCCGAGGCCTGTCTGGCAGTGCCTGATGCGACGGCAGGAAACGGTTCAGGACCGTCCCTCAAGATCTACACGCAGGGCCAGGGCGTTCACGAGGACCAGGAGCAGATTGCGAGCGTCCTCGGCATCGAACCCGGCGCCCTGGATGTGGAACTGGTAGCCAATGGCGGGGCGTTTGGAGGCAAGGAAGACCTTTCCATCCAGGCGCACACGGCGCTGGCTGCAATGCTCACCGGACGACCCGTGCAGACGGTTCTCACCCGCGAACAGTCACTCCGCATACACCCCAAGCGGCATCCGATCACTCTGCATTACACGGTGGGTGCGGACGCCGAGGGTCGGCTCACGGCCGTGCGCGCCCGGATCATCGGGGACACGGGCGCCTACGCCTCGGTCGGGATGAAAGTGCTCGAGCGTGCCGCCGGCCATTCCTGCGGGCCGTACCGCGTACCGGCGGTGGACATCGAGGCGAAGACGGTCTACACGAACAATCCGCCATGCGGTGCCATGCGGGGCTTCGGCGCGAATCAGGCGTCGTTCGGTATCGAGGGCGTGATGGACATCCTGGCGGAAAAAGTCGGCGTCGACGGCTACGACATCCGGGACCGGAACATCATGGAAGCCGGCGACCGATTCGCCACCGGCCAGCGCATGACCGGAAGTTGCGGCATCCGGCAGACTCTCGAAGCCGTGCGGGACATCTACAAGTCGTCGCCCCGGGCCGGAATCGGCTGCGGGATCAAGAATACGGGCATCGGAAACGGGATGGACGACAGCGGCAGGATACTGCTTCGGGTGCTGGAAGGCGGCCGGATCGAGATCCTGACCGGGTACACGGAGATGGGACAGGGGATGAACACGATCCTCCTCCAGGTCGTGACCGAGGAATCCGGGGTTGATCCCGGGGTCATGACCGTGCGCACGGCCAGCGATCCACGGGTGCTATGCGGGATGACGACCGCCTCCCGGGCGACGGCGCTGCTCACCGCCGCCGGCCGGATCGCCGCACTCAAGCTGGCTGGAGACCTGGAATCGGCCGAACTGGACGAGCTCGCCGGCCGCGAGTACCACGGCGAATATGTGTGCGACTTCACTACGAAGCCGGACGAACAGACAGACGATCCGATCACGCACATGACGTTCAGCTACGCCACGCAGGTGGTGATTCTCGACGCGGAAGGTCGCCTGGACCGGGTGGTCGCGGCGCACGACGTGGGACGGGCGATCAACCCGCTCCAGTGTGCGGGCCAGATCGAGGGCTCGGTTCACATGGGACTGGGTTATGCGCTCTCGGAAGACTTTCCGTGCACGGACGGCCGCCCCGATTCGCTTCTCCTGCGGGACCTCGGCATCCTGAAGGCGAAGGAAACCCCCCGGATCGACGTAATCCTCATAGAAGTTCCGGACGAAGTAGGCGGGTACGGCTCGAAAGGCGTCGGTGAGATCGGCCTCGTTCCGACGGCTGGGGCGGTGGCAGGTGCTTTATATGCCTTCGACGGTGTCCGCCGGTTCAGCCTCCCGATGAGCGACGCACCGGCGGCCGCGCCGTCCGTTCCGAAGTCCCGCCGCGCGGCGAGCTGACACGTTCGTGGCCGAACTCCAGCCCATCCCGTTTGCGGAACTGCTGAGGCGCATCCAGCGCGAAGTCGAGACGAGCCAGGCGATCTTCGACCTTCCCGTTCGGAAGTGGCACGTGCCGGATCCCGAGCTAGACTTTTCCGCGCTGCACTTCGGTCGGCCCGCATCCACACCGGTAGGCCCGGCCGCTGGCCCCCACACACAACTTGCCCAGAACATCGTGCTGGCGTGGCTTGCCGGCAGCCGGATCATCGAGCTCAAGACCGTCCAGGTGAACGACCGCCTCGAGATACCTCGGCCGTGCATTCACGTTCCGAACATCGGCTACAACGTGGAGTGGTCGCAGGAACTCCTCGTGCGCGAGTCGTTGATGGAATATGCCAAGGCCGCGTACCTGATCGAAATCCTGAAAACAACGCGGACGTTCGGCGTATTTCCGACCGACCACGGCCTGGACACCGTGTTCGACATCAGCGTCGGCTACGACCTTGAAGGCATCCGGGGCGACAAGGTTACCGGGTTCATCCGCGGGATGAAGGAACCGGCCGGCCTGTTCGATGAACTACGGGGAGAGCTGCCGTCTGACCTGGCGGAGTACCGTGACCTCGACCTGCCCCCGTTCATCTCCGATTGCGTGACCCTGTCGACATTCCACGGCTGCCCGTCCGACCAGATCGAGGGGATGTCGCGCTATCTGCTCGAAGACCTCGGGCTGCACACGATCATCAAGCTGAACCCGACGCTGCTCGGTTTCGACCGGGTGCGGGAGTTGCTCGTGGACGAGCTTGGCTATACCCACCTTTCGCTGCAGCGCGAAGCGTTCGATGTCGACCTGCAGTACGAAGACGGGCTGGAAATTCTCCGTCGTCTGCGCCCGGTGGCGGAAAACGTTGGTTCGACGATCGGGGCCAAATTTACGAATACCCTGGTGGTAGCGAACGACCCCGGAATTTTTCCGACGCAAACCGACCCCTACATGTACGTGTCGGGCCCGCCTCTGCATGTGATCTCGATGAACCTCATGCAGCGCTTTCGCGAAGACCTCGGGTTCGAGTTTCCCGTGTCGTTTTCTGCCGGCATCGACGTGAAGAACTTCCCGGCAGCGGTCGCGTGCGGGATGGTCCCGGTCACCACGTGCACGGATTTGCTGAAGCATGGCGGGTTCGGACGGCTTCCCGGTTACCTGCGGGCACTCGGTAACGAGATGAAGAGAGTGGGCGCCACGACCCGCGCGGATTACGTCCTGGATGCATACGGGCATCGGGACGGGGCCCTGGCCGCGGCAGATGAACTCGGCCTTGAGGGCGCCGCGCGCACCCTCCACGCAAGCCGCGTCGCAGGCCGCCTGAACGGCCGCGAAATCATCCCTGCGTTGGCTGCAAACCGGCGCTACCATGCCGAGTCCAACACGAAGACACCGAAGCGTATCGACAGCACGCTTGCCCTGTATGACTGCATCAACTGCGACCTGTGCATCTCCGCGTGCCCCAACGACGCGATCTTCGCGTACGAGGCGGCCACCATCAGCACATTTACGCGGCGCTTGCAGATCGGCGCCGCCGGAATCCGAGACCTTGGCGCCGGAACCGGGTTCACGATCGAGACCGAGCACCAGCTCGCGGTGTTTGAAGGCGCGTGCAACGAGTGCTCAAACTGCGAGGTCTACTGTCCGGAGCAGGGAGCCCCATTCCTGCTGAAGGAGCAGGTGTATCTCAGCGAGGAGGCGTTCGGTACGGATGTACGCGACGGATTTCACCTCGCCGGCGATACGCTCCTCGCCCGTATCGGAGGGCGTACGATGACGCTGCGCCGCCCTGCCGGGCTAGACACGGCGGTGCTGACCGCGGATGGTGTCGAACTGGACGTGGACTGGGCCAGCCTGGTCGTGACCGGCACACGCGTGACGGACGACGCGTCGATCGAATTCGACACGGCCGATCTGTGGCGCATGAAGACCGTGTGGGAATCCGTGTTCTCTGCCGCTGCACCGAATCCTGTCCAGCCGGAGGGCTCAACGGGCGGGTCCGGCTCGTGACGCCCTGTTTATGATGTCAGGCTCATGACGACGCGCAGGCGATTCACGAACCTCCGGATTCCGGACGGGGGCGACAGCACGCTGCCCTGCGAAATACTCGTCGAGAACGGACTGATCCTGGACGTGCCCCCCCCGGCATCGGCGCCAGCCGAATCCAACGAACAGTCGATCGACCTCGGCGGTCGGCTCGTGCTTCCGGGCGTGATCGACGGTCACGTACATTTCGACGATCCGGGCTTCACCCGGCGAGAGAACTTCGAAACCGGTACCCGGGCCGCAGCGGCCGGAGGTGTCAGCTGCATCGTGGACATGCCTGACACGTCGCTGCCGCCCGTCACATCGCGTGAGAACCTGCACACGAAACTGGCCGTGATCGAGCCAAAGGCGCGCGTCGACTTCATGCTGTGGGGCGGCGTGTCGGACAACGCGCTCCAGGATCCGGACTGGCGCCGGAATCTCGAAGACATAGCAGACGAAGGCGTCGGATCGATCAAGGTATACATGCTCTCGGGCATGGACTCGTTTCGCGACCTGAACCGAAGCCAGCTCGAGATGGTGCTGCGCGAGACTGCGCGACTGGCCATCCCGGTGGGCATTCACGCCGAGGATCGCGACCTGGTTCATGCGAACACCGTCAGGCTGCGGGAGGAGGGCCATCAAGGTCCGCTCGATTACGCCGCCTCGCGTCCTCCCGAGGCCGAAATATCGGCCGTTCGAACGATGTGCGAACTGGCGATGGAGACAGGCGCCCGTGTACACATCGTCCACCTGGCCAGCGGCCGGGCGCTGGATCTACTCACCGAGTTTCGCCGAAGTGGTGCAGCGGTGAGCGCCGAAACGTGTCCCCAGTACCTCGCGTTTACGGCCGAGGACCTCGAGGCTCAGGGATCCCTGCTGAAGACTGCGCCCGTCGTAAAGTCGGCCGCAGACCGAGCTCGCCTGTGGGAAGGGCTCGCGGCGGGCGAGTTGGCCTACGTCGCGACGGATCACGCGGCCGGCGTGTGGCCGGACGAGAAGAACACGGGTTCGATCTGGACCGACTACGGAGGCGTACCGCTCGTCGAGCTTTCGCTTCCCTATCTGTATTCCGAAGGGGTGCGAACGGGTCGCATCACGCTTGAGCGCCTCACCGAAATCACGGCCTCAGAGCCGGCACGGTTCTTCGGCGTGGAGCAGAGAAAGGGCCGGATTGCACCGGGATTCGACGCAGACCTGGTCGTGCTGAATGAAGATGAGACATGGACGGTGCGAGCGACGAACCTCCACAACCTGAATCGATACAGCCCGTTCGAAGGGCACAGGTTTACCGGACGCGTCCGGGCCACGTACGTGCGCGGAGAGCCCGTATTTGTGCGCGGAGACGACGGGTCGGAGGTATTCGGTGCCGCCGGCTTCGGCCGCCGGGTGCGCCGGGAGACACCGGTTTCGTGAGGAACGGAGCCGCCACATGAGCGACGCTACGATTCTTGGAAACGGCGTTGTCGTCACGGGCGGTGAGCACTCCCGGGTCATTCCAGACGGCTCCGTCGCGTGGCGGGACGATCGGATCATCGCCGTCGGACCCGAAGCCGAGTTGCGAGCCGATCTACCCGACGCCCGAATCATCGACGCTCATGAGGGCACGATCCTTCCGGGCCTGGTGAACCTGCACCACCACTTCTATTCGGCCCTCGCACGCGGACTGGACCCCCGGACTCCAATGGTGAACTTCGGTGAAATTCTCGATCGGCTGTGGTGGCGGCTCGATCGGGCGCTCGATGCAGGGGCGGTGTCTCTGTCGGCGCGTCTGTCCACCGCGGAGTGCGTACGCTGGGGATGCACGACCGTGTTCGATCACCACGCGTCGCCCTCGAGCATCGACGGAAGTCTCGATCTCATCGCGGAAGCTGTGGAGGAGGCAGGGATCTCCGCCGTGTTGTGCTACGAGGTCACGGACCGGAACGGATCGGATGGCGCCCGGGCCGGCATCGAGGAGAACCTGCGGTTTCTGCGCGAACGCGCGGGCGATTCAAGGATCCGCGGTGTATTCGGTCTGCACGCCAGCTTTACGCTGCACGACGAGACGATGGCATGCATCGCCCGGGAGCGGCCAGACGACGCCGGGTGCCATATTCACGTGGCGGAGGACCAGGTCGACATTGATGCGTCGCTATCGGCGTTCGGTCGCCGGCCGATCGAACGGTTGCAGGACTTCGGGCTGCTCGACGAACGAGCGCTGCTGGCGCACGGCATCCATCTCGAGGCGGACGAATACGAGCAGATTGCAGCGGCCGGGGCTACGATCATTCACAACCCCGAATCGAACGCCAACAACGCCGTGGGTCGCCTCGACGTCCCGCGCACCTCGGGATTCGGCTGTCGCATCGGCCTCGGCACGGACGGCATGTCTTCCGCAGTGCTTCGGGCGCTTCGTTTCGCCTTTCTCATGCAACGCGGCGCTAGCGGCGACCCGACGACCGGCTTCGAACACATACCCAGGCTTCTCCAGGCGAACGTGGATGTCGCACGGATTTTTCTGGACGAACCGCTGCTCGGCGAGCTCACCCCTGGAGCGCCCGCCGATGTCATCGTACTCGACTCGATCCCACCCACGGGGCTGTCACCGGATAACGTATTCGGCCATCTGGTCTACGGAATTAGCGATTCCCCGGTCCGGCACACCATTGCGAGTGGCCGTGTTGTACTGCATGACTTTGAGCATACGACGATGAACCCACGTGACATAGCGGCCGCCGCACGCTCCGCGGCACCGGATCTGTGGGAGAGATTCCATGCCCTCGATTGGGGCACCCCTTACCTCGGAGACAGGGCGTGACCGACAGCGCTCAACAGAATCGACGGCGGGCAATCGAGCGGTGCCGCGAGCGCGGCATCATCATCCCCACATTCGCGCAAATGCGTGATCCGAGTGCCATCCCCCCAGAAATCGTCGAAGCGCTGCGTGGCGTGGACATGCAGGCACCGGATCCACTCAATCTGTTTCGCATCACGTGGCACAACGACCCGGAATCGGGTGGATTCGGCGACGTGAACTACGTCGAACTCCCACCCGAACTGACCGGCGTCGATGCTCGGATCATCGGGCTCGTGGGCAAGCATTTTCCGACCGGTACGCACAAGGTCGGTGCCGCGTTCGGCTGTCTCGTGCCTCGCCTCGTGGGCGGTGAATTCGATCCGACGCGGCATCGGGCCGTGTGGCCCTCAACGGGTAACTATTGCCGGGGCGGCGCATTCGACAGCGCGCTTCTCGGCTGCACGGCCGTAGCGATTCTGCCCGAAGAAATGAGCAGCGAGCGGTTCGAGTGGCTGGAGAACATCGGAGCCGAGATCATCCGGACACCGGGTGGTGAGAGCAACGTGAAAGAGATCTTCGATGCCTGCCACGAACTCCGGCACTCCGATCCGGATGCCGTGATCTTCAACCAGTTCGAGGAATTCGGTAACTACTTGTGGCACCACTGGGTGACCGGGCCGGCAGCCGAGTCTGTGTTTGAATCCGTCCGACGGCCGGGTGACCGGGTCGCCGCATGGGTCGGGGCCACGGGTTCGGCGGGCACGCTGGCGGCGGGAGACTTCCTGAAGTCCCGCTTTCCGGGAAGCCGGATTACGGCCGCGGAGGCTCTGCAGTGCCCCACGCTTCTCATGGCCGGCTTCGGACACCACCGCATCGAAGGGATCGGCGACAAGCACGTTCCGTGGATCCACAACGTCCGCAACACGGACGTAGTGACGGCCATTGACGACGAAGCCACCCTCCGGCTGTTGCGCCTGTTCAACGACCCCGCGGGGAGGGGCACCCTGGAGCGGCGCGGCGTACCCGCACAGACCATCAACGACCTGCCGCTTCTGGGAATCTCGAGCATCTGCAACCTGCTGGCCGCGATCAAGACGGCCCGCTACTACGAGCTCGGATCCGGCGACGTATTGATGACATCGTTCACCGATTCCGTGGACATGTACCGTTCGCGTCTCGCGGAACTCGAGGTGGAAGCCGGGCCATACACGGAGACACGCGCGGAGGTCGATTTCGAGCGGTTCCTGCTCGGTGCTACCACGGATCACCTCCGCGAACTCTCCTACGTAGACCGCAAGGCAATCCACAACCTGAAATACTTCACGTGGGTGGAGCAGCAGGGAAGAACGGTCGAAGAGCTGAACGCCCAATGGGATCCGGCGTACTGGGAGGAGCATGCGGCGAAGGTCACCGCATGGGACGACGCAATCAGATCATTCAATCGAGATACAGGGAATTGAACCGAATATGACAGCGGATGGAGGTGCGGCCCTCGAGGCCGCCAGAAAATATGAGACCGAGATCGTCGGATTCCTTCGGGAGATGATCGCGATTCAGTCCGAGAGCCTGCACGAAGGCGAGCGCTGCAAGCGAATTCAACAGGAGTACGAAGCGCTCGGGTTTGATGAAGTATTCATCGATCGACTCGGAAATGTCATCGCCCGAATCGGAAACGGTCCCCTGAAGATCCTGATCGATGGTCACGTCGACTGCGTCGGAGTGGGCGATCCGGATGCGTGGGAATTCGATCCGTTCGAGGGCAAGCTGGAGGACGGAAAAGTGTGGGGCCGTGGCGCAGTGGACGAACTGCCCGTCGTGGCATGCGCCGCGTACGGCATGAAGATGCTGATGGAGCGCGGCGTGCCGGACGACGTGACGATTTACCTGTCGGCCACTGTGATGGAGGAGGATTGCGACGGGTACTGCCTGCTCCATTTGATCGAGAAGGAAGGGATCCGGCCGGACGTCGTGGTGATCGGCGAGCCCACGGACATGGGCGTGTACCGGGGCCAGCGGGGTCGGGTAGAGGCGGTGATCACGGCGCGCGGAGTGTCGGCCCATGCAGCCCATCCCGACCAGGGCGTGAACGCACTGTACAAGCTCGCCCCGATTCTCCAGGACATCGAAGCCCTGAATGATCGCCTTCCGAGCGATGACTTTCTCGGGAAAGGCACGGTCGTCGCGTCGTACATCGAGTGCGATTCGGCTTCCCTGAACGCGGTTCCGGCGGCCGCGCGCCTGTACATCGACCGACGGCTCACCGCTGGTGAGAAGCCGGAAGAAGCCCTGGCGGAAATCGCCGCGCTTCCGAGCATCGGTGACTGCGAGGTGAAGATGCTCGAGTACGATGAGATCAGCTGGCGCGGAGAGCGCGCGAACCAGGACAAGTTCTTCCCGGCATGGGTGCTGGAGGAGGATCATGCGCTGGTGCATGGCGTGGCCGAAGCCGTGGAATCTGTGACCGGAGAAGCGCCGCGGATCTCGAGATGGGGATTCTCCACGAACGGTGTGGCGACGGCCGGCCGGCACGGCATCCCGTCCGTGGGTTTCGCGCCCGGCAAAGAGGAGTTGTCGCACTCGACCGGGGAGTGGGTGAAGATAGAAGACCTGGTGACATCGGCAGCCGTATACAGCATGATTCCTGAGATTCTGGCTGCGCGAATAGACGAGCTCACGTGACGACCGACCTCAAAGGCCGTGATTTCCTGTCCACACAGGACTGGAGCGTCGAGGAACTGGAGACACTGTTCCGACTCGCCGCAGAGCTCAAGCAGGCGAAGCAGGAAGGCCGGTACGAACGCCTGCTCGACATGAAGACTCTGTACATGATCTTCTTCGACTCCTCGACCCGCACCCGCAACTCGTTCGAGACGGGAATGACGCAGCTCGGCGGGCACGCGATCTATCTGTCACCGGACAAGATGCAGATCAGCCACGGCGAGAACGCGAAGGACACGGCGAGCGTGCTCTCGCGGTACGGCGAGGCAATCGCGATCCGGCATTGCCGCTACGGCGAGGGTAATGCCTATCTGAACGAATTGGCGGAACACGCAGACGTACCGGTCCTCAGCATGCAGTGCGACGTATACCATCCGTGCCAGATCCTCGCCGATTACCTGACGATTCGCGAGAATTTCACGGACACCCGCGGTCTCAAGCTGGGCGTGGCATGGACGAGCGCCCCCAACTACGTGCGCCCGCTGTCCGTACCGCAGAGCTTGATTCTCATGATGCCGCGATTCGGAATCGATGTGACGCTGGCCTATCCGCCCGAATTCCGGCTGATGCCCGAGATCGAGGAACAGGCCCGCGCGAACGCGGAAGCCGGCGGGGCCTCATTCGAGATCACGCACGAGTTCGAGTCGGCATTCGAGGGCGCCGACGTGGTCGTGCCAAAGTCCTGGGGACCGCTTCTCACCACGCAGGATACGGCGGAAGGCCTCGAGTTGATCGAGAAGTATCCGGAGTGGCGCTGCACGTCGGAGCACATGGCGCTCGGACGGGACGAAATGATCTATATGCACCCGCTGCCCGCGGATCGCGGGCGCGAAGTCACCAATGAGGTGATCGATGGTCCGCAGTCCGTGGTATACGACGAAGCCGAGAACCGACTGCACGTGCAGAAGGCGCTCATGGCCCTGACGATGGGATGAACCGGCGAACATGACGGCGTTCTCGCTTCGGTGCGTGGAGTGCGGCCACCGGTATGAAGAAGACCGGGGCCGTTTCGTCTGCGACGACTGCGCTCGACAGCAGGAAGCAGGCGGCCCTATGCGTGGCGTCCTCGAGGTAGAACTCGAGGAGTTTCCGGCGTCCTGGCCGACAGCTCCGCCGTCCAGCCGCGAATTTCTCGAGGCGTTCCTCCCGCTGTCGCCGGGTGCATGGCTGCCCCCGCTGCTCGTCGGCGACACGCCACTGCTTGATGTCCCGGAGTTGCGGCTTGTTCTGGGTCTTCCGCACTTGTACGTGAAGGACGACACCCGGAATCCGAGCGGCTCAACGAAGGACCGGGCGTCGTGGCTCGTTGTGGCCAAGGCCCGCGAATACGGGATCGATACGATCGCGACCGCCTCGACCGGAAACGCGGCGACGGCCTTGGCCGCCGTGTCCGCGGCCGCCGGTATGCGGGCCATCGTGTTCGTGCCTGCCAACGTTCCCGAGGCGAAGCTGGTTCAGATGCTGAGCTATGGGGCCGAAGTGCTTCCCGTGCAGGGCAACTACGACGACGCGTTCGACCTGTGTCTGCAGGCCTGTGGCGAATTCGGCTGGTACAATCGCAATACGGCCTTGAACCCGTTTACCGTAGAGGGAAAAAAGACGGTCGCGCTCGAAATCGCCCTGGGCATGGTGCCGAACGTGCCGGACGCAGTCATCGTTCCGACCGGCGACGGGGTCATCGTGGCGGGCGTCGCAAAGGGTTTCACGGACCTCGTGAGGGCCGGACTCATCGAACGGGCGCCGCGCTTGATAGCCGTGCAGCCCGAAGGGTCTGCTGCGATCGTGCATGCGCTGCGAGACGGCACGGAATCCGTCAGTACGGTTCCGGGCGCGTCCAGCGTCGCGGACAGCCTGGTGGTCGAACGGCCGCGAAATGCCATCCACGCCCTGCAGCGCATCCGGGAGTCCGGCGGTGGCGGCGTAGCCGTGGACGACGAGTCGATTCTCGAGTCGATTCCGTTTCTCGCGCGGCACACAGGCGTGTTCGCCGAGCCGGCTGCGGCGGCTTCTCTCGCGGGGCTCAGGGTCGCGCTCGACGACGACCTCGTGAATCGCGACGAGCGGATCGTTCTGCTCGTGACCGGGTCGGGCCTGAAGGACGTGCCGGCTGCTGCCCGGGCCATCGAACGGCTGACGTCGATCCCACCGGACATTGGAGCTGTCGAGAGACGGTTGGCCAGGGAGAGTTAGGCGGCGCCGCTCAACGCCACTCCGCTGCGGGTAGCCCCGAAATCCGCCTCAACAGGCCCATCTGGCCCAGGTGATAGGCTTCGTGTTGCGCCAGGAAAATGAGGGCATCCAGACGGGTCGGGCCAGGTGCGGGAAACGGCACGCCGCTGTCCTGGTCGAGGAACTCTCCCGTGACCGCATCGAGCGCAGCCTGCAGGATCGGCGCGACCTCATTCCACGCACCCAATGTTTCCTGCGGAGACGGAAACCGGTCGATCTGGTCAATGTTTCGCGCTCCGCCGTGGTAGACTTCGAGTGGATCCGTTGACGTTCCGCCGGTAAACCGCACGACGTAGTGCCGTGCCCCCACGAGATGGGTGGCGAGGAATGCCAGGTGGTTCGCCTCGCCTGGTCTGTGAAGCCAGGCCGTATCCGTAACGTCGGCGAGCGCTCCTCGAAATACCTGCTCATTGCTTCGCAGCGTGGCGGCGATGGTCTCGAGTCGGTCATGCATCGTCCCGGTCCTTGTGTCTGATCAAATCCGTCAGTATCGGCTCGACCCGGTCTACCATCCGTTCCCAGCTATGGTGGTCACGTACGAGCCGGAGACCTGCTGCTGCCACACGTTTCCTCAGTTCTCCATCCTGGACAAGGCGCTCGATGCCTGCGACAAACCCCTCGTAGTCATCCACGTCGCACAGGATGGCCTGCTCGTCGGATGTCACAATCTCGCCCAGTCCTCCTGCCCGGGTAGATACGACCGCTACGCCACGTCCCATCGCCTCGAGCACCACGTTCGGCAAACCCTCCAGTTCGGACGGGTGAGCAAGGATGTCTGCGGCGCCCAGCCAGCTCTCGACATCAGGCCGGAATCGTGCGAGTTGGAATCGGTCTCCAATGTCGCGTTCGACGATCCGCGCCTCGAATGCTTCCTGCATCTTCCCCTTGCCGAACACGACAGAGGAAACGTCCAATCCGCGAGCGGAGAGATCGGCGGTGGCGTCGATCAGCCAGTTCCAGCGTTTGTCGGTAGCCAGCCGTCCGACGCCGATGACCAACGTCGTGTCAGGTCCGATATTCAGCTGCTCCCGCAGTTTGTTCCGCTGGTCGGCCGTCGGCTGACCCGGCGCATCGACACCGTTGTACATGACGTGGATCGGCTTGCCTGCCATCCATGGTTCGCGGCGAAGCGTGTCGCGGATCTCTTCGGCATTGACGATCAGCGCTGCAGGAAGTTGCCCAAAGCGCATCCGGTCGCTCAACTTGTCGCGCAGGGATCGCACGACACCGTGACGGAGCACCACGGGCACACCCGTGAGCCGTCCCGCGAGACCACCAAGCAGAAATCCCCGTTCTTTCGATGCGAGGATGATGTCTGCCTTGCGACAATGCATGACGAGTCGCGCCAGACTGTAGAGATCGCCATCGCCCCGGAAGGGTAAACTGTGCATGCGCAGTCGGGGCGACGGATCTCGCAGGTGGGCCATGTAGGATTTCGGGATGCGGACGACGAGGTCCACCTCTGCGCCGCGCACAGCCAGCCCCTCGCAAGTGCGCAGAAACCACTTTTCGTTCCCGCCCCATTCCGTGGCGGCACATGCGGCCAGTACCCGCATCCCCTCAGCCATCAATTCAACTCCCCTATCGACTCGGATTTCTCGACCAATCTTCCTGATTCGCGATCATGAGGATAGGCTGCGTCCGAATGTACGGGGGTATGGGAGCGGCCTAGATTAGATGTGTCGGCCAATCAGCAATCTGCATCAGGGAGGCTTTTCATGCGCGTACTCGTCACCGGAGGAACCGGAAACGTCGGGGGCCGTGTTGTGCGGAACCTGGTCGAGCAAGGCGTGGATGTACTCGTGATGACCCGCTCGCCCGAGGGCAAACCATCTCTTCCGGCAGGTGCGTCCTATGTGATGGGAGACCTCGAGAACCGGGACTCCGTCATCCGTGCCATGTTGGGAGTGGATCGGGTATATCTGTTGACGCCCCTTCACCCGGACGAGGCGCAGCTGGGTCGGGATGCCGTCTGGGCCGCCGTGGATGCTCGCGTAGATCGGCTGGTGTTCCAGTCCATCCATCGTGCGGTCGAAGCCATGCATGTGCCGCACTTCGCCTCGAAGGTGGCCATTGCCGACGAACTGGCCCGCTCGGGCCTGTCCTACTCCGTCGTCGCCCCCAACAGCTTCTACCAGAACGACATGGGACTTCT
>SMVB01103046.1_pt1 | contig 27988 bp, 27 predicted proteins | sample 2456461 | NCBI WGS metagenome assembly SMVB01 (sample SAMN11095934, study PRJNA526329) | marine sediment metagenome | biome: Marine sediment; feature: Surficial sediment; material: Deep marine sediment; isolation source: Hadal surficial sediment | place: Pacific Ocean | collected 2014-05 | depth... | reverse complement strand
TAAACAGGATGCCGACCCCGATCAGGAAAAACGGCAGAGCTTCGTAGATTGGTTTCGGCAGTCTCAAGGTTTTATCCCGTATGCAGATAGGCGTGCTGCATTGCAATGTGCATTATACCGAAACTATTTTTAGTGTCAGTCTACTGCGTCGTCTTTGGTCGCATATATGGCAACTGCATCGATACATTTGTGAAACTGTTCACAAATGTGATGATTGAAAAGCGATGATATGTATGATGGCATCGATCGATGCCGACAATTGGGGGGAACTCAAATGAAAACAATGCTCGGACTGTTGGCGACGATAATACTGACCGCGACGGGTTGCACACAGGAACCTGTCGCAGAACAGGGTAACGACAGGCTGCGCTTCGCAGTGATGACTTTCGCCCACGAGACCTGTACGTTCTGTCCCGGCGGTGACAGCGACATTGAGCGATGGACGCGGATTCGCGAACCATATGTCGGAGATGAAGTGTTGTCTGCCGGACCCTATGTACGAGGATTCGTCGCGGCCGCCATGGAATACAAGGATGTAGAGCTGATCGGTCTGGAATCCCCGGCGCGAGTATTCGGCGGATCCTCAGCAAGCTGGTCAACCGAAGATACGTTTTATCACTTCTTGGACCTTATGCTTGAGGATCTTCGCGAAGCGCTGCCGGTCGATGGTGTCTATCTCGCGTTGCACGGTGCGATGGCAGTCAGAAACATCCCGCGCCCTGAAGCCGAGATCGCGAAACGGTTTCGTGAAGTGGTCGGTCCTGATATTCCGATCGTCGCGTCATTCGACCTGCACGGTAACGAAGACGAAGAGTTTCTTCGCTGGGCGGACATGGCTTTCGTCACCAAGCGTTACCCGCACTATGATGCCGGCATCCAGGGCGCCAGGTCGGCACGATCGCTCGTGCGCATGGCACGCGGCACTTATCAATCGACGACTGCCACGCGTAAACCGGGCGTCATCACCCCAACGGTTGTGCAATGGACCGGCAAATCACCGGCCATGGACATCATGGAACGTGCCCGCCGTTGGGAAGCACGCGAACAAGACGTATTCGTCAGTGTTTTTTTTGGTTTTCCGTGGTCAGATGTCCCTGACGTTGGCGCGACAGTACATGTAATGACCAACAACGACCAGCAACTCGCCGATCGAATTGCGGACGACATGTCAGATTACTTTTGGCGAGTTCGTGAGGATTTGTTTGGAGAAGAGTTTTCCCGGCCAGAAGTCGCCGCAGGCAGAGCCGCGGATGCCTTCGCTGCCGGAGCGACGCCTGTCGTGCTTGCGGATTACAGTGATCGCAGCGGAGACGCCACCCACGTCCTTCGCGAAGTTGTCGATCAGGGCCTGAGCGGCGTATTGATTGCGACGATCCGGGATGAAAGGGTGCTTGCTGCGTTGAAGAAGGGCAATGCGCAGGCCGGTGACCTGTTCAATATGGAGGTCGGCGGGTTCGCCGGCCCGGCAAGCGGTGCACCAGTTTCGATTAACGGCAGGTTGACCTATCTCGGGCCTGGCGTCGATTTCGATGAAGTCGCGATTATCGAGTTCGGCGATCGTAACTCACTGATTATTACACCTGCGTTGAAACAGATATTGTGGACAGAGGAACTGGAGTTTGGGCCGCTTGATCCGGACGATTTCGATTCTTTCGTCGTCAAATCACGAGTGCATTTCAGACGCGGTTTCGATGAAACCGGCTACGCTAAGACCATCATCATCGTGGACGCACCGGGCCCGTTCGTTGGCACGATCCATCTGGATGCCTTGCCGTATGAAAACGTTACCTTGAGTGACTACTATCCGTACGGTACACCGCCGGACCGGCAATGAGCGTCCGCACCGATCCCCTGGGGCAGATCATGAAGAACCAGTTTTCCTTAAAACATTCACTGGACCTGGTCGCGGCGATTATTGCAATTGTGGCACTACTTGGCGTCTTGCAGACGTTCATCATCGGCAGGCACTTCGTCATTCCGACGATGCTGCTTGTGCTAGCCGTTTTCTTCGGCAATCTCGCCCGATGTAGCATGCGCGGGGAAAGATGGGCCAAGCACGTTCTTTTCTGGATATTTTTCATTGCGGCCTGCCACGCCTTTTTCGCACTATTTTGGGGCGTAACTCCGCGGGAAATCCTTGGAGATGCTTTTCTTTTCGTCTACGGGGCAGTGTTTATCATCGTGGGTTTTCTGAGCTGGCAGTACGCGAAGAAAAACGAAATCCTGAAATGAATCGCTCGCTGGGGCGAGCTCCTACAGGATAAAACGTGCAGTCAAACATCGTATGTTGACCGCTGCGCATTCGATTATTTATCATACCGACGCGGACCTCGGCCGGTGTTTTTTTCGCGACCTTTTGAAATTTCCGTATGCCGATGTGGCTGGCGGCTCTCTTGGCGTTTACACGCCGCGACCTGCAAGGCCAGCATCGGTCGCATAGGCAAGCACCCCCGAAAACAGGACCATTGCCACACCAAACTCCACTATCGAGGGCGCCGTTCCGCTGCTCTTTCCCCGTGAAAAAGTGCTTGCTCACAAGGTGCTCACGATCCACCTGAGCCCGAAATAGCAATCCAGAGTGCTTTCGGCAACTCCTTCCGAGTCGTCAGGTTTATCATATCTTATTGATTTATAAAGTTTTTACTTTCCTCAGGAGTCGATCATCACATCTTCAGCAAACCGACCCTGAAACATAAGATTTCGCTCAGTTAGTCAATCGCGCCGATCTCTACAAAGGATCCATGGACGCGGCAAACGCCGCAAATGGAACCAGACCGGAGACAGACGATGACCACCAGGAGCGCCAAAAAATCAGAAAAATACAGCCGGACAGCAGCCCGGGCGATCACCACATTCGTCCTGGTGAGCATGTTACTGACCGGTTGCGCTAGCCGGCCAAAGGTTAAATTATCGGATGCATTTAATGAGCAGGCGATCGCCGCCGAGATCACCGCAAGCGGTCCGATCGCACTCGACAGCGAATACCAGGCTGTTAACCAAAAGATGATCCGGAAGTCCGCCATGGCCGCCCAGGCCCGCATCCTTTTTGTCCGTTCGGTTCACATCGATCCGATCAACCGGCCCGTATCCAATTTTCTGTCAATGACCTCATACGCGCTGAAATCGGCCACCGGCATGATCCGCCGCACCGCACTTAACACAGTCCAGTTTCCTGCCCTTGAGCGTGAGCCTATTCCTGAGATCGCATACGCCGACTCGATGGATCTCGAGAAATGGGAAAAGGACCTCGACCGGATCAGTGGCCGCAAGCCATCGAGGGGTACGATCGAATTCCTGATCGATGGTAAAGAGTACTTCCCACGCATGCTGGAAGCCGTCGGTGATGCCAAAGAATCAATCGATATCCGCACTTATATATTCGACAACGACGACTACGCCGTGAAGGTAGCTGACGTGTTGAAGGAAAAATCGCAGGACGTCAGAGTCAGGGTCCTGGTCGATGCGTTTGGCACAATGGTCGCAGCGCAGGCGGACGCAAAGTCCATGCCGAAAGACTTCCAGGGGCCGCTGTCCATGGAGCAATACATGGAACGGGACTCTAAAGTGAAATTCCGCAGCCGGGCAATCCCCTGGATGACCGGCGATCACACAAAAACCACCATCATCGACCAGAAGCTCGCCTTCATCGGCGGCATGAACATTGGCCGCGAGTACCGTTATGACTGGCACGACCTCATGATGGAAGTCACCGGGCCCATCGTCGATCACCTGCAATACGACACCAACAAAGCATGGGCCAGGGCCAGTGTTTTCGGTGACGTTGCCAATTTCTTCGCCTTCCTGCGCGGCGAGAAGAACAAAGCCGACGATCACGGCTACCCGATTCGCGTATTGTATACGGCCACTCATGACTCACAGATCTATCGCGCACAGCTCGCGGCGATCCGGCGCTCACAGAGTTACATCCTGATCGAAAACGCCTATTTTTCTGACGACGTCATTCTTTACGAATTAGCCAAAGCCCGTCGCCGGGGTGTTGACGTTCGGGTGATCCTGCCCGCGGAAGGAAATCACGGTCCCCACAATGCCAGCAACCGGGTCGCGATCAACAAGATGCTGAAAAACGGGATCCGTGTGTATCAGTACCCGGGCATGACCCACATCAAGGCCGCGATTTTTGATGGATGGGCCTGCGTCGGATCCGCAAACTTCGACAAATTGAGTTTTCAGGTCAATCGCGAAGTCAACCTTGCCACCTCGCACAAGCCCGTTGTCGATGATTTGCTTGACCGTTTATTCATTCCGGATCTTGCCCGATCGAAGGAAATCAGCGAAATGCTCGACGTAAGCGTGCAGGCGAGATTGTTGGAAATGATTGTTGATGAGGTCATGTAAAGACTCCTCGAGGGTACGGGATAGATCAAAATCATCGTGCGAAATTGTGGCTTCCGGGGTACAGTGGCATTGTCCGCTACAAATATAAGAAAGGATGGAGCTGAAAATGAATATAGCAGTCAGCCTTGCCGCCATCGTCATCCTGACCTTATTGATTTTTATGTTTCGCCGGACTATGGCGACCACCAACAAGCGTCCGCCCCTTCCACGCCGACCTGGCAAGGCGAAGCCTGATTCGAAATATCACGCGGTCTCCCTGGAAACCTCGGGCAACGCCTGCGAAGCCGCGGCAGCCATAAAGAGTCAACGAATCCTTTCCAGCACGGCGCCACGGATACCATTGCCGGAATGCACTGTACCGGAGTGCAAATGCCACTTTATTCATCACAAAGACCGTCGCCAGGCAAGTGACCGCAGAAGTCCGTATCGCCAGAGCATTAATGGTGACACGGGCGAATTCAGAAAGGAACGACGCCACAGGGGTGACCGGCGGAACGACGATCCGCAAGATTTTTTCTTGTAGTACGGGAATAAAAAAGGCCACGGGCAGATCCCGTGGCCTTTTCCCTTATCGGGATCAGAAGCCTGCGTCAGCTATCACAGCCTGGTAAGCAGCTAGCTGCTGTTCGGATATCGCCCGCTCCTCGATCAACTCCGCAATCTCCGCTTCAAGCTGTCCGGTTCGCTCAGACAATTCCTTCAGGTCTGCCAGAAGCAGGACCCGATCCTGGATAGTGGTTTCGACACCAATCAACTGCGCCTCGGTACTACGAATCCGATCGTGAGTGTTGTCCAATTCGTGTTCTTTGGCATTGATCCGATTCGTCGCACCATTGACCCTGGACCGCAGCGTGTGCAGCTGGTGGCCTGAGTTATAGGCGTCGACAAAATCGGCTTCCATGTCACCCGGGCAGACGCCGTTGTAGCGTGCGCCGCCTGCACCAAGACTGAATCCGCGTGATGGTTGGCAATACTGCCGCAACCCTCGTTCTCGACCGGCCTGATAGGACTCGAAGTCCGGCGTAACGCCGTGTTTGGCACAGGCCTTGCGTCGGTTTCCGAGCTGCTCGGCGGTATAGCCCCGCGCACCATCCTCGTATCCAATCGCATGCCAGTCACTCGTGACACACTCGTCGGCACTCATCGTTGCGCAGCCGCTTAGCCCAAGCAGCGCAATTAAGGAAAGAACCCCAGCCCGTCCGATGTTCATGATCTTCTCCACAAGTATCTGCCGGCACAGGAACATTCTATGTGCATACACGGTAGCAGGGAGATCACGCGGGCAACTGTGATCCCTTTCACATAACGCGGGCGACAGGCTCAATGCCAACCACCGAATGGCAGCTGTTGTGACCTGCATCACAGAGCGTGCACGGTCCCTGCGGCTAATCTCGCAAACTCGAACCCAAACAGTCAGGAGCCGATTGCATGAGTCTTGCAGCACTGAGCGGCGCAACCACGATTGCTTTTGCAAGCACGATTATATTTCTGCTCATCGTTAAATCCTGGCATGTATTTGCGCAATCCATTAGCCCGAAAACCCGATTCCCCAACAGCATCATGTCCGAGGCTGCGCAGCGATTTCGCGATCAACTGGAGCAACTTGCGCGTGAGCAATCACTCTTTCTGATCGCAGGGCTGGTCTTTTCGGTAATTTTTGCAATCAATTACCTGTTGCCGCCGCAGGGAATGTTTGAAGACCTGCCGCAATGGCAATCGATCCTTGTACTGGTGCTTTTCGGCGCCGCAGCCCTGTACACCGCGTATCGCTTGCTTCACATCGCCGTCGCGAAGCGGCGTCTTGCGTTCATACGTGACGCCAACATGGCCACCGGCCACGCATTGCAAAAGCTCACTGCCAATCAGAATCGTGTGTTCCACGACGTACCGTATGGTGCCGGCATCATCGACAATGTCGTCGTCGGACAACACGGCATTTACACGGTCAGCGTCATTGCCAGGAAACCCGGAAAAGATAATGCCGTTAGTCTGCGCGGCGACAAATTGACATTCGCGACAGGTGACGTTTCGATGTCCGTCGCGCGCTGCGGTGCGAAGTCCGGACAGCTCGCGAAGGAGATCGGAAAATTACTGAAACACAATGTATGCGTCCGCTCTGTCGTCGTGGTACCGGGCTGGGAAATCGAATCGCAGACCAGTGAAGCATACCTGGTCGTCAACGAGCGCAATCTTGCGATGCTCAGCGGGTGGAAGGATCCGAAGGATTTCCTGATGAACGAAGATGTGGATGCGGTACAGAAGATGCTGACAAAGCGCTGCACACGCTTCAGAAAGTAATTCGCGGTTGAAGCCGCTGCTACAACCGCTCCAGCCGCGCCGGCAACTGACCCTTGTCGAGTACATCATTCAGTTCCTCGGCCAATTCCTCGCACGCGGCAACTGCGGATCGCCAGACCTTCACACGAAGCGCCGGCGACATCGTTGTGAAGTCGCTTCTGTCCGGAATTTTGCTGTTGGGCAATCTATTGATGAACTCGGCAGACGGGCATATCAGTACTGTGCGGTCCGTATGTTTGGCATTCGGGCGTCGCCAGGCCAACTTTTTGTCAAACCATCCCGGTATGAGTTGTTCGAAAAAATGCGGGAATAATGTCAGCCGGTCCGGGTCGCTCAGTGGAAGATCGAGATGATAATCGATGATGCCGCCGTCACGGTAAACACCTTCGGGTGCACCATCGATATCCCTGACGCCCTGTAAAACGAGTGGAATGGCTGCGGACGCCAGCACTGCATCGATAAGGTTTGTTTCAGTCAGCCTGATGCGGTCAAGCGGAAAACCGCTTGCATTGTAAAAAGGTGGCAGGTCACGGGGATCGTAAAACAGGCTGCGCCGGAAAAAGAGGCCAAGCGATTTTCGGCTGACAAAATTCAATGCGGCTGCAGCGAACAGCCCAGCCGCAAGTAACGGCCGCAATTCGGTGGACGTAAACAGGCGGCTGCGCACGGTCATGACGTGCGTGCGAAAAAGTCGGTGATTAACGATGTCTTGCGGGCCGCTTTTCCCCAACAATTCTTTCAGGATTTCGCGGCTCTTGCTGGTGATCTCCGCGGCATCTGGTTGATTGCTGTACGTCTGCTCGAGGTAGGCCTTCTCGAATCGCTCGATTGCGCTCCTCGGTGAATGTTGCGCATAACAGCAAAACCGCCAGGCACCGATCGAGGATCCAATCAAATGCACCGGTCCGGAAAGTTTGGGCAGGATTCTCTCCGTAATGACGCGGTCCAGCTGGCTCAATACCAGCCACTTGGCGCCACCGGAGGCACCGGCGATAGTGCCGATCCGCTCCTCCGAGAAGCCGCGTGTCTTGATGTCCTTGTAGGCCGAAGGTCCCGCCTTGAAGCACAGTGCTCTGTTATTCAATGGATCTGTTCCCCTGCAGTATCGGCTGGCCTATGATCCGGAAACTGAAGCTGACTGCAAGGGCACACGAAAACCGATAGCTGTCGGTCCTGGGGAACCGCTGCTAATGCGCGCGATCTTACCTTGATATCTCGTTTTTCAATCATGTGGTCAATGGGAATGCGAGGCCGAACCTCTGATAACAAGACGAACACGGGGCATATGAATTCACGTATCTGGCAGGTTGCTCTGACGGTAACAGCACTAATCGCTGCCGCATGCGGTGGCAGCGGCAACACAACTACACCGCCACCTCCGCCACCACCCGGACTCAGCACCGGACCGGACAGTTGCAGCGGCGGTATGGCCGGAGACTTTGCGTGTTCCGGATTATCCTTGCGCAAAAGAGTGCCCAACGACGCAATGGGCGGTGGTGACGGCAATGACATCTGGGGTTGGGTCGATACTCTGACTGGAAACGAATACGCGTTAATGGGCCTCACCAACGGTACAGCTTTTGTCGACGTGACTGATCCTGACAATCCCGTCTTTCTCGGACATCTTGCGACCAACACGATGGAAGCGCCGTGGCGAGACATCAAGGTCTACATGGACTACGCGTTTATCGTGGCCGACGGTGCCGGCGCACACGGTATGCAGGTTTTTGACCTGACACGCCTGCGAGGCGTCACGTCACCGGAGGATTTTATGGCCGATGCCATATACAGCGATTTTGAAAACGCGCACAACCTCGCAATCAATGAAGCAACTGGATACGCATATGCCGTCGGCACGAACGATTGTAGTGGAGGCCTGCACATCATCGATATCTCGACGCCGAACAACCCAATGTTTAGAGGTTGTCATGCAGCTGCCGCCACTCACGATGTGCAATGCGTTGTTTACCAGGGGCCGGACATCGACTACATTGGCCGGGAAGTCTGTTTTAGTTCGAACGAGAACCACATTGAAATAGCAGACGTCACCAACATATCCGCAACGACCACTATCTCCTCGACCAGTTACCCCAACGCCGGCTTTGCCCACCAGGGCTGGTTAACCGAAGACCATCGGTATTTCCTGCTGGGTGACGAGTTGGACGAACTCGATTTCAGTGTGCCAACTCGAACCCACGTATTCGACATATTAGACCTGGATGCCCCGGTGTATGTCTTCGCGTATGAGGCTGCAACCGCATCGATCGATCACAATCTTTACATACTCGGCAATCGCATTTTTCAGGCGAACTACACTTCCGGGGTGCGAGTACTCGAGATCGGTGACCTGTCGAACAGCGAAATTACGGAAATCGCGTTTCTGGATTCTTTTCCGGACAGTGATGCCGTTGATTTTGATGGCCTCTGGAGCGTGTACCCCTACCTGCCCTCGGGCAATATCATCGCCAGCGATGTATCCAATGGTCTTTTTATCCTGACATTGCAATAAGCCTTCAGGCAAACGGATGCCGTCTAACGATAGTTTGCTCGCGATCCGGCCCGGTTGAGATGATATCGATCGGCACCTCAACCAGTGCCTCTATTCTTGCGAGATATTTCTGCGCATTGTCCGGTAGATCGCTGTTGGCGGTTGCGCCGACCGTCGACTCTGACCAGCCTGGCAATTCTTCGTAGACCGGCCGGCAGTCCGCGAAGCGGTCCACGTGTGCCGGCAATCCTGCGATGGGTTCGCCGTCGATCTCGTAGCGCACGCAAATGCGAACCGTTTCCAGACCGTCGAGCACATCCAGCTTGGTGACGCAAAGCCCCGACACACTGCTGTTGACGATTGATCGCCGCAACGCGACGGCATCGAACCAGCCGCAACGCCGCGGCCTGCCGGTGGTCGCTCCGAATTCCGCACCAACGGTACCAAGGTGCCTGGCCATATCGTCGAATAGCTCGGTCGGAAACGGGCCGGCGCCGACACGTGTAGTGTACGCCTTGACGACACCGAGTATGTAATCCAGATGCAATGGACCGATACCGGTGCCGGTACTGGCCGCCGCAGCAACGGTGTTCGATGATGTCACGTATGGATAAGTTCCATGGTCAATGTCGAGGAAAGTCCCTTGTGCGCCTTCAAACAGGATGCTCTTATCATCATTTGCAAGATCCTGAAGTATCTGCGTAATGTCCGCGGTAATCGGAGCAATCGTTGCCGCGGCCTGTAATGCCACGTCCAGTGTGCGTGAATAATCAACAGGTTTTGTCTTGAAATAGTTTTGCAGCAGGAAATTGTGGTAATCAAGGATCTCGCCAAGCTTTGCGGCAAACTTCTCGTGATCAAACAAATCGGACACCCTGAGCGCGCGTCGCGACACCTTGTCCTCGTATGCCGGACCGATACCACGTCCGGTGGTGCCGATGGCTGATACGCCTCGCGCTTTTTCCCTGGCAACGTCGAGCGCCACGTGTGACGGCAGTATGAGTGGACAGCCCGGACTGACGCGCAGACGATCGAACACCGGCACACCATTGTCTATGAGTTCCTGCGCCTCGCCTAATAATGCATCAAGCGACAATACAACGCCGTTACCGATCAGGCAAAGCACGCCCTCGCGCAGAATGCCCGACGGGATCAGGTGCAGCACGGTTTTCTTGCCGGAAATCACCAGCGTGTGACCCGCGTTGTGACCGCCCTGAAAACGGGCAACCGCGGACGCTTTTTCCGTCAGAAGATCGACGATCTTGCCTTTTCCCTCGTCGCCCCACTGCGTACCTATGACTACTACGTTCTTTCCCATCCCGATTCCCGGATCAGCGCACTGCTGCCCTACAAACTAATGCTGCTTTATTTGTGGACACATCATATTCGAATGGACATGCTTGTCGTGTTCGCCCGATTAGGAAGGGTTCCTGCAGTTCTGTTTACTTTACCGCAAGAGCCCTTCCTAATCGGGCGATCGTCGATCTTCGTTGTTTCATCAATCGTTGTCTTGTTGCGATCCTGAGTTGATGGGACAGGAGTGGCATCAGCGAACCCTTCATGATCGAACGACGAACAGCAGCAACAGGCCGCTCGCCATAATGGTGAGCCCGGTGGTTCTCAAGTGATTGTCGTCAAGCTCCGCCAGCCTGGCTACTGTCCGGCGGAAGAAATCAGGTCCGACGAATGGAATCATGCCTTCGATAATGAGGTAGAGCGCAAAGGCCGTCAAAACGTCCTGCCACATTTCAGCCACTCATGAAATAGATGCCGCCGTTGTGTAACGGCAGCCGTAATGTTTCTTTGAATCGATTATCCGGACTTTATTGTTGCTTGCCGCTCGACTGGTTCAGGTAGCGGAAAAATTCGTTGTTCGGATCAAGCACCAGGATATCGCCCGGCTTGCCTACGGATTTCTTGTAGGCGTTGATGCTGCGATAAAACGCATAAAACTCGGGATCTTTGTTGTAGGCGTTCGCGTAAATCTCGGCGGCCGTTGCGTCGCCTTTGCCACGAACAAGCTGGCCGTCCCGATAAGCATCAGCGAGTATGATCGTACGATCCCTGTCCGCCCCGGATGTTTTTTCCTGAGCAGTCTGTCTTCCCTGCGCACGCAATTCCGCGGCAACGCGGGCACGCTCCTCGCGCATTTCCCGGTAGACCGCGTTTTTGACCTCTTCCGGGAACTCAACTTGCTTGACCCGCACATCGACCAGTTCCACGCCCAGACCGACTGCCGCGGCGGACGCCGTCGCCAGCATATCCTGCATTAACTCAGCCCGTTCGACCGAAATTGCTTGCTGAACTGAACGTTTACCGAACTCGGTGACGATTGCGTTCTTGATGATTTCTGACAGGCGATTGCTGGCGACGATTTCGGATCCGCCAGTCGCCGTATAGAAATTCACTGCGTCGATAATTCGCCATTTGACAAAGAAATCGACCTGCAACGCCCTGCGCTCTGCCGTGAATATTCGATCGGGCCGATCCTGGATCGTCATGATTCGCTTCTCGAACTTACGGATAGTGTGGTAGACCGGAACCTTCCAGTAGAGCCCGGGCTCGTAGCCGGACTCCACAACTTCACCAAGCCGCAGTTTGATCGCCAGGTCACGTTCATTGACCGTAAATGCCGAGAGGCCAATGCCGACAAACGCCAATCCAAGAAGCACCAGGACTGCAAATCTTACATTACTCATTGCCGGGTCCTCCTGTTGCGCGGATCGTTCGGGTTGCCATTCCTGTCAGTTTCAAGCTGCTGAATTGCCGAGTCCGAAGCGCGATTGCCCTCGGATTCCGGCGCTGTCCGTGTCCCGCCACGCATCAGTTGATCCAGCGGCAAATACAGCAGGCTGCCGGCGCCCTCGGCGTCGATGATGACCTTGGTGGCATTACTGTAGACCTCCTCGATCGCATCCAGGTAGAGGCGGTCCCGGGTCACACGTGGCGCTTTATGATATTCCACGAGCAATGACTCGAAGCGCCCCGCCTCGCCCTCGGCATCCCTGACTACCCGATCACGATAAGCCTCGGCATCCAGCCTGACGCGCGCCGCATTACCCCGGGCTTTGGGAAGGATGTCCATTTCATAGGTGTCAGCCTCGAGGACGTAGCGACCGGCATCGTTTTCTGCCTGCTGCGCATCGTCCACCGCCTGCTGGACCTCCGACGGATAGTCGAGCACTTCAAGGCTGATGGAGGTCACGGTAATGCCGACACCGTACATATCCAGCGTGTTCTGCAGGATCTCCTGGGTCCGCGGCGCAATCTGGTCGCGCTGCTCGGTAACCAGGCCGATGAGCGTACTGGTGCCAACCACCTCACGCAATGCGCTTTCCGTGACATCCCTGAGCGTTGCTTCCGGATTGACCACCTCGAAACTGTACTTGACAGCATCCCCGCGCAGATACTGAACAACCATTTCGATGTAGACGTATCGCCTGTCGCCGGTCAGCATTTCCGTGCGAAACGGAAAGTTTTCGACCGCGCTCACATTAACGATATCGACAATCTCAATGGGATACGGGTAGTGCCAGTGGAGACCGGGCAACGTCGTTACCGTATAGGCGCCGAACCGCTGCTCGACGCCCCGCTCTGCCTGATCGACCCGGTACAGACCGGTCAGGGCCCAGGCAATTAACAGCAGCACAGCCAGTATGTAGCCGCCGGACGACCCGGCCACTGACGGGCGGTTACCACCACCAAAGATACCGCTTAGTTTTCGTTGCCAGTTCTGAACTATCTTGTCCAGATCAATCGGTTCATTACCCCGCTTCTTCCAGGGATCCTGACCGTTCCCACCATCATTCCAAGCCATAATATTTATTTATCTCTGTATCGCTGAACTCTCCAGCGTGGTGGCCGGTGATTCACGCAAAATATCGGCGGGCAGCTTTTCGCGCTTCAGGAAGCGCCGAAAATCCCGCTCCACCATTTCAAGTTCCAGTATCCAGCCACCATCGTCGGCAGGTTTCTCCTGCATAACGGCACCCAACTCAAAAAGTAATGCCCGTTGACGACCCTGGCTGGGGTGAAGTCGAAGCAAGCCTCGAACTTTTTCCCGCCGCAGGCGGCCCCCAATTAACTCCAATAGCAGGGGAATACCTTCGCCGGTTACGGCAGACAGCCACACCGCTCGCCCGTTACCCTGCCTGATTTTGGGAAGGCGCAGCTCACGTTCCAGCTTGTCGATTTTATTGTACACCCTTATTTGCGGCACACGATCGGCATCAAGCTGTTTTAGTACCGCGTTGACCTGCCGAACCCGCTGCCAGTGATTGGGGTCACTGGCATCGATCAAATGCAAGATAAGTTTCGCCTCTTTTGCCTCTTGCAATGTCGAGCGAAATGCAGCTATCAGTTCATGTGGGAGGTCCCGCACAAAACCAACCGTGTCCGCCAGAATGACTTTCCGTCCACTCGGCAGTTCCAGCCGGCGCACCGTCGAATCGAGCGTCGCGAACAGTTTGTCCTCGACGTACACCTCCGCGTTGGTCAGCGCGTTAAACAAGGTGGATTTGCCGACATTGGTGTAACCCACCAGGGCCACCGTAGGAATCCCCGCCCTGATACGGTTTTGCCGGTTCATGGCGCGACGGCTGTCGACATGATCCAGCCTGCCTTTAAGCTGACGGATTCGCTTGTCGATCAGACGCCGGTCAGTTTCGAGCTGTGTTTCACCCGGGCCGCGTAAGCCGATGCCACCCTTTTGTCGCTCGAGGTGAGTCCAGCCGCGAACCAAACGAGTAGACAGGTGCCTCAATTGCGCCAGCTCCACCTGGAGCTTGCCCTCGAAGCTTCGTGCTCGTTGCGCGAAGATATCGAGAATGAGTCCGGCACGGTCGATCACCCGGCAATTGAGATTTTTCTCGAGGTTGCGCTCCTGGCTGGGACTCAATGTTGCGCTGGACAGGACCAGCTCGGCGTCGTTTGATGCGACATTGTCCTTGAGCTCCTGAAGTTTCCCTTTACCAATGAAGTAACGCGGATCAGGATTGCGTCGTGCACTGATCAATTCGCCGACGATGACGGCCCCCGCTGATGTCGCAAGCTCGATAAATTCTTCGCGTTCACTGGTGTCCGGCACCCCGCCGGCGGATGTATGAACCAGTATCGTGCGTTCGCCGCTGCGCGGTCGCTCAAACAATCGCGACCTCCAGGTAGATAAGCCTATTCGTCAGAATCACCCGATTCGCCTTCCGGCAACGGAAGCCGCACATTGCGTACCGGTACGATGGTCGAAATTGCGTGTTTGTAAACCATCTGGTTGACACTATTTTTAAGCAGCACGACGAACTGATCGAAAGAATCGACCTGTCCTTGCAGCTTGATGCCGTTCACCAGGTAGATTGAAACAGGAACTTTTTCCTTTCGCAAAATATTGAGAAATGGATCCTGCAGTGATTGCCCCTTAGCCATTTGGGTCTCCTTATTTTTATTGTTGCCATCAGCGGGCTGATGGCCTCAAGCAAAGCACTCGTGGTCAGTTCATGCCGGTGGCGCCGGTTGCCCATAAAATCTAACCTGCTCCAAGCGTATAAAAGTCTAACACAAGCTTATATCGTCCTATGACAATATTTGTTGCTAAGAATTCACCTTTCCCGGTGCCCGCGCAGAAAGGCCGATATGGTGGCCAGGGCGTCTGTTTCAAGCGGATCCACCACCCGCACGTGCCGCTCGCTGCGCAGCCAGGTCAGCTGCCTTTTGGCCAGTTGCCGCGTCGCCGCCAGCGTCTTCTGGTGTGCGTCCTCAAGATTGTCCTTGCCCTCCAGGTGCGACCATATCTGCCGGTAGCCAACGGCGCGCATTGATGGATGGCTGGCAGTCAGTCCGGGACGCGCCATCAGCCGCTCTACTTCCTCGACGAATCCGTTTTCCATCATAATCCGCAGCCTGCGGGCGATGCTTTCATGCAGGATTGAACGTGATTTGCTAACCATTGCGATCTTTAGAAAATTTAGCTTTGTTTTTTTGGAAGCGTCGCCAGCCTGCCACTCCGACAGCGATTTTCCGCTGACTCGATACACCTCCAGCGCCCTCTGAATCCGCTGGCTATCATTTGCATTGATTCTTGCTGCGGCGCTGGCGTCAACCGCAGCCAATTGCAAATGCAGCGCAGGCCATCCGCAGGCCTCTGCTTCCGCGTCGATTGCCGCCCGGATTTCAGCGTCCGCTGCGGGAAGGTCGGCGATGCCCTCGGTCAGCGCGCGGAAATACATCATCGTGCCACCGACCAGCAACGGAATGCGTCCACACTGATTGCTGGCATCGATTGCTGCATGGGCGTCCCGCACAAATTCGCCCGCCGAATAGCTTTCTTCAGGATGGCGTATGTCGATGAGACGGTGCGGCACCCGTTTGAGAGTTTCGGCGTCCGGCTTGGCCGTACCGATATCCATGCCGCGGTACACCAGGGCCGAGTCAACACTGATCAGGTCCAGCGGAAACTCTTCCGCGAGCTCGAGCGCTATCCTGGTCTTGCCGGAAGCCGTAGGCCCCATCAGGCAGACGGTGGGCCAATTTGCCACGGTTGGCTACTGTCCGCGCAGGAACTGCCGATCGAGATCGGCGATGCTGATCGTGGTCCAGGTTGGCCGGCCATGATTGCACTGGTCGGCGCGTTCCGTCGACTCCATCTCCCGGAGCAACGCATTCATTTCCGGATGCGTCAGTGTCCGGTTCGCCCGAATCGAATGATGACAGGCCATCGTGGCGAGTATTTCGTGGCAGGTATCTTCGATGCGGTTGCTGCTGCCTGACTCCTGCAGGTCGGACAGAACATCACGAATCAACGCCTCGGCATCCGCTTGTTTCAGCAATGCGGGTATCTGCCGAATGAGCAAACTCGTCGGCCCGCCGCGATCGACCAGTAGCCCCAATCGGGAAAAGATCTCGCCGGCCTCTTCCGCAAGATCTGCCTCAGACTCCGATACCGCAATCGTCGCCGGAACCAGCAATGGCTGGCTGACTATCGACTTTTCGCTGAATGAGGCTTTCAATTTCTCGTAGACGATTCTTTCGTGAGCAGCATGCATATCGACGACGACCAGGCCGTCAGCGTTCTCCGCAAGAATGTAAATGCCGGCCAATTGTGCGATCGCAAACCCGAGTGGCGGCAGCTCCTCGCCTGCCGGCATGGCCCGGCCGGTTGTCTCGATGTTCGCGAGCGTCTGGTATCCGGCCATAGCTTCCGACACGGACGATGCCGGCAAATGACCGCCCGGTGACAGCGACATCGCAGATTGCTGATAGATCCTGCTACTGACTGTTGTTGCCGGCGGTGGCATCTGGTCATTGCCGCCGGGGCGGGTATCCCGCAACGCAGACTCGATTGCCTCGGATACGATGCCATGTACCTGGCGGCCATTCCTGAAGCGCACTTCATGCTTTGCCGGATGCGCATTGGCATCGACGCTCGCCGGATCCATCGACAGAAACAGGACGTAGGCAGGGAACCGGCCATGAAACAGCACGTCGCGGTAGGCATGCCTTACCGCATGTGACAATGTTCTGTCCGTGATGCTGCGTCCATTGACAAACCAGTATTGCAGGTCAGCCTGGCTGCGATTGAAGGTCGGCAAACCAATCCACCCGGAAAGAGCGATATCATCGCTCTCCCGATCAATGTACAGGGTCTGATTTGCAAACGCGTCGCCACAGAGCTTGCCGATTCGATCGAGTATTTCCCCAGGTTCGTTCGCCGCCTTCAGATTTAGCACCGCGCGACGATTATGGCTTACCGCAAATGCTACGTCGGGGCGCGCGAGCGCGAGGCGCCGGATCCACTTGTCAATATGCTTGAACTCCGTGCGCTCGGTGCGCAGAAACTTCTTGCGGGCCGGTATGTTGTAGAACAGGTCGAGAACTTCAACGGTCGTGCCAGGCGGATGCGCGGCGGGCGCCAGCTCACCAATCACGCCGTTTTCCGCATCGACTGTCCATGCTGTGTCACCACTGCACGTGGTGAGACTGAGTCGGGCGACCGCCGCCACACTCGGCAATGCCTCACCGCGAAACCCGAGAGATACCACCGCCTCCAGGTCCTCGAGACTGCTGATCTTGCTGGTTGCATGGCGCGACAACGCCAGACCAATCTCATCTTTGGGAATGCCGGTACCATCGTCCCGCACGCGAATCAGCTTTGCCCCGCCGGCAATAATGTCGATGCTGATTGACCGCGCCCCGGCATCCAGGCTGTTTTCCACCAATTCCTTAACCACCGATGATGGCCGCTCAACCACCTCGCCGGCAGCGATCTGGTTGACCAGGTGGCCCGGTAATTGTTGAATCGGCATGGGTGCCAAGATTACCAGAAACCATACGCATCGGAGCTCGCCTGTAGGAGCCCGGCCCACCGGGCGACAAACATTGCAGGACATGCCCTGCAATGTTTGCTAAGGATGAATCCACCATTTGCGATGAAATAATATCGCTCGCCGGGGCGTGCGCCTGCAAATTAGCTGCCGGCGTAGATCGGAATGGTCAGCTTCTGCCCTATGCGTACCTTGTCGCCTGATAGTTTGTTGGCTGAGCGAATCGCGGACATACTGACATTGTAACGCTCTGCAATTTCGCTCAACGTATCGCCACGCGAAATGACGTGATTGACTCGCTGTGTCGGCGAGCGTCTCAGATTCATCGCCAATTGCGTATTTGGTGGCGGGTTTGCGTAAAAGTAATTGCGTATGCCGACGAAAATCGCATTAGCCAGTTTTCCCTGGTGCGATCGGCTCCTGAGTATCTTTTCCTCATCGGGATTGGAAATGTAAGCGGCCTCTACCAGGATCGACGGCACATCCGGCGACTTCAGCACCAGGAACCCCGCCTGTTGCACCGTGCTCCTGTGTACTTTGCCCAGCGTCGCGAGCTGCGCAATGACCTCAGCGCCAATATCAAGTCCCGCACTCAGAGCCGCGTTTTGCGACAAGTCGAGCAACACGGAGGCCAATACGGCATCTTTGTCTCTAAGTGACACGCCACCGACCAGGTCCGTGGCATTCTCCCGTTGCGCAAGTCGTTTCGCGGCTTCATCACTTGCACCTTTCACGGAAAGCACATAAACCGATGCGCCGCGCGCGCGCGGATCATCAACAGCATCCGCGTGAATCGACACAAACAGGTCGGCCTTGTTCCTGCGCGCTATTTCCATGCGCTCGCGATGGCCAACGTAATAATCGGAATTTCGAATCAGGATTGCCCGCATGCCCGGCTCGGCGTCGATTCGCCTGGCGAGCAGTCGCCCCACCGCCAGTGCGACATCCTTTTCACGCGTTTTCGCCCGGCCGATCGCACCCGGATCGTGCCCGCCATGACCGGGATCCACTGCAATGACGACGTCGCGTCCTGCGACGTATTCGTCCGACGCACGTTTCACCGCGCGCAGGTTGCCTTGTCGATGCAAATCGATGACCAGCCGATCGCCGTACCGACCATTCGGCCCGGCGGTAAAACTGCGTGAACGAACCGTCTGGTTAAGGTCGAGTACCACCCTCAACTGCCCGTTTGCGCGAACACCGGTACGAATCGATCTGATCGAGCCACTGTTCTTCGGCAGATTGCCAAGCGTCGCAGCCAGACGGCTGTTTTTGAGATCGACGACCAGCCGGTCCGGGCCGCGCAAGGTAAAGATGTTGTGTTCCACAGGAGCGCTCAGATCAAGAACAACGCGAGTGCGTCCGTTCTCCGACCAGACACGAATGTTCTCGACGGTAGTTGCAGCATGTACCAGAACTGCTGGCAGCAGCAACAGGAAAGCGGGCAGAAAACGGCGCTTGGGGCTCATCCGGTCAGGGAATTCCAATATTTCAGGATTATGTAGGATCAGTATACGAATCTGACTGGAAAAGCCAATATTTCAGTGCAAAATTATGCAGATAGAGGTCTTTCTTAAGATGTTACCTTGTCATTTGCCTGATTCAGGGCGGCCACAACGGTGATCCCACGAGCACTTAAGCCCGTCAGAGTAGCGGCCCTGCCCTGGTCCTGGTAGCGGAGTTCGATGCGGATATCCGCCTCGTTGCCGAGTTGTGGCGCCCGTTCGGGCCACTCGACCAGTTTGAGGCCATCCTGCAGGTCCGACCAGCCCAGGAACTCGAGCTCATCTGCAGACTCAATTCTATATAAATCAATATGATAAACAGAATAGCCCGGAAGTGTATAAGGTTCAACCAGGGTATATGTGGGACTCGGCACCGCACCTTCGTGTCCGAGTGCATGCAGCATTGCCCGGGCGAAAGTCGACTTGCCTGTGCCGATGTCACCTTGCAGGAGAATCGCCCAGCCGCCTGCATCGGCCGGCAAGGCGGCGGCCAGCGCCCTTGCGAGTGACTCGGTGGTCCCGGGGTTGGGAAGAATCAGGGATTGACCCAATGTCGAAGCTCCTGCAACAGATCGGAAGCCATCAAACCGCGCTGCCCGGACGCCGCTGCGGCATCGCCGGCACGGGCATGAATGTTGACCCCGGCCACTGCCGCCATCTCCGCCGACAGGCCCTGTGCCCTGAGAGCGGCGATAATCCCGGTCAGCACATCACCCATGCCGGGTGCCGCCATACCCGGATTACCAGCGGTGCAGAGCCAGCTCGGGCCGGCTGCTGCAGTCACCAGTGATCCGGAACCCTTCAGAACCACCGTGCCGCCGTATCGTTTGGCGATATTTGCCAGCGCCCCGCGCCGGTCTCCCTGCACCTCACCGGTCGAGCAGTCAAGCAAGCGCGCAGCCTCGCCCGGATGCGGGGTTAGGATCCAGCCCGGTTGTCGCACATCAGATTGGCCCAGGAGATTGAGGGCATCCGCATCAACGACCATCGGCAGATCAGATTGCGTGACTGCAGCAAACATTGACTGTGACCATTCGCCGCTACCCAGACCTGGCCCAATTGCGATAACCGTCGCTCGTGCTAGTAGCGGTGCGACATCGTCCGCGGATTCCACCGCCTGGCACATTAATTCCGGTCTGCCGCTCGCAATCGTCGCATGATGCGACGGATGCGTGGCAACACTGACGAGTCCAGCGCCACTTCTGAGCGCTGCCTCGCCGCACAAGCGCACGGCACCGGACATTCCCGGGCCGCCCCCTACGATCAGGACGTGGCCGAAGTCACCCTTGTGCGCATCTCGTTTCCTTGGAGCGAGCAGGGTCCTGATCGTATCGTCATCTACTCTCTGCAGAACCGCCTGCTCTTGTGAGCGACATGTGGCCGGAATGTCCAGACCTGCAAAACACAGATCACCCACGTAATCCGGACCCTCATTCAGGAACAGGCCTGACTTCAAACCCACGAAAGTGACCGTAAGGTCTGCCTGTACGGCCACACCCATCACTCTGCCTGAGTCGGCATTCAGTCCGGATGGTATATCGAGCGCGAGAACGGATGCAGGATGCCGGTTAATGGCATCGACGACCTCGGCGAAACGGCCTTCAAGGTCACGTTCCAGGCCGCTACCCAATACTGCATCAACCAGTAACTCAGCCTCGGCGTCGAGTGATCCTTCAAACGTCCCGGCTGCACCGCCCTCGGCGGCAAAATCCTGAAAGGCGATGGCCGCGTCACCTTGCAGCGAATCCGGCGATAACATCGAAAGAACAGACACGCCAATGCCCCTTGCCGCCGCCAGGCGTGCAAGCACGTAGCCGTCGCCGCCGTTGTTACCGCCGCCGCAAATCAACTGCCAGCGCCTGGCATCCGGAAATCGCTCCTGTGCCTCAGCCAGCGCCGCCTCTGCCGCGCGTGTCATCAGCGTATAGCCCCCGATCCCCGCATCGTTGATCGCGACCTGGTCGATCGCGCGCACGCTTTCTACAGAATAGATTTCGGCAGGCAAATTCATTGGCTTGCTTCGTTTAAGGGGCGCTCGGGCTTAGGCATCATCAGAGAATGCAATTATACTGACAGAAATCAAGGTATCTGCTTTTGAATCAATCATCACAACAAATTGCCCTGGATCCGCAAATTCTTGCCAATGATATTCGCCGGTGGGGAAAAGAGCTCGGATTTCAGCAGATCGGCTTCACTGATATCGATTTGCAGCAGGCACAAAGGCGCCTCACGGAATGGCTGGCCAAAAAATTTCACGGTGAAATGTCGTACATGTCGCAACACGGCGTTAAACGCAGTCGGCCCGACCTGCTGGTGCCCGGCACCCTGAGCGTAATTAGCGCGCGCATGGACTACCTGACGGGCGACCAGGAAAGCGCCAAAGCCCTGCTCGATCATGCACACAAGGCATACCTGTCACGCTATGCCCTCGGCCGCGACTACCACAAAGTTCTGCGGGGACGGCTGCGCGCACTGGCCAAACGCATCGAAGAAAAAATCGGGCCACTCGGTTATCGCGTATTCGTCGATAGCGCGCCGGTACTCGAGAAACCGCTTGCGGAAAAAGCCGGCCTCGGCTGGATCGGCAAACACACAAATCTGATAAACCGCGATGCAGGCTCATGGTTTTTTCTTGGCGAGCTCTATACCAATATTGAATTACCGGCGGATCCGCCCGAAATTTCCCATTGCGGCACCTGCCGCGCCTGCATCGACGTATGTCCGACGGGTGCCATTGTTGGCCCCTACAAGCTTGATGCCCGGCGTTGCATTTCCTATCTGACTATCGAACTCAAAGGTGAAATCCCGATTGAGTACCGAAAGCTGATCGGCAATCGAGTTTATGGCTGTGACGATTGCCAGCTATTCTGCCCATGGAACAAGTTTGCCGCCAGGACGGACGAGGCGGACTTTGCGCCACGGCATGATCTCGATGCCCCTGAGTTGACAGAACTGTTTTCGTGGAGCGAAGAAGAATGGCTCAGGAAAACCGAAGGTAGCGCAATCAGGAGAATCGGTTACGAGCAATGGCTGCGTAATATCGCGGTTGCGCTGGGAAATGCCGAGGGAAACGAAAAAATTGTGGAGGCATTGCAGGCCAGGCAGGATAGTGACTCACCGATGGTCAACACTCACGTCCGATGGGCACTTGAACAGCATGCGCGTGCGACGGAGAACACGACGCAAGCAAAATCTGCGTAGGTGCCGGACAGAAAAATGTTCAAAGCAACCAAGTCGAAATACCTCGTGCCCTATGACGGCAGTTTTCGCGTTGCAGAGGCGGCGACAGATCCCGGCAGGGGGAAATGGCGCAGCAAGCGCAGACTGAAAAAAGCGATCAGGCGACTCGACCGCCTGCAGAAAGCACTGTACGCCGACGATCGCCATGCTGTGCTCCTGATCTTCCAGGCGATGGATGCCGCTGGCAAAGACAGCACGATCCGCGCGGTCATGGAAGGCATCAATCCGGCCGGCTGCCAGGTCTTCAGTTTCAAGAAACCGACCCGCAGGGATCTTGATCATGATTTCCTGTGGCGAACTTACTGTAGCCTGCCGCAACGCGGCCGGATCGGAATCTTCAACCGCAGTTACTACGAAGAAGTGCTGGTTGTCAGGGTCCACCCGGAGATTCTACACGCGCAGAAGCTACCCGATTCGATCAACATGGACACGATCTGGGACCAACGATTTGAATCTATTCTGGCGCTGGAAAAGCACCTGGCGAGGAACGGCACGATGATCGTGAAGTTCTGGCTGCATGTGTCGATGGAAGAACAAAAGGCGCGCTTCCTGAGCCGTCTCGATGTGCCGGAAAAACAATGGAAGTTCAATGCCATGGACGTCCGCGAAAGAGGATTCCGGGATGCCTACATGGAAGCCTACGAAGACGCTTTGAACGCGACCTCACGGCCCTGGGCGCCCTGGTACGCCATACCGGCAGACAGCAAACCCTACGCACGCGCCTGTGTCGCGGAAATCATTGTCGATGCGCTTGGCAGTATCGGGCTGGAGTATCCGCAGCCGTCAGCCGATGATCGGGCGACGTTTGACGCCGCTCACAAGGAGTTATCTGAACCAAAGGGCAGCTAATCCGGTCGCCGCCGCCCTCTAAACATCGCCCGCTGGGCGATTACTATATATGAACAAGGATGTTATCGATCAACCGCGCCTTGCCAAGTCTTACCGCAGCTAAAATAACCAGTTCATCATTATCACGGTCCGGTGCATCAAGATTCTCTGCCCGGCGAATAGTCACGTATTCAGGTTCGAAATGCAGTCTGTGTAATTCAGCAACCGCTTGTTCCTCGAGCTCGTCGTAGTTTCTTTTGCCGGACTCCAGGTCCTGCCCGATACTATTAAGTATTGCAAAAAGATTCGGCGCAATCGCCCGTTCCTTGTCGCTGAGGTACTGGTTTCGCGAACTTTGCGCCAGACCGTCTTCTTCACGCTGTGTGGGTCCGCAAATAATTTCGATTGGCAAACTCAGGTCTTGCGTCAGGCGGCGAATAAGGAGCAGCTGTTGATAGTCCTTTTGACCGAAGACCGCAACGTCCGGCTGCACCAGGCTGAACAAGCGGCTAACGACTGAAGTCATTCCATCAAAGTGCCCCGGCCGAAATGAACCACAAAGTTGATCGCTCAGTACCGGCACGGTTACCGAAGTCGCATTATCGATGCCAAATGGATACATCGTCTCTATATCCGGCACGAACATCAAATCTGTATTCAATCGTTTGAGCCTGCGCTTGTCGCGCTCCAGCGAACGTGGATAGTCCTCAAAATCTTCGCCTTCACCAAATTGCGTGGGATTAACGAATATAGAAACCACAACACGCTCAGCATGCCCGCGGGCAACGCTGACAAGGCTTAAGTGACCGTCGTGAAGATTGCCCATCGTCGGCACCAGTGCGATGTGATCGCCGGAATGACGCCACTCACTCAATTGCTCGCGCAGTGCTGCTGTTGTACTGATTTCCTGCAACGGTTTGTCGCCTTCGATCCGAGAGTTGAACTAGTAAACAAATGGCGTCATGAAAAGCAATGCTCGGGCGCCGGATAACTGCGATCTTTCACAGCTTTCACGTAGCTGCGAATTGCCTCCAGCGGTGCGTCCGTCCCGGTCATGAAATTCCTGACAAACTTTGGTTTGCGCCCGGGTGTTATATCCAGGATGTCATACAGCACGAGGATCTGACCGTCGACATGCGGGCCTGCGCCGATGCCGATAACCGGCAGATCAATGCCGTTGTGAATCGCCTCGCCGACCTCGTTCGGCACACATTCGAGCAACACGATGTCTGCGCCACAATCCTGCAGCCGTTTGGCGCTCTCGAGCATTTTCTTCGCCTGTTCCGGTTCCCGGCCCTGTACCCTGAATCCGCCGATCTTGTGTACGGACTGCGGTTTGAGGCCGATATGCGCGCACACCGGAATGTCATGCTTCGCCAGATGCTCAACGATATCAAGCTGACCCTCGCCACCTTCAAGCTTGATCATCATGGCGCCGCCTTCCTGCATCAACAGCACCGAATTTTCCAGCGCCTGCCCGGGATCGGCATAACTCATGAATGGCATATCTGCCACAAGGAATGCCCGACGGAGCCCACGAGCAACATTTTTCGTGTGATAAATGATGTCGGCAATGGTGACGGGTATGGTCGTGTCATGACCCTGGATGACCATACCGAGCGAGTCGCCGACCAGGATAAGGTCGGTACCGGCGGTATCGACAAGCATCGAGAAACTGGCGTCATAGGCTGTTAAACAAGCGATCGCATCGCCATCCGCCTTCATTTTTTGCAATGTGCCGAGGTTGACCGGCGGTACCGCCATTCCACGCTGTTCGAGTTGTGTATACATTCAGCTCACTGTTGCGTTGCCTGAATCAAAGGCGCCTGCCATAGCTCAGGCGAATGCCACTGTAGCAGCCGGATTGAAAAAGTGCCGGCCACCCGAAATCCGACAGACCTGTTCGAACAACGCATCGTAATCGGCATCATTTCTGGCCGGATCGATTGAGGATGCATTAACAATCAGTAACGGCGTCTCATCGTAGCCGTGAAAATAGCGGGCGTACGCATCCGCGAGTTTTTCCAAATAAGCGCGATCGATCATTCTTTCATAAGGAATACTTCGCTGCGCAATTCGCGCCATCAACACATCGACCGACGCCTGCAGATACACAACCAAGTCTGGTTCCGGCGCTTCGATATCCAGCCTGTCAACTATTTTCTCGTAAAGTTCCAACTCGTCCCGGCTCAGGTTCAATTCAGCAAATAACCTGTCCTTCGCAAAATGAAAATCCGCTATTCGCACCGGCGCGAACATATCGGATTGCCGAAGTTCCTCCAGTTGCCGGGCTCGCTGAAACAGGAAGAACAACTGCGCCGGTAACGCCGCAGTTCGACGTGACTGATAGAATTGTTCCAAAAAAGGATTCTGTTCGATCTGCTCCAACACGAGTTCGCCAGAGAAACTCTCGGCAAAGCGTTTCGCAAGACTGGTCTTGCCGACGCCAATCGGTCCCTCAACAACGATGAAACGAGGGCCGTTGCTCTCTTTATTAAGCTCCTGGACAGCCACTTTAATCGATCACCCAATACGTTCTATGCGCGGTTCCGATACCGAAATTTTTGCGGCCAACACAGCTACATCTGCTTGTCCCGGCACGCGATAATGCGGTGCGATTTCCTGCCAGGGCAACAATACAAAATTTCTATCGGCAATGCCCGGATGCGGCACGATCAGGTCGTCCTCATTGATAATCTGGCCGGCATAAGCGAGCAGATCCAGATCAATCGCGCGCGGTCCCCAGCGCTCGCCACCACGCGGCCTCCCCTGTTTGCGCTCGATGTCCTGCAACTGCTGCATAAGGTCGTGTGCCTCCGTTTGCGTCAATAATGCGGCGACCGCATTGATAAAATCAGGCTGATCGGAGCGACCCACAGGTGCCGAACGATAGAACCCTGATTCGCTGACAAGGACGCTGCCCGGCAGATCTGCCAGCGCTGCAATGGCTTGCCTGACCTGATTTTCCGGAGAATCGAGATTACTGCCAATACCTATGTAGACCGGCCACCAGCGCGGCGCGCTCATGTCTGTGCGGAATTCCGACTGCGCCGCCGGCGTGGCCGCCGCCGGCGTTTGTCGGATTTTGCCGGTTGGTTGATGCCAAAACTCACCATTCGCTGATCCGTATTTTGTATCTGAACATCAGTCCAGAAATCCGCGGTTTCGGTGTCAATTTCGCCAACCTCGGCGCGCAACATCATGAAGTCATACGCCGCCCTGAAACGCCGGTGTTCGAGCAGGTTGATGGCGCGCTTTCCTTTTCGCACGTTGAATCGCGGTTGCATCGCCAACATTTCACGCATCGGTGCGGTAAATCGTCGCGGCAGCGAAATGCGAGACTGTTGTTGCCCTGACACCTGGTAGGCCGCAATCGCCAGCGACTGTACCTCTGACATTCTTTCTTTCGAGCGCAGCGTCTCTGCCAGTCTTTTCACTGGCGCCCACAGGAACACGCCGAGCAAAAACATTGGCGTCACTGAGTGGCCGGCCGCAACCCGCCGGTCTGTATTCATGAGTGCGGCGCGCACAAACCTGCCAAAATTCTGGTCCTGGTTGAGTGCTTTGTCTGTATCCGGAAAAAGCTCTGCAAAAAGTTGAAATTTGCGTAACAAAGTAAACGTTTTTTCGGCATGACCCGCCTGGAACATTTTCAGGAACTCATCAAACAGTCTTGCCGCGGGTACGTTCTGGAGAAGCCCCAAATACTTGGCCATCGACTGGCGAACGCTCTCGTCAATCTGGAAATCGAGTTTGGCCGCAAAACGTGCAGCCCTGAGCATTCGAACCGGGTCCTCTCGCAATCTTTTATCGGGGTCGCCGATCAACACCAGGCGGCGGCGCTCAATGTCCTTCATTCCATCGACGTAGTCCCAGATACTGAAATCGGCGATGTTGTAATACAGCGCATTACAGGTGAAATCGCGCCGCCAGACATCCTCGCCGATGCTGCCATAGACATTGTCGCGCAGGATTCGCCCCGCGTGGTCGTGTGCGACATCCGCATGCTTTTCATTGCCCTCGGTAGCGGCACGGAAAGTGGCCACTTCGATGATTTCCCTGCCGAAGCGGACATGCGCCAGCCGGAACCGGCGTCCGATCAGCCGGCAGTTGGCAAACAGGGCCCGCACTTCTTCGGGATGTGCGTCGGTCGCAATATCGAAATCCTTGGGATGCAGCTCAAGCAGCGCATCCCTTACGCCGCCGCCCACGAGAAATGCCTGAAACCCGGATTTGTGCAGCCGGTACAATACCTTGAGCGCACTTTTTGATATCTCGTCCCGTGATACGTTATGGGAGGGTCGCGGAATAATATTTGGCTCGGACGCTTTTTGGATCCCGCTGTTTTTCAAAAGAATTTTCCGCTTGAGCTGAGGAAAGGCGGCCGTATGATAGCAGCCCCCGCACAACCGGGCAGTAAAACAAACGATCCCGCTCCCTTCGTCTGGTGGTTCAAGACATCGCCCTCTCAGGACAATAAATAAGGTGTTCGATCCGAGGATGGCAAAGCCATCCGACAGACGCACAAGAGCAGCGAGTGCGTCCATCCCCCTGGGAGTCCTCGCAGGAATTTCGAACTTTACGGACTTGAGGATTGGAGAGGCGGCCTTATAATAACTGCCCTGCAAAAGCAGGACCTTAGACCAGATCACCACGCTCCCTTCGTCTAGTGGTTCAGGACGTCGCCCTCTCACGGCGGTAACAGGGGTTCGAATCCCCTAGGGAGTACCATATTTTTTAAGTAGTTACAGTCGAGAGCGACATTAACTGCTTAGTTTAGGTAATTTTTAGGTAAAACACCGCCGAGCGCTCCTCACCGCGCCGGCGGTCAGCAGAAACGCCCGATCTGCGCAAATCAATCCCGTATCAAATCCGACAGGCTGTTACACGCGACTTCGACCTGCGGCCGTAACAGACCGCGTATTCCGCACACTCGGCAAGTTTCGAGTGCTCATAACGGC
>SMVB01427251.1_pt1 | contig 28005 bp, 27 predicted proteins | sample 2456461 | NCBI WGS metagenome assembly SMVB01 (sample SAMN11095934, study PRJNA526329) | marine sediment metagenome | biome: Marine sediment; feature: Surficial sediment; material: Deep marine sediment; isolation source: Hadal surficial sediment | place: Pacific Ocean | collected 2014-05 | depth... | reverse complement strand
GCTGCAACTTGTTCGTGGTGGTGGCAATACCAATTTGCGCTGCCAGGAACTGGAGCTCGCAATGCGCGAGCTGGATCACGTTCGAGCGTTACCTGCCGCCAGCATCGAAGAGTTGACGGCGGCCTACCGCTTCTTGCGACGACTGGAGAACATGATCCAGGCAATTCGAGACCAGCAAACCCATAACCTGCCAGACGACGAGTTAGACCGGATGCGATTGGCGCTTGCCATGCAGTTTGACGACTGGAAGATGCTCGCCGACAATTTGTCGTCGCATCGGGCCAACGTGAGCCGGTACTTTCAGCAAGTTGCATTCAGAGCACAAGGTGAGCCTGGTGCATCGACACCGGAAAACGATTTTTCCGCACTGTGGGAGGCGCGTGCTGACGAAGGGCGGTGGTCCGAGTTGCTACTGGAGCAAGGCTTCGATCAGCCCGAGCTTCTCGCTGATGAGCTGGCCGCATTCTCGCTCCGCCGGTCGGTGCGACAGCTCGGATCCTCTGCACAAAAAAGACTCGGGCATTTCGTTCCGGCGTTACTGGCATTGCTGAAAGAACGACAATTGCCGGCGCAAACGCTGAAACGTGTACTAAATATCGTGTCGCGCATTCTGCGCCGCAGCGCCTATATCGCTTTGCTGAATGAAAATCACGCCGCTATGCAGAGGCTCGTTGATTTGTGTGAGCAAAGTGCTTACCTGGCGGATGAAATCGGCCGTTTTCCGGTATTGCTCGACGAGATGCTGGACCCGCGGCTGTTTGCGGCAGCGGTGTCCGCAAATGAGATGCGCTCCGAAGTTACAGAGCGATTGCAGCAGGCGGCCGGATCGAATACCGAAGACCAGATTGAAGTGCTCAGTCAGTTTCAGCGAGCGACACTTTTCCGAATCGCGATCGCCGACTTCAGCGGCGAGATGCCGATAATGAAAGTCAGCGACGCGCTAACAGATTTGGCCGAGTTGGTCCTTGAGAAAACGCTGGCGTGTGCGTGGGCAGACATGGTTGTGAAGCACGGCGAGCCGACATACCTGCTTGAGGGCGTCCGCCACAAGGCGGGCTTCGGCGTGATCGCATACGGCAAACTGGCGGGCATGGAGCTGTCCTACCAGTCCGATCTGGACCTGGTGTTCCTGCACGATTCTGCGGGTGATGAGCAACAAACCGACGGTGCCACCCCATTGGACAACAGTATGTTTTTCGCGCGCCTGGTGCGCCGATTGGTGCACTTCCTGACAACGCAAACATCGTCCGGTGCGCTATACAACGTGGATACGCGACTTCGACCAAGCGGCCGGTCCGGCCTTCTTGTGAGCAGCGTCGAAGCATTCGAACGCTACCAGATCGAAAACGCCTGGACCTGGGAACATCAGGCTCTGTTGAGGAGTCGTCCTGTTGCAGGCAGCGTCAAGGTGAATCGCGAATTCGAACAAGTACGCAGCACAATTTTGCGTAAACGTGTTGATGCAGAAAAGCTCGCCGATGAGGTCAGGCAAATGCGCGCGCGAATGAGAACCCAGCTGGACAAGACGTCTGCTGACAGGTTTGATTTGAAGCAGGGTCATGGGGGCACCGCCGATCTTGAATTTCTTGTGCAGTATCTTGCACTCAAAAACGCAAGCGCCAACAGGGCGGTTATTCATTATCGTGACAATATTCGCCAGCTCGGCACGCTGGGTGCAGCGAAGTGCCTGGCATCGTCAGACGTATCCGAACTGCAGGAGATCTATCGTGAGTACCGGGCCCGCCTGCACCAGCTTGCGCTGGATCGCGCGCCGCCGCTCGTTGATATTGACGAATTCGAAAGCCAGCGACGATTCGTCACCGAGCTGTGGCAACGGGAACTGGAGCCAGCCCCTGGCGATGGCGCAAACTAGCGCGCTTAAGGCAGCAATATCTGCTCCATTTGGCGATATTCGTGCGTATAATTTCGACCCTCGACAATAGCCTCAGGGTGACCGTTTTGGCAGAAATAGCAGGCGCTGTGGATCAGAATCTGATCCCGGCAAATTCCCAGCACAGGTATGTGGTTTACAGCGCAGATCTGCCATTATCGTGCCCGATGCCGGGCATGTACTTGTGGAATTCGCATCCGAAAGTGTATTTGCCGATTGAAGAAACAGGCGAGGCGAAATGCCCCTATTGCGGCGCAGATTACGAGTTAACGGCGGCTGAAGACTGATGCACATCATAACCGGCGGCGCTGGCTTTATCGGCAGCAACCTGGTACGCATGCTTGGCGACAAGACTGGTGATGACATTGTTGTGGTCGATGACCTGAGTGATGGTCACAAATTCGTCAACATCGCGGATCTGCAAGTTGCGGATTACCTGGACGTTGACGAATTCGCAAACTTGCTGGAATCGGATGCCGGCTATATGAAAAACGTGCAGTCGGTGCTCCACCAGGGGGCTTGTTCCACTACGACCCAATGGGACGGCCGCTACATGATGCGCAACAATTTCGGCTACTCGAAAAACTTGCTGCACCACTGCCTGCAAAACAACATTCCGTATTTGTACGCATCTTCGGCGGCAGTTTATGGCGGCGCCAGGGTTTTCGTTGAATCGCCCGAAAATGAGTTGCCGCTCAATGTATATGGCTATTCAAAATTGCTGTTCGACCAGTACGTTCGGCGAGTTTCGCTGAAATCCGGCCAGCAGGTTGTCGGCCTGCGATACTTTAATGTCTATGGATCTCGCGAACAGCACAAGGGATCAATGGCGAGCGTGGCATTTCACTTCAATAATCAAATCAATGAAAAAGACGAAGTGTGCCTGTTTGAAGGATCGGATGGTTACGCCGATGGCGAACAGCGGCGCGACTTCGTTTTCGTCGACGATATTTGCGCGATGAACCTTTGGTTTCTCGAGCATCGAGACGTCTCTGGCATTTTTAATGCCGGCACCGGCAAGGCGCAGAGTTTTAACGATGTCGCGGATGCGGTTATCGCCTGGCATGGAAAGGGCAAGAAAACCTACATCCCTTTTCCGGAGCACTTAAAGGGCGCATACCAAAGCTTCACCGAGGCTGACCTGACGCAGCTCCGAGCGGCGGGATGTGACCACGAGTTCCATGATGTCGCGTCTGGCGTCAGCTCTTATCTCGACTCGCTGGCCGGGTAAGCATCCAGGCCATGGCGTGAAAAAAGAGCACATACTTATTGTCGGCCCGTCCTGGGTCGGCGACATGATTATGGCGCAGTCGCTGTTCAAGCAACTGAAACAAAGTAATCCCGCATGCGAAATTGACGTGGTGGCACCTGGGTGGTCACTGCCCGTGATTGAGAGAATGCCGGAAGTGCGCCAGGGCTACGCTTTGGACGTAGGTCACGGTGAGTTCGGATTGACCAAACGGCGTGAGCTTGCACGACAACTACGGGGCAACGGCTATGCTCGCGCGATTGTCCTGCCGCGTTCCTTCAAGTCGGCGTTGATTCCGTGGTTCGCGAAAATCCCGCTGCGCACGGGTTTCCGCGGTGAGATGCGATATGGCCTGATTAACGACGTACGCGCCCTTGACAGGCGCGTTCTCGATCAAACGGTTAAGAAATTCGTCGCCCTCGGGCGGAGCGAAGAATCACCCGCAGTGGAGCCATTGCACCCGGCTCTAAGCGTATCGCAAGACAATCAGCAAGCAGTCATGCAGAAGCTGGGTCTGCAAGGCAGCAAGCCGGTTGTCGCAATGATGCCGGGCGCGGAATACGGACCGGCGAAATGCTGGCCATTGGAGTCATTCGCTGAGGTGTCGCTGAGCCTCGATAAAATGGGTTACGACGTTTGGGTCCTGGGCTCGGCGAGCGATCGGCCGGCCGGGCAGTTTCTGGCGGAAAAGGGTGCGGCACGCAACCTGTGCGGACAAACAAGCCTGGCGGATGTCATCGATTTGCTGGCGCATTGCGAACACGCCATTAGCAACGACTCCGGACTGATGCATATAGCAGCCGCTGTCGGGTCCCGGGTTCACGCGATTTACGGCTCGTCTTCGCCAGATTACACGCCGCCTCTGAGCGCGCACGTAAACATTCACTATCAACGGCTGGACTGCAGTCCCTGCTTCAAACGCGAATGCCCATTGGGTCATTTGAATTGCCTGCGTGGCATCAGCGCAAACGCAGTATTAGCGGGTTTCAAATGATACACGACCGATTTGAAAATCGGATAAGTCTTCGGTAAAAAGCCTAAAAAAACACGATCATCTGGAAAAATATCGAAACGCACCGATTAGGTTGAATTTGATCGAAAATAATGTCAAAAAATATTGAATTTTTTAAAGCGCGAAAAGTTATAAAATAGTTGTTTATAGAAGGGAAAATCTGGAAAAATCGATAAACAGACGATTATTGATTTCGCCGACATGCGAGAAGTGGCAAATTCAGCCGGGTTCATAACAAATTCGGCCCATCTGGCTACTGGTTTAGAGGATAAATCTTCGAAAATCGCGATAAATGGGCAGAAATACTGCTTAAATGAACAAAAGTTGCTTATCTGGCAGTAACTGAGAGCGCCTGATCGATGCGCTTGTTGACGGCTGCAAGCCGGATCAATCCCATGGCGGATGGATCGCGGACACGCTCCCCAAACGGCACCTGGTCCACGCGTTTGCCCAGGAATCTTTCGACCGCGTCTGGATAGGCGTTCACTATGAGGTCCTGGCTGAGGTAAGGCGCCACGCGGTCTGGATTGGTAGCGGCATACAAGCCTATGACCGGGGTGGCGGTAGCGGTCGCCATGTGTGCGGGTCCGGAGTCCGGGCACAGGACCAACGCTGCCTGGTTGATCAGGGCGAGCAGCTGTTTCAGGCTGGTCTTGCCGATAAGATCATGCAGTGCCGGACCACACAAGCGCGTAATGGTTTCGCCAAACTGTCGCTCTTCATCAGAAGTGCCGCCGGTCAGAATCACATTACAGTCAAATTTTTGCTGCGCATGGTTGGCTGCCGCCGCGTAATTTTCGGCGCTCCAGTTGCGAAAACTTCGTGCACGAGCGCTACTGCAGGGGCTGATCAGCAACATCGGTTTGCCGGGACGAGCGAACCCGGAGGCGTATTCTCTGTTTGCCGGTGAAAGCGGGATGTCCCATCGGAGCTCCCGCCGCCTGACGCCAATGGCTTGCGCGAACTGGAAGAGCGAATCCAGGACGTGCTGGGGCGGGCGCGATTCGATGCGCTTGTTTGTAAACAACCATTGCTGGTCCTTTGCGCGAGCCCGGTCGAAGCCGATCTTGCAGCCGGACTTGATGAACGGAAGTATGAAATTTGCGCGCATTGATGGATGCATGCACAGTGCGACATCAAAATCCCGGCGCGCCAATTTTGAGCGAATTCTCAGATACTCCGAAATTCCTGCATATTTATCGAAAATGATAAACTCGATATCGGGAATGTCGCCAAGCAGGGAGGCCTCTGTCTTGCCGATAATCCAGGTGATTTTTGTCTCCGGCCAGGTGTCCTGAATGCTACGGACGACCGCCAGCACATGGCAGGTGTCGCCAATGGCGGATAAGCGCACAACACAAATATTTTCAGGTGGAGTTTGACTGAACATGCCGGATACGATTAACAGGATCTTAAGTTGACTGAATTCGTTAAGAAGACCAAACAGGGAGCCATCGTATACGATTCCGACATTTTCGACCAAGTGTCGGAAGATCTGTTTCGCGCCCGCGGTTGGAAGAGTGTCGAGCCGGTGACGGGCGCGCTCAGGAGTGCCGGGCGTGGCAATACATTAATCGTTAGCGATGGCAGCCGGGACTTTGTGCTGCGGAAATACGTTCGTGGCGGCTTGATCGGTCGTCTCATCAAAGACACGTATTTCTGGAAGAGCGAGGATGAAACCCGCTCATTCGCTGAGTGGCGATTGCTTAAGAATCTGGTTAAAAAAGGCCTGAACGTGCCCATACCCGCGGCCGCATATTACCGGCGCACGGCAATGTTCTATACGGCGGACCTGCTCACCGTTCGCATACCCGGCATACAGTCACTGGCAGACCGAATCTTGCAGGCACCCGGATCAGACGAATTTTGGGAGTCGCTTGGAGTTGCCATCTGCCGTACTCATTCAGAAGACGTTTACCACGCTGATATGAACGCCTACAACATTCAGCTGGACGAGAAAGACGAAGTGTGGCTGCTCGATTTCGATCATGGAGAGTTGTCGCCAACCGGCACCTGGAAGCAAGAGACCTTAAGCAGGCTGCACAGGTCATTAAAAAAAATAAAGGGCCTGTCGCCAGAAATATACTTCGAAGAAGCGAATTGGCAAAAACTGTTGGACGGTTACTTCAGCGAATCCAGGTCAGAATAAACATCGGGTAGCGGCGCTGGCCGGTTCTTGAACTTTTTGTGGATCCAGAAATACTGTTCCGGATACTGCCGAATATATTCCTCAAGAATCGACGTAAATTTCATCGTGTCAGCGGCAGCGCTATCGCCGGGAAACCCCTCGAGCGGCGGCAGAATAGTGAGCAGGTATGTGCCGTCTTTTCGTCGTCTTGGAAAAAACGGTATTGCCACCGCCCTGCCAAGCTTACCGAGCGTCGTTGTTGCGGTATTGGTCATTGCTGGCACGCCGAAAAAAGGTAACAGCTCGGATTGCTTGCCTTTGTAGCTCTGATCGGCGGCGTACCAGACAGCGACGCCTTCACGCAGGCTGCGGATCATGCCCTTAATATCTGTTTTCTCGATGCCTCGTCGTGCCGATTGTTCACGGCCACGAAGCAGAAACGCAGTTAAAAACGCACTGCGATTCTTGCGATACACGCCGTCATAGGTTGGACCGTGAATTTTCAACACTCGCCCGACCACTTCAAGGGTCGTGAAATGCGCGCTCAGCAGGATGACGCCGACTCCGTCATCTATTGGTTTTTGCAAGTGTTCGAGCCCTTCAATCGTTGTGATCGAGTCGAGCTCTTCGTCCGATGCCCACTGACCCAGCCCCAACTCAATGAGCGACGCGCCAAGCGCTTCAAAATGTGCGAGTGCCAGAGCGTCTCTTTCATCCGGGCTCATGTCCGGAAAGCACAGTTCAATATTGCGGCGGGTGATTGCGCGCCTCGACGGCGTCAGCCGGTGTCCCAGTCGGCCAAGCGCGAAGCCAATATTGAGACGTGTGCGATGCGGTAACAGGCAAACAAGGCGAAGCAAGCCCAGCGCCAACCAGGCAGGCCAGTAATTCGGGGTCCAGAAATGATACAGAGGCCGACGATCGGTCTTTTTCATTCGCGCTATGCTACTCCGACATGCCGTCGATGTAGTCGCTAATTTGCGCCTCATTTTCCTGTTCGTGACTCAACGTGACATCTTCTTTTTTAAGCGGTGCATTGTCAGTTTCGATGCCGATGTGAAACGCCGCAAATCCCGGCATGACAACCTGGTTTCTTGCCATGCCAATGATTCGTCCCGAGAACGGTGCAAACACATTGGTGGTGGCATTGTTCATTGGATCCGTGATACTGCCGAGCAACTCGCCCCTGATGACATTCGCACCAAGCTCGACGTCTGTCAGTAGAATGCCGCCGGAATCCGCACGAACCCACGTTGAGCGATAGTAGATTGGCTCTGGGTCTCCCCAGAAGCTTCTCTTCTTTTGCATGCCGAGTTTGTTAAGCAGCGTCTCAATTCCCTTTACCCCGTGCTTGACTTCGTCGAGTTCAAGAATTGACGGCCCACCCGCTTCCAGCGTGATCGCTGCAATGCCGGCTTCGGTCGCGGCCGCACGCAATGTTCCTGCGGCCGGTGTGCTGTGCAACACGACCGTCGCGCCAAAGCCTTTGGTCAGTGCCACGACATCCGGGCGCGTCAGGTCTGCGCGCAACTGCGGCAAATTGGCGCGTTCGAATGAGCCGGTGTGTACATCGACCAACGCATCGCAATGCCTGATGATCTGGTCAAAGAATGAAAACGCAATCCGGGAAGCCGCGCTGCCTTTTTCGTTGCCCGGGAAATAGCGATTCAAATCGCGACGGTCCGGTAAATAACGAGAGCCACGGCGAAATCCCTGCAGGTTGACAATCGGTACGCCGATTACGGCGCCAGAAAGTTTCGCCGGATCAAGGTTGTGCATTATTCGACGAACCATTTCGATACCGTTCAGCTCGTCGCCATGAACAGCTGCAGTCAGACACAAAGTAGGCCCCGGCGCTCGGCCGTTAACAACGAGTACCGGCGTGGAAACCGGCACACCTTCGAATAATTCGGTAGCCGACCACGACAAGCGCTGAAATGTGCCAGGCGGAATATGCGCTTTGAGCAACTTGAGAGACCCCGGCGGCTCATGATCCTCTGCGGCAACGGTTACAGCTTCGGCCAGCGATTCGTCGTCGGTCGTCGACGAAGTGCCACTCTGGCTCTCGGCGTTCTCGAGGGCGGCGTCCACAGTCGCGGAACGCATACCTCCTGTCGAGGTCAAATCCGTGACTGGTGCTGAATCGTCGTTTGGCTCATCCGCAGCTTCATTTGCAGTCGCATTCTGCAGGCAAAGAACGGCCAGCAGGGCAAATGCGCTGCGACTCAATGTTCGAATTTTGACTGATCGGGTCATCATTGTTCCATGAGCTGGCCGTATACGGCTTCCAGCTTGACCAAAAATACCTTATAAGGGGTTAACTTTCTGTGAACTATTCAAGCAATTAGGACTCTTTTCTCGATTGAAACCGTATTTCCCTCAAATGACAAGTCATAAATATTCGATTTTACTGATATTGCTGGTATTACTTGGTGCTTCGGCCACCGCCGCGGATACTGACGCCTTGTTTCCAAGACCGGCGGAACTCGATCCCGACGTCGACTTCTGGATCGATATATTCACTGCCTACTCGACCGATGAGGGCGTGCTTCACGACAATCGATATCTTGGCGTTGTCTATGAAAGCATGCCGATGCCCTCATCGATTAGCCGCAAAGAGCGGAATCGGCGCGCGCAGAAGCGCCGCAAACATTACCAGGGAGTTCTGCGCACGCTTGCGCGTGGCAAACGCGACAATCTTGATGTAGAGCATCAACGGGTACTGGATCTGTGGCCGGCGAATGTCAGCAACGCCGAACTATCCGCAGCCGTTAACAGGATTCGCTATCAGCAGGGGCTTTCCGATCGTTTTCGCGAAGGGTTGGTTCGCTCCGGCCGCTGGCGGGCGCACGTTGAGAGTGAGTTCAAAAAACGGGGCGTGCCGATTGATCTGGCGGCATTGCCGCACGTCGAGTCGTCTTACAATCCGGCCGCACGTTCGCATTTGGGCGCATCCGGTATCTGGCAGTTCACGCGAAGTACCGGGCGGCGATTCATGCAGATCGATCACGTGCTTGACGAGCGCAATGATCCGTTCCTGGCGACTGAAGCAGCCGCGAAACTACTGGCTTACAATTTTTCCATTACCGGCAACTGGCCAATGGCGATCACTGCTTATAACCATGGGCTCTCCGGTGCAAGAAGGGCAATGCGACAGTTTGGTGACACCGAATACGCAAAAATTCTCCGGCAATACCGCGGTCGCACATTCGGTTTTGCATCGCGAAATTTCTATGTAGCGTTTCTTGCGGCGCGCGAGGTCGATCAGAATTCGAGCAAGTATTTCCCCGGAGTGGTTCCTGAAAAGAAGATCGACTACCAACTGCATACATTGAAGTCTTACATGTCGTCCCGAAGTGTCTCCGACGCTCTGGGAATTAGTGAGCGAGATTTGCGGCAGTACAATCCGGCACTTCAGGCAACGATTTTTGAAGGCAGCAAGTATCTGCCCAGGTCGTATCAGATTCGTATACCGAACTACCGCCTGTCCGGCTCGATCGACGAGCTAATTGCAGCGGTCTCTGCCGACAAATTTTTCGATAAACAACTACCCGACCTGTTCCATACTATTGCGCGGGGCGACACCCTGTCCGAAATCGCAGACGAGTATGGGACCCGGGTGTCAACACTGGTCGCGATAAACAATCTTGGCAGCAGTCATCGCATCCGGGCCGGGCAGCGACTACGATTGCCGGCGGCGGGCCCGGCGCCGGAAGTGGTTGCGAGGAAAGCGGCAGAGAAAGTATCGGAAGAGCAAGTCATCGTTGCAGAAATGACGGCAATCGTTGATGCAGAGCCGGAAATCGATTTGGTCGAAGAACCTATCGACATTGGTGCAATGGCGGACGATTTCGCCGCCACAATAAGAAGTACGATTCAAACCTCATTGCTGTCCGATCCCAGCGACTATACGGTTTCTGCCGACAAGACCGTCGAAGTCCATCCCATGGAGACACTGGGTCACTTCGCCGACTGGTTACAGATCAAGACACAACGACTAAGAGACATAAACGGGCTGGCATTTCGAACGCCAGTTGAATTGGGCCAGCGAATAAAACTCGATCTGCGTAATGTTGATGCGGCCGCATTTGAGTTGCTGCGCAGCGAGTATCATCAGCAACTGCAAGATCAGTTTTTTCGGAGGCACACCATTACTGGCATTCAGGAACATGTGATTCGCCGCGGCGAGTCAGTCTGGGTCTTGTCGTTGCGTCAGTACGATGTGCCGATATGGCTTTTTCGTCAATACAATCCGGCGCTGGACTTGCACACATTGCAGCCCGGCACGAAGATCAACTTCCCCATCCTCACGGAAAATAGCGCAGGATAGCCTACAGATGTCACAAGTCGCCAAGCTGATCATTATTCGACTGTTTCCCGTACTGCTCATCGTCGTTGCTGCTGCAATTTATGCGGCTTCGGTGGAGCGGGCGGACGCCTACTTGCTGCGCAATCTGATGCCAATGCTGGCTGTTGTCGTTTTGTCCATTGTCACCCTGATCCTGGGAAAGGGGTATTGGACAGGCGCCGGTTGGCGCCTGCCACTGGGTATCATCGGCTTCGCCCTGCCCGCGCTTGGCCTGTCTGTGTACCTGCATTATGGATATTCTGTCGATCTTGACGGAATGGTGAGCGGATCGGTGTTTCCGCAAGAAGTGTTCCGCTATCTTCCGATGTACACAAGTGTTGCCGGTTCGATCGGATATGCGATCGGTTGGATTGTCGGCAAAAACGTTTAATAATTGATGGCAGTGCGCCAGATGGGAGCCTGACTATGTGGCATCGCCGGAAACCTGACGGCAAGTTTGATTTCCAGTTCATAGCCGTGTTCGCGATCTCATTTTTGATCTCGAACATTGCGGTAGCGGACATGAATTTTCCGGTCGCCGACATGGTCGTGGTTGAAAAAGAAAAACGAATATTGCATCTGATGAAAGACGGCAAGCCCTTTCGTTCATTCGATATTGCGCTTGGTATGTACCCGGTCGGCGACAAACTGAACGAGGGCGATCAGAAGACGCCCGAAGGCATGTACTGGCTGGATATGCGAAATCCGGACAGTGATTTTTTCCTGTCCATTCATGTCTCCTACCCGGACGCGTCAGACCGCAGCGAGGCCCGCAGCAAAGGGCTGAGCCCCGGCGGCCAGATCATGATTCATGGCCAGCCAAATAATCCCAACTATTCAGAGGCCTACTATGCCAAGGAAGACTGGACCAACGGATGCATAGCGGTATCCAATTCGGACATGATCGACATTTGGTTGATGACGCCGGACAGGGTTCAGATCGAGATTCGACCGTAGCGGGTTTCCTTTGATTCATTGCACATGACTTCAAGTATGCACATGAGTACCACCATGCGCCTGGATACCAACCAGACGGTCGATGCTGAAGTCTGGCCGGAGGGCAGCCTTGAGGTTTTGTCACAGATTGAGGCAGACAAGCTGCGGAATCAGGGCGAAGGCGGCGTCTATCCACTGTTGAGACGGTGCATGTTGGCGGTGCTCAATTCCGGCGGTGCCTCCGACGATACCAGGGCCGTTTTGACCAAGTACAAGAAGTTCAGTGTTGGTTTCGAACAGCAGGATCGAGGACTGAAGCTGATATTGAAAAACGCTCCCGCGTCCGCTTTCGTTGATGGTGTGATGATTCGTGGTATTCGCGAACAATTGTTTGCGGTGCTGCGAGATATTGTTTTCACTAATAACGAGATTCGTGATAGCGGACGGTTTGATACGCAAACATCAGAAGACACCACCAATTCCGTGTTTCACATTCTTCGAAACGCGGGCATCCTGCAAACACCATCGATACCGAACCTGGCGGTGTGCTGGGGTGGTCACGCGATCAGTCGTCATGAATATGACTACACCAAGAAAGTCGGCTACGAACTTGGCTTGCGTGAAATCGATGTTTGTACGGGTTGCGGGCCAGGCGCGATGAAGGGTCCGATGAAAGGCGCGACTATCGGTCATGCGAAACAGCGCATTAACGCAGGTCGATACATTGGCATAACCGAGCCCGGAATCATTGCGGCTGAATCGCCCAACCCGATCGTCAATTCGCTGGTGATCATGCCCGACATGGAGAAGCGACTGGAGGCGTTCGTGCGGACCGGCCACGGCGTAATCGTTTTTCCTGGCGGTGTCGGCACCACCGAAGAAATCTTGTATCTGCTGGGTATTCTCCTGCATCCGGACAATCGCGATATGCCCATGCCAATGATTTTGACAGGCCCGCAAAAAAGCGAATCCTATTTCAGGCAGATCGATGAGTTTGTCGCAGCGACCTTGGGTAAGGAAGCCCAGCAGCGATACTCGATTATTATCGACGACTCCGAAAAAGTTGCTGGCGAAATGCTAAGCGGATTTGCGAAAGTCCGGCAGTTTCGGGAACAGCATGGCGACGCCTACTATTTTAACTGGCGCTTGCGCATCGATCATGACTTCCAGATACCGTTTGAAGCAACGCACGATTCGATGCGTGCGCTGAAGATTGATGATGGATTGCCCGTGCACGAGTTGGCCGCAAACTTAAGAAGGGTGTTCTCGGGAATTGTGTCCGGTAATGTGCGCGAGGACACCATAGCGTCGATTGAGGAAAAAGGGCCGTTCGAGATTTGCGCATCGCCCGGTATCATGAACGTGCTCGACAAATTGCTGGCTGATTTTGTGGCGGACGGGCGTATGAAACTGGAGAGCATGCGCTACAAGCCTTGCTATCGGGTAATAGAGGCCCTCATTAAGTAAAAAAGCGACGTAACATATTGTTGTTATTATGAAAAATGCCGGTTGGCACTGTGATCCAGTTCCTGTGCTACGGCCCCTGCAATCGGTAGCCTTTGTTCAAACGGATGTTACGAGCAAACTCAAATGCAGGATAGCAAAGAGACAAGTTTGGCCCGCAACCGCGGCGATGATTCGCTTGCCGGTGGCGATGCGAATGAGCAGGATTCAGAAGCCTCTCAACCCACTCAGAATGAAAGCGCAGAGATGGATGGCTGGCAACAGTACCGTCGCTGGATTTCAAAAGCTCCTGTACCGCGCGGCCGTCGCATGGGAGTAGATCCTTCTATCTATACCTGGAAGGGCTATCGAAACTGGTCCGAACAGATCAAACGAAACTGGTCTGACTCCTAAAAAATCCAGCCTGATTCAATCCTGATTTTCGATCGTCACTGTGCGTTGCTGCATTTGATTGCGCGCGATTCTTGGAATGTATTATGTCGCGACAAACGGATTCCAAACCCGCAACGAATAAGGTAGAAATCGGTACGGGTTCTCTGTTTCGAAAGAAATTTACCATTCAATGCGTTTTCCAAATCAAGCTGTGATGTGCCTCACGGTGGACCCCAATTCAGGTGTCTATAGTGTCTCTTACTGGGTCACAAAAAACGCAAACAGGGACGTATGTCAAACAAGTGCTCACAAAATGATTCCCCCGTCGGGGCATTGAAAAGCGAATCAGCGCGAGCGCGCTGGGAGTTGTTTCACCGAGCGATAGCTCATGCGAAACAGTCCAATTCCAGCGCTTTGGAAGATGCTGATTCATCCGCGGACAAAGCAAAACCGGCTGGACCTATTTTGACGATAGTTCGCTAATGGAACGTCTCGTCCAGTACCTCGACGACCTCGAAGATATTTACTTCGCGCTCGGGTTGCTAATGGAACGGGTACGCCGCGCTATACAACTCTGCCTGCTCCTGGGTATCTCCTTCGGCATACAGTTTTTGGGCGTATTGCTGGCCCTCAGCAGGCCGCCCCTGGCGCTGGCCGTAGTCTGTCTTACTGTCGTCGGTATGCTGTATCGCGGCGTTACGGCCAGTCACACCGCTCCAACCCCCGCACACTAGACCCCCAACACAAAAGGGAAGCTTGATTTACCCGTAATTGGCACTATTGTGTCTGTCGGTCTCGGCTGGACTTTTGCCAGCCATATACGACATCGGGAGACAAACGTGAGCGAAAACGCGAACCGCGAGACACTGGGGTTCCAGACAGAAGTCCGTCAGTTGCTACAGCTGATGATCCATTCCTTATACAGCAACAAGGAAATATTCCTTCGTGAGCTGATATCCAATGCGTCCGACGCTGCGGACAGGCTGCGATTCGAATCGCTTGCAGCACCGGAATTACTCGACGGCGATACGGATCTGTCGATCCGAATTGAGTTCGATAATGATGCAAAAACCCTGTCTGTCATCGATAACGGCATTGGAATGGCTCGAGATGAGCTAGTCGATAACCTCGGTACCATCGCGAAATCGGGCACCGCCGAGTTCCTGACGCAGATGACGGGTGACGATCAAAAAGATGCACAACTGATTGGCCAGTTTGGAGTTGGTTTTTACTCCGCATTTATCGTCTCTGACAGCGTTACGGTCGAATCAAGGCGGGCAGGGCTGGCGGCAGACGAGGCAGTCCGCTGGACTTCCGACGGACAGGGCGAGTTTACGATCGAACCCATAACTCAGGAGGCACGAGGCACCAAAGTTACGTTGCACCTGAAGGAGTCGGAGTCGGAATTTTCCGAAGGCCCCCGACTGGAAACCTTGATTCGAAAATACTCCGATCACATTGCGTTTCCCGTGGTTTTGAAGAATCTCGCAGATGACGAAGCACCGGCAAAAACCGTTAACTCTGCAACCGCGTTGTGGACACGTCCTCGCGCGGACATATCCGACGACGAATACAAGGAATTCTACAAGCATCTGTCACACGATATCGCAGACCCGTTAAGCTGGAGCCATAATCGGGTGGAGGGCAAGCGTGAGTACACGAGCCTGTTGTACATCCCCGCGAATGCACCATTCGACCTATGGAATCGCGACACGCCGCGTGGCCTTAAACTGTATGTGCAGCGCGTTTTCATTATGGACGACGCGGAGAAATTTCTGCCGTTGTACCTGCGCTTCATCAAAGGCGTCGTCGATTCATCCGATCTGCCATTGAATGTGTCGCGCGAGTTACTGCAAAACAATCCGCAGCTGGATGCAATGCGGGCGGCATTGACGCGACGTGTCCTGAACATGTTGGGCAAGCTGGCAAAAACTGATGACTATGCGAGTTTCTGGCAGCAATTTGGCCAGGTAATAAAAGAGGGTGTAGTCGAAGACCAGTCGAATGCAGACAAACTTTTGAAACTGCTTCGTTTTGCCACGACGCATGGTGACGGAGATCTGCAGGATCAGTCCCTGGCAGATTACGTTGGGCGTGCGAAAGAAGATCAGGACAAAATCTACTACATCGTCGCCGAAAACCACGCGACGGCGTCATCAAGTCCCCATCTGGAGCAATTGCGTGAGAAAGGTCTGGAAGTGCTGCTTCTGTCTGATCGCATTGATCCGTGGTTGGCTGATCATTTGCCAGAGTACGATGGCAAAGCGTTTCAGGACGTTGGCCGCGGCCTTCTGACGCTGCCGAACGGCGATGAAGAAAAGACCCAGGACACGATGAACGACGAACACAAGCCGTTCCTGAAAAAGATGCGCAAGATTCTTAAAGACAGGGTCGAGACGGTAAACGTCAGCCAGCGACTGGTCGACTCAGCGGCCTGTGTGGTCGCTTCAGATCAGGACCTGGCACCGCAACTGAGGCGAATGCTTGAGGCGAGCGGCCAGGCGTTGCCGGAATCCAGGCCTGTTTTGGAGATAAACGTCGAACACCCGTTGCTTATGCGCTTGTCAGCGGAAGCTGACGACCAGCGATTCAATGATTTGACGAATATTGTTCTGGATCACGCACTGTTGGCTGACGGCGCAACTCTGTCGAACCCGGCGGACTACGTTCGCCGTATGAACTCGCTGCTGCTGGATGTGGATTCGGCCTGATTGCCTGCCGCTCATTTGTTATCCTGCACGTCGATCCTGGGGGTAGGTATGTCCGACGTTAAAACTGACGATCTCGATAAGCGCTTGAGCACCGAGCAGTATGACATCACGCAAAACAAGGCGACCGAGCGGGCATTCACCGGCAAATATGTGGATCACAAGGATCAGGGAACGTATTTTTGTATTGTTTGCGGCAACGACCTGTTCAGCTCGGATCACAAGTATGATTCCGGTTCAGGCTGGCCAAGTTTCTGGTTGCCGCTGGCCGGTGAAAACGTACGTACGGTTCGGGATACAAGCCATGGCATGATTCGCGATGAGGTGGTGTGCAATAACTGCGATGCTCACCTTGGCCATTTGTTTAACGACGGGCCAGAGCCCACCGGCATGCGATATTGCATTAACTCGGCGTCACTGAATTTCAAAAATCAAAATCAGAAATAACAAGAGGCACTAGCAAATGAAGGAATTTCGATTGGCCGCAGTCATCGCTTCAGGCATGGTACTTGCGGCATGCGGAAAAGAGCAGATTGAAGTTGAGACCGCTACTGTTGAAGAAGCGCCCGCATGTGCGGTGCAAACAGTTAGTGATGTTCAGGTTGTAGAGATCGCGCCGGGCTTGACGAGCAAGACGTTTAGCATCGGTTGTGGCGAAGCCGCGGTTGCCGGGCAGCGTGCTGTCGTTCATTACACGGGGTGGCTGCTTGACGCCGATGCCGAAAATCAGCACGGCGAAAAATTCGATAGTTCACGAGATCGGGACGATCCATTTGGATTTCCATTGGGCGGTGGACGTGTCATCAAAGGCTGGGATCAGGGCGTTGTCGGGATGACTGTCGGTGAGGTCCGTGAATTGACCATCGCGCCGGAATTGGCGTATGGCGATCGTGATAATATTGGTGCGATTCCGCCCGGGTCAACGCTTGTATTTGAAGTCGAGCTACTCGCATTGGAAGGTTCGCCACCGGCTGTGGAAGAGGCTGCATCGGACTAGAAAATTGCGGGCGCCTGATGGCGTCTATTGCGGTGTGTTTTTCTCATATTGCAGGGTGCGTGCCTGACCGACCCAGTCTTCACGGTAGATCCGGCTGCGAAAGCCCTTCAGGTGCTGCGCTACGCGATCGATGTCGTACTCGCTCATTTCCGCGATCTGATTGAAGCGATAAATGCCCAAGCCATTAAGCGTTTTTTCGATCGCGGGACCGACGCCTTTAATCTTCTTGAGATTATCGTGTGCGTCGGCATCAGGCTCGAATTGTTCACGCGGAGTATTCGTATACTCTTCGTCGACGCGATCGTCGCCGTTTTCTACCGAAGATTCTGCCGAAGATTCTACCGAAGATACTGCTGCAGATTCTGCAGCAGGCTCCGACAGTTCAGCTTCATCGCTGGTTTCGAGCGTGTCATCCGGCGCGTTAGCATCATTTGCCGGTTCGTCTTCGGCATGATCGTCGGCACTGCTGTTGAGAATTCCTTCCGCAAGAATCGATGTCTCGGTGTGCGCCTCGTTTGACGCGTCCAGCCCCTCCGGCAGTGCGCTGGTGTCCAACGGTTCAATCCGGGTGTCTTCGCCTTGCGCCATTCCTTCGAGTGTAGCGATGCGGTCGTTTGCCTTTTGAAGTTCGACTTCAAGTTGCTGCGCCTCGAGGTCACGTACGCGGTATCGCTCGACCAACGGTGGCACTCGTTCCTGCCAATTGGCGAGGTCCTTCTGCAGGCTGGCGATGCTGTCGTCTCTTTCCCTGATCAAGGATGTTGACGCCTCGTCACGGGCCGCGTTTGAATCCGCGCTGGTCTTGAGCTTGTTTCGTTGCCTGACTGCAAGCTCCAGATTGCCGCGGATTTCCTTCATTTGGCGCTGCTGCTCGTCACGGCGGGAAAACGCTTCTTTGAGCGAATCGGACAGCTCTTTGGCGCGATTTTTGGCATCTATGTTTGATGCCTGGTACTGGCTTATCTGTTCCATCAGGCTTTTATTTTGCCCGGCCAGGCGGTCGTGTTCAGATTGTTGCGAATCAATCTGAGCCTGCCAACCTGCGTTGACCGCAATCTTTTCGCGCTTGCTCCGGCCACTGCGAAATATCCAGCCGAGCATGACGCCTGTTAACAGCGCGACAGCCAGCAAGCCAAAATGAACAAGTGTTAAATCAGGCATTTTCGAATTTCAATTTCAATGATCATGATGCCAGTCTGGTTTTGTCCATTAGTCCGAGTACTTCCTTTATCTGGTCCACCGACCAATCGATCTGCTCGCGAGAAATAATCAGCGGCGGCGCGAGCCGAACAACCGTTTCGTGTGTCTCCTTGCTGAGCAGACCTCGGTCCATCAGCATTTCCACGATTTCCCTGGCGCTGGCCTGAGACGGATCGATTTCAATGCCAATAAACAGGCCTGCCCCGCGAATATCGGTGATAAGCGGACTGTTAATGGCTCTCAGCTTCGCCAACAGATACTTGCCCATTACCGCGCTGCGATTTGGCAAGTCTTCCTCGATCAGTATATCCAGCGCCTCCTTGCCGATAGCTGCGGCGAGCGGATTACCACCGAACGTGCTGCCGTGATCTCCGGGTGTAAACAATTCCATTACTTCTCGTTTAGCGAGAAACATTGAAACCGGCAGTATGCCTCCGCCAAGCGCTTTGCCGAGAATCAGTCCGTCGGGCACGACATCCTCATGTTGGCAGGCAAGCAACTTGCCAGTGCGTCCGAGCCCGGTCTGAATTTCATCGGCGATGAGCAATACATTGTGCTTCTTGCATAATTCCTGGCAGGCTTTTAAATAGCCTGCAGGAGGCATTACGATTCCGCCTTCCCCCTGAATGGGCTCGACAAGAAATGCAGCTGTGTTTTCGTTTATCTGACTCTCGAGATCGTCAACGCTGCCGTATTTGGCGAGTTTGAATCCGCCGGGGAACGGGCCAAAGTTTTCCTGATACTGCGGTTCATCGGACATGGCAACAATCGCGATAGTGCGACCATGAAAGTTACCTGTGCAGGCAATTATTTCTGCCTTGTCCCTGGCTACGCCTTTAACCACGTAGGCCCACTTCCTGGCCGCCTTCAAGGCAGTCTCAACCGCCTCTGCACCGGTGTTCATCGGTAGCGCCATGTCCTGGCCGGTCAGTTCACAGATGCGCTGAAGAAACGGGCCGAGCTTGTCGCTGTAGAAGGCACGCGACACGATGTTGAGCATGCCAGCCTGATGTTTGAGAACGTTAACCAGTCGTGGATGTGAGTGTCCATGACTGACCGCTGAATAGGCGCTCATCATGTCGAGGTACTTGTTGCCGTTGTCGTCCCATACGTAAACACCCTCTCCGCGCGTCAACACGACCGGCAACGGGTGGTAGTTGTGCGCGCAATATTGGTCTTCAAGCTCGATTGTTGAACTCATTGGCATAGTCTCATGCGTCCGGCGCATCTGCCGCATTACAGGCAGCTTGCATAAGGCCATAATTTTACAGTAATAATAGTCCGCTGCGCTAGTCGCTAAAGCGAACTGACGAAGATCCACGACTGAGGTCCCAGGCGGTATACTTTGGTGCTGACCTTGAAATTACCCGCCTGAATAACAAGAAATTCCTATGTCTGCCAAATCTGCGCTAGATTCGCTTCTCATCGATGGTCCTGCTGGTCAGCTCGAAGCATTGCTGGAATTGCCCAAAAGCGGTGAGCCCGTCGGTATGGCCGTCATCTGCCACCCGCATCCTGTGCACGGTGGGGCCATGCAGAACAAGGTTGTGCATACCTTATCGCGAGCATTTGCTTCCCGGCAATTTGCGTCCCTGCGATTCAATTTTCGCGGCGTCGGCAAAAGCGAGGGAAGTTTCGACGACGGCAATGGTGAAATTCAGGATGCCCTGGCAGCGGTCGAATGGCTCAAAGAGCACATTGCGATTGGCCCAATGTGGCTTGCGGGGTTCTCTTTTGGCGGAGCTATAGCCATCCACGCTGCTGTTCAGTCATCAGCTTCAGGGTTGGTCAGTATTGCACCAGCGACCTCGCGTTTTGCGAATAGCCTGGAAACGCAACCGCAATGTCCCTGGCTAATCGTGCAAGGCGATCAGGATGAGTTGGTCGACATCAATGAGACCATCGACTATGTGAATAGCCTGGAACCCGGTCCGCAATTGTCAATATTCCCGCAGGGCGAGCACTTTTTTCACGGCCGCCTGATTGAGTTGCGAGACACGGTTGAAGATTTTATTCGTTCCAATCTTTAATATCGCCGCTCCTGCGCATCCATGCGCCCCAATCCGTCCATACTCGCTGGTTTTTCCCATTTCGATAATCGCGGATTGATCTTGAGTGCAAAAAACGACAGCCTTAAATTTACCGTTCGTCCATGAACATTCGCCGCTCCTGCGCATCCATGCGCCCGCGGCATACCGTTCATCCATGAACATAAAAAACCGGGGACATGCCCCGGTTTTCTCGTTCAAGTCAGATTAAAGACTCAAACCATATCTTTCAGGCCCTTGAGTGCCGCAACCTTTACGGTTTTCGATGCTGGCTTGGCTTTGAACATCATCTCTTCGCCGGTGAAAGGATTGATGCCCTTTCTTGCTTTGGTCGCCGCCTTCTTGACGACGCGCATCTTCAGGAGTCCCGGAACGGTGAACACACCTGGACCGCCACGCCCGCCCAGATTTTTTTGAATCAGTCCTGATAGAGAATCAAATACCGCGGCGACGTCCTTCTTGGTAAGTCCGGTGTCGTCAGCGATCGTGGTGTAAATTTCCGATTTGGTTGGCGGCTTCTTCGTGTTGCCGGCCGATTTATTTGCTGCCATGAAAAAATGACTCCTGATTAATGAATATCGAATTGAAATGTCGAAACAAAAAAAAGGGCTGGTCCAAAGTCGGACCTGACCCGTTTTCGACGCGCGACGATAACACAGGATTAACGAACAGGTAAATCAGATTGTCGCCACACCCTTAAAACAAAGGGCAGACCGCTTATGACAGGTCCTTCTCGATTCGCTGGATTGGCGGAGCAGGGTCAGCTTGTCGCTAGTCCGAGTAAAATTGCCGCTTGAACCTGACTTGCGACACCTCAGCCTCACCTTCGGGCTGTACGCTGATATCGAAAATCAGCGTTTCGCGATTCGCCACAGGCGTGACGCCGATGTAGTAAATCGCTTCCTGTTCCTGGCGTTTGACCATGACAACATTCTTGAGCTGGCCGGTGAGATTGACGGTTTTGACCGTTACATTGGCCGATGCAGCCTTGTTTGTTCCCTTCTCGATGATGGAGACATTCAACATTGCTCTATTCTTGCTGCGAATGATGTCGTATGCGCGGGCAACTTCCTTTGGGAGCAGGTCTGTGGACTGCGCGCTGAAATGCACGATGTAACCGCCGATATCCGCAAATGTGGCCTCAACCGGCTGCGCTTTTGGCACTGTCGTTTCATTGCCACCACCGCCACAAGACGTCAACAATCCTAAAAGTGACAGAGCGATTGCAATATTTTTCAGGTTCATTCTTGTATTTACCCCCGAGACTAGCCGTTAGCCCTTGTCCAAACTATAGCTGATTGGCGCAACTTGTCCTATTCCTGCGACCTCACCGCCCCAATGGCTGCAGATCCGCAAGTATCATATTCAATGCCATTAGCAACACAATCACGATATAAGCCGAGATGTCCACAACGCCAAGCGGCGGTATCACCTTACGCACCGGCCTCAGCAATGGATCTGTAAGGTCAACCAGTAAGTCTGAAATTGGCCCGAAATAACGACCGATCAGGCCCAAAACAATTCTTACGATCATCGCCACGATGAACAGGAATACGCTTAGCATCGCCAATTCAACGATCGCCTGGATAACTAACGCGAAAAATGTTTGGCTGCTTGCCAAAATTGCCAAAGAGAAGGTGTCGAGGCCGAGCAGTTTCAGCGCCATAATCAAATAGGACACGCCCAGCTGAATCAGGAATGCGATCAGCACGGTCGCTGAATCCAGTCGACCGATTGAAGGAACATAACGGCGCACCGGAGTGACCAGTGGCGATGTGTATCGCATGACGCCTTGTGCTACTGGATTTCTGAAATTGGCGCGCAACAGAGGCAACCAGAAACGCAGCAACAGTATGAACAGATACAGGCGCGAAAAGGTATCCAGCAAGAAAATAAGGGCGTTATTCATTCGATTTCGTCGGCCTTTTTTGATAGTTCAATGGACCGGTTTCTTGCGGCAATGATGGCTTCGTTAAAGATACCACGTACATCGGCCGCGTCGAGTCGTTCAAATGCCGCGGTCGTTGTGCCGCCCGGTGAGCGAACTCGATCTATAAGAGTAGACATGGATTCCGATTCAGCCGCCGCCAGTGTTGCGGCGCCGCGCGCCGTCTCCACGGCGAGTGTCCTCGCGGTGACCGGGTCAAGACCTAAACCAATGGCAGATTGAATCATCGCGTCGATCAACAGGTAAAAATAAGCCGGGCCGGTGCCGGAAATCGCAGTGACTGCGTCGAGAAGTGACTCATCGTCTACCCATACGGCCTGACCAACGGCGGTAAGCACCTTTTCAGCAAGAATCCGGCCCAGTTCGTCCGTTCGGTCGTTCGCGAACAAGGCCGAGATTCCCTGGTCAACCAGAGCCGGCTGATTGGGCATTACACGGACGATCTCAAGATTGCCACCGAGCCAGCGGTCTATGTCGTCGACCCGCGGGCCCGCAGCAATTGAGATCACCAGCGGCTTGTGTTCCTGTGCGCTGTCTTCAATCTTGCGGCACACTGATTTGAGTATTTGCGGTTTGACGGCAAGCACCAGGGTGCCGGCACCGGCGACGACTGCGTTGTTGTCGCTGCTGATGGTCGAGCCGGGAAATTCCTGTCGCAACAGCTCGCGCTGCTTCGCGAGTGGCTCCGCGATTAAAATATGCGCGGGGTCATAGCCGCTTCGGATTAATCCGCCGGCAATCGCCCGCGCCATATTTCCGCCACCGATAAACGCGATGTTGCTTCTGCTTTTCAACTCGTTAATTCCTTGGGTCTGGTTGCGTGGCGACCGATCGCGTCGAATCGCCTACTTCAATCGGGGACCGAATAACGCGGTGCCGATTCTGACGATGGTTGCGCCCTCATGTATAGCAGGAACAAAGTCACTCGTCATACCCATCGATAAGGTATCCGTAACGACACCGGCGTCGGCAAGACTTATGGACAGCTCGCGTAGTCTCGCGAACGGCTCATGTTGTCGCTCCGGATCCTCACGAAGTGCGGGTATGCACATCAAGCCGCGCAAACGAAGTCTTGGCAATTCCACGATCGCCTGGGCGAGCTGCAAGACCTTGTCGGCGCTAACGCCAGACTTGGCCTCCTCTGCGTCAATATTGACCTCAATGCAAATGTTCAGCGGATCCGCATAAACAGGCCGTTGCCTGCTAAGTCGCTCCGCTATCTTGAGGCGGTCGAGGGTATGCACCCACGCGAAATGTTCGGCTATCAGGCGCGTCTTATTGCTCTGGATGTGGCCGATAAAGTGCCAGATCAGGTCGTCCCGACCGGTCGCCGCCATCTTGTCGATGCCTTCTTTTGCAAAATTCTCGCCGAAATCCCGCTGCCCGGCAGATACCGCCTCCAGTACCGTTTCAGCACTCTGCGTCTTGCTCGCAGCCAGCAGGCGCACAGAATCCGGACCTCTGTTAGCCTCTACCGCAGCTTTTGCCAGCAAATCTTGGATATTTCGAAAGTTTTCCGTGACTCTTATCACGTTTTGCCCCGGGTGCTCCGCTATACTAGGCTCGATTAAGCCCAAGTTATGGTAAGTCAGACTGTACTTTTTAGAGGGAGAAATATGGCCGTCGACGTTGCTCAATTGTTGTCATTTTCGGTAAAGAACAACGCATCCGATCTGCACCTCTCCAGCGGCGTTCCACCTATGATTCGCGTCGATGGCGACATCAAACGAATCAACATGCCGGCGCTCACTCATAAAGATGTCAATAGCATGGTGTACGACATCATGAATGACAAGCAGCGTAAGGACTATGAAGAATATCTGGAGACAGATTTCTCGTTCGAAATACCGAAACTGGCGCGTTTTCGTGTCAATGCATTCAATCAGAATCGTGGTTCAGCTGCCGTATTCCGAACCATTCCGTCCGAGATCCTGACCCTCGACGATCTCGGCGCACCGCCCATTTTCAAAGATCTTTCCATGCTTCCCCGTGGCATCGTGCTGGTAACCGGACCAACTGGTTCCGGCAAGTCTACGACCCTGGCGGCGATGGTCGATTACATCAACGAAAACAAGCCTGATCACATCCTGACGATCGAGGACCCGATCGAATTTGTACACGAAAGCAAAAAGTCGCTGATAAATCAGCGTGAAGTGCATCGCGATACGCTCGGATTTAACGAAGCGTTGCGATCGGCCTTGCGCGAAGACCCGGACGTCATCCTTATTGGTGAGCTCCGCGATCTCGAAACCATTCGCCTGGCATTGACCGCGGCGGAAACGGGCCACCTTGTTTTTGGCACCCTGCATACCAGTTCGGCCGCGAAGACGATTGACAGGATTGTCGATGTATTTCCAGCTGCCGAGAAAGATATGGTTCGAGCCATGTTGTCCGAGTCGCTGCGGGCAGTTATTTCACAAACGTTATTGAAGAAGGTCGGTGGCGGACGAATTGCAGCACACGAGATCATGGTTGGAACGCCCGCGATCAGAAATCTGATTCGCGAAGGCAAAATTGCGCAAATGTATTCCGCGATTCAGACCGGCCAGGGCTCTGGCATGTACACGCTTGACCAGAACCTGGCGGAGTTGATGTCCAAGGGACTGATCAACAAGGAAGAAGCGCGCTTCAGGGCTGTGAACAAAGAGAATTTCTAGAGAATCTGGATAAAGGATACGGGAGCAAAGGGAATGGAGCGGGAACAGGCAGTACGACTCACACAAAACCTTCTGAAAAAGATGGTCGAAAAAAACGGCTCGGATTTATTCCTCACAACCGGATTCCCGCCTGCGATCAAGGTTGACGGCCAGATACACAAAGCGACCGACACCGATCTGACCGCGGCCCAGTCTGCCATGATGGTTCGGTCGATCATGAACGACAAACAAGTGAAAGAATTTGATGCAACCAAGGAGTGTAACTTTGCCATTAGCCCGCAAGGCATTGGCCGCTTCCGGGTAAGCGCATTTATTCAACAGGGCCTGGTCGGCGCTGTATTGAGAACGATCACCACCGAGATTCCCACGCTCAATGAGTTAGACCTGCCGCCAATTCTGAAAGACGTCGTCATGAACAAGCGCGGCCTGGTAATCGTTGTCGGCGGCACCGGATCCGGCAAGTCGACCACGATGGCGGCAATGATTGGTCATCGCAATGAGAACTCGAAGGGCCACATCATTTCGATCGAGGACCCGATCGAATATGTTCACCCGCACCGAGGCTGCGTTATCACACAACGCGAAGTCGGTGTTGACACAGATTCCTGGCATGCGGCTCTCAAGAACACGTTGCGCCAGGCGCCTGACGTCATACTGATCGGCGAAATTCGTGACCGCGAAACCATGGAATACGGAATCCAGTTCGCAGAAACGGGTCATCTGTGTCTCGCGACCTTGCACGCCAACAGTGCCAACCAGGCGTTGGACCGAATTATCAACTTTTTCTCGGAAGAACGGCGTCAACAGCTGCTGATGGATCTGTCACTGAATGTAAAAGCAATTGTGTCGCAACGCCTGATTCCAAGAGAGGGCGGGGTTGGTCGAATAGCAGCGATGGAAATTCTGTTGAACACGCCGTTGATCGCGGATCTGATATTCAAGGGTGCGGTCGCGCACATTAAAGAAATAATGGCCAAGTCGACGCGGCTCGGCATGCAAACATTCGACCAGGCACTCTTCACACTCTACGAGGACGCTGTGATTTCGTACGAGGAGGCCATGAGAAATGCCGACTCAAAAAACGAACTCAGACTGCGCATCAAACTGGAAAGCAAGCGAGACTCATCAGTATCGGATCAGAAAACCGAAAGCCTCAAGATCGTGGACGAGGATACTGCTCAGACATTCTGAGCTGGAATGGAATCTAAAAAACAATGAATGTAAAACCTCTATTCAAGTTAATGGTGGAAAAAAAGGCGTCGGATCTCTTTTTCACGCCATTTGCGCCTGCCAAAATCAAGATTGACGGCAAAATCATGCCCGTCAACAAACTCGAAATGACGCCCAAGATGGTAAAGCAGGCGGCGATCGAGTTGATGACAGAAGATTTGCTCGAGACGTTCACGAAGGAACTGGAAGTTGATTTCGCTATTTCGGAACCGGGGCTTGGCCGGTTTCGAGTCAACGTTTTTCATCAGCGTGGCAACGTGGCAATGGTGCTGCGCTATATTACCTCCGAGATGCCAACACTCGATGGGCTCGGATTGCCGGAGGCCCTCAAAGATCTGGTAATGCTGAAGCGCGGCCTCATTTTGATGGTCGGCGCAGCCGGCAATGGCAAGTCGACTACGTTGGCGGCCATGATCCATCACCGCAATGTAAAGACCTCGTCGCACATCATCACGATCGAGGATCCGATCGAGTTTCTTCACTCCAACGAACAGTCCATCGTAAATCAACGCGAAATCGGACTGGATACCAAGTCTTACGCGCGAGCGCTAAAAAGCGCCATGCGCGCAGCGCCGGACGTTATTCAGATCGGCGAAATTCGCGATCGTGAGTCCATGCAGGCAGCACTTGATATGGCGGGAACGGGTCATTTGTGCCTGGCAACGCTGCACTCAAACAATGCACCGGAAACGCTGGACAGAATCATCAATATGTTCCCGCAACCACAGCACAGCCAGGTATTTATGGATCTTGCGCATTACTTGCGGGCCATTATTTCCCAGCGCCTTGTACGTTCACGAACTGGCAAACGTGTCGCAGCCGTTGAATTGATGCTCAATACGCCACACATCAAGGATTTGATTCTCAAAGGCGATATTTCGGAAGTCAAAGAGGCGCTGAAGGACAGTGGCGAGGAGGGTATGCAAAACTTCGACGAAGCACTGCTCAATCTATACAAAGCCGGCACCATCACGCTGGAAGAAGCGATGATCCATGCAGACTCGCGTTCCAATCTCGAAGCCAAGGTCAATTTCGGCGGCTGATGCCTGATCGCTGTTGCTCGTTAAGCTGGCGTTAAGTATCGCTTCGCTATCCTTCCAAAATCCCGGATTCATTCCTGTCACGGGTTTATTTAAGGAAGGAAAAACTCATGAAGAAATTATCAATCGCAATGATTGCGATATTCGCGTTGGCGGCGACATCCGCAAACGCTGACTCTGGATTGGCCATCGGCGCATCAGTAGGTTATGTCACCCTTGCAGACACCGAATCGACCGTCGAATTCGATGGCAATGATGTTGGTTACAAGTTTTTTGGCACCTATATGTTCAACAACTTCTTCGGCATAGAAGGTGGTTATGTGGATTTCGGCGCGCCCGATGCGGATGTTCTTGGTAGCAACCTGTCCATCGAAGCAACCGGCTGGAACGGCTACCTGATTGCCAACTTGCCGTTGGGAAACACCTTTGATTTGTTCGTCAAAGCGGGCGCAGTCAAATGGGACGCTGACTCGTTTATCGACGGCATTGCTGTTGGCCGAGACGATGGCAGCGATCTAGCGTTATCCGGCGGTGTGCGACTGAATATCGGCAGTCTCGGTATTCGCGCTGAAATTGACTGGTATGACATTGCCGATACAGACAAAGCATGGATGGCAAGCATCGGACTCGAATTCCGCTTCTGACCTTAAAAGGGGTCGTGACCTTAAAAGGGGTCGGATCCAATTAATTATAAATCCGGGGACAGTTTACTTATTTCTCCGCAATAATTATCGGACCACTCTCCGAGATCGCAAGAAATAAGTAAACTGTCCCCGG
>SMVB01304585.1_pt1 | contig 28029 bp, 17 predicted proteins | sample 2456461 | NCBI WGS metagenome assembly SMVB01 (sample SAMN11095934, study PRJNA526329) | marine sediment metagenome | biome: Marine sediment; feature: Surficial sediment; material: Deep marine sediment; isolation source: Hadal surficial sediment | place: Pacific Ocean | collected 2014-05 | depth... | reverse complement strand
TTTTAAGTCCCCTGCGTCTACCAGTTCCGCCACTCCGGCACGAAACGGATTCTACTTGGTTTCCAGCAGCTGGCCGATGCTCAGGGCCCATCAGCGCGGGCATCGTTGTAGCGCTGCATTTGCCGGCGGATCCGCTCGGCAAACGATGGGTCCGACGTACGGGAAGCCAGCTCCAGCGCACGGCCGGCCGTTTCCAGCGCCTCGTCGATCTGACCGTAGCCGGCGTACACGTCGGCCAGTATCATCAGCGCACCGGCGTCACGACCTCCGGTAGACTCGATCCGGCGCTGCGCCTCGGCGACCGAGGCGTCCCGCTCGGCCCGCATCGCCAACGCTTGCTGCAAACTCATGCGGGCGTCCTGGAGTCCCGGATCGAGCTCCAACGCACTGCGGAAGTGCTCGATCGCCTCGTCCAGCCGTGCTCGCAGGAACAGCACGTTGGCGAGGTTGTTGTGCGCCTCGACCTGCCGCGGCAGCAGTTCCAGCGACCGGCGGTAGTACCGCATCGCTTCGGTCAGGCGCTGTTGGTCGAAGCGCAAGTTGCCCAGGTTGTTGTGCAGTTCGGCGGAGTTCGGCGAGGCGGCCAGGGCCAGTTCGTAATGCTTCGACGCCTCTTCGAGTCGACCCTTGTCCTGTAGCAATTGAGCCAGGTTGCCATGCGCCGCGCCGAAACCCGGATTGAGTTCCACCGCCCGGCGGAAGTGGACCTCGGCCTGCGCCAGGTCGCCCTCGGACTGGAGCATCGAGCCCAGGTCGTTGAGCGCCTTGGTCCGCGTCGGATTGAGCCTCAACGTTTCCCGGTAGTGTCGGATCGCCTCCTGGGTGCGGCCCGCCTCCTGCGCACGCTCGGCCAGATTGTGGTGGACCAGCCAGTTGTCGGGGTCCTTCTCCAGGTCCTGCCGGGCGAGCGCCTCGCGCAGAATGTTTCGTTCCGCCGGGTTGCGCGGCACCACCTGAAGGGTCAGTGTGCCCATCTCGTCGACCGAGCGCGATCCTTCCCGGACGCGCTGCGGCGGAACGAACGGGTTGCGGACGTTGTCGCTCGAGTTGTCGTACACGAGATTCAAGTGCACCGTGCTTCCCGCGGGTAGCCGCACCGGGTGGGCGTAGCGATAGACGTCCTGCCAGTTGAAGTCCCAGTCGTCGATCTTGATCAGCCACTTCCGGGAGCCGTCAGGCAGCTCGGCCCAAACCTCGAACTGCTTCCCCAGATAGTGCGCGTGCGGATAGATGCTGACCACGTCGACTTCCACGGGAATGCGGTACCGGTCCGTCATCAGGTGATGCGATTCGCCAGCGGGAATGTCGATGTCACGGGCGCGCAACATGATGTTGGCAATCTGGCGGTCCGGCGGCTCGTCGGCGAAGTGGAACCCGACCACGGCCTGGATCGGCTCGGGCTTCCCCGACGGTAGCATGTGCAGCTGCAAGACGAAGTCGGTGTTCGGACGCAGTGTCCACGCGAACCCCTCGCGCCCGGGCTCGGGCTGATGGCCCGGTGTCCAGCCCAGCAGGTAGCCGTCGGGCTGCATGGCGTCCCCCATGGTCATGTTGCCGAAGCCCATCTCCGGATCGAGTGCCGCTTGCAGGCGCGAGGAGCGAGTCTCGTCGGTGCGCATCACGGCATGGTGCACGACTTGCGGATTACCGGGTCTCAGCTCCACCGCCTGCACGTACTTCCGAGAAGTCACCGGAATCGGGATGATGAAGTTCCTGAACACCTCCGCGCCGGAAGCGGTCAGCAGGTAAGGCTGCTCCATGCGGATCACCAGATCCGGCTGGCCCAGTTGCCAACCCTCCGTCCACTCGGGGAGCGGCGGGATTTCTTGCGGGTCGCCGAGCGGAGTTCCACCCTCCGCCCACGTGGCGAGGGTCGCGATCTGCTCCCGTGTCAACCGGCGCTCGCCGGCGAACTCGCCGTAGCCCGGTTCGGGAAGCCAGGGCGGCATGAAGCCGCTTCGGGTCACCTCGACGATCTGCCGGGCGCGCTTGCGCAGATCCCGGTAGGTCAGCAGGTTGAAAGGTCCGGACTCGCCGGGTCGATGGCAATGCGAGCAGTTCTGGAAGATAATCGGCGCGATATCCCGCGCGAAGGTCGGTGGCTCGGGGACCGCTCGACCCTGCGTGGAGGCGGCGAACACTGCAACGCTCACCCCCAAGGCTAGGGTCAACACCGATGCACGTTTGATCATCGGTCCAAGTTTGATGGGTTCGCGCCCCGGTGTCCATCGGGGGGCACTGCGGGCATAATCCCCGTACGATGATCCTGCTGCTCCTGCCCACCACCAGCTACAAGGCAACCGACTTCCTCGAAGCAGCGAGGCGTCTCGGTGTCGCCGTCGTGGTCGGCACCGACCGCCGGCAAGTGCTGGAGGACCAGGCGCCGGGCACGACGCTGGCGCTGGATTTCAACGATGCGGCGCGCGCGAAACAACTGGTCAGCGCGCTGCCCGATGCCGGCAACCTTCGCGCGGTACTCGGCGTGGACGACGAGACCACCGTCGTCGCGGCGGAGTTGGCCGCAGTGTTGGGCTTGCCTCACAATCGGGTGGAGGCCGTGCGTCGCACCCGCGACAAGTACGCGTTACGCGTCGCGCTGGAACGGCGTGGGCTGCGTGGCCCCGCCTTCTTTCGCCGTGTGGCCCGTGACGAGTCGGTTGAGATCGTCGCGCGGGAGGTCGCCTACCCCTGCGTCTTGAAGCCGCTGTCGCTGTCGGCCAGCCGCGGCGTGCTGCGCGCCGATGATCCCGCCGGTTTCGTCGCCGCCTTCCGGCGCATCGAATCGATTCTGGATACTCGCGACGTGCGCAAGCGCGGCGGAGACCGCGAACACGTGCTGGTCGAAGCGTACCTCGACGGTGACGAGGTCGCCGTCGAGGGCTTGCTTGAAAATGGTTCTCTGCACCCGCTGGCCATCTTCGACAAACCCGACCCGCTGCGTGGACCGACGTTCGAGGAAACGATTTACGTCACGCCGTCGCGCCACGACGGGGCGTTGCAACAGGCGGTGCTTGCCGAGGTGCGGCAGGCCGCGGCTGCCGTGGGGTTGACCCACGGACCGCTGCACGCCGAACTGCGGTTGACCGCCGATGGCCCCTGCCTGTTGGAGATCGCTCCGCGGACGATCGGCGGTCTGTGCTCGCGGACCTTGCGCTTCGGCGCCGGAATCTCGCTGGAGGAACTGGTGTTGCGTCACGCCCTGGGCCTGGAGATCAACGCCAAGCGCGAGTCGGCCGCGGCGGGCGTGATGATGCTGCCGGTGCCGCAGGCCGGAATCCTGCGCAAGGTGCGGGGGCTCCCGGCGGCGCGGGCGGTCGACGGCGTCGTCGAGATCACGATCTCGCTGCACGCCGGTTCCGAACTGATCCCGCTGCCCGAGGGCAACCGTTACCTGGGCTTCATCTTCGCCGCCGGCGGAGATCCCGCGATCGTCGAGGCCGCGTTGCGGGCCGCCCACGCGAAGCTGGAGTTCGAGATCGACCCGGCCTGAGAGATCGGGCTACTTGCCGGGTTCGTAGTAGGGGTTGGCGCCGGCGGCGTGGTCGGTGACGTCCATCACCTTCGTGATCTGCGGCACGTCGGCGAAGAGGGTCTTTTCCACACCCTGCTTGAGCGTCACGTTGACCATCCCGCAGCCCTGGCAACCGCCGCCGAAACGCAGGTAGGCGGTCTCGTCCTGCACCGCGACCAGGGAGATGTTGCCCCCGTGGGCGGCTACGGCCGGGTTGATCTTCTCTTCCAGCACGCGCACGACCGCTTCGGCGACCGGACCCTCGGGCTTCGCCACGCCGGCGTTGGGCGCGTCGACCTTGAAGCCCGACTCGGTCAGCGTGTCGATGAAATCGATCGTGGCGTCTTCCAAGAAGCTCGCCTCGGCCTGATTGACGTAGACCCGGAACCCGCCCACGTCCACCGCCGTGTCGTTCTCGGTGACCTGGTCCTCCGTGACGAAATTGAGGGCGAATTCGGGCTGGGGCGTCCCGCCGTTGCTCACGATGACGCGCAGCCCCTGGTCCTTGCGCCCCTCGGCGCGGGTGATCTCGAGGAATTTCTTTTTCGCCGTTTCGGTGACCGTGATCATCAGTGCTCCTGGCGCTGGTTTCTTACCCATTCTGCTTAATAGAAGATACCGATCATTGTCGGCGGGAGCAAGAGTGAAAGACGGCGAAGGGAAAAGACGCTCTCGAGTGGCGTGGGCACGGATGAACTCCGTATGATGGTACGGACTTCAGGCTGCTGCCGATAGGAGACGTGCCATGGCATCACTGACGATCGGGCAATTGGCTCAGCGCGCGGGGGTCGGCGTGGAAACGATCCGGTTCTACGAGCGGGAGGGTTTGATTGCCGAGCCACCGCGCCGCCCCTCGGGCTACCGTGACTATGCTCCCGAAGCAGTCACCCGGATCGTATTCATCCGCCGGGCGAAGAATCTAGGTTTCTCGTTGAAGGAGATCAGCGAGCTGCTGGAACTGCGGGTCCGACCGCGGCGCAACTGTACACTCGTCAAACGCAACGCGGACACGAAGATTGCCGATATCGATACCAAGATCGTCAGCCTTCGAAGGATGCGAAAAGCGTTGCTCGAACTCACGAAAGCCTGCGACCAGCGGACTCCGACCACCGAGTGCCCGATCCTCGCCTCGCTCGACTCATCGCGTGGTCGGCCATAAGACCGCACCGAAAGCCTTCGCTATCCCGATCTTTACCCAATAAGGGTGCTCAAAGACCGAAATCGGCGTATGAAAAGGAGGAACCCAGGGTACGCCTCAGGCCCGCAGTCGGAAGTGTTCCGCTCGCCGCGGATTGCGGGAAGATTCCCGTTCCCGGGGTGGTTCAATAGTACGAACCGTCTTTTGGGAGGTAACGTCATGCAACCGCGTAGGATGCGCTTTATCCTCTTTTCTTCTCTGTACGTATTGCTCGGCGTGCCCCTGGCCGCAGCCTCCCCCGCAATCACCGACGACGGACCGCGATTCGATCGGGTTACCGAACTGCCGGTCGGGCAGGCCGACTGGGTGAGCATGGACGGGAGCCTCGTCGCGTTCGGCTCCGGCACCCGGGTCTTCCTCGTCGAAACGATCCCGACGACGGTCGTGGAGAAAGAACTCACGCTGGAGACCCCGATCGAGGAAGCGGTGCTGGCCGGGAACCGTCTGTACGTGAACGTGGAGGGGCGCCGGCTGATGGTGCTGGACCTCGACGCGCCGGAGGCCGGACTGGCGACGGTTACGCTCAGTCCTCTTCCTCGCGGTTCGCTACATATTGCGCGCATGGACGACTACCTGCTCGTGGCCGAGGACGGTTACGGCTTGCGGATCCTGGCCCTGCCTCCCCCGCCCGGTCATAGACACGCGGGGCATTTTCCTCATCACCGCGGCCTCGATACCGTCGGAACATTGATGCTGGACGAGACGTTCGGCGCGCTCGCGTCGTCGGTGCGTTTCGTCTACCTGTCGCTTGCGGGCGGAGAGATGGCCGTGGTGAGTGCCCGCCGGCCGGACCACCCCTTCCTACTGCGCACGGAAGCCATCGGAACGACCATCACGGCGCTGGCAGCCAACGGCAAGCAGGTTCATTTTCTGGGGCCCCAGGGTCTGACCATCCTGGATCTCTCAAGGCCCGGGGAGCCCAGGACCCTCGGAACCTATCCCGAGGTCAACGGCGCCGACGTGGAACTCGCGGGCCGGGCGGTCTTTGTGGCCGGACGGGACCAAGGGCTGGTCGCTTTCCGGGACCAGGCCACGCGGGCGGCCACGATCATGGTCACCGTGAGCGACTTCAGCTTCACTCCAACCAACCCGACCATCGCCGTCGGCGACACGGTCCAGTGGAACAACATCTTAGGCATCCACAACGTCGAGGCCTGCGATGGCGTGCTCGATCCGATCCAGTGCGGAGGGCAAGTCGCGGCACAGGGCGCGTTCACCTCGGGCGCCGCCGCCCCTGCACCGTGGTCGTTCAGCAAGACCTTCACCGTCATCGGGAACAACCCCTACTTCTGCGTGGTCCACGTGGGGATAGGAATGACCGGCCTCATCACGGTCCAGGCGCCGGCGGCGAACCACTTCGTCACCGTGAGCGGTTTCGTGTTCAATCCCGCCAACCTGTTGGTCAACCAGGGCGACGTCGTCCAGTGGGACAACTTGGGCGGCATCCACAACGTCGAATCCTGCGACGGCGTGGCGGACCCGCTTGCGTGCGGCGGCCAGACGGCCGTGGAAGGCGCTTTCGTGCTTCCCGGCGGTCCGAGCTCCCTGCCGTGGACGTTCCAGCAAATGTTCAACACGGTCGGCGGCAACCCCTACTTCTGCGTGGTCCACGTGGGGATCGGCATGAGCGGCCTCGTGACCACCGCACCGCCGCCGCCGCCACCGGTTCCCGACGGGTCGAACGCGTCGCCGCTGCTCGTGGACAAGGGCACCCCCTTTGGAACGTTGCTCAATCTCACCTGGAACACGGCGACCTGCACGGGCAACATCGACCACCAGATCATCTTCGGCCCCGGAGGCACTCTGCCCGCGGTGCTCGGCGGAACCTACAACCCGCCCGGAGGTGTCTGCGCCATCGGTGGTTCTCCGTTCGCCTGGGTCGGAGTGCCGCCCCCCGCGCCGTTCGACTTCCTGTGGTTCCTCGTGCTGGCCACCGATGGGGCCAATACCGAGGGATCCTGGGGTCCCGACGCATTGGGAAACGAACGCACCGGCCCGCTGGCCGGGGGCGCTTCGGGTCAGTGCGTCGCCAACAAGGATGTGACCAACACCTGTCCGTAGCCAGCGCTCGGCTTGATTACCGCGGGTTGGGTTTCACACCCACGGTCATGCTCTTGCCATCGCGCTCGATGGCGAACTTGATTCGTTCGCCGCTGGCCAGGAACGGGTCCAGCACCGCCAAGGGATCGTCGCCGAAGGGTATGCCGTTGGCGCTGATCAACCGGTCGCCTGTCTTGAGCCCATCCCGTTGGGCAGCGCTTCCGGGAACCACCTGCGAGACCGTCAGGCCTTTTTCGGTGTCGATCTCGAGACCGATGCCCAGCGAGAATCTGGCACGCGTGCGGTCCTGGGTCAGGGCCGCGAGATTTTCGGCCAACTCCACGGCGACTGATTGCCCACCCTCCGGGTTGTAGTTGCTGATCAGGATCATCATGTTGTCCGGATCGGTCGTGTAGACGATCTCGTAGCCGAAGATGCTTCCGCCGGCCAGCACGCCCCGCCAGGTCGACAACAGCCGCTCGCGCCTCTCCGCGTCGAGCAACTTGCCCGCACGCATCCCGCTCACGAATCGACGCATGTCGGGTACGGTCGACACCTGTCCCCCGCTGCCGAGCACGAGCCACGAGGTCGGACCCCAATACGGTGGCGCGTTGATCTCGCCGTTGCTGCGCATGCCATAGCCGACGGCCATCCGTTTCTTCGGGTAGGTTGCGCCGTAGAACCCGGTATCGACCATGCCCAGCGGCTCGAAGATGCGCTTCTTGGTGAACTCCTGGTAGCTCTCGCCGCTGACAATTTCTAGGATTGCGGCGAGCACACCCCAAGCCGAGTGCGAATGCTCGCGTCCGTTGCCCGGTTCGAACAGCAATTCCTGAGCGAAGATGCGGCGCATCGCCTCGTCGCGATCGATCCATGCGTGATCCGGGTTGCCGTCTGACGGCACCCCATGGAAATTCTGCAACCCCGAGCGTCCGGTCATGAGGAATTCGACGGTGATCGAACGTTTGTCCTTGGGCACGTTGTCGAAGAACTTCATGATCGGGTCGTCGAGCGACAGCTTGCCCTGCTGTGCGAGCATCAGGATGCCGACATGGGTGAAATCAATCGGCGTCGAACCGATGCCGAAGATCGTGTCCGTGCGATTAGGGATTCCCTCTTCGCGATTCGCCATGCCGAAAGCCTTATCGAGCACCGCTTCGCCGTCCCGAACGACGAGGATCACACCGGAGAAACCTGCCTTGGCCTCGGCTTCGATGTAGGCCTCGAGATTGTCCCATGTGAGCGCCTCCGGCGGTTCCTGCTCCACCTTGGCCTGGGCCCATGCCGGCGCAACAATAAGTACGGCGATGACGACAAACGAAGAAACGATCTTGCGCATGGGACCCCCTTGCTCAATTCACGGAACTCGACTGACTCAGTCTGCAAGCGCGGTGCCATTGCTTAGCGCCGGTTCGGCCGCCTGGATTGAACCATGAGACCTGAATTGAGGTGCACTCGCCCTATTTGGAGCGACTTTTTTCCGGTTTGGCCACGCGCTCGGGGTAGAATCGACTCCATGGCACGCAAGACACCGAGTCCTTTCTCCCCCGCCACGTTCAAGTTCTTGAAGCTGCTGGCGCAGAACAACAAGCGCGAATGGTTCGATGCCAACAGGGATCTGTACGAGGGCGACGTCCGGGAACCGGCGCTTGCGTTCATCCGGCAAATGGAAAAATCAATCCGGCGGATCTCACCGAGATTCACGGCAATCGCCAAGAAGAGTGGCGGGTCGCTGATGCGCGTGCACCGTGACGTGCGGTTCTCGCAGGACAAACGCCCGTACAAGACCAATGTCGGGATCCAGTTCCGGCACATCGCCGGCAAGGACGTTCACGCACCGGGGTGGTACATCCACTTGGAACCGGGCCAGTGTTTCCTTGGGGCGGGAATCTGGCACCCCGACGCCGATTCGCTGCGGGCGATCCGCTCCGCGATCGACAGTGGGCCGAAGAACTGGAAACGGGTCAGCACCGCCAAAGAGTTCCGTAGCATCTGGGAACCCGCGGGCGATTCACTGAAACGCCCGCCGCGCGGTTACGAGGAGAACCATCCGGGCATCGCCGACATCAAACGCAAGGACTACATCGCCGTCAGCAAGTTGACGCAAGCCGAGATCGTCGGCGCGGGATTCGCCGAGGAGGTGACCCGGCGTTTTCGCGCGGCCGCCCCCTACATCGGCTGGCTGACCAAGACGATCGGACTGCCGTTCTAACCTTCACCGCAAAGAGTGCAACCATCCCGGGGAACGCTCGTATCTACGGTGGTGGTCACGACGAACATGACGCGGGGGCCGGTTTCCGCTAGCATTGCCGCGGCTCCAATGCTGCCGGCCGTCTCGTTAGACGGTCCTGAAGGCGGTCTCGGGTGCTCCGCTTCCAACCGATAAATCTTTGAAGGAGATCGAAGGATGCAACGTAAGTGGTCTTTCTTAGTCCTAGTCTTGGCGGGCCTTGGCGTCCTCGTAGCCTGCGCCCCCGCGGAAATCGAAACGCCGGAACTGATCGCGCGAGCCGACTTGTTCGGCACCCCCGACCGGGCTGGAGTGCAGATCAGCCCCGATGGGAAGCACCTCAGCTACCTCGCCGCGCTCGATGACGTGGACGTGCTCAACATCTGGATTGCCCCGACCGACGCGCTCGACCGGGCCAGGCCGATCACCCACGCCGACTCGCGTCCCATCCGTCGCTATTTCTGGGCCTACGACAACAAACACATCGTCTACCTGCAGGACAAGGCGGGCGATGAGAACTGGCGCGCTTACAGCATCGACATCACCACCGGCGAGGAAATCGACCTGACCCCGATGGACGGGATCCAGGCGCAGATCCAAGCGGTCAGCGAGCGCGTACCGGGCGAGATCCTGCTGGGGATCAACGATCGCGATGCACGGCTCCATGACATCTATCGCATCGATCTCACCACTGGCGAGCGCACGCTCGTCGTCGAGAATCCGGGGTACGTCGGATTCCTGGCGGATGCGGACTACAACGTCCGTCTCGGGATGCGGATGACCGACAGCGGCGGCATGGAGATCATGGCCTACCAAGCCGGACAGTGGGAACTGTTCTCCGAGATCCCGCAGGAAGACTCGCTGACGACCCAACCGATCGGTTTCGACGAGAGCGGTGACACGCTTTACATGCTGGACAGCCGCGGTCGCAACACCTCGGCCCTGATGGCGGTCAACCTGGAAACCCGTGACGCCGAAGTCATTTACGCCAACGACCGGGCGGATGTCAGCCAGGCGATGATCCACCCGACCAAGCGCACCGTGCAGGCCGTCGCTTCGACCGTCGAGCGACTCGAGTGGAAGATTCTCGACGAGTCGATCCAGGCAGACCTCGACTACCTCGCCACCGTGGCCGACGGTGAGATCGAAGTGACGAATCGGACGCTGGACGATACCCGATGGATCGTCGGCTACGAACTCAGCGACCAACCGTACAGTTATTACCTGTATGACCGCGAGGCCAAACACGCGACCTACCTGTTCGGCAACCGCGCCGCGCTGGAAGACAAAACGTTGGCCAAGATGCACTCGTTGACGCTGAAATCCCGCGATGGGATGGACCTCATCAGTTACCTCACGCTACCCGTCGAGACCGACGCCGATGGCGACGGCCGTCCGAAAGAGCCGATCCCGATGGTGCTCTTCGTGCACGGCGGACCGTGGGGCCGCGACAACTACGGGTACTCATCGTTCCACCAGTGGGGCGCCAACCGTGGCTACGCCGTACTGTCGGTCAACTTTCGTGGTTCGACCGGCCTCGGCAAGGCGTTCACGAACGCCGGCGACATGGAGTGGTCGGGCAAGATGCACGACGACCTGATCGATGCCGTCGATTGGGCCATCGCCGAGGGCATCGCCATCGAAGACCGGATCGCCATCATGGGTGGCAGCTACGGTGGATATGCGACCCTGGTCGGCCTGACCTTCACGCCCGACAAGTTCGCCTGTGGCGTCGACATCGTCGGTCCGTCCAACCTGATCACGTTGCTCGATTCGATCCCGCCCTACTGGGAGCCGATGAAGAAGCTGTTCACCTCGCGCGTCGGCGACCCCGATACCGAAGAAGGCCACACGATCCTGGTCAACGCATCACCACTGACCCACGTCGACAAGATCACCAAACCTCTGTTGATCGGCCAGGGCGCCAACGACCCGCGCGTCAAGCAGGCCGAATCGGATCAGATCGTCGACGCGATGAACGCCAAGAACATTCCGGTCACTTACGTGCTGTACCCCGATGAGGGTCACGGTTTCGCCCGGCCGGAAAATATGCTGTCGTTCGTCTCGGTGGCCGAAACGTTCCTCGGCGACTGCCTGGGCGGCCGTGTCGAACCCTTCGGCACCGACCTCGAGGGTTCGAGCATCACGGTGCCCTCCGGTATCGAGCACATCCGGGGCCTGGATGCGGCGCTCGGTACGGAAGAAAGCGCCGAAACGGAGACCAGCGTCGAAACAGAAAACGCCGCGTAGTTCGCCCTACGGACAGGTCCCCGTCGGATCCTTCAGGGTCACGCCGCACTGGGCCGAGTCGGCGAAACCGTTCCGTTCCACGCCCGCGGATGCGAGGCCCCAGCTGCTTTCCACACCGGCGCCGTCGGTCCCGACAATCATGAAGTACAGGTCCCCGGCCGGTACGCCGCTCCAGGTGTAAGTCCCCGACGTGCCGATCCCGCATTCGGAGCCCGTCAACGCGTAGGTCGCCACGCTGCTCAGGTCGCCGAAGATCAGATTGTAGCCCGGGGCGTTGCACGACGCGTCCCACGTGACCTGCAACGTGTCGCCAATGCCATCGGCCAGGTTCTCGCCGCGTAGCGGACTCGTACTCGCCGAACCGTCAGGCACCGGTGGAGGACCGGAAACCGCGGTAACGCACGCAGTCGGGCTGAAGATCGTGATGTCGTCGATGTTCCACCCGAGCGTGCGGGTCACGGAACCGTCGGTGGACATCTCCCACCGCAGCATCACGCTCAGACCGTCCCAGGCCGAAAGGTCGGCGGTGTACTCGGTCCATGGCGTTCCGCTGCCGGTGAAGTAATCGCCGGTCGGCAGGCCGCAGGCATCCGAGGTGCGTGTCGATGAACCCGGGTAGGTCAGGTCGATGCGTGACCAGTTGGCCCCGGCGTCGGTGGAGATTTGCACTTCCCCCTTGTCCCAGCCGAGTTCGATCTCGAAGCTCGACCAGAAGGACAGGGTGTCTCCCACGCCGAGCAAGATCGGATCGGTGACCAGATCCGAGCAAGTGTTGTTGCCATAGTCTCCGGTCGTGTAAACCCCCGGCCCGCTGTTGCCGCCGCTTGCGGCCACACTCCAGGGCGCGGCCGGAGTGAGTTGCGCGGCCCCGGTGTCGCCCGCATCATCACTGAACGAGACCGCGTCGGGTCCGGTCGTTACGGTCGAGGCCTCGATCGTATTGCCGTCCGCCGTCGAAGTCGAGAGATCGGTCGCCTGGACCAGGTAGTGGTACGTCGCACCGTAAACGAGCCCGGCGATATCGGTCAGCGACGTCCCTGAAAGACCGCTGGCGATCCGGTTCGCGGGCACGGGTGCCACACCCGGGTTGTCCGAGCGGTAAACATCGTAGACAACCGGACCGGGACAGACGGACACGGCCGCGTTCCAATCGACATCGATCCCGCAAGTTGTATCTTTTTGATCGGTCGCCGAAACCACGCCCGCGAATTGCGGCGCGGACTCGACCGTGATCAGGGTCCCCTGCCCATCTGAAACTTCATCCGGGCAGGTCGCGGCCTGAACGCGCACGTTGTAACTATGCGTGCCCATATCGACGGGTTGGAACATCGGGTTCGTTTCGCCGGCAAGAGGTTGTCCGTCCTGGTACCACTGGTACGTGAACGGACCGACGCCGCCGCTGAGGTTGGCCGTAAGTTGCGGGACCGACAGCGAGCACTCCACAAGCGGACCATCGGGCGTCACATCGACGAGCGGGTTGTCGGCGCAGGGGCTCGCCGTGGCACATGCCGCCGCGTTGTTGCCGACTTCGATGTCATCGATGTTCCAACCCAGCGTCCGGGTGACCGACGCGTCGGTCGACATGAGCCAGCGAATCATCACGGTTTGGCCATCCCACGGGGACAGATCGGCCACGAACTGGGTCCATGCGGTGCCGGTGCCGGTGAAATAGGCGCCGGTCGGCAGCCCGCAGGCATCGCTGGTGTTCGACGAGCTACCGGGGTACCCGACATCGATTCGCGTCCAGGATCCACCGCCGTCGATGGAAATCTGGACCTCGCCCTTGTCCCAGCTGTTCTCGATGTCGTAGCTGGACCAGAACGACAGGGTGTTCCCGAAACCCAACGTCATCGACGGCGTGACGAGATCCGCGCACGTATTGTTGCCGTAGTCCCCGGTCGTGTAGACGCCGGGTCCGTTGTTGCCGCCACTGGGCTGCACGCTCCAAGGAGCGCTGGTCGTCAACTGGGCGACCCCGGTGTCCCCACCGTCGTCGGTGAAGATCGGAGACGCCGCCACTCCCAACGGCACGGCGGAAACTTCCACGGTGTTGGGCTCCGAAACGGAGTTCGAATCATCGACCGCGCGGACGATGTAGAAGTATTCGACGCCGGTCGTGAGCAGGTTCGCGTCGGAGTGCGCCGTCGCCGTCGTCGTGGCGAGCAGGTTGCCGGGCACCGGGTCGAAACCGGCCGCCGTCGAGCGGTAGATCTCGTAGCTGATCGGACCGCTGCACTCGGGCGTAGCCGCGGACCACGTCAAGTTGAGCGTGCAAATACCCGTGTTCGGCGTTTCGACGGTTTCCAGGCCGCTGAACAACGGCGACAGCGTGCACGCGCCGGTGGCCGTCACCGAGAGTTCGTTGGACGGATCGGACGTGCAGGCGCCGCCGTCCGAGGCCCGGACGATGTAGTAGTAATCGATCCCGCCGCTGACGGTCGTGTCGGAATAGTTGTACGCCGCGCCGTTGCCCACACCCAGGCTGGTGTCCGCAACGGTATCGATGGTCGTGTACGGCCCGCCGGTGGTCCGCGAGCGCATCACGCGATACTCGACGACATCCACGAGCTCGGAATCGTTCCAGGAAAGATCGACCTGGTTGGAACCACCGACGCCGCCGGAGATCGTGAGCGGCAGCGGAAATAGATCGCACCCACAGGCCTCGAAACGGAACGACGCGATGCGCGTGGACCAACTGCTCGATGAGTTGTACTCACCGGTGAACCAGAACGTGCAATCGTCCTCAGGGTCGAGGTTCATTGCGGAGTAGTCGCCGTAGCGGTTGCTGGAGTTGGACGCCGACCCGGCGATGATCGAGGTTTCGCCCTGGGTCATGGTGGCCAACGGATCGTCCGCGAGACGTCCGGTGAAACGCAGGCTGGGGAACGTGGAAGACGACGAAACGTTGTAGCCGATGGCGATGTTGCCCGATTGGTCCATCGCGCTTGCGGCCATCCAGCGATGGTCGGCGTCCGGGGCGTACGTGCCCTCCTGGTGCAACGTCCAGGGTGAGGCCGCCCCGCCCACGCGTCGTAGTTCGAACCAGCGCAGGCCACCATGATCGGTGCCGTCAACATCGGTGACGAAGTTGCCGACCAGGGTTTCATGGTCGCTGAAGTTGAGGTACTGCAGCCGGTTCATGACCACTTCGCGCAACGGGTCGAGCGTCGTTCCCGTGCCCGGCTGCGGGAAGCACGCGAAGGCGGACAGACCGCAGAGGTCCGACTCGAACTCTGAAACGTCGAGATCCGTGAGCTGGGTGAACGTCGTGTTGGCCGAGTTGATCCAGTCGACGTCGAAGTGCCACATCTCGAGCACGTCGCCGGGAGCCACCGGGCCAGAGTGCGCCTCGGTGTCGCGCTGGCGCATGATCACGGCCGGCGTTCCCACGGGTGGGGCGTTGGGGCCGTCGAGGTCGGCCGGTGTGACCGCATTGAAGGGAAAGCCGGGAAGGTCGGGGATGGAGAAGCGTTGGAATGTAGCCGCGGCCCCCGTAAGCATCGCGGCGCGGTCCATCGCGTAGACCCCTGAACTGGCCTCGTTGGTGGTCACGATGTACGACCCCTGGCCACCGTTCGCGTCGGTCGGCCAGACGCCGTATTTCGGGTAATCCGGAAACTGTTGCGTGGTGAACACGTAGGCGAAGTAACTTCCCGTCGGATCCGGGGTCTGGGAGACGTACATGCAGAGTTCAGTCGCCGAGATCGACGCGAACTCCGCCAGGAGCCAGCGGTCGGCAAAGCGATCGTAGGTCACGACCGGATCGCCGAACCCGTTTGCGCAGACGCCCGACCCCATGGAATCGAGCGTGAAGTTGGCCAGGACGGCCGGCGCGGGCAACGCCTTGTCGTAGATCCGCACGGTGGCGCCGGCCCCGTCGTTGATCATCTGCACGTAGTGGTTCGGGCCCACGTCACCGACCGTATCCGGTGGGTTGACGCCGCTGAAGCCCTGTCCATCGAAGTTGCGATCCGGCGCGCCGAAGGCCCGCGTCGACTCCACCTGCGACGCGAGCTGCTGCAACCGAAGCAGCGGGTCGACGCCCTGATTCGCGGCGCGTCGATCGTCCTTCTGCTGCGACGGATGCGGGTAGGCCCGGCGCGGGATCTCGCGCACGGGGTCGCCCGGTTTCCAACGTCGGGGCGGAGGCAGGTCGCGTGCGTTCCCGTCGAAGTGATACGCCGTCACGGGCGCACTCTGGTAAACCACGCTCGGCAACGGAGTCTTTCCGTCGGCGTCGCCGATTTCTCCGGCCCTCGGCGACGCTTCCGCCACGGTGACGGAGATCAGAAGGATCAGACCGGCCGTCAACCCGGACCGAACTCGGCGATAAAACTCGTCGATCACGCTCTCCCCCCCCACCCGCAACTCTAGGCCGAAACCTCAGTTACTCATACCCGAAAACTGTTGTTTTGACAGAGAATTTCTAAATGACTGCCGGAATGGACCCGGTCCCACATGCCTACGCGATCGGGTCGACGCTAGTCCGGGGCGTCCGCGGGCTTCTTCTCGTCGGGAGGCTCCGCTTCCGACCGCGCGATCTTGTAAAGGAAGTGATCGCCGCGCAAGTACAGAGCGTTCCCCGAGACGGCCGGGGAGGCCGAGAACGAATCGTCGAGTTCGTTCGTTGCCAGCGGTTCGAACACCGATCCCGCGCGCGCAACCAACGTCGCCCCGTCGCGGCCCGCGATGTAGATCCGACCCGCCGCGGCGACCGGAGAGGCGAACACGTTGCGCACCGCACCCAACCGCACCGGACCGAATAGCGTTTTCCCACTGGAGGCCTCGACGGCGGTCAGGAGACCGTGGCTGTGCTTGAGGAAATAGAGGCGCCCGTCGTAGAGCAGCGGCGAGGGCACGTAGGACGTGTCTCGATCCCGCGTCCAGACCACCTGATCGGTGCCCGTGATGTCGCCGCGTGCGCCCTCGAGCCGGATCGCCATCAGCGCTTGCCAGTCATAGCTGTTGGCCACGAATACGAGACCGTCCGCCGCGACCGGGGTGGCCACGACGTTGCGTGAAAGTCCCGCGCATTCCCAGATCTGCTTGCCGTCGGCAAGATCATAGCCGCGCACGCGGCCCGTCGCGGCGACAACGACCTGGGTTTTCTCGCCGACCGCAACGATCAACGGGGTCGACCACGAGGTGATCTCGTCTCGCATCGTTTTCCAGCGAGTCTTGCCGGTCGCCGTATCGAGGGCGATCAGGAACGAATCGCCCTGGTGGTCCCAGTTGACGACGAGCGTATCGCCGTGCAGCGCGGGCGAACTCCCCTCTCCGTGGGAGTGGAACGTTTGCATGTCGCCGAGGTCGACCTCCCATAGCAACTCGCCGTCCAGATCCAGCGCGTAGATCCCGTGAGAACCGAACGACACGTACAGCCGTTCGCCGTCGGTGACCGCGGAATTGGAGGCCCAGCTTCCGGTGACATGGGTCGCATCGTGGGGTTGCGCGGTGCGGACGGTTTTCTGCCAGGCCGGCGAACCGTCCGCGACGTTGTACGCCAGGACGACGAACCGCATCTTGCGTTCGGGCAACATGTTGTCATGGGCGCCGTGATCGTGGTGACCCTCGTTCGTCTCCAACCGCGATCCGTACGGGATGCTGGTGGTGACGAAGACACGACCGCCCCAAACGATCGGCGACGAGAGCCCCTTGCCGGGCAGCTTGACCTTCCAGGCGATGTTCTCCTTTTCGCTCCAGTGCACCGGCGGATTGCCCGTGACGGCAGCCCCGGTCCCCAGCGGGCCGCGCCACTGCGCCCACGATTCGGACGCCGCCGTTTCGGCCCGAGTTTGAGGCGCACCGAGAACCAAAAGGATCGCGAGACCCGAAAGAGAGACGCGTTTCATCCATCAAGTATAGGCCTAAACCGAGTCTTGATCCCCCTGCTAAACTCGGCGCGATGCGTAGCGCTGACGATCAACTTCGGTTTTCGCCCAGCGATCTTGCAGCCTTCATGGAGTCGCGCTTCGTCAGTTGGATGACGCGGTACAACCTGGAACGACCGGGCGAGTTGATCCGGGACCCCGACGATCCGATGCTCGATCTGCTTCGCCGGCGCGGTCGCGAGCATGAGCTTTCCGTGTTGGACTCGCTGCGTACCGAAGGCCGGCGGATCGTCGAGATGCCCGACAGCGGGGACGCCTTTGCGGCAACCCGCCGTGCGTTGCACGACGGCGCCGACGTGATTTACCAGGCGGCATTGTCCCAGGGCCCGTTGGACGGGTATTGCGACTTCCTGCTCCGCCGCGACGGGGCATCGCGATTGGGGCCGTTTCACTACGAACCGCTCGAGGCGAAATTGGCCCACCAAGCCAAACCGGCCGCGGTGATCCAGCTCGCGTGTTATGCGGCGATGCTCGAAACGGTCCAGGGTGCCCGCGTTCGCGTGCTTCACCTGGCGCTGGGAAACGGCGAACGGGTGCGGTTGAATCACGCCGACCAGCGCTATTTCTACGACTTCCTGCGACAGGAGTTCTTCGCGTTCCAGCAGGATTTCGATCCCGAAGCCATGCCGGAAGCCGAACCCGGCGTTCGTCTTTCCCCCTGGGGCACCGAGGCCCGGACCCGGATGCTCGCCGCTGACGGCCTTGCGCAGGTCGCCGACATCACGGCGGTCCAGATTCGCAGACTCCGGCAGGCAGGGGTCTCGACACGTGCCGCGCTCGCCGGCCACGATGGCCGGCCCGTCATGGGCATCCTGGCACCCACGCTCGAAAAACTGACCCACCAGGCGCGACTACAACTGGCGTCGCAGGGGCAACCGCGACCGGTGTACGAACTCCTGCCCGCGCTTACTCGCGGCCGTGGTCCCGAGCTGGCGTCGCTGCCGGACGAGTCGCGGCTCGATGTCTACTTCGATCTCGAGGGAGACCCGCTCGAAGCGGCCAGCCTCGAGTATCTCTGGGGCGCAGTTGATGCGGAGGGATTCACCGAATGGTGGGCTTTCGACGCGGACCAGGAGCGCGAGGCCTTCGAGGCGTTCATGCGTTGGGTCCTGGATCGCCGCGCACGCGACGCGTCGATGCACGTCTACCACTACGGCGCCTACGAAACGAATGTATTGAAGCGACTGGCGGCGCGCTACGAAACGCTGGAGAACGAACTCGATACTCTGCTGCGAGAGGAGCGCTTCGTCGACCTGTACCGCGTCGTGCGGAATGGCGTGCGCATCGGAGAACCTTCCTATTCGCTTAAGAACGTGGAGCGACTGTATCGAGACCAGCGTGACGCCGGTGTGGAAACGGCCGTCGACTCGATCGTTCAGTACGACCTGTGGGTGCAGAGCGGCCAGCCGCCGGACTGGCGGCGATCGGAGATCCTGGCGGCGATCCGGCAATACAACCGCGAGGATTGTGAATCGACGCGCGATTTGGCGGTATGGCTGCGCCGGCAAAGGAAAAGCGTCGGCGGGGCGGCGAGCGGCGACGCGCCCGAAAGGTCGGAGAGCGAGCAGCGACGGCAAGCCAGGAAGCTGCGAGACGGTTTGCTGGCACAACTTCAAGCGTCGGCGGGGACAAGGGCCCCGTTCGCGCCCTTGTTTGCGCAGCTCCTGGAATTTCACCTACGCGAGGACCGGCCGGCCTGGTGGGTGTTCTTCGACCAGCGAGCGATGAGCGAGGAACAGCTCATCGAAGACTTCAACTGCCTTGCGGGTCTGCGCTACAAACGTCCAGCCAAGGACGCGGGCAACGCGCGAACGTTCCGCTACGATTTCGAACCGGGCCAGCACACCAAGATCGACGTCGGGAGCACGTGCTACGTGGACGGCGATCTTTCGCTGCAAGTCCGGGTCACCGCAATGGAATTGGAACGCGGTGCCGTGCGGCTGGAGTTCCAGAGCGGCGCCTGGAAACAGCTCGATCAGACACCGCCTGCCAGGATCTCCCTGATCCCGCGGGAAACCTACCCCACCGACACGATCAGCAGAGCGATCCTGCATCTGGCTCAACGCTACCTCGATCATGGCGAACTACCGCAGCCGCTCGCACACTTCCTCGAACGACGCGCCCCCGCGATGACCGGGCATCGGAAGGGCTCGCTCGTGCTCGCTGCGGAGACCGCGACGGACGCAGTACCGCGGCTATGTGCGGCAATGCAAGAAACGGCGCTGGTCATCCAGGGCCCGCCGGGAAGCGGCAAGACGATGAGCGCGGCGCGGGCGATCCTCGAGTTACTCGACCGTGGCGCGACGATCGGTGTGGCCTCGAACAACCACAAGGCGATCCTCAACTTGCTGGCCAAGTGCCTCGAGGTCGGCCCCGAAACGCTGCGGCCCCTCAAGGCCGGCGGCGAGCGTACGGACGCGTTCTTTCGCAGCCATCCGCAAGTCCGGCATGTTACGAACTCCGACGTCGGCGGCCTGCTCGATCGGCACCGTCTGGTCGGCGGAACCGCGTGGTTGTTCTGCCGCGAAGACATGGCCGAACGGTTCGATTACCTGTTCGTCGACGAGGCCGGCCAAGTGCCGCTCGCCAACCTGGTCGGGATGGCGCGATCCGCGAAAAACCTCGTGCTGGTCGGCGACCCGGTGCAACTTCCCCAACCGACGCAGGCGGCGCACCCCGGCGAGAGCGGCCGTTCGACGCTGGAGTACGCGCTCGACGGGGCCGCGACGATCAACCCCGAATTGGGTGTGTTCCTCGATCGCTCGTTCCGACTCCACCCCCTCCTCTGTAGCACGATCTCGGATGCGTTCTACGACGGACGATTGCGGTCCGCGCCGGGGCGCGAAAACCGCGTCGTGCGCATCGATGCAACGCTCGAGACCGAGGTGCGTAGCGCCGGACTGGCGTTCGTTCCGGTGGTTCACGACGGAAACTCGCAGTCGAGCCCCGAGGAAGTCGAGAAAATCGTCGGGCTCGTCGAACGGCTCGCCGGTTGCGACGTGACCGATCTCGAGGGCGCGGTGACCGGGCTGCTCGGTCACGAGGGTATCCTGGTCGTCGCCCCGTACAACTTGCAGGTGAGGGCCCTGCGTCGCGCGTTGCCCGTGGCCGTGCGAGTCGGGACGGTCGATCGCTTCCAGGGACAGGAGGCGCCGGTCGTGCTGATCAGCATGTGCGCGAGCGATGCGTCGCAATCGCCGCGCGGTTTGAACTTCCTGCTTGATCCGAACCGGCTCAACGTGGCCCTGTCGCGCGCCCAGTGCCTGGCCGTGGTCGTGGGCAACCCCGGTCTGGTCAGGGCGCGAGCCCGGTCGATCGAACAGATGGAGCGGATCAACCTGTTCTGCCGGATCCTGGCCGAGGGATCGATCCAGGAGTGAAGTGCTGCCGACCCTCGCACAACGGCGAGTGATTCTCGCGCTGACGTTCGCCACCGGCGGCGCCGGGTTGATCTACCAGGTCGTGTGGCAACGCTACCTCGCGCGACTGCTCGGCAACGACAGCCTTGCAACGGCCACGGTGCTGGCAGTTTTTCTGGCCGGCCTCTCCCTGGGCTACTGGGCGTGGGGCCGCAGGAGCCTGCGCGGGACAGATTTGCTGCGTACCTACGGTTGGCTCGAATGCTTGATCGGTTTATGGGCGCTCGTGTTTCCCCTTGGATTCGCGGCCGTCGACCGTTGGACCACTTCCTGGCGGCTCGAGACTCCGTGGAGCCTCGCGGGCGGCGGCGCTCTTTGCGCCGCCGTGTTGATCGGAGTTCCGACGTTCTGCATGGGCGGCACCGTACCGATCCTGACGCGCACGCTGACCCGTCTGCTGGCAACAGCCACGCGAACCCACGCGCTCGTTTACGCGATCAATACGGCAGGTGCGGTGGCCGGGGCCCTGGTGACCGGCTTCTTCCTCATCCACCGGTTCGGCCTGCCCGGGAGCTTGCGTGTGGGTGCGATCCTCAACATCGGCGCCGGACTCTATTTCTTGGCGTTGGACCGGCGGCACGGATCGAACGCGCCTGACACGCGCCTGCCCGCGCAGGCCGACGCCGGGCGTCTGGGCTGGAAACTGTGCGCGATCACCGCGCTGAGCGGCTTTGCCTTCATGACCCTCGAATCGATCTGGATCCGTTTCACTCAGCTGTCGGTCGGTGCGTCGTCGTTCAACTTCTCGCTGGTCGTTGCGGCGGTCGTGCTGGCGATCGCGCTCGGAGCGTGGCTCGCCGGGCGGCGATCCCCGCGGCCGCCCGGCGCACTCTTCCGAAATCAATTTGCCGCCGCCGTTTCGCTGGCCGTCCTGTTCGCCACGCTCGATACGTGGCCCTGGCTCGCGTACACGATCCGCACGCGGTTCCCGTCAACGGACGCGGGGTTCGTGGCGTTCAACTTTGCGATCTTCGGTGCGCTACTGGTCGGGATCGGGGTCCCGGCCGGCCTGATGGGCGCAACGCTCCCGCTGACGTTCGACGCCGCGGGAAAAACGCTGCGCTCGGTCGGACGCCAGGCCGGCGCCCTGCTGGGGTGGAATGCGTTGGGCAGTCTGCTCGGAGGACTCCTCGGTGGCTACCTGCTGCTGACAAGGTTGAACCTCGGAGAGACGTACTTGGCCGCGCTCCTGACGGTGGTCACCTCCGCCTGGATCGCGGCGTCTCCCCTGCACCGGGCCCGTGTCGCCTCGGTGTCGGGCCTGACGGTCGCGGTGCTCGTGCTCGCCGTGTGGTTTCCCTACGATCCCTTGCGATTCGCTGTCGGAACGTTCCGCTTGCGCGAAGTTATCAAGCAGGATCGGCCGGGTCCGGGCGGTTTTTACGAGAGTTATTACCGCAATCGGACGGTACTGGCCTACAGAGACGGCCCCGAGGGAACGTTCGCGGTTGTGGAGAACCTGACGCCGGAACAACTCTTGACCCGGGAGTTCCCCAGGCTAGCCGCCGATCTATTCGAGAACGAACCGAGCCGCGGCGCCGTGAAGGGACTCCCACGCTCGATCGTCGTCAACGGCAAGTCCGATTCAAGCACTTACTTCGACCGCGAAACGTTGCGACTGTCGGCGCACCTACCGGCCCTGTTCGGCGTCCTGCCCGAGCGGGCGCTGGTGATCGGACTGGGGACCGGGGTGACGGCTGGAGAATTGACGCTCTATCCGGGAATCAAGCGGATCCGAGTCGTCGAGATTTCCCCCGCCGTGCGCGATTTCCTGATCTTCTTCGACGATGCAATCCATGGGTTGCGTGGGGATCCGCGTTACGAACCGGTGACGGGCGATGCCTTTCGCGTGCTTCGACGATCGGAGGAGCGTTACGACGTGATCATCTCCGAGCCCAGCAATCCGTGGGTGCTCGGCGTCGATCAACTTTTTAGCCTCGAGTTCTACGCGTTGGTCGGGAAGCGTCTCGAGCAAGGCGGGATCTTCGTCCAGTGGATCCAGCGCTACGCCACCACCGAGGAGGTCTACGATACCGTGGTTCGGACGCTACGGAACGAGTTCCCTTACCTGCGCGCGTTCCGCGGCGCCGCCCACGATGACCTGTTCGTCGCGTCGAAGACTCCGCTGCCGGACGAACGCATGGCGGCGCTGGGCGAGTTCCTACGGGACAACTCCGAGATCCGCCGCTCGCTCGCCGAGATCGGCGTGCTCGGCGTGGACGATCTCCTGCTGCGTGAACTTCGGATCCCCGACTTGTCGAGCGGCGACGCCCTCGAAACGTTGGATCGACCGAGGATCCATCACCTCTCGGGCCGCGCGTTCTTCCGCAGGGAGACCCTCGGGGAACCGAGTCCATCGCGATGACCCCGGGCTAGGAGACCGATTCCTGCCCGGCCGGTTCGGGAGCGGCAACTTCGGGTCGCGGTTCAACGGACCGCTGGGAGTTTCGTCCCAATTCGAACGCCGCGTAGATGCTGATCAGGGCGATTGCAAGCGTGAGAATCTTCTGGGTCTTTTTTTTTTGCGGAGGTCGTCGGCTTCTCTTTTCCGGATGGCGTCGATCCCGTGTTCGAGGGCCCGATGGATCGGTTCGGTCACGGCGGACGCTTCGATCCAGTCCTCCACGTATTCTTCGATCAGGTTGTCCGGGTTGAGGACGCCTGCCGCAGCCTTGCGGCGAACCGTGGGTTCCGCTTCGAGGCGACCCATTTGGAGGTCCTCGATCAGGCTCTGATGCTGTTCCTGCATGCGGCGCAGGATCCGGTCCTGGGTGTAGTCCGGAGAATCGGCCAGATCGGCGTACGAGGTCAGCACCCTGGCAACGACCTGGCCCGCGCGGTAAACACAGGTCTCCACGACCGGATTGTCCAGACCCTTGTCCTCGGTCTGGACGTGAAAAGCCTCCCCGTCGAGTTCGATATTGCTGTTGTATCCGGTGAACACGTTTCTTTCCGCCTAATCCGAAAAGATGATCCCCGACCGTGCCCAGTCAAGCCGGGCCTGATTACCCTTTCGTAATCTCCTGCGTTTTTCAGCCCCTTCGTTGACTTTCGGTGGGCGGACGGTATAGGAACGATAGGGATTCCGACGCTCTTACCCTTATTTAAAGAAGGCACGGCAATGAGGTCGAGTTCAATCGATCGAAAGGCTCTCGTCGAGATCGCGCAGGCCGTCGAGCGTGAACGGCGGCGGATTGCTCGCGGGCTCCACGACGGAGTCGGACGACAACTCAGCGAGGCCGCCCGTGAACTGGACTGTTTCGACGCTGACGCGCGAACCGAGCGGCTAAGAACCTTGATCGAGGACGCGCTCGATTCGACGCGCTCGCTGACGTTCGACCTGGGACTCCCTCCGGTCGGCGAGCACGGGCTCGGCGGACTGCTGGAAACCGTTTGCCGGGGCGCCGATGCGCGCCACGAGATCGACGTGCTCTTCGAGGAGCACGGGGAAGTGGTGGAACTTTCGGATGGCGTCGTGCTGGTGCTTTCCCAGATCGTGCGCGAACTCTTGTTCAACGTCGTCAAGCACGCAAAAGCCTCGACGGCTTCGGTTTCGCTGAGATACGAGGGAAACAGAGTGCGCATCACGGTGACCGATGACGGCATCGGGTTAACCGGCGAGTTGAGCGATCGCGGGTTCGGACTCGCCGATTCGCACAGCCGTCTTCGCGATCTCGGGGGCCGCTTCGAGTTCGGATCGAAGGATGGGTCGGGGACCCACGTGGTGTTGGAACTACCTGTCGGCTAGCGACTTAGAAACGGAAGTGAACGCCGACGGAAAGGAAATCCCGGTCGGCCTCGTTCGTGGCGAGTCGTTCGTACTCGACCCGCAAACCGGCGGAATTCTTCAAAGCCCAGGCTGCCCCGAAGCCGTACAACGCGTCGACGCCGTCGCTTTCGCGCGTATCGATGTTCCCCATTGAATGCATGACGGTCGTTTCGGTGCGCCAGCGAGCGAACCCACCCTTCGCGAAGAACTTGAAACGGCCTGCCGGAAGAACGACCATCGCGGAAACGCTGACGGCGGTCGTGTCGGACAAGCCATCGACCGGTCCCGCCGCGTAAATCATGCCGTTCCCGTCGGACGTCGCGGAAAACAAATCCTGGCCGTAGTCCAGGTAGCCGAATTCGACATTCACGATTCGAAACACTTTGAATCCGGCGAAGAGCTTCCAGCCGTTGTCGGTGCCGTCCGTGCCACCGGTCAGGACGGACCCGTCGTCGATCGTGGCCAGGTCTATATCACGGGCTTCCGCCCGCCCCAGGCTAGCGCCCAGATACATTCCCTTCGCCTCCGCCGTGGGGGTGCAGAGCGCCAAGACACTTGCGAACAGCACCCAGATCGTGGCTCGACGCACTCCGATCATCGTCGCCTCCCATTCCGCTGCCCCCACGACGGTACCATCGGAGGCTCCGAAACCCATCGATATCCGCCAATTCTTTAAGAAAACGAAACCGTCGGAACACCCTGAACAGAGTAACGAGGCGGGTGTACCATCGATTCGATCCTACAATGCTCAAGGTTTCTCGAGGAGACGACATGTCACGTTCAAGCACACGCTGGATCGGCGTCACGCTCGCGATTTTCGCGCTGGTGCTGCCCATCCATGCCCAGAATGTTCTGACCATTCGGGTCGAAAGCATCGAATCGCTGCTCGACGACGTCGATACGATCGCGGTTGCCCTGGGCCAGCCGAAGGGCTCGGCGGAAGGCTGGCTGCAGATGGCGCAGGGAGCCCTGGGCATGCCCGGGTTCGACTGGGTGGACACGAAGAACCCGTTCGTCCTCGCCCTTCCACTGCAAGGCATGATGCTCGGCCAGAACGGCTTCGTCGGCGCGCTTCCCGTGGCCGACGTCGATGCGGCGATTGCCGCGATGAAATCGGCGGTCGAGGGCGTCGAGATCGACGAGAACGGCCTGATTCACGTCCCGACCGGCGAGGGGTCCGAGATGCTGCTGCTGCCCACAAACGGGTACCTCGTATTCGGTCAAAACGCCAACCTGGTCGGCGGGTTCGACCCCACCGGATTGTTGTCGGGCGCTGATCTGCCGCCGGGAACGATCGCCGTGGAATTCAACGTCGATTCAATGCGCGCGATGATCGGGATGGCGATGCAGGGCGTGCGCCAACAAATCGCGGGCGCGATCGCCAAAGGGGCGGAACAGGGCGGCGAGTCGATGGACGCCGAATCGGCTGTCGCGGCATCCGACATGGCGATCGAGTGGCTCGAGGCACTCATCGCCAACACGCGTAGCGTCCAACTCGGCCTGGAAGTGACCGACAGCCACCTCATCGTCCACAACCACTACCTGCCCACCGCCGGTAGCACGCTCGAGGGATTCCTGCGTGCGCAAAAAGGCGGGATGCCCGACGTCGCCGGGCTGCTGGACGACGAGAACTCGAGTATGACCGTGGTCGGTAACGTCACCTGGACCGACGAGGCGACCGCGGCGTTCGAGGGGTTCATGGACGGCTACAGTTCGATGCTGCAGAGCGTGATGGCCAACAACGAGGATCTGGGCGAGATGGGACCCCTTGCCGACTTGCTCCCGGGGATGATGGATCAGTACGCGAGCCTGTGGAAATGCATGCGAGGCGATCTCGCTCAGGTCGTCCACACGTCCGGTGGTCTTCAGTTCACGCAGGTCTCCGGTATCCGCGACTCCGAGGAGTGCGGTGACCTCGGCCAGATGATTCTCGACATGGTCTCCGGGCTTCCCGAAGCCGTCTCCGAGATCTTTACTATTTCTCCCGACGGCCTCACGCATCGTGGCGTGACCGCCATCGAATACGGGGTAGACATCGGAAAATTCGTCAAGTTGCAAGACGAGGAAGGCGCCGCGGAGGTCACGAAGATGCTGAGCGGGATGTTCGGCGAAGACGGTTTCAAGACCTACATGGCGCAAGTGGACGGCTACTGGATCAGCTCGGGCGGAGCCGGCGCGGACGAGTCGATGCGTCTGATGATAGAGCGCATCAAGGATAAGAAGAGCGGCGACGGCATCGACGAGTCGGTGTTCGAACCGTTCACCGTCGGGGCTGGACTCTACTTCATGGTGGATTTCGGTCGCTTCTTCGGCGGGTTCTCCCAGTTTCTCCCGGAAGGCGACGATATGGCCCAGCTGGCGCAAATACAGGAAGTCCTCGGCGCCCTGGGTGCAATGACCGGCGGCATCGACTTCCAACGCGACGCGCTGGGCCTGAAGTTCGCCATGCCGACCGCCGGGCTGAGCACGATCGCCGAGATGGCCCGACGGAAGGCGGCCGACGAGGTCGACGACGACGATCCGGATCCTGACGGCGGTGATCCCACCGAGTAGGTTCGACCCACATCCCCTCCAAGGGCTAGTCCACAACGGTCCAGACGAGCCGGAACCGTTTGCCGGGGTCGTCCGTCTCACCGGACCAGACGGCCACGCGACCCTCGTCTTCTATCGTGAAACCCTCGGCCTCCTCGAATTCCCCGACGGCCAGCACGAAACGAAGATCGTCGGCGCGAAGCAGCTCTAACGACGAGTCTTCGTCACAGTCATCGAGTCGCGGTCCGAGATCAAGGGGAGTGATCGTCAGGATCCTTCGATTGCCGACCGATTGCAGCCGAACGTCGACGTCGTCCTCGGCGGCTTCGAACAGTCCGGTCAGAGCGTGTTCGAGGTCCTGGAAGCGAGCCGTTGCGCGCAGGCTGAAGGGCCGCCGGTCGCGGAGTAGTTCAGCGTGGGCGTTGGTTCCGCCGATCTCCGTCAACTCCTGCACGATGTCCGGGCGCCCCGCCGCTGCGTGTCTCAGGTAGTCTCCTTCCTCACGCAAACGATCCTCCGACTTGTCGGCGGAGGAGTACACGTCCCGTTCGAAGACCTCCCAGGTGACCGACCCGTCGCGTTCGACGTAAAGCGTGTGGGTCACATCCTTTTCCAGGCATCCGGTCGACGCCGTGAGCAGCAGCAAAACGATCAGTGCCTTTCTCATCGGAAACTCCTTTACGCCCGATCCATCGGGTTCATCCCAAAGGGACGGGAAACGGGGCCAAACCGAACGGACGCACGGAAAGCCTGAATTTGATAAGGTTTTCGAATGCTTTCACCGTCGGTCACGACCTTGCTTCTGGAGGCCCGCGCAGGTTCCGATCAGGCGCTCAACCGCCTGTTCGAGCAGTGCGGCGAGCGCTTGCTAAGCCTGATCCGCCTGCGCATGGGCACGAAGCTACGTTTGCGGATGGAGTCGGGCGACATACTCAACGCGACCTTGCTGCGTGCATTCCGCAGTTTCGATTCGCTCGAAGCGCGCAACACATCCTCGCTGATGGCCTGGCTCGCGAGCATCGCTAAGAGCGAGATCCGCGACCAGACGGACCGTCTCCACGCCCAGCGACGCGATGCCGGCAAGGAAGTTCCGCTCGATTCCGGATGCGTCGATCTCGCCGCCCGCATGCGCTCGCAAACGAGCCAACTGGTGCTGTCCGAATCCCGTCTTAAACTCGAGCGGGCCATC
>SMVB01396364.1_pt1 | contig 28039 bp, 28 predicted proteins | sample 2456461 | NCBI WGS metagenome assembly SMVB01 (sample SAMN11095934, study PRJNA526329) | marine sediment metagenome | biome: Marine sediment; feature: Surficial sediment; material: Deep marine sediment; isolation source: Hadal surficial sediment | place: Pacific Ocean | collected 2014-05 | depth... | reverse complement strand
TCGATAGGAGGGCGCCCGCCGGCGATGCCTTCGCATCGTTAAGGGTGTTCGACGCACCGAGAGGCCGCGATAGGGGACCCGGAGGGCGGCTTCCCGAGATCACCGGCGGCGTTGCGCGACGCTAGTGATGAGCCCGCGTCACGGCGCATCGCGCGCCTTGCCGGTGAACTCGGGAAGCCGTCGTGGGGGCGCCATATGTTAGATTCTATCCGCTACGCTGGCTATCACGGATGCGGTCCGGAAACAACGTCGAGCGCCGCGCCCAAACGGAGGCGCACGCTGGCGCCGTTGGCGAGCTCAAGCCCGGTCAGCGCGCGGATGAACCCCCAATGGGTGATCACCACGGTCGCCGCGTGGTCCGGATCATCGCGCATGGCGGCGTGGAAGCGCGCGCCACGCGCGGTCAGGTCCGCGCGGCTTTCCTCGGGTCCGTTCCACCAGCGTTCCGCCACGGCGCTGAAGTCGAGGACCGGCCAGCGCGCGGCCAGCACCGAGACCGGGGTGCCGATATCGCACGACCAGGCGCAGCGTTCGCCGACCAGGGCGGTCACCGCGATCGGCGCCGCCAGGCGCGCCGCCACGATCGCGGCGGTTTCCAGCGCCCGCGTGTAGGGGCTGGTGATCACGCGGCGCGCGCCCATGTCGGCCACCGTCTCGGCGGCGGCGCGGGCCTGGGCGTGGCCGGTTTCGGTGAGGGGCGGGTCCTCGATTCCGGGGTCGGCGCGGGATTTCCGGTAGACTACGTTGAAGGCGGATTCGCCGTGACGCAGCAGGATCATCGCTCGCCGTCCTTGTCCGGGTGGCGTTCGACATAGTCGCCCTCAATGATGGTGGGATCGGAGCGCGGCGCCGTTGCCCTGGCGTGTCCCTCGGCGCGCAGCCGGCGCAACACGGCGCGCAGCACGGCGCGGCGCAACGGAGGCACGGATAGCGCCAGTCCGCAGAGATCCGTGACGAAGCCCGGGATCAGCAGCAACACGGCCGCGGCGACCAGTCCGACGCCGTCGAGAAGTTCGGGCACCGGTGGCCGGTCGCGGTCCATGGCCGCGGCCATGCGCGCGCCGATGGCAAAACCCTGCACCCGCAGCAGCGCCAGGCCCCCCACGGCGGTCGCGAAGGTGACCGCCAGCGTCCACGCCACGCCGATTTCGCCGCCGACCACGATGAAGACGGCGATCTCGACGAAAGGCAGGCTCAACGCGATGAGTAATTTCGTGGCCATGGTTGAGAATAGGGTAGCGCGGTCCCATGTGATTCACAGCGGACAAAATAGCGCGCGCGTCTGGACCCGCCGGTGACAAGGCTCTACACTGTCTCGCGCCTCTTCTCGGTCCGCGCGGACGATGGCCGCGCGGGCGCGTGAGAAGCGAATCGGCCCACAGCGAATCGGTCCATGGACAACGGCTTTCAATTCTTCGACCTTCTGATCCCGGCCATGATCGCGGCGTTCATTCTGCTGCGCCTGCGCCGCGTGCTGGGCCGCCGCACCGGGCAAGAACGCCCGCCGCCGGAACCGATGAAGCGCGAGGCCGACGACATGAAGCGCGAGGCCGACGACGCGCCCGATATTGTCGTGCCGCTGCCCGATCACGCCCAACGCGCGGGGCGGCGCAAGGACGACAGCGACGAGCCCGAAGCCTCGGGCCTGACCCAACTCAAGATCGCCGATCCGGCGTTCGACGAAGTGACGTTCCTGAACGGCGCGCGCGACGCCTTCGAGATCATCCTCGGCGCCTTCGCCGCCGGCGACAAGCGCCAACTCAAGTCGCTGCTCAGCGACGCGGTGTACCGCAAGTTTCGCGACGAAATCGACCGCCGCGGGCGTCAAGGCGAACGGCTGGAGACGACCCTGATCTCGATCATCCTGGCCGACATCGTCGATGTGCGCATGGATGAGCGCGCCGCGCTGGTCACCGTCAAGCTGGTCAGCGAGCAGATCAACGAGCGGACCAGCGCCGACGAGGACGAGGACGAAAATGAGTCAATCGGCGCGCCTCCGGTCGAGTCCATCACCGATCTGTGGACCTTCGCCCGCGACACCAGCTCGGGCGACCCCAACTGGCAACTGGTCGAGACCCGCAGCCCCGAGTGAACCGCCGCCGGCGTGGCCGGCGATTTGACATGATCCGGCGCCTTGGAACGGTGGCGTGGCCGACGGGCGCGCTTATCGGCGCCGTGGCGCTTGGTTTGGTCGCCGCGGTCATGGTGCGCCCTGTTTTCGTTCCGATTCCGGTTCCACCGCCACCCGAAAAGTTGGTTTTGCGCGCGGTCGATTTCGCCGACCTGCCGGGCTGGCGCGACGATTCACACCACGGCGCGGCGGTGGCCTTGCGCCGGTCCTGCGGCGCGCTTGGCAAGCTGCCCGACGAACGTCCGATCGGTCCGGATGGCCTGGCCGGCGCGGCGGCCGACTGGCGCGACATCTGCGCTGCGGCGCAAGCCGTGACCAGCGACGCCGCCAGGGATTTTTTCGAGACCTGGTTCCGGCCCTTCGCGGTGGCCAACAACGATGACGACGAGGGCCTGTTCACGGGCTATTACGAGGCCTCGCTGGAAGGCGCGCGCGAACCCGGAAACGGCTTCGCGACGCCGCTTTTGGCGCGCCCCAAGGACTTGGTCATGGTCGGCCTCGGCGCGTTCCGCGACGACCTCAAGGGCCGGCGCGTCGCCGGGCGAGTGGTGGACGGCCGCCTCAGGCCCTATCCCAGCCGCGCCGAGATCGAGGCCGGCGCGTTGGCGGGACGCGGGCTGGAGTTGGTCTGGGTCGACGACCCGGTGGACGCCTTCTTCCTGCACATCCAGGGTTCGGGGCGGGTGGCGCTGGCCGACGGCGGGGAGGTGCGCCTCGGCTACGCCGGCCAGAACGGCCATCCCTACACCGCCATCGGGCGCGATCTGATCGCCGCGGGCGCGCTGACCCGCGAGACCGTATCGATGCAGTCGATCCGCGCCTGGCTGGCGGCCAACCCGTCGCGCGCCCAGGACATGATGGACCGCAACGCGTCTTATATTTTCTTCCGCGAGCTTTCCGGCGATGGGCCGGTGGGCGCCCAGGGCGTGGCGCTGACGCCGGGCCGCTCGCTGGCCGTGGACCGCAAGTTCATGCCGTTATCGGTGCCGGTGTGGCTCGATACGGTGGCGCCGGCGGCCGACGGTGGCGAGCGGGTCTTGCGCCGGCTGCTGATCGCCCAGGACACCGGCGGCGCGATTCGCGGTCCGGTGCGCGGCGACGTGTTCTGGGGTCACGGCGACGCGGCCGCCGAGACCGCCGGGCGCATGAAAAGCCGTGGCCGCTACTTCGTGTTGCTGCCCCGCGCGGTCGCCGAGGCGCGCGCGCCGAGGCCTAGACCGGATCAGAATTGATCGAACCCACTTTTGGGGTTCGATCAATTCTGTGAATCCGGTCTAGCTTTTAGAGGTGAGCAGATTCACGTGGTTGATGGGATCGCCCATGGCGATTCCCATCAACCACGATCTGCTCTAGCAACCGGCCCGCGCCGCGTTCATTCAAGCGCGGCCATGTAGGTATCGACCAACGCTTCCAGTTCGGCGCGGTCGGCGCTTTCCATTTTGCGCAGGCGCACCACCTGGCGCATGACCTTGGGATCGAACCCGGACCCCTTGGCTTCGGAATAGACTTCGCGAATATCCTGGCTCAGCGCCGTCTTCTCCTCTTCAAGACGTTCGATCCGCTCGATAAAGGCGCGCAAGCGCTCGCCCGCGATGCCGCCGACATTCGCCATGGTTTTCCTCTTGGTTGGTTTCGTGGGCCGGGAGGTGAGATGGGGCGCGGACGATAACGCCCCGCCGCGCGCGCGGCAAGGTCCGATCACGGGCGCGGGCCAGGACTGGCGTCTAATCCATTGATCGGGCCCATTGATCGGACAGGTGTCGCGGTGCATTCTGCGCCCGCGAACCGGGCTCGCCCGCGATCCCGTCTCGATGGACCCGTCCACCGCGTTGGGAGGCGCCGCGTGCGGCATACCGGTCTGGCTTTGGCGGAGCGCTTGGCGCGTTGGCTGTTCCCCGTCGTGGTGGGCGCGCTGGTGCTGGCCCCGGCGATCGCCGCGGCGGCGAAACCGCGGCCCGGACCCAGCGGCGCCTACGTGGAACGCTATCTGCTCGAATTCGTGATCCGCGAGCTCAACCCGGAGGCGGATCGCGCCGGCCCGGTCGCGGGCAGCCCGCCGGCCATGCCGCTGTACCGGGGCGATACGTTGCTCGGTTACGCCTTCGACACCTGGGACGTGCTCCAGGCGGTGGGGTATTCGCGCAAGCCCTTCCATATCCTCGCCGCGATCGATCTGGAGGGCCGGGTAAGCGGCACGCACCTTGTCCACCATCTTGAGCCGATAACGCTGCTCGGACGCGACGACGACGACGTGCGCGATTATCTGCGCCAGTTCGCCGGCGTCGACATGGCCGCCGGCGTTCAGGTGATGTTCGGCGGCGCCGTGCGCGCGGGCACCCGGTCCACCGCCGAGCGGCAAATCGACGGCATCTCGCGCGCCACCACATCCTCGCTGCTGTTCGCCGACGCGATCCTGCGCGGCGCGCGAACCGTGGCGCGGGCCCGGGGCGTGAGCTTCGGGAGCGCCGCCGCGCGGCGTCTCGACCTCGAGACCTATAGGCCGCAAAGCTGGCCCGACATGATCGCCGAGGGCGCGCTGGCGCACGGCGCGACATCCGACGACCGCGATGGCGCCGTCGCCGAGATCTGGGTGGGGCTGATCGATCCGGCCGGGATCGGCATCAACCTGCTCGGGCGGCGCGCCTATCGGAGTTACGCGGCCGGCCGCGCGTTAAGCGATACCGCCGTTTTCGTCGCGTCCGGCGCGCGGGCGCCCCTGATCCCCGTCGGCGACGCTCGTGGCGCGGCCGAATTGCGCATCGTCCAGGGCGACCGCGCCATCCCCTTGACCAGGGATATGTTCGAGCCCGTGGCCTATTACGACGGCGACGGGCAGCCGCGCGACATCGTCCAGGGACTGTACTACCTGGCCGGCGCCGACGGGCTGGACGCGACACGGCCGTGGCGCCTCGAGGTTTCGCGGCCCGGCGCGAACGGCGCGCGGTTCGCGGTGGACTACCGTTTGCCCGCGCGCTACGTGATCGGCGCCGACGACGAGACCGCGTCGGACTGGCGGGCGCAATGGCGCGACCAGCGCGGCTCCGTGATGTTGCTCGGCGCCAGCCTGGCGGTGCTGCTGGCGATCCTGTCGCTACAGGACGCGGTGGCGCGCCGGCCCCGGCTGCACCTGATGCTCCGCATCGGCTTCCTGGCGTGGACCGTGGGGTGGATCGGCTGGGTGGCGGGCGCGCAGCTCAGCGTGATTCACCTGCTCAACTGGGTGCAATCGATGGGCGCGGGCGTCGACTGGGCGTTCTTCCTGATGGAGCCGCTGATCTTTTTGATGTCGGCCTTCGTCGTGGTCGCGGCGCTGCTGTGGGGCCGCGCCGCGTTCTGCGGCTGGCTGTGTCCGTTCGGCGCCTTGCAGGAACTGCTCAACCGGCTCGCCGTCCGCTTGCGCGTGCCGCAGATCGAGCTGCCGGCGCGCCTCGCCGAGCGCCTGACGGCGGTCAAGTATCTGGTGTTCTTCGGCCTTGTCGGCCTGACGTTCTATTCGATCGAGCTGGCCTACGCGGTAAGCGGCGTCGAGCCGTTCAAGGCCGCCATCACGTTCCGCTTCGACGCGCCGTGGCCGGCGGTGGCCTACGCGGTGGCGCTGCTCGCGGTCGGCCTGACCATCGAGCGGTTCTATTGCCGCTTCATCTGTCCGCTCGGCGCCGGGCTGGCGATCCTGGGGCGGTTGCGCATGTTCGACTGGCTCAAGCGCCGCGCCGAATGCGGCGCGCCGTGTCGAAAATGCGAGCAGGTATGTCCGGTGCGCGCGATCCGCGTCGACGGCACCATCGATATGAACGAATGCTTCTATTGTCTGGACTGCCAGGTGGTCTATCACGACGCCCACCAGTGCCCGCCCTTGATCAAGCGCCGCCGCCGTCGCGAGGCGGCGCGCGCCGGTTAAGGTGTTTGACGCCCCAGGCCGCGACCGCGGCCCGGCGCCCAAGTAAACGCCGGGGCCGCCGCCCGCGCGGAGCCGCGCGCCACCGGCGCGCTGGCGTGAGCGAAAAAAGTCTACGACTGGACGGCGCGAAGCGACGGATCGAAGGCTTGCAGCGCGCCGTCGAGGGTGGCGGCGTGGCGAATTTTGCGATCGCCCTTCATCACCAGGTATTCGCCTTTCGGGTGGGCGCGGGGCGCGAGCCGGAAGATCTTGTACAGCGGCGCGTCGTGGGCGCGGCGGTACACGCAGAACACCGCCATGCCCTCGCTATTGTCGATGCTGTAGTCCAGCCATTGCCGCGCCAGCAGGCGGCGGCTGAACAGGCTGAGCAAACGGTTGAGGTCGGCGCGGCTGAAATAGATCGTATCCCGACTGGGCCGATAATCATCGAGTCGAACGATGGCCGCCATGCTGTTCCGCCTCCGGTTCGCCGACCCGGATTGTCGGTCAGGAAGCCGCCCCGGTCAATCGGCGCGGGGTCGTTTTTCGCGCCTCGCCGCCGATTGCCATCGCTCGGGCCGAACGGTATGTTAGCGGCCCTTCCCTAGGACAGTGGAGAGTTAATCGTGGGCGACGTCTTCCAAGAGGTCGATGAAGATGTACGTCGAGACCTGTATATCAGGCTGTGGCGCGCCTATGGTCGCTATGTCATAGCGGGGCTGGTGCTGCTGGTGGTGGGAGTCGCCGCCGGGGTGGGCTGGACGGAATACCGCGAGCAGCGGATGCAGACCGAAGGCGCGCGGTTCGCCGCCGCCGTGACGTTGCTCGACCAGGGCCGCGCCAGCGAGGCGGCGCGGGCCTTTGCCGCCATCGCGGACGATTCCGGGCGCGGCTATGCCGCCTTGGCCCGTTTGCGCGAGGCCACCGCCCTGATCGCTTCCGGAGACCGCGCCGGCGCCATCGCCATCTACGACCGCGTCGTCGCGGGCGGCGGCGATCGCCAGTTGCGCGACGTGGCGGCGCTTTTGGCGTCGATCCAGGTTCTCAACGGCGGCGGCGCGGATCTCGACGCGCGCCTCGCGCCGCTTGCCGAGGGCGCCGGATATTGGCGTCATCTGGCGCGTGAGTTGCAAGCCATCGCGGCGCTGAAAAAGGGCGGCCGGGCCGAGGCGAAAGATATCTTCTCAGTGCTCGCCGAGGACGCCGACGCGCCGGCCGGCGTGCGCCGGCGCGCGGCCGAGATGATCGCGCGGATCGGCGGCTGACGGACGCGCCATGGCCAAGACCTCGACACGTCGGGTGCTGTTGGCGGGCGCGCTGATCCTGGCGCTGGCGGGCTGCGACACGTTTAAGGATCTGGTGACCACGCGCGCGGACGAAGAGCGCCTGCCCGGTGAGCGCCTATCGGTGCTGGTGCTGGAAAAGGTGCTTGAGCCCGATCCCGAAATCGCCGACGAGCCGGTGCGCCTGCCGCCGCCGATGATCAACGACACCTGGCCGCAGCAGGGCGGCACCGCCAATCATGCCATGCACCATCTGGCCATGGGCGATCCGCTCACGGTGCTGTGGCGACGCGGCGTCGGCAGTGGCGAGACCGACGACAATCTGATCCTGTCGGCGCCCGTGGTGGCGGACGGCAAGGCCTTCCTGCTGGACGCCGATACCGTGGTGAACGCCATCGACCTCGCCAGCGGCGACAAAGTCTGGCACGTTGACCTGATGCCGGAAAACGAGGATTCGGAGGCCAGCCTGGGCGGCGGCGTCGCCTATTCGCGCGGGCGGCTTTACGTGACCACCGCGTTCGGCCATATCGTGGCGCTGGACGCGCGCACCGGCGCGCGCCTGTGGCTCAGCCGCGTCGGCGCGCCGATGCGCGCCGCGCCCACGGTGGCCGGCGGACGGGTGTTCGCGATCACGTTCAACAACGAACTTCACGTGCTGGACGCGCGCGACGGCGCGACGCTGTGGACCCATGCCGGGATCACCGAAAGCGCCGGTCTGTTGGGCTCGGCGGTGCCGGCGGTATCGGGCGATCTGGTGATCGCGCCCTATTCGTCGGGCGAACTGTTCGCGCTGCGTGTCGAGAACGGTCGCGTCGCGTGGAGCGACTCACTGACTTTTCAGGGCCGCATCGGCGCCCGCACCACGCTGAGCGACATCGACGGCAGCCCGGTCATCGACCGCGGCTGGGTTTTCGCGATCAGCCATAGCGGCCGCCTGGTGGCGCTCGACCTGCGCTCCGGACGGCGCCGTTGGGACCAGGAAATCTCCGGCTCGCAGACCCCTTGGGTGGCCGGCGACTACATCTTTCTGGTGACCAGTAACGCCAACATGGTGTGCCTGCGCCGCGCCGACGGCCGCGTGCGCTGGGTGCGCCCGCTGCCCCGCTTCGAGAACCCGGAAAACCGCGAGGGGGTGATCACCTGGAGCGGCCCGGTGCTGATCGGCGACCGGCTGGTGGCGGTCAGCAATACCGGCGACGCGGTGTCGGTGTCGCCCTACACGGGCGCCATCCTGGGATTGCAGGAATTTCCCGACGGCGTCCGCGTGCCGCCCATCGTGGCCAACAAGACCCTTTACATTCTGACCATGGACGCGGAACTGGTGGCGCTCAGGTAGCGCCGCCGGACCGCGCGGACACGATATCGCATGGCCGCCACCGTCGTCATCGTCGGGCGCCCCAACGTGGGCAAATCGACCCTGTTCAACCGGCTGACCCGCCGCCGCCAGGCGCTGGTCGACAACACCCCCGGCGTGACTCGCGACTGGCGCGAGGGCGAGGCGCGCCTCGGCGCGTTGAGCTTCACCGTGATCGACACGGCGGGACTGGACGAAGCCACGGGTGACGGGTTGGAAGCGCGCATACGCGCCCAGACCGAGATCGCGATCGGCCGCGCCGACCTGGTTCTGATGATGATCGACGGGCGCGCCGGCGTCATGCCGCTGGACCGCCACTTCGCCGATCTGGTGCGCCGTTCGGGTGCCCCCGTCATCATCGTGGTCAACAAGGCCGAGGGCCACGCCGCCGACGCCGGGGCGTCGGAGGCTCACGCGTTGGGCCTGGGCGAGCCGGTGGCGATTTCCGCCGAACACGCCGAGGGAATGTCGGAACTGCACGATTCCATTTCGCTGGCGCTCGGCGCCGGGGTGGAAAGCGCGGACGGCGAAGTCCAGGGGCCGGCGCTGCGACTGGCCATCGTCGGGCGGCCCAACACGGGCAAGTCGACCCTGCTCAACCGTCTGGTCGGCGACCAGCGCGTGCTGACCGGCCCCGAGCCCGGCGTGACCCGCGACGCGATCGCGGTGGACTGGTCGCACGACGGCCGTCCGGTGCGACTGGTCGATACCGCCGGCATGCGCCGCCGCGCGCGGATCACCGACCGCATCGAGAAGCTGTCGGTGGGAGATGCCTTGCGCGCGGTGCGCTTCGCCCACGTCGCCGTTCTGGTGATCGACGCCTCGGTGCCGCTGCCGGCGGGGACGGACGGGCCGTTGGACAAGCAGGACCTCAACGTCGCCAACCTGGTCATCGACGAAGGCCGGGCGCTGGTGGTGGCGGCCAACAAATGGGACCTGGTGGCGGATCCGGCCCACGCGAAACGCGCGTTGCGCGACCAGATCGAAGCCGCGTTGCCGCAAGTGCGCGGCCTGTCGTTCGTCACGCTTTCGGCGCTGCGGGGCGACGGCGTCGACGCCATGATGGGCGCCGTCTTCGCCGCCGACGAGATATGGAACAAGCGCCTGCCCACGGCGGCGCTCAACCGCTGGCTCGAGGACACCGTCGCCCGCCATCCGCCGCCGCTGGCCCAGGGCCGCCACGTCAAGCTGCGTTACATGGCGCAGGTCAGCGCGCGCCCGCCGCGTTTCGCCCTGTTCGTCAACCGCCCGCGCGCCCTGTCCGACAGCTACCAGCGCTATCTGGTCAACGGCCTGCGCGAGACCTTCGATCTGCCCGGCGTGCCGATCCGCCTGTTCTTGCGCGCCGGCCGCAATCCCTATGTCAAGGCGTCGGGGGGCAAGGCGTCGGGGGGCAAGGCGTCGGGTCGGCGTTGACGATGTCGCCGTGGCGCGCGCAGGCGTCCTCGGCAAGCGCCACGAAGACCTCGGTGATATCGTCGGGCGTGGGCAGGGTCGCCGGGTCCTCGCCGGGCATGGCCTGGGCGCGCATTTCGGTGCGCACGGCGCCCGGATCGATCAGGTTCACGCGGACCGCGGTCTTGGCGGTCTCGGCGGCGTAAGTCAACGCGAGCGTCTCGAGCGCCGCCTTGCTCACCGCGTAAGGCCCCCAATAGGGCCGCGCGCCGCGCGCCACGCCGGACGTGACGAAAATGGCGCGGCCCGCCGGGGCGGCGCGAAGCAGCGCGTCGCAGGCGCGGATCAGACGCCAGTTGGCGGCCACGTTGACGTCCATGACCCGGTCCCAGACATGGGGTTCGTAATGGCCCAACGGGCTCAGGCCGCCGAGGATGGCGGCGTTGCCCACCAGCACGTCGAGGCGGCCATGGCGTTCGGCCAAGGCGCCGCCCAGCCGGTCGATCGCCGGCCCGTCGGTCAGGTCGAGGGGGACCAGGGTAGCGGCGCCGCCGGCGGCGCGAATGGCGTCGTCCAGCGCCTCGAGGCCGGCGGTCCCGCGCGCCACCGCGACCACATGGGCGCCTTCCGTCGCGAAGCGCCGCGCCACCGCCGCGCCGATGCCGCGCGACGCGCCGGTGATCAGCGCCACGCGATCCTTCAGCCGGCCCGACACTATTTCACGATCGATCGATCGCGGCCGCCCCCCTCACCCTTCCCTCTCCCCCCAATGGGGGGAGAGGGTTGCGTAGGCTTGGCGAGGCCGAAGGCCGAGCCCTAGCCGGAGCTGGGTGAGGGGGGCGCATCGGTCTTACCCGGATACGCTCTAGTGGATTTCGGCGAGCAGGGACAGTTGCGCCGGGTCGTCGCCGTCGTTCTGGTCGGTCAGTTCGATGGGATAGTCGCCGGTGAAGCAGGCGTCGCAATATTGCGGCCGCGCGTCGTCGCGTCCGGGCTCGCCCATGGCGCGGTACATGCCGTCGACGGAAATGAAGGCCAGGCTGTCGACGCCGATATGGGCGGCCATTTCGTTCACGTCCATTTGCGACGCCAGCAGGGCCTCGCGCTTCGGCGTATCGACCCCATAGAAACACGAATACGATGTCGGCGGGCTGGCGACGCGCATATGGACTTCGGCCGCGCCGGCCTGGCGCACCATTTCGACGATCTTGGTCGAGGTGGTGCCGCGCACGATGGAATCGTCGACCAGCACCACGCGGCGGCCCACGATCGTGGCGCGGTTGGCGTTGTGCTTCAGCTTGACGCCGAGATGGCGGATGCTGTCGGAGGGCTCGATGAAGGTGCGTCCGACATAGTGGTTGCGGATGATGCCGAGCTCGAACGGCAGCTTGGCCTGCTCGGCGTAGCCGATGGCGGCCGGCACGCCGGAATCGGGCACCGGCACCACAAGGTCGGCCGGCGCCGCGTGTTCGCGCGCCAGTTCCGCGCCGACCCGCTTGCGCGTCTCATAGACGCTAATGCCCTCGACCACGCTGTCGGGGCGCGAAAAGTAGATATACTCGAATATGCAGAAGCGCTTGGGCGCGGCGGCGCCGAACGGTTTCAGGCCGCGCACCCCGTCGCGGTCGATCACCACCACCTCGCCGGGTTCGATGTCGCGCACGAAGTCGGCGCCGATGATGTCCAGCGCGCAGCTTTCCGACGCCAGGATATGGGCGCCGTCGATCTGGCCCAGCACCAGGGGGCGCACGCCGTGCGGATCGCGCGCGCCGATCAGCGCCTGGTCGGTCAGCAGAACCAGGGCATAGGCGCCGCGTACCTGGAACAGGGCATCGATCAGGCGGTCGATCAACGTACCCCGCCCGCCGGTGGCGATCAGATGCACGATGACTTCCGTGTCGGTGGTCGATTGGAAGATCGAGCCGTTGGCCTCCAGGTCCCGGCGCAGGCCCATGGCGTTGGTCAGGTTGCCGTTATGGGCGATCGCCAGGCCGCCGCCGGCAAGGTCGGCGAACAGGGGCTGGATGTTGCGCAGCAGGGTCTCGCCGGTGGTCGAGTAGCGCACGTGGCCGATCGCGGCGGTGCCGGTCAGGCGCTTGATCACATCCTCGTTGTCGAAGTGGTCGCCGACCAGGCCGGGGCTGCGGTGAGAGTGGAAGTGATCGCCGTCGAAACTGACGATGCCGGCGGCTTCCTGGCCGCGGTGTTGCAGCGCGTGCAGCCCCAGCGCCGTGTGCGCGCCCGCGTCCGGGTGGCCGAAGAGGCCGAACACGCCGCACTCCTCGCGGAACTTGTCGCCGTCGAACGGATCGGTTGTCACCATCGCGGTCACTATTGCGCCTCGTCCTTCTTGCCGCCGGTCAGACTCTCGATCAGGCGGTCCTTGATGGAAATCTCGGACTCTTTATAGCCGGTTTCGTCGCCATCGCCATCGGTTGGCGCCAGCGGCGGCTCGGAGAGACGCCGCAGCGCCTTGAGATCCTCGGCGTTCTTCTGAATGGCGTCGAAGCCCTCGACCGGCAGGTTGAAGGTGCCTTCCGGGACCAGCGCGATCAGCAACCCGGCGGAACGGTCGATCACCGGCAGGCTGCGCGCCTCGACCAGCCATCGCGGGCGCGCCTCGCCGTCATGCCATAACGCCCGGGTCGCGACCATGTAGGCCAGCGCCACCAGCACCACCCCGCGCGCCAAGCCGAACAGGAATCCAAGCGAGCGGTCCAACGCGTTCAACGGGCTGTCCTTGACCCGGATCACGATGGCGTGGGCGACCAGCCACAGGATCACCAGCGAGACCAGAAAGATCGTCGCGCCGGTCGCCACGTCGCCGAGCCAGGCCTCTTCGAGCCATTCGTCGGCGAACGGCCGGGCAACGGGATACAGCCACACCGTCGCGAAGGCGGCGCCGACCCAGCCGGCGATCGCCAACGCCTCGCGAACGAAGCCGCGATAGAAGGCGAACAGCGCCGATACCAGCACCACCACGGCGACCACCACGTCGAGGATGTTGATCGATGAGTCTTCCATGGGTTTCGGTCAGGCCCGGTAGTCGGCGTCGAAAAGCGCCGCCAGATCGGTGAGCCGCGCGATCTCGGTCACCGCCACGGAGGCCTCGCGCCGCGTCCGCGACGCCGGCGCCAGGGCGTGGGTGAAGCCAAGCTTGGCCGATTCCTTCAAGCGCGCCTCCGTATGGGCGACGGGGCGCACCTCCCCGGAAAGTCCCACTTCGCCGAACACCACGGTGCGCTCCGGCGCCGGCTGGTCGGTCATGGAAGAAAGCAACGCCGCGGCGACCGCGAGGTCGGCCGCGGGCTCGGCGATTCTGAGGCCGCCCGCTACATTGAGATAAACGTCCTTGCCGCCCACGGCAAGGCCGCAGCGCGTATCGAGCACCGCCAGGATCATGGCGAGGCGGCCGTTGTCCCAGCCCACCACGGCGCGGCGCGGCGTGCCCAGCGGCGACGGCGACACCAGCGCCTCGATCTCGACCAGCATCGGGCGCGTGCCCTCGATGCCGGCGAACACCGCGGCGCCGCTGACCGGGTTCTCGCGCTCGGCCAGGAACAGCGCCGACGGGTTGGCGACCTGTTCGAGCCCCGCGTCGGTCATTTCGAACACGCCGATCTCGTCGGTCGCGCCGAAGCGGTTCTTGACCGCGCGCAACAGCCGGTAGCGATGGCTGGGGTCGCCTTCGAAATAAAGCACCGTGTCGACCATGTGCTCCAACACGCGCGGCCCGGCGATCTGGCCGTCCTTGGTGACGTGGCCGACCAGCATCAGCACGGTGCCGCGCCGCTTGGCCAGGCGAATCAGTTCCTGGGCGCTGGCGCGCACCTGGCCGACCGTGCCCGGCGCCGAATCCAGGCTGTCGACATGCATGGTCTGGATCGAATCGATGACCAGCACGCCGGGCGCGTCGGGAACGTCCAGGGTGGCCAGGATATCGCGCACGCTGGTCGCCGCCGCCAGTTGCACGGGCGCTTTCGCAAGGCCGAGGCGGCGCGCGCGCAGCCGCACCTGGTCGGCCGATTCCTCGCCCGAGACATAAACGCACGGCCGTCCGTCACGGGCCAACGCGGCGACCACCTGCAGCAACAGGGTGGATTTGCCGATTCCCGGATCGCCGCTGATCAGCACCGTGGAGCCCGGCACCAGTCCACCGCCGACGACGCGGTCGACCTCGGCCATGCCGATGGTCAGGCGCGCCGCCGGTAGCGCGTCGTCGCCCAGTCCGCCAAGGCCGATGGCGCGGCCCTTTCCGGCCCGGCTGCCGGGCGCCAACTGGCGTTCCTCGACAATGGTGTTCCACGCGCCGCAGCCGTCGCACCGCCCGCTCCATTTCGCCCCGCTGGCGCCGCAGGCCTGGCACACATAGGCGTTCGCCGGCTTGGCCATTACAGCGCCCGCCTAGAGAGTTTCACGAACGGTCCGGCGGCGCCAATCCCCGCACCCTGTCCCTCTCCCCAGGGAGAGGGGACGCTCTCGCGCCAGTCTTTCCTCACTTTACCACCGTTGCCGACCCGCAAAGACGGTCCCCAGCGGGTTCCCTCTCCCTGGGGAGAGGGACAGGGTGAGGGGAGCGCCGGCTCGAACCGAGAATGAGTTACTCTAGTCACAGCGCCCGGACTTCCATCTGGATCGGCCCTTCCGCGCGGCCGTGGATGAACTGGTCGACATGGTCGTTGCCGCTGGAATCGATTTGCGCGGTGGGGCCGGCCCAGATGATGCGGCCCTTGTGGATCATCGCGATGCGGTCGGCGATCTTGCGCGCGCTGGCCATGTCGTGGGTGATCGACAGGGCGGTGGCGCCAAGCTGGCGCACGCAGTTGATGATCAGGTCGTTGATGATATCGCCCATGATGGGGTCGAGACCGGTCGTGGGCTCGTCGAAAAAAATGATCTCCGGCTCGCCCGCGATGGCGCGCGCCAGGCCGACGCGCTTTTGCATGCCGCCCGACAGTTCCGCCGGATAAAGTTCGCCGACCTCGGCGTCGAGGCCGACCGAGGCCAGCTTCTCGATCGCCACCTGATGCGCCGCCTCGCGCGCCAGGCCGCTGCCCTGGATCAGGCCGAAGGCCACGTTCTCCCAGACTTTCAGCGAATCGAACAGGGCCGAGCCCTGGAACAGCATGCCGAACTTGCGGTTGACCCGTTCGCGCTCGCGCGCCGCCAGCCCGGTGACTTCCTGGCCATCGATGTGGATGGTGCCGGCCTCGGGCGTGAGCAAGCCCAGAATACACTTGATCATCACCGACTTGCCGGTGCCCGAGCCGCCGATCACCACCACCGATTCGCCGCGCGCGACCTCGAGGTCGAGGCCGTCGAGCACGATCTTGTCACCGAAGCGCTTGCACAGGCCCTGGACGCGGATTTTCGGTGTCTCGGTCATATGGCGAAAAACATTTCGGTGATCATGTAGTTGGTGGTGAGAATCAGAATCGAGGCCGAAACCACGGCATTGGTGGTCGCCATGCCCACCCCTTGCGCGCCGCCGCGGCTGTGAAAGCCGTGGTAGCAGCCCATCAAGGTGATCACCAAGCCGAACACGGCCGCCTTCACCAGACCCGAAACCACGTCGATGGTCTCAAGGGCGTCCCACGAGTTGTCGAGATAGATCGCCGCGTTGAAGCCCAGCTTGTGGACGCTGACCAGATAGCCGCCCATCACGCCGATGATGTCGGCGGTCAGCACCAGCAGCGGCAGCATGGCGACGCCGGCGATGAGTCGCGGCGCGATCAGATATTTGAACGGATTGGTCGACAGGGTGGTCAGCGCGTCGATCTGTTCGGTGACCCGCATGGTGCCGATCTCCGCCGCCATCGAGGCGCCGATGCGCCCGGCCACCATCAGCCCGGTCAGCACCGGCCCCAATTCGCGCGTGATCGACACCACCACGACATTGGGAATCGCCGCTTCCGCCGCGAAACGGCTGAACCCGATATAGCTTTGCAGCGCCAGCACCATGCCGGTGAACACCGCCGTCAGGCCGACCACGGGCAGCGAGTAGTAGCCGATGTCGAGCATCTGGCGCGCGATCAGGCGCGGATAGATCGGCGGCCGCGCGCAGTGCGACAGGCCGGACACGGTGAACAAGGCGACGCGCCCGGTCGCGGCAAGAAAGGCGAGCGTAACCCGCCCCAGCGCGGCCAGTGGATTCATGCGTCAGGCGGTCCGCTCGACATAGACGCGTGGCAGCCGCGCGCCGAGCCCGGTGAGAATTTCGTAACCGATGGTGCCGGCCTCTTTCGCCACTTCGTCGAGTGGGCGGCCGCCGCCGATCAGGTCGACAACGGCGCCCGGCGCCGCGATATCGGCCGGCGCGTCGGTCACGTCCAAGGTGATTAGATCCATCGATACCCGTCCCACCACGGGCACACGGTAGCCGGCTAAGAAACCACTGGCGCGGTTGCCGAGGCTTCGGGCGAAGCCGTCCGCGTAACCCACCGGAACGGTGGCGATCCGCCCCTTCCCGGCCACGCGATGGGTCGCACCATAGCCAACGGCCTGGGGCCTGTCAACGTCACGCACTTGCAGGATTTTCCCTTGTAAACGAAGGACTTCCGCCATCGGGTTGGGCTTCCCGGGGGTCGGGTTGATGCCGTAGAGCGCGGCGCCGGGACGCACCATGTCGAAGTGATAATCCGGCCCCAGAAAGATGCCCGGCGAGTTGGCGAAACTGACCGGGGCGCGCGGGCCGGCGCCGTCGCGAAGCCGCGCCAGCATGTCGCGAAACGACTTAAGCTGGGCGGCGTTTCGCGAATGCGCCGGCTCGTCCGCGCAGGCCAGGTGACTCATCACCAGCGCGATGTCGCGCGCGCCGAACGCCGGGTCCCCGGCCAATTCGACGACCTCGTCCGGGGTCAGGCCAAGGCGGCACATGCCGCTGTCCAGGTGCAACGCCGCCGGCCCCTCGCGCCACGCCGCGATTCCGTCCGGCGTGTTGAGCACCGGGATCAGGCGGTGGCTGGCGAATTCGCCGTCGGTGCCCGGCGGCGCGCCGTTGAGCACGAAGATTCGCGCTTCGGTGTCCGGCAAAACCGCCCGCGCGGCGATGCCCTCGTCCAAGGTGGCGGTGAAGAAGTCGCGGCAGCCCGCCTCGGCCAGCACTGGGGCGACCCGCGCGGCGCCCAGCCCGTAGGCGTCGGCCTTGATCGCCGCGCCCACGCGCACCCCCGGCCCAACCCGGTCGCGAAGCACGCGCCAATTGCGCCGCACCGCGCCCAGATCGATGGTGAGCAGCGCGCCGGCGCGGTCCAGGCCCATTAGTCGAAGGGTTGCGGCAGCCGTTCGGCGGCGGCGTAAGTCTCGAACTTGGTGGTGTTGGGATCGAAGCGCAGGCGCACGTTGCCGATCGGGCCATGGCGCTGCTTGGAGATCAGCACGTCCGCCAGTCCGGTGGCGCGCTCGTAGCGGTCCTGCCAGCGGTCGTAGCGTTGCTGGAACTTCTCGGCCGATTCCTCCGCGCGCTGCTGGGGCTCGCTGCGCTCAAGATAATATTCCTCGCGGTACACGAACATGACCACGTCGGCATCCTGTTCGATGGACCCCGATTCGCGCAAGTCCGACAGCAGCGGCCGTTTGTCCTCGCGCTGCTCCACCGCGCGCGACAACTGCGACAACGCCAGCACCGGCACGTCGAGTTCCTTGGCCAGCGCCTTGAGCCCCTGGGTGATCTCGGAAATCTCCTGCACGCGGTTGTCGCTGCGGTGCGCCGGGCGCAGCAGTTGCAAATAATCGACCACCACCAGGGACAGGCCGTGGGTGCGCTTGAGGCGCCGCGCGCGGGTGCGCAGGCCCGGGATGCTCAGCGCCGGCGTGTCGTCGATGTAAAGCGGCGCCGTGCTCAGGCGTTGGCTGGCCTGGACCAGGGAAACGAAATCGTCCTCGGACAGCTTGCCGCGGCGAATGTAGTCGGAGCGGATCTTGGCTTCCTCGGACAGGATCCTCGTGGCCAGTTGCTCGGCCGACATTTCCAGCGAGAAAAAGCCGACCACCGCGCCGTCCACCACCTTGCGCTGGCCATGCTCGTCCTCTTCCTCGCGGAAGCTTTTCGCCGCGTGAAAGGCGATGTTGGTGGCCAGCGCGGTCTTGCCCATGGACGGCCGGCCGGCCAGGATCACCAGGTCCGAGCGGTGCAGGCCGCCAAGCAGATTATCGAGATCGATCAGGCCGGTGGCCACGCCCGAAAGCTTGCCTTCGCGCTTGTAGGCGGCTTCCGCGCCCTTCACGGCTTCGGTCAGCGAAACGTTGAACGGCTTGAAGCCGCCTTCGTGCTGGCCGGTCTCGCCGAGCTCGTAGAGGCGCTGCTCGGACCGCTCGATCTGGTTGGCGGCGGTGTCCTCGACCTCCGGGTCGAAGGCGATATTGACCATGTCCTCGCCCAGGCGAATCAGGTCGCGGCGCAGGCCCAGGTCGTAAATCGTCCGCCCGTAATCCTCGGCGTTGATGATGCTCACGGCGGAGGAACTTAGTCGGTGCAAATAATCCGACCCGCCGATATCCGCCAGACCCTCGTCGTTGTCGAAGAACGCTTTCAGCGTGATCGGCGTGGCGATCTGACCGCGCAGGATCAGGATGCGCGCGGCATCGTAAATGCGCCCGTGCACAGGGGTGTGGAAATGGTCCGGCTCGAGAAAGGTCGAGACCTTGTCGTAGGCCTCGTTGTCGACCAGGATCGCGCCGAGGAGCGCCTGTTCGGCGTCAATATTCTGCGGCAGTTCGCGGTGGGCGTCCGGCTCCCCGCCACCCGGCATGTCGGCGAGGCTGGCGGCTGAGCGTTGCGATTCCATGACGCCACTGTAACGCGCCGACGGGCGCGCTTAAACCTAGATGACGATCACAATAACGAGGATATCGGGGATAACTTTACGTTGGCGGCGAGGAGTCTCTAAATTGTCACCCCGGATTTATGGAACGCAAGCTTACGCGGCCACCACGTTCACCGAGCCGCGTCCACCTTTCTCTCGGCGGCGGATAACAATATCCACATCGCGCTCAAAAGCCGTCAGGAAGCGCATAAGACGCTCAACGGAGTACTCGCGGAAAAGCCCCCGGAGCATCCGTGACACTTCCGGCTGGCTGATGCCCATCAGGTCGCCGGCTTTCGTTTGGTTCAGCTTCCGGCCCTTCATAATACGGCTTATCTCGGCAACGATTTTCGCCTTTATGAGATGCTCATCGGCATTTGGCAGCCCCAAATCCTCAAAGACGTTACCGCTGCTTTTCCGCGTTTTCCTTTTCGTCCTTGAGCCATTTCTTTTTTTTATTCCCTTGCCATACCAGCCCTTTTGGCACATCTTCAATGGACATATTATTAGTATATACTCATATATCGTCAACGGCCCGAGCGTTTTTTAGGGCTCGAAAAAACCGCCCGAGCGAGGCTCGGGATATCGAAAAAAAGCTCATGATTTGGGAGATAAGGTGTGCGCCGACGGCGAGGCGTCTCCTAATTGTCACCCCGTGCGGCGCACGTCGCTCCACCGGTCGCGCGGCTGCTGGGCGCGTTCCCAGTCGGCGATGTAGTCGCGGGTCAGCGGCACCGCGTCCTGTTGGCGGGCGAGCTGAATCTGGAACACCACCAGGCCCAGGCAGCGGAACGAGACCTCGCTGCCGGCCAGGTAGAACTCCCACATGCGGCAGAAGCGCTCGTCGTAAAGCGCGCGCGCGCGGTCCCAGTTGGCCATGAAGTTTTCGCGCCAGTGGCGCAGCGTGTCGGCGTAATGCAGGCGCAAAACCTCGATGTCGGTAACGATCAGGCCGGAGCGTTGGAGCGGCGCCATCACTTCCGAGAGCGCCGGAACGTAGCCGCCGGGGAAGATGTATTTGGCGGCGAAGGGATGGGTGGTGCCGGGTTGGTCGACGCGACCGATGGTATGGAGCAGCGCGACGCCGTCCGGCGCCAGCAGGTCCCGCACCTTGCCAAAGAACTCGTCGTAATGGCCGACGCCGATATGCTCGAACATGCCGACGGAGACGATGCGGTCGTAGGTGCCGGTCTCGTGGCGATAATCGCGCAGGCTGAATTTCACGCGGCCGTCCAGGCCCGCCTCCGCGGCGCGCCGTTGCGACACCTTGTGCTGTTCCGCGGACAGGGTGACGCCGTGCACCTCGGCCCCGGTCAGGCCGGCGAGATAGAGGCCGAGCCCGCCCCAGCCCGAGCCGATATCGAGCACCTTGTGGCCGGGCTCGATCAGCATCTTGGCCGCGATATGGCGCTTCTTGTTTTCCTGGGCGGTTTCCAGATCGTCGCTCGGGTGTTCGAAATAGGCGCAGGAATACTGCCGGTCGGCGTCGAGGAACAGGTCGTAGAGCTCGCCCGACAGGTCGTAATGATGGGCCACGTTGCGCCGCGCGCGCCTCAGCGTGTTGTTCTGCGCGATGCGGCGGAACATGAGCCCGACGCGCCGTCGCGCGCGCGTCGGCAAGCTGTCGCCGGCCAGCGCGATGTTGGCCCCCGCCAAGTGCAGGAAGTCGTAAAGCGATGCGCCCTCGATGGTCAGGTCGCCGTCCATGTAGCATTCCGCCACGCCCAGTTCCGGGTCCAGCAGAATGCGCCACTCGGCCTTCCGATTATGCAGACGCATGGTGACGCGGGGCTCGGCGCCAGTGCCGAAACGATGATTTTTCCCTCCGGCGTCGATTACGGTCATCGTTCCGTGAACGATCAGCCGGTTAAAAAACGGTGTTAAAAGCATCACCGTCCTCCCATTTTAACCTCCGCGCACGCGCACGCACGCGCGGACCCATGTTCCGCTTCGCGAAATCGTTGTGGGATTATAGACAGAAAACCGGCCCCTTGGGCAAGGGCCGTTTGCATTAGAGCAGATCGTGGTTGATGGGAATCGCCATGGGCGATCCCATCGACCGCGTGAATCTGCTCACCTCTATAAGCTGGACCGGATCAGGATCGATCGAACCCACTTTTGGGGTTCGATCAATCCTGATCCGGTCTGGGGGCCGCGGCGCGGCGCGGGCTTACGCTTCGGTTTCGGGCTATTGCGCGCCGGTTTTGGGCCACTCGCTTGTCTCGGGTTGCTCGCTCGTCTCCGGCGATTCGACCTGTTCGACGGCCTCCGGCGCGAATGCCTCTTGGGCCGCCATGGCCGCTTCCTCGGCCGCCATGTCGCGGTCGGCGGCCGTGACATCGACGCCGGCGGCCTGCAGCCTGGCCTCTTCCTCGGTGCGGGCGACGTTGACCGACACCTCGACGCCGACCTCCGGGTGCAGCACGATACGGACCGGATAAAGGCCCAGCGACTTGATCACCCGGCTCATGGCGACCTGCCCGCGCTCGACGCGGAACCCGGCCTCGGTGACCGCGGCGGCGATGTCGCGCGCGTTGACCGAGCCGTAAAGCTGGCCGGAATCGCCGGCCTGACGGACCATCACCACCGACAGGCCTTCCATCTTGGCGGCGACCGATTCGGCTTCCGAGCGGCGCTCCAGGTTGTCCGCCTCCAGGTGGACGCGCCGCTCCTGGAAGTGGGCGCGGCTTTCGGCGTTGGCGCGCAAGGCCTTCTTCTTGGGCAGCAGATAGTTGCGCGCGTAGCCATCCTTGACCACGACCACGTCGCCCATCTGGCCGAGCCGTTCGATCCGTTCCAGCAGGATCACTTCCATCGTCTCTTCTCCTCCAAACCGAGGGCCGTTCGCCGCGCGCCGTTCACGTGGCGCCCAGGCGGCGACGCAACCGCAGCCATTGCTCCACCAATCCCAGCACGGCCACCACGATCATCGGCCACAGCAGGAACAGCATGAACATATAGAAAAAAATCAGAACGATCAGCCGCGCCGGGATGCGCCGCGCCGCCACATGCACCACCGTCAGCCCCTGAATGAAGAACGGCGCCAGCATCACGATCAGCACCGCCGCCGCCGCGAAGCCGATATTGCCGGGGCCGGCGATCAGCCACAAGACCGCCGCGCCGCCGACCGCGTAGGCCGGCCAGTACGGCAATCGCAGCGCGGCGAAAGCCGGGGTGGGGCGCAGCGCGCGGCCGAAGTTTACCAGCAGGCTTTGCGCCAGCACGCCATTGACCGCGACCATGATCAGCCACGACACGCCGATCATGGCGGGCAGAACGAAGGCGTAGGCCGCCACGGTTTCCCTGGAGATTGGATCCAAGGTCTCGCCGTTGAGAACTTCCAGGGTCTGTTCGAACAGCTCGACCACCGCGCCGGACATGCCGCCGTCGTGGCCCGACAGCAGCAGCGACCCCAGCACCACCGCGCCCGCCGCGTAGGCGCTCAGGAACACCACCATCGGACCGGGTGGATACCACTCCGCCACGCCGCTGGCCCCCGGTCGGTTGAGCAGCGCTTGGCGCACCAGGACCACCACCGGTATGGCGTGGGCGAACACGAAAATCAGTCCGCGCGGGCCGTCGACCGCGAGCGGGATCGCCGATGCGACCACGCCGGCGATAATCGCCGGCCCCAGTCCCAGTCCCAGTCCGACCGCGAACAACGGAAGTTGGGACAGGTATTGCAGCATGATCAGCGTCGGCCCGCCCAGCGTCGACAAAAACAGCAGGCCGCTCAAGACGCCGCCGCCAATGGCGAGGCCGGTTTTCATGATCGTCTCGGCGTCTCGGCGAGGGCACGGCGGCGCGCCGCGCCTATTTCACGAGGTATGGCAACAGGGCCAGGAAACGGGCCCGTTTGATGGCCTGCGCGAGGCGGCGTTGTTTCTTGGACGACACCGCGGTGATCCGGCTGGGCACGATCTTGCCGCGCTCGGAAATGAACCGTTGCAGCGTCTTGACGTCCTTGTAGTCGATCTTGGGCGCGTTGGTGCCGGTGAACGGGCAGGTCTTGCGACGCCGGAAGAACGGCCGCCGCGGCAGCGGGACGGAACTTCTGGACGGTCTCGAATAAGCCATCGTCTATTCCTTCGCGGTCTCGGCGGTCGTTTCGACGGCGGTCTCGGCGACCGTCTCTCCGCCTTCGTCCGCCGCCGCGGCCTTGGGTTCTTCGGCCTTGGGCGCGTCAGGCTTGGGCGCGTCGGCCTTGGGCGCGTCAGTCTTGGGCGCGTCAGGCTTGGGCGTATCAGTCTTGGGCGCGTCGGCCGCGGGCTTGTCGGTCTTGGCCGCTTGATCGTCGCGCGCGGGACCATGTCGGTCGCGTCGCGGGCCGTCGCGCCGCGGGCGATCGTCGCGCGCCGAGCGGGCCTGCATGATAACCGAGGGGCCTTCCTCGAACGCGTCGACGCGGATCGTCAGATAGCGCAGGACGTCCTCGCTGATCCGCATGTTGCGTTCCATTTCCTGCACCGCCGCCGCCGGGGCGTCGATATGGAACATGGTGTAATGGCCCTTGCGGTTCTTCTTGATGCGATAGGCCAGGTTACGCAGGCCCCAATATTCGCGCTTCTCGACCGCGCCGCCATTGTCGCCGACGATCCCGGCGAAGGTCTCGGCCAGGGACTCGACTTCGCCCGACGGGACGTCCTGGCGGGTGATGAATACACTCTCATAGAGCGGCATGGGCGGCTCCTTGGGCCCGGTCTCGTTAATTTCGATTGCGCACAAGTCCGAAGCCACGTCAAAGCCCCCGCAACCCGCCGATTCAACCGGTTGCGGACGCCGTTTTCGCGGCCCGGAAACACAAGGCGCCGCACTATAGCGAAATCTCCGCCCCACGCAAGCGGGGCAAACGGCGGCGCGCGGGCGCGCTTGACAGGGCACCGGAGGGCGGTGTTTTTTAGCCGGCGCCGTCGATTTTAAGCGCGGCAATCCCAACGGACAAGACGCATGGCACGGGCTTTCGTTTTTCCCGGACAGGGTTCGCAGGCGGTCGGCATGGGCCGGGCGCTTTACGACGCTTTCGGCGCGGCGCGCGCGGTCTACGGGGAAGTCGACGACGCGCTGGGCCAGCGTCTGTCGCGGATCATCTTCGACGGGCCCGCCGACGATCTCACCTTGACCGAAAACGCGCAGCCGGCGCTGATGGCGACCTCGCTGGCCGCCGCGCGGGTGATCGAAAGCGAGGGCGGCGCGCGGCTGGCCGATCTGGCGGCCTTCGTCGCCGGCCATTCGCTGGGCGAATATTCGGCGTTGGCGGCGGCCGGCGCCATGACCCTGGCCGACACGGCGCGCCTGCTCAAGCGCCGCGGCCTGGCCATGCAGCGCGCCGTGCCGGTGGGCGAGGGCGCCATGACGGTGCTGCTCGGTCTCGACCTGGAGACGGCGCGGGCCATCGCCGAGGAAGCGGGCGCCGGCGCGGTGTGCAACGTGGCCAACGACAACGCGGACGGCCAGGTGGTGCTCAGCGGCGCCGCGGCCGCGATCGAGCGGGCCATGGACCTGGCCAAGGAGAGGGGCGCCAAGCGGGCGTTGCCGCTGTCGGTCAGCGCGCCGTTCCACTGCGCGCTGCTGGCGCCGGCGGCCGAGGAAATGGCCGAGGCGCTGGCCGAGATCGACATCGCGCCGCCGCGCCCGCCCCTGGTGACCAATGTCGGCGCCGCGGCGACCGACCGGCCAAGCGCGATCCGCGATCACCTAGTCGCGCAGGTCACCGCGACCGTGCGCTGGCGCGAAAGCGTGCTTTACATGAAGCGCAACGGTGTCGATACCCTGGTCGAGCTCGGCGCCGGCAAGGTGCTGGGCAATCTGGCGCGGCGCATCGACGGCGATCTTGTCGGCGTGTCGCTACAGACGCCGGACGATATCGAAGCCTTCCTGAAGACGGTATAAGGGCGGTGTGACGTGATGTTCGACCTGAGTGGAAAATCCGCGTTGGTGACCGGAGCCTCCGGCGGGCTTGGCGGCGCCATCGCGCGCGCGCTGCACGGCCAGGGCGCCGCGGTCGCCCTGTCGGGAACCCGGCGCGACGCGCTCGACGCCCTGGCTGGCGAACTCGGCGACCGCGCCCACGTGCTGCCCTGCGATCTGAGCGACGCCGAGGCGGTGGCCGCCCTGGTGGGACAGGCCGCGGACGCCATGGGCGCGCTGGATATCCTGGTCAACAATGCCGGGCTGACCCGCGACGGGCTGGCCCTGCGCATGAAGGATGACGATTGGGCGGCGGTGATCGAGGTCAACCTGTCGGCCGCCTTCCGGCTCAGCCGCGCGGCGTTGCGCGGCATGATGAAGCGGCGCTGGGGCCGCATCGTCAACGTCTCCTCGGTGGTCGGCGTCACCGGCAATCCGGGCCAGGCCAATTACGCCGCCTCGAAGGCCGGCCTGATCGGCATGACCAAGGCGATCGCGGCCGAGGTGGCGGGGCGCGGGATCACCGTCAACTGCCTGGCGCCGGGCATGATCGACACCGCCATGACCCAGGCGCTGTCCGACGACCAGCGCGAGGCGCTGCGCGCGCGGATCCCGGCCGGCCGCCTGGGCGAGGCCGCCGACATCGCCGCCGGCGCGGTCTATCTGGCCAGCGCGGAAGCGGCCTACGTGACCGGCCAGACCCTGCATATCAACGGCGGCATGGCGATGATCTGAGGCCTCGGGCGGGTCGTGCGAATCGCCGCCGGCCGTCGCTGGTCAAGCGCAGGGAAGTGTGTTAGGTACGGCGCTTCCGAGGGCCGCCGGAGTCCCCCGTTTCGGTTGGCGAAGCGCCCCCTCATGGAAGTACTTCAGACGAATAAATCGAGGGTGTTAAAGTAATGAGTGACGTCGCCGATCGGGTGAAGAAGATCGTTGTCGAACATCTTGGCGTCGATGACAGCAAGGTCACCGAGAGCGCCAGCTTTATCGATGACCTGGGCGCCGACAGCCTGGATACGGTCGAACTGGTGATGGCGTTCGAGGAGGAGTTCGGCTGCGAGATTCCAGATGACGCCGCCGAAAAGATCGCCACCGTCAAGGACGCCATCGACTTTATCGACGCGCAGTCCTGACCCCTTCCATGCGCGCCGCAACCGGCCCGCGGCCCGGCCGCGCGCCGTGACGCCACGAGGCGATCGATGAGAAGAGTCGTCGTTACCGGAATGGGAATCGTGTCGCCGCTCGGGTGCGGGGTCAAGGGATGCTGGGACCGGCTGATCGATAGCCAGTCCGGCATCGTTCCCATCGACAAGTTCGATGCCTCCGACCTGCCTTCGCGCATCGCCGGCCAGGTGCCGCGCAACGGCGCCGACGGCGCGTTCGATCCGGACCGCTGGATGACGCCCAAGGAACAACGCCGGACGGACGCGTTCATCCATTACGCCATCGCCGCCGCGTCGGAAGCGGTGGAGGACGCGGAATGGACGCCGGACGACGAAGAATCCCAGGAACGGACCGGCGTTATTCTGGGCTCGGGCATCGGCGGTCTGCCGTTCATCGAGGCCGCCGCGCTGTTGCTGGCGGAAAAGGGCCCCAGGCGCATCAGCCCGTTCTTCATTCCCGCTTGTCTGATCAATCTGGCCTCGGGCCAGGTGTCGATCCGCTACGGCTTCAAGGGTCCCAACCACGCGGTGGTCACGGCGTGTTCGACCGGCGCGCACGCCCTCGGCGACGCCGCGCGGATGATCCGGCTCGACGACGCCGACGTGATGGTGGCGGGTGGCTCGGAAGGCGCCATTTCGCGCCTCGGCATCGCCGGCTTCGCGGCGGCGCGCGCGTTGTCGACCAATTTCAACGACGAGCCCGAACGCGCCTCGCGGCCGTGGGACCGCGACCGCGACGGCTTCGTCATGGGCGAGGGCGCCGGCGCCATGGTTCTCGAGGAACTGGAGCACGCCAAGAAGCGCGGCGCGCGCATCCATGCCGAGATCGTCGGCTACGGCATGTCGGGCGACGCCTACCACATCACCGCGCCGTCCCCCAACGGCGACGGCGCGTTCCGCTCGATGAAGGCGGCGCTGGCCAGCGCCAAGCTGAACCCCGAGGACATCGACTATATCAACGCGCACGGCACCTCGACGCCGCTCGGCGACGAGATCGAACTGCGCACGGTCAAGCGCCTGTTCGGCGCGGCGGCCTACGACTTGTCCATGTCGTCGACCAAGTCGTCGATCGGCCATCTGTTGGGCGCCGCCGGCGCGGTGGAGTCTATTTTCACCGTCAAGGCGCTGATCGAGGACGTGGTGCCGCCCACCTTGAACCTGGAGAACCCGTCCGAGGATTGCGACCTCGACCTGGTGCCCCACGAGGCCAAGGAACGCCCGGTCCGCGCGGCGCTGACAAATTCCTTCGGCTTTGGCGGCACCAATGCTTCCCTGGTTTTCATAAAGGCGCCCTGACGCGCCGGGACCGGCCACCGCCATGGGGCGCTTTTTAGCCGGCCTGTTTGCGCTGCTTTTGCCGCTTGGCGCCGCGGCCCTCGCCGCGTTGTGGTGGTTCGACGACCGCTTCCACGCGCCGGGCCCTCTAACCGAAGAGACGGACATCTTCGTGCCACCGGGCACCGGTGTCGGCGGCATCGCGCGGCGCCTGGGCGCGGCCGGCGCGATCGGCGATCCGCGCTTGTTCAAGATCGGCGTTGTGATTTACGGTGGCGCCCGCGCGCTGAAGGCCGGCGAATACCGCCTTGGCGCCCATGCCAGCGCGCGCGCGGTGATGGAACTCTTGATCGAGGGCCGCGTGCTGGTGCGCCGGGTGACCGTGCCGGAAGGCCTGTTGTCGGCCGAGGTGGTGGTCTTGATCGAGGCCGCGGACGGCCTCGACGGCGCGGTCGATGAAATTCCCGGCGACGGCGCGCTGTTGCCCGAGACCTATCATTTCACGCGCGGCGACACGCGCGCCGACATCGTCGCGCGCATGGCCCAGGCGATGGACGGGGCGCTGGCTGAGTTGTGGTCGGGGCGCGCCGATAACCTGCCCTTCGACACGCCGGACGCGGCCTTGGTGCTGGCCTCGATCGTGGAGAAGGAAACCGGGCTCGCCACGGAGCGCCCCCATATCGCCGGCGTGTTCGTCAACCGCCTGCGCAAGGGCATGAAGCTGCAATCGGACCCCACCGTGATCTACGGCCTGGCGGTCGAGAACGGCCCCTTGGGCCGCGCCCTGAGGCGCGCCGATCTGGACCACGACAGCCTGTACAACACCTATCGCATCGCCGGCCTGCCGCCG
>SMVB01317289.1_pt1 | contig 28050 bp, 25 predicted proteins | sample 2456461 | NCBI WGS metagenome assembly SMVB01 (sample SAMN11095934, study PRJNA526329) | marine sediment metagenome | biome: Marine sediment; feature: Surficial sediment; material: Deep marine sediment; isolation source: Hadal surficial sediment | place: Pacific Ocean | collected 2014-05 | depth... | reverse complement strand
GCCTCGGGGCACGGCAGGTTGAGCGCGAGCCCGGCACGCTCCGCAATCACATGCAGCACGCCGCCAAAATGCGAACTGCTCTTCTTGACCATCTCCGTGACGATCGCTTCGAGTTCGGGCACCGGCACTGCGCCAAGAATAGCCGCCCGTTCAGGATCGAACCACGACTTCAAGTTACGATCCATGCCCCGCGCAAACCCCTTCACCAGGGCACTGCGGCGCATCCGCATTTCCCGCATCAGATCAAAGTAACGGGCCCGCTGACTCGCGTCCTCGGTCTGATAGGCGTGTTCGAACAAACCGTCTTCGATGTTGCTGTAGAAGCCGTCGAGCAGCCGGATCAGGTCACGCGTCACGCTCTTATGCAGCGCGGTGATCACCGCTTTCGGGCTTTTGGATGCGTCCAGAATCGACACCGCTGTCCTCCCTCGGTCCCTGGTATCCACGTGTCGTTGACATGCAGTGTAGGGAGATGGACGGCGTGAAATGTAGACTCGATGGTCAGCGCTGTTGTGACGCAGTTCCCGAACCTACAAATCGCTTGCGGACTCGCCACGAAATTACCGAATGTGTTACGTTAGGTTGATAACGTAACTAGTTGGTTTAAATAAGTTTAATTCGTCCGTTCACCAATCCGCTCGGGCCCTGCCGATCCAGCGACAACTGCCGGACCTGGATCCGTTCCCGGGCCAGGTCGTCCAGCCAGCGCAGCACGGCATTGAAGGGTTGGTTCTGGATGACGATGGCGACGCCGCCTCCACCCTCCGGTTGAAATCGGGTCAGTCTGACGCCCGCGCGATTGGCGCTGCTCGAAACCCGGGTCAGCATGGAGCTGTTGCCACTGCGCTGTCCGGCCGCGGAGGAACGCGCCGCCGCACGGGCGTCCTCCTCGTTGGCGCGCATCCACTGCAGCACGCTGAATTGCCGCTGATAGCGGTCACCCGCCGCAATATTCCAGTCGTGGGCGGGTGCCCAGACGCCCAGATACAACACCACCAGGCCCAGGAACGCCGCCAGGCCCAGCACCACCAGGCGGTCGCGCTCGGTCAGTGCCTCGTAGGCCCGAGCCAGGGACGATGCCTGCCATTGCTGCTGCAAAGTCTCGAACACGCTCAGCCGCTCCGCATCCGCAAGCGTGCATGAACGCCGTCGTCTCGTTGTTCGGCCGATGCGATGTCCACCTCCAGACCGCGTTCCGCCAGGGAATCCTTCAGCGCATCCAGCGCCTCGAAACGCGCGATGGTCAATTCAGCGCTCAGCTCGTTGCGGTTCGCATTGAACGAGATGCTGCGCATCGACACCTCGGCGCCGGCGGCGAGCCCCGCCGCGAACTGTCCCAGCAGGTGGGTGAACGACACGCCCTCCCCGTCCGGCTGGCCGATGTGCTGCGCCATCTGCCGGTACGGGTCCACGATGCGCGTCTCGTTCGGAAAGTAATCGCGATACAGCGCGGTAATCTCTTCGCTCAGGCCGGACGCCTGATGATCCGCCCAGGCGGCCGTGCCCAGTTGGAGTACCGTCGCCAGCACGAACCACACGCCGGCCAGCGCGGCCACGGGGCGCAGCTTCTGCCAGGTGCGATTCAGCTCGCGCGGCGGCGCGAACTCGCCATGCAGCAGGTTGAGCGACACCGGCTCCGTGAGCCAGCGCCGGGCCAGGTACACCAGCGCCGGAACTTCGGTATCGTCCTCGTTCCAGGTGATGGTGCCGTCAAAATGCTGTTCAATCTCGGACCGATTCAGCGCGGAGATCTGCCCGTTGATGGCGGTGACGGTGGCTGTTTGCGCGCCGCTATTTTGCTCGGAAAGCTCCGCAACCGCCGCCGACAACGCCATCACCAGCAGGTCCGGATCAACGACCGCGGACTGCGCGCCGCTGGCGACCAGCACACCGGATTCATCGAACAGCACGCTGATCTCGTGCGCGCCCGTGTGCAGCAACGCGGCTTCCGGCAGCATGGCCGTGGCGCTCAGATCCAGCCGCTTCAGGGCCGCCAGCCATTGCGCGATCAAGCGTCGCTCTACGGCAACACAACGAGTCGGTTGGTCCCGCTGAATCGGCCCATGGGCCAGGTGCATGTCGTCGATTTCGGAGGCGAGATACTCTTCCATCGCGAATGGCAGCGCGCGTCGTATCTGTCGGCTGCTGCGCCCCGGCACGCTCAGTTCCAACAGCATGCTTCGTTCCGTGGGCACTAACAATACGACGCTGGTGGCGTCATCGAGCCCGCGCCGATCGATCAGCCGTGATAACGCGTCCCCGTTGCCCTGTCCCTGGCTGATCAACTCGCCCTCTTCTTCCAGGAGCACCCAGGCGAGATCCTCGAGCGACCAGAAATCTTCGGTGGATTGCACCGCAGGGGCGCCCAGGCGAATGAACAGACGGCTCATTCGTCGGCGTCCTCAACCGCCACGAAGGGGCTCTGATAGCGGCGCCCGAAGTTCCGGCTCAACAGCGAAAGCTCACCGGTTTCCGGGTCGCGATGAACCACCGAGACCAGTTCGGCGCGCACGCCGTTGACTTCGGCGCGTGCCTGAATTTCGAAGAACTGACTGGTAACCGTCATCAAATCGAGGCTGTCTTTGAGTTCGGGAATCTCCGCGGCAAGTTCGGCCGCGGCGCTGTAGGTGCGCGGCGATTCTACCAGGGATTCTGCGCGTGCCGCAGTCATCGCCTCGGAGATCGACTGCAGGGTGGGCGCGTCCGCCGTATTCACGTTGATGAGGGTGGTGGTCGAAGGCACCACCATCACGTACGGCCAGAGCGCCGCCAGGGTGTCCGGGTCCAGCCCATCGAGCAGGGCAAGTTCGGTAATACTCCCGCTGAACGTGTTCGCCGTTCGATACGGCGTGTCGCGCAGCAGGTAGGTGCCGTCCTCGGCGCCGAATCCGGTGATCTGCTGATCGGCGTCCACCCAGTCTTTCCACAGCTCGGCAAACCGATCATCCAGGCCCAGAGCATTGAGCAGCGTCTTGAACCGTTTGACCTGTACGTCGGCATCAGCGCCGGCAAGAGAATTCAGGTTGAAGCGACGATCCAGATCGACAATGGAGAGTTCCAGGGAGCCGTTGTCCACGTCGAAGGGCTCGATCGGTTGCGCCCAGGGTTCCTCGAGACTGTCCAGCGCCCGCGAGTCCTCGTTCTGCCAGTCCTCCGCCAGCAGTTGCCGGGCATAGGCCTCCGCGCCCAGGGTGTAGGCCCGTGACTGATCGCCATAGAGTACCTGGCGGGTCTTCGCCACCACCAGCGAGTGCCGCACCAGCAATTCGTACATCAGCGCGCTGCACAGCGCGACGATCAGCATGACGCTGATCAGCGCCACGCCGCCCGCCCGTCGCCGGCCCGTTCGGGCGCTCATTCGAGCGCCTGGGCCGCTCTGGGCCGCCGGGCCAGTTCCGGTGCATCCCGGGGGGTTGCCAGAGGCGCTTCGTCGGCGTCCGAGTCTGAACTGCCTGGTCCGGTGCCGCGGCGTTCCACGAACGGCGCGGGGACATCCCAGATGCGGGTGATCTCACCGAACGGCGCGACGTCGATTCGCACCTGAATTCCGACGATCGCCCGATCGGGATCAACGCCTTCGTCGCCGATCAGGGGCCAGAAGGATTGCTCGTTACCCCCGCGGTCGAGCACCGCGACCTCCAGCGCGCCAACGTCTTCGATCAACACCTGCACCACGGGCTCGGTGTCTTCGGCGCGATCGAGTACGCCCCAGTAGTAACGCACCAGTCGATCGTCTGCATCCACCAGGTACGCCACCCGTTGCAATTCGCTGCGCGGCAGCCAGAGCGGGTTGCGCCAGCCGGTGCGGGTCAGCTCCAGCGGCGGTTCGCCGCCGACCCGCAGCGCCGGGATCGAATCGCCAAGCTCATCACGCACCGGCCGATGCACCAGTTGCATGATGTCGCGCTGCAACAGGTCCATGCCGCGCTGGATCTCCGAGAGCCGCTGACCGCGCGTCGTCGCGACCTCGTGCACCACCAGGATTCGACTGAGCATCTGGCTCGACATCAGGCCGAGCACTGCGAACACGGCCAACGCGACCAGCATCTCGAGCAGGGTGAAGCCGCGACTTGGATGGCCCGGCATCCGCATACCTAATAGCGGCCGATGAACCCGACCACGGTGTAGGCGCCGGCATCGCGCACATCCGCAGGCGTCACCGCCACCTCCACGCGCCGCAACCAGGCGTGACTGGTTCCCGTGACGTCGACCGAAACGGTCCAGTCCCGGCCACCCATCAGCACCCTGCGGGACGCACTTCCGATTGCCACCGGTTCGGGATTCGCGACCTGGCGGATTCGCGCCAGCGCCAACTCGTTCTGAGCGATCCAACTGGCCATGGTGCGCTGCTCCAGAACCTGCAGTTGCACCAGCGTGTCACCGCTGCGGGTGTACACCGTGACCGCAACCACTGCGAACACCGCCACCGCGATCAGCAGTTCGATCAGGGTGAAGCCCTGTGCGCGGCCCGTGTGGAAGGCCCCGAAGGTCCCGAAGGTCCCGAAGGCCCCGAAGGTTCGAACGTTCCCGCCGGTCATTCGCGGCGCTCGATCGCCGTCCTGGACACGCCGTCGGACTCGATGAGCCAGGCCCTGGTTTCCCAGGCCGGTTCCAACACGATCTCGAAGGGGGTCTGTTCGCCGCTGGAAAAGATGATGATCTGCGGGATCGATTGGCCCGCCACCTGACCGGGAATCACGAGCTTGTCGGCTTTGATCTGAAGGGTCATGTTGTCGATCTGCCGTTCCCGGAAGCGACCCCCCTCGTGCTCCGTCCAGCGGCCCCGCACGTCATCGTAGATCGCAAACCCGTAGCGTTCCGGCTCGACGTACACACCCCACTCTTCGTTGCGCTGCAGCGCTTCATCGCGCGCCAGTTCGATCAGCAAGGCGATGCGCCGCGCTTCAGTCTTCAGTTCCTGCTCTTTGTCCGCCCCGACGAATCCCACCACGACCACGCCGGCAAGCACGCCCACCACGACCACGACCACCAGCATCTCGATGAGCGTGAAGCCACGCGCCCGGGACTCAGTGCCACCCATCAGGGGTCAGCCATTAGAGATCGGCATAGTCGACGTCTGCGTTGTATCCCTCGCCGCCTTCGGTTCCATCCGCCCCCAGCGAATACAGTTCGTAATCCCCGCCGTCGTTGAGGTAGCCAAACTCCGTACCCCACGGATCCACGGGAATCTTCTTCAGGTAGCCGCTGGGGTTGTAGTTCTTGGCTTCCGGGAAACCGCTCGGGGCGCTGACCAGCGCCTCCAGCCCCTGGTCGGTGGACGGGTAGCGGAAGTTGTCGAGCTTGTACATGTCCAGCGCGTTGGCCACCGCCCGCAGGTCGTTTCTCACGGCGACGACGCGCGCCTGATCGTCGCGACCGATTACGTTCGGAATGATCAGCGCACCGAGGATGCCGATGATCACCACCACCACCATGATCTCGATCAGGGTGAAGCCCTCTTGTCCGGGTCTGTGCATCTGCAATTCCTATCAAACAATCAACTGATTCATGCTGAGGATCGGTAGCAGAATGGCCAAAACGATCAACATGACGAGCACCCCCATGAACAGCAACATCATGGGCTCGAACAACCGCACCAGCGTCGTGACCAGGCGTTCGAGTTCCTGCTGCTGATAGTCCGCAACCCGTGCCAGCATGTTGTCGAGCTGGCCGCTGGCCTCGCCGCTGGCCACCATGTGCAGCATCATGGGGGGAAAGTGGCCGGCGGATTCCAACGCCGCGCGCAGGCTCGCGCCCTCTGACACCCGCTGGGTGGCCTCGCTGAGCCGGCCGCGCAGGTACCTGTTGGTCACCACGTTGCCGGCAATCCCCATCGCTTCCACCAGCGGCACCCCGGACAGCGTCAGAATGCTCAGCGTGCTCGCGTAGCGACTGGCATTGTTCAACCGCGTAATCCGGCGCACCAGGGGCAGGGAGAGCTTGCGTTGATCCCAGGCCAGGGCGATGTCGGGTTGGCGCAACAGCCAACGGATACCGAATACGGCGCCGACTCCGAGTATCAGCAGCAACCAGTACCAGGCCAGCAGAAAATCGGATGCGCTGATCATTGCCGCGGTCAACCAGGGCAGCTCTTCGCCGGTGTTTTCGAACACCCGGACGATGTCGGGAACGACGTACACCAACAGCCCGCCGACGATACCCATCGCCAGCAGAAACAGGATGATCGGATAAAACATCGCCATTTCGACGTTGCGTCGCGACTCGTAGCGCTGTTCGGTGTACGTGGCGAGGTTCTCCAGTACCAGATCGAGATGGCCCGAGTGCTCACCGGCCGCGACGGTGGAGCGGTACAGCGAGGAAAACACCTGCGGATAGTCGCCCATGCTGGCGGCCAGGCTGTGACCTTCCAGGACGCGGCCGCGAATTCCGAGAATCATGGTGCGCACGTGACGCTTCTCACTCTGCTGCGACACGGCGCGCAACGCTTCCTCGATCGGCAGGCTGGCCGCGACCAGAGTGGCCAGCTGGCGGGTGAACAACGCCTGGTCCAGGGCCGACATGCCACGCCCGAACGAGAAGCTGAACCCGTCGCCGCGCGCGGCGGCCGCGTCCCGGGCAGGGTCGACCGACAGCGGCGTCAGCCCCTGATCGCGGAGCATCTGCCGGATCTGGCGGCCGCTGTCCGCTTCCAGAACACCTTTTTTCTGCCGCCCGTTTGCTTCCAGGGCGACGAATTCGTAGGCAGCCAATGGATCTCTCTCGTACGTTTATCGCCCCGTTCGGGGCTGGATCATTCTTCCAACGTCACCCGCAACACTTCCTGCATGGAGGTCGTTCCGGCCAGCACCTTCTGACGACCGTCCTCGCGAATGTTCGGCGAATGCTGGCGCGCATAGCGGGTCATCGCTTGTTCCGAGGCGCGCTCGTGAATCAACTCGCGCATCCCTTCATCGACCTTGACGAGTTCGTAAATTCCCTTCCGACCCCGATAACCGGTATGTCCGCATTCCTCGCAGCCTTCCGGGTGATAGACCGTCGGCGCCGCGTCGGGATCGAGGTTGAGAAATTCGCATTCCACGAGGTCGGCTTTCGCGGGTCGACGGCATGCGGGACACAGCACGCGAATCAGCCGCTGCGCCAGCGTACCGATCAGGCTCGATGACAACAGAAACGGCTCCACGCCCATGTCGGCGAGCCGCGTCACCGCGCCGATGGCGGTGTTGGTGTGCAGGGTCGACATCACCAGGTGTCCGGTAAGGCTTGCCTGAACCGCGGTTTGTGCGGTCTCCAGATCGCGAATTTCGCCCACCATCACCACGTCCGGGTCCTGTCGCAACATCGCGCGCAATCCACGTGCGAAAGTCATGTCGGCCTTGTTGTTGACCTGGGTCTGACCGATGCCTACCAGGTTGTATTCGATGGGATCCTCCACGGTGAGGATGTTCATGGTGTCGCTCTTCAGCTCCGCCAGGCTCGCATACAGCGTAGTGGTCTTGCCGGAGCCGGTGGGACCGGTGACCAGGAAGATACCGTGTGGCATGTGCACGATCTCCCGCAGCCGGTCCAACGTCTGGGGGTCCATGCCGAGGTTGGGCAACTGCAGCCGGCCCGCCTGTTTATCCAGGAGGCGCAGCACCACCCGCTCACCGGAACTCGAGGGCATGGTCGACACCCGCACATCCACCTCGCGCCCGCCGATGCGCAGCGAAATACGTCCGTCCTGGGGAACCCGCTTTTCGGCGATGTCGAGCTTCGCCATGACCTTGATGCGCGACACCAGCAGGGCAGCCAGCGCGCGTTTCGGCCGGACCACCTCGCGCATCACTCCGTCGACCCGAAAACGTACCACGAGGTCCTTTTCGAAGGTCTCGATGTGCACGTCCGAGGCATCTTCACGGATCGCTTCGGCAAGCACCGCATTGATCAGCCGGATGATCGGGGCGTCGTCTTCCTGTTCCAGCAGGTCCTCGGTTTCCGGAACCGATTCGGCCAGGCTCGCCAGATCCAGCTCGTCGCCGAGGTCCTCCACCATCTGCCGCGCTTCGGAGGCATCGCGCGCATAGGCGACGCCGAGAAAGTTTTCGAACGCTTCGTCCGAGACGCTCTCCAGCGTCAGGCGCCGGCCGGAGTAGCGTGTCAGCTCCGCTAAAACCCGCAGGTTCGGCTCGACCCGGTAGACCACCTTCAGGCGCCCTTGCGAATCGGGCGCGTCCGGAGTGATCGCGACGCCGAAGCGCCGCGCAAAGGCGAACGGCAGTAGCTGGGGGCTGAGCCCGGCTTCATGAACGGGCGCGAGGTCTTCGGCAGGTAGCGCACGGTCCGTGCCTGCAGGCGTGGGAGCCGATGCGGGTGCGGCGTCTATCGTTTCACTCATCTAGGTCTCCCATCGCCTCTTCGCAAAATACCTATTCGCTCGCGGAACGGCAGTGGTAAGTGTAGCAAGCGCCTCGGGCCAAACCTATGACGCCCGGCGCAGAATCGGCAGCGGGTTGCGCATGTCGTATTTTAGATATTTTTAATTTACTATTCAATTGGTTATATAGCTTACTTCGAGTTGAATCTACTTCCCTGAAAGACGCCGTCTTGAGGTGACGACCCGACTCCCGTACCGTTCGTGAAATCTTCGGGAAACGACCTTTGGATTTCATCGGCCATCACGTGCTTTCGGTGGATCAGTTCGCGCGCGCGGACATCGAGCGGATATTCCAGGTGGCCGACGAGATGCAACCTTACGCGGAGCGCACCCGCATTACCCGCGTGCTGGAAGGCGCCATCCTCGGCAACATGTTTTTCGAGCCCAGCACCCGCACGCGCGTGTCCTTCGGCTGCGCCTTCAACCTGCTCGGCGGCGAGGTCAGGGAAACCACCGAGGTGAAAGCGTCGTCCCTGGCCAAGGGCGAGTCGCTGTACGACACCGCGCGGGTGCTCTCCGGATATTCCGACATCATCGTCATGCGCCACCCCGAGGCGGGCTCGGTCGCCGAATTCGCGTCCGCCAGCCGGGTACCGGTGCTCAACGCCGGCGACGGTACCAACGAACACCCCAGCCAGGCGCTGCTCGACCTGTACACCATTCGTAAAGAACTCGAGGGCCAGAACCGCAGCATCGACGGTTTGCGCATCGCCCTGGTGGGCGATCTGAAGCACGGACGCGCGGTCCACTCGCTGTGCAAGATGCTGGGGTTGTTCGACCACGTGGAGTTCAACCTCGTCTCACCGGCCGAACTGGCCGCGCCGGCCGACATCGTCGAAGCGCTGGTGGCCAAAGGCCATGCGGTGAATGTCTGGGGAGATCTGCAGTCGGGCATTCACCACGTGGACATCGTCTACGTCACGCGCACCCAGGAAGAACGCTTCCCGTCCCAGGAAGAGGCGGACCGCTACCGCGGCCTGTTTCGCCTGAATCAGGCGATTTACACGGAACACTGCGAGCCGAACACCGTGATCATGCATCCCCTGCCCCGCGATTCCCGCGCTCAGGCCCAGGAACTGGACGTTGACCTCAACCAGAATCCAAACCTCGCGATCTTTCGCCAGACCGACAATGGCGTGCTGGTGCGCATGGCGCTGTTCGCGCTGATTCTCAACATCGCCGACGAGATCCACAACCACGCCCGCCCCGTCACCTGGTACACCGCCAAACGCACCCCCCGCACCTGAATTGGACATCCATCAAAGTTCGGGACACCTATCCGAGATTTGGACATCCATCAAAGTTCGGGACACCTATTAAATCCGCTCCGGTCTGAAGTCCCCGGCGCGCAAATTCGATTCAGGCTACTGTTTGACCCAAAACTGGCCGATCGACGCCGTGTAGTCCTGAACTGTTTGCGCGTTTCCATACGCACGGCGCTTAAGGCGCTGAGAACGCATCCAGGACACCCAATCAGCCGATGAACGACCGGATTGCTTCAGTACGGTTTCAACCGACGCGGGAGCTGTTAAGCCGCGGTCCGACTCGGACGCAATGATCCACCTCAGGATCTCTAGATAGCCTTCGAGTGAAACGGGAATCAGGCTGGTCGATGTACCAATCGCCGTCAATGCATCCTCTTTGCGATTATTCACTCGATGTCGCACGGAGGTACCGCGACTACGTTCCGGCGAATCAGCAATGCCCGCGCGTACCGGGTTCAGGTCGACGTACGCGACACATGCCAAGAGGGCCGACTCATCCAGTAGTGCGATCGACCTGAATCGGCCGTCCCAGAATCGGCCTGTTCGCTCATCTTCGCGGTTGGCAATTCGCGCCATCGGCTCGTTGATGAATCGCATGAACCAGGAGAGATTTCCCAATCGTTCGCGGCAGCGGGCAATGCGTTCGGCGTCTTCTGCGAACGCGTGAATCCGCTCGTCTTCGCCGTGCAGCGTCCTCGCCGAGCACACCCGCATCCAGCGTCGGGCGACATCCAGATCGCACCACTCGCGAGCCTGTTCGGGCCGAACGTGCACGACCACATGATAGTGGTTACTCATCACCGCGTAGGCGTATACGTCCACGGCAAAGACACGGGCAAGCACGAGAATCCGTTCTTCGAGCCAGGCGCTACGGTGTTCGAACGACGGTCCAGCGTGCGTTGCCTGGCCACACAGCCAGGCCTGCCGGACGCATCGAGAGATGCAGTGATAGCAGCCGCCGTTGTGGCGATCCACGAGATGAGAGCGGGGGTAGGTCACGCTCCGATTGTCTGCCAAGCCACGCCAAGTCCGGCACCATCAAACGCCTAAACGGTTGCAAGCCACCGGCCACGCCCCTCACGATCTAGCTGATGGGTGTCCCGAACTTTGATGGGTGTCCCGAACTTTGATGGGTGTCCCGAACTTTGATGGATGTCCAAATCGTTGCTCGGGGCCCGGGTGCTGTCCTCCTCTGGGCCTCTTATTTGGAGAGTTCCGCTTCGAGTTCCGGCAGGGCGTTGAATAGATCTGCCACCAGGCCGTAATCGGCCACCTGGAAGATCGGTGCATCCTCGTCTTTGTTGATCGCAACAATGACTTTCGAGTCTTTCATCCCCGCCAGGTGCTGGATGGCCCCGGAAATACCGACCGCGATGTACAGATCGGGCGCGACGATCTTACCCGTCTGGCCCACCTGCATGTCGTTCGGCACGAATCCAGCATCCACCGCGGCGCGTGAGGCGCCAATGGCCGCCCCGAGCTTGTCGGCAATGCCTTCGAGCAGTTTGAAATTCTCGCCACTCTGCATGCCGCGGCCGCCTGAAATGATGATGCCAGCGGCGGTCAGTTCCGGCCGTTCGCTCTTGGCAATCTCTTCGCCCACGAAGCTCGAGACGCCCGCATCGTGACTGCCGGCCACCGCTTCGACCGCAGCCGACCCACCCTCCGCCGGTGCCGGATCGAATCCGGTCGCACGCACCGAGACTACTTTGATCGCGTCGTTCGACTTCACCGTCGCAATGCCGTTGCCCGCATAGATGGGGCGCTTGAAGGTGTCTGGCGCGTCCACCGTGATGATGTCCGAAATCTGTGCCACGTCCAGCAGCGCGGCAACCCTCGGCAGAAAGTTCTTGCCGGTGGTGGTGTGCCCGGCCAGCACGTGCGTGTAACTGGCGCCCAACTCAGCGACCAGCAGCGCAACGTTTTCCGCCAGCTGATGCGCATAGGCGGCATCATCGGCGAGCAGCACCTTGGCCACGCCACCGATCTTGGCGGCCTCCTCGGCCACCGCGGCGCAACCTTCGCCCGCCACCAGCACGTCGACATCGCCGCCAATCTCCAGGGCAGCCGCCATGACGTTCAGCGTGACCGGCCGTAGTGCCGCGCTATCGTGCTCTGCGACGATCAGGATACTCATGGGATCACCTTCGCTTCGTTCCTCAGTTTATCGACCAGTTCCTCGACGCTCTGCACCTTGATGCCGGCCTGACGCCCGGGCGGCGGTTCGACCGAGAGCACCTCGAACGTGGGCGACACATCCACGCCCAGCGATTCGGGCGTGATGATGTCCATGGTCTTTTTCTTGGCCTTCATGATGTTCGGCAGGGAGGCATAACGCGGTTCGTTCAAACGCAGGTCGGTGGTCACCACCACCGGCAGCGACAGTGAAACCGTCTGCAGACCCCCATCGACCTCTCGGATCACGGTGGCCTTGCCGTCCGCCACGCTGAGCTTGGAAGCGAAGGTACCCTGGGACAGCCCCGCGAGTGCGGCAAACATCGGGCCGGTCTGGCTGTTGTCGCCGTCGATGCTCTGCTTGCCGAACAACACGATGTCCGGCTGCTCGTTGTCGTACACCGCCTTCAGCAGCTTGGCCACGCCCAGTGGCTGAGTGTCGCCGTCCGTTTCGATCAGAATGGCGCGATCGGCGCCCAGCGCCAGGCAGGTGCGCAACTGCTCGGCGCAGTTGCTCGCGCCGACCGTCACCGCGATGATTTCGGTTGCAACCCCCGCTTCCTTCAGGCGAACCGCTTCCTCGATGGCAATTTCGCAAAACGGGTTGACCGACATCTTGACATTGGTGAGGTCGATGCCGGAGTTGTCGGGCTTGACCCGAACCTTGACGTTGGCGTCAACGACGCGCTTAACGGGAACCAGTACCTTCATGAGATCCTCGGCTCGAGTGGATGTACCAAATGACTGTTCAGGACAAAAAAACGGACCGTTCTTGGTTCGTTTTGCGACCAGGTGCAGGCCCGAGGGGCCGGTATTCTCCCTTGTTGCAATGCGGAAGGCAAGACGGACGGAGACCCATCGGACCAGGCTCCGGCGTGACCCGCGTAGTGTTGCAATCGCGCATCTCCTATAATCAACAAACCCCAGCACAAGGGGCGTTGAAGGAGAAGCCGCGTGGCGGACGGTGTGGTGGAAGGCGAAGCGGCGGAACGGGAATCGATGGAATTCGATGTCGTCATCGTCGGCGGCGGTCCTTCCGGTCTGGCAGCCGCCTGCCGACTGATGCAACTCTCAGAATCCACCGGACAGGAAATCAGTGTCTGCCTGGTCGAGAAAGGTTCCGAGATCGGCGCGCACATCCTCTCTGGCGCAGCGTTTGAACCGCGTGCGTTGAACGAATTGTTCCCGGACTGGCAGGAGCGCGGTGCGCCCGTCAACAATCCGGTGACCATCGACCAGGTGTACTACCTGATCAACGCCACCAACGCCATCAAAATTCCGAGCTGGATGGTCCCGAAGGCCACCCACAACCACGGCAACCACGCGATCAGCCTGGGCAACCTGTGCCGCTGGCTGGGTGAGCAGGCCGAAGCCATGGGCGTGAACGTGTTTCCGGGCTTTGCGGCCTCCGAAGTGCTGTTCGATGACGACGGCAGCGTGAAGGGCGTCGCCACCAGCGACATGGGCGTGGGCGCAAACGGCGAACACAAAGGCTCCTATGTGCCGGGCTATGAACTGCACGCGAAGTACACGGTGTTCGCCGAAGGTTGCCGGGGCAATCTCGGCAAACAGTTGATGGAACAGTTCGACCTGAACCGCGACTCGGCCACTCAGCACTACGCAATTGGTTTCAAGGAGCTCTGGGACATCGATCCCGCAAAGCACATTCCGGGGAAGGTGGTGCACACCATGGGCTGGCCGGTCGGTCATCTGCCGGGAAAATTCAGCGGGTCGTATCTGTATCACCTGGAGAACAATCAGATCTCCGTGGGGCTGATCGTCGATCTGGCCTATTCCAACCCGCACCTGTCCCCGTTCGATGAGTTCCAGCGCTTCAAGCACCATCCGTTGATCGCCAAGACCCTGACGGGCGGCACGCGTGTGAGCTACGGCGCGCGCGCCATCGTCAAGGGCGGCCTGCAGGCGTTGCCGAAGCTCGTCGTGCCCGGCGCGCTGATCGTCGGCGACAATGCGGGTTTTCTCAACATGACCAAGATCAAGGGCAACCACACCGCGATGAAGTCCGGCATGCTGGCCGCCGAGGCGATCGCCGAGTCGCTTGCCGCCGGAGAAACGGGCAAGGAGCTGGACAGTTTCCGCGAGAAGTTCGAAGCCTCCTGGCTCTACGAGGAACTCCACCAGGCGCGCAATTCGCAACCGGCCATTCACAAATTTGGACCGCTCATGGGGTCCGCGTTCATCCTGGTCGATCAGTGGTTCAAGGGACGGCTGCCGTTCACCCTGAAAGACTCGACGCCGGATCACGCAACACTGAAGCCGGCCGCATCGTCGAAGCGGATCGACTACCCCAAACCGGACGGCGAGTTGTCGTTCGACACGCTGTCCTCGGTGTTCATCTCGAACACCAATCACGAGGAAGACCAGCCCTGTCATCTGATTCTGGCGGACGCCTCGATTCCGATCGACAAAAATCTGCCCGAATACGACGAACCCGCGCAGCGGTATTGTCCGGCGGGCGTCTACGAGGTGATCGAAGAGAATGGCTCGCCGCGCTTCCAGATCAATGCCCAGAACTGCGTGCACTGCAAAACCTGCGACATCAAAGACCCCGCCCAGAACATCACCTGGGTCGTTCCCGAAGGGACAGGAGGCCCGAACTACCCGAACATGTAAAGGGAGCCAGTAAGCTGGCGCCACGAATGCCGAACGAAGCCTCCGCCTCGGAGCGCGTCCAAAGAGCAGCACGACGCTTCAAACCGTGAACCAGCGCCCCGAATGCCGAGCGAAAGCCTCCGCCTCGGAGCGCGTCCAAAGAGCAGCACGAAGCTGGATTCACTCCCACTGCAGCAAGAAAAAAACACCGCCGCTCCACACCCCATAGCCGTCGGGCGTCTCGACGGCTAGCTCCGCCAGGCGATAGTAGACGGGGCGGTTGATCAGCGCCTCGAGCCCCGCGCGTACCTCGACGTAGGGTCGTACCTCAGGACCTTCGGCGACGCGGATCGGGTGTTCGGCGTTGGCAATCACCAGATCATCGGTGTGGGTGGCAAAGACAATCTCCTGAGATTCACCCGCCCCCCGCACGTCCATGCCGACCACCAGGAAAGGCGCATCCTCCACCTCGATGGATAGCTTCTCGACCGGAGTCACCAGAAAATAGTGGTCGGCCTCGCGGCGAAGAATCGTGGAGAACACCCGGACCAGTGCCTCGCGCTTGATCTGGCCGCCTTGATGAAACCAGCGTCCCTGGGCATCGATACGCATCTCACTGGACCCTTCGCGATCTGGCTGCCAGGTCTCCACCGGCGGCAGGCCCCGACGGTTTGGATCGCTGAGTTGTTCGAACAGATCATCAGGCGTCATGTCGTCATGTTCAGCCGACGCGGTTGACGACCGCAGCGGTGAAGTCGGTGGTGGTGAGCGCGCCGCCGAGGTCGGTCGTGCACTCGCCATCGGCGATGGCGGCGTGCACGGCATCCTGCAGGCGCAGGCCGAGGTCCGGGCGGCCGATGTGATCCAGCAACATCGAAAACGCGAGCAACATCGCGGCGGGGTTGGCCGTGTTCTGCCCGGCAATGTCGGGTGCGGTGCCGCCCGCCGGATCGAACATCGCAAGCGCAATCGCGTTGTCGGCATCGAAGGAAAAGTTGCCGGACGCACCGACGCCCATGCTGCCGACCAGGCCTGCGGCCATGTCCGAGAGAAAGTCACCGTACTCGTTCAGCAGCAGAATCACCTGATAGTGGCTCGGGTGGATCAATATCTTGGCGAGCAGCGCATCGAACAACTCCGTACGATGCTCAACGAACGGATAGCGCTCGCCCACCGAGGTCACCACCGATTCGAACAGGCCATCGGTCACCCGTTGGATGGTGTGTTTCGACGCCGATGTCACGCTCCAGCCGTGCCGGCGGGCCAGCTGAAAAGCAAACGCCGCAGCCTGTTCGCACGGACCACGTTCCACCAGGCGTATCGATACCGCCGCATCCTGGCCGATCGGCTGGCCCGGGTCTTCGTAGGTGCCGCCGGTCGCCACCCGGACGATGTGCAGATTGACGTTTTTCGAGAAGTTCGAGGTGATTCCAGGGATCGTCACCGCCGGCCGGTAGATGACGCTGAAGTTGCAGCGCCGCCGAAGTAACGCGTTGGGGCTGTGCGATGCGGTCACGGTCGGATACTTCAATGCGACCCGGGTCGCCTCGATGGCCTCCACCCCGGCATCGATGGCGGCATCGCCTTCGGCCTCGCGCGTCTGGAGCGACCAATCCACCTTGCGAAACGCAAGCTCCACAGGCAATGCGTCCGCCATGGTGGCGATGGATTGCTCCAACTCCGGGCCGATTCCGTCGCCAGCAGTTCGGTGATTTCGACCGACGCCATTCAGCCGCCGATAAATTTCATGACCGTGACTTCACCGCGAAACTGCAGCGACTGTTTGTCCGCCAGGGCATTGACCAGCACGCCCTGCAGGCGGGCCAGGGCCAGGTGGTCCGGCAGATCGAGTATGTCCCCGATGAAATGGCGATGGGTGCTCGACAGGCAGCCGTACAGATACCCGTTCGAGGACAGCCGCAACCGCGTACAGGCGCTGCAGAACGGCTCCGATTCGTTGGCGATGATGCCAAACACGCCGTGCCCCGGAATTTCGTAGCGAACCGAGGTCGAGTCGTACGCGGCGTGTGTTCGGGAGAATTCGTACGTCTGACCAATGCACTCCAGAATTTCGTCGCGGCCCACGAACTGCTGTTGGTATTGGGCACCGTGCTTCAGATGTCCCATGTTCATCAGCTCGATGTAACGCAGCTCGATGTCGCGCTCGAGACAGAACTGAAGCATGGGCAGCAACTGATCAAGGTTCTCGCCGCGCATCGGCACCATGTTGATTTTGACGCGCAGACCCGCGGCCTGCACCGCTTCGATCCCCCGCAGCACGGTGTCCAGATCGCCACTGCGTGCAATGTGCCGGAAGCTCAGCGGATTCAGGGTATCCAGGCTGACGTTAATCCGGCGGATTCCGGAGGCGACAATCACATCGGCCTTGGCCTCCAGGAACTGACCATTGGTGGTCAGCGAGACGTCGTTCAAAGCCAAGCCCATTACGCCGGTCAGAAACGTATCGAACTTGGGGGAGATCAGCGGCTCGCCTCCGGTGATGCGGATCTTTTCGACCCCCGCCGCGGCGATCAGCAACTCGACCGCACGAAACATCTGGTCGCCGGTCAGCTCGTCCTCAGCGGCAATCAGGCGCTTGCCGTTGGGCACGCAGTAGCCGCAGGCGTAGTTGCACGCGGCCGTCAGGCTGACCCGAAGGTTGCGGAACCGGCGTCCCTGCGCGTCGACGATCATTGCTCTGGGTTGCTCCCTGGTGGGTGATTTGGCGCGAGCGCGGCGTCCGGTTCGGGTGATCGGCGTGATTTCGCCGATGTGCGGCCATGCGAGCGTAACCCCCCGGCGCCTGGCTCTGCAATAATAGCGCATCCGTCTAACCCGCGTGTGACCATGGGACTGCTGTCCTCGCTCGTTTCGCGACCGATCGTACGCTGGCTCGGCCGGCAACGGCCGCCCCGTGAGTTTCCGCTCAGCGACTTCGAGCGCATATGCTACGAACTGAAACCCTGCGATGTGGTGCTGATCGAAGGTCGCAGCCGCGTCAGCGATGTGATTCGCCTGATCACTCAGAGTCCCTGGTCGCACGCCGCGCTGTACATCGGCCGACTGCACGACGTCGAAGACCCGGAGGTTCGTGCCGCGATCCAGCAGCATGCCCGCCCGCTGGCGAACGAGCAGTTGATTATCGAAAGCCAGCTGGAGACCGGCACCATCGTCCGGCCGGTGTCGGCGTACCGCGACGACCACCTGCGCATCTGCCGGCCCAAAGGCCTGACCATGCATGACGGTCAGGCGATCATTGCATACGCCGTGTCCAGACTCGGGACCGGCTACGACGTTCGCCAGATCCTCGACCTCGCCCGCTTCCTGTTCCCCTGGAGCATCCTGCCGCGGCGTTGGCGTTCATCGCTGTTCCGACACAATGTGGGGGACGCGACCCTGACGGTGTGTTCCAGCATGCTCGCCGAAGCGTTCGCCGCCGTGCAGTTTCCGATCCTCCCGTTGGTCAGGCGCGATGAGCGCGATGCGGTGGAGTTGTACCGCCGTAACCCGAAGCTATGCGTCCCGAGCGACTTCGACTACTCGCCTTACTTCGAGATCATCAAGTACCCGTTCTTCGACTTTTCGGCCCACTCCAGCTACCGCCTGCTGCCCTGGTCACAGACCAACCCCATCGACGCCGCTGGAGCTGACGAAGAACCCCGGGCGGAAAACTAGAGCTCGCATCACGGCAACAACTGGGCTGAGGAAAACGTCGACCGCGTCACGATTTCGCGCCGACACTTCCGGTCTACTGGAGCTGTCGTCGCAGCATGTCTCCCCCAACGACCCCAGCGGCGGCAGGCGGTGGAACGCTCCCCGCGGGAAGCCGTCACCTAACATGAGAGAGTCCTGAGCGCTCTGCTCCACGCCCGACGGGTTGTCCTTCGGGCTTTTTTTTGCGATGCAAGTACTGCGGCGACATCTAGTTTCGCAATGGTTCTCGTCGGATGAGGGTGGTAGACAATCAACGTTTTTGCAGTGCTTCGACAACACGGGTGACGAAACCCTGAGCCCAGAAGACGCGGTTCGAGCCTTTGATCAGAACCCGATCGCCGGGGGCGAAACGTTCGAGCAACGCGTCGAGATCTACCTCGGCAACGGACGCGTGCCAACCTAGTTGTTGGGATGAGGGAAGATCGCCATGCAGAGCGCGCATGGCTTCGCCCACGCAGAGCACCCCGTCGAGACCGGCACACGCCTCGCCGAGTTCGGCATGATAGTCCGCGGACCCGTCACCCAATTCCAACATCTCACCGAGCAACGCGAAGCGCCGACCCTGGGGTTCCGCCGCCAGTTCCTCCAGAGCCGCGCGCATGCTCACGGGGTTGGCGTTGTAGCTGTCGTCAATCAGGATCAGCCCGCCTGCGTCGAGACGCGTACCGCGGCCGGGGGGGACGAGGGCATCGGCCAGGTCGGACGCAAGCGAAGGGTCCCGACCGAGTGCGACCAGGCAGGCCATCGTTGCCGCCAGCGACAGGGCTCGATGCTCGCCGCCTCCGGGAACGCGCGCCGTGAAGGTGTTCGCACCAATCTCGAGCGTAGCTTCGTGCGTCGCGCCCGCGTACTGAACCAGCCGCACATCCGCGCGCGCGCTGCGGCCGAAGCAGACCCGTTCGAAGTCACCGTCGAGGTCTTCGGAAAGATCGTCCGGCAGCACCAGCGTGCCGCCGGGGCGCAAGCCCCGCGTAATGCTCAGCTTCTCGCCGCGCAACGCATCGAAACTGTCGAAGAATTCGAGGTGTGCGGGGAGGACATTCAGCACCAACGCGACATCGGGCTGGACAAGCTCGGCCAGGGGCGCGATCTCACCCGGATGATTGGTGCCGATCTCACAGATCGCCCAGGCCGAGCCCGCCGGCGTGCGCGCCAACGTCAGGGGTACCCCCCAGAAGTTGTTCAGGCTCCCTTGGGCGGCCGGACAATCCAGCGCCGCCGCGAGGAATGCTTTGACCGTGGTTTTCCCGGAGCTGCCGGTGACCGCCACAACCCGTCCGTTAAGCCGGGCCCGACCCGCCCGGCCGAGCGCCCAGAGTCCATCGAGGGTATCCCCGACGAGCAATTCCGGCGCGCCAGTGCGGGTCGGATGGCTCACCAGCAACCCGGCCGCATCCCGGGTTAGCGCACTGGGCACATAGGCATGGCCGTCCCGATTGGTTGCACTGGCGGCGTTGAACCGTGGGCCTGGATCGCCGCTCAGCGCGATGAACAGGTCCCCGGCGGTCAGCGTGCGCGAATCGATGCTGATCCCGGTGACATCCGGCCCATCGACCTCGTCCAACGCCAATGCGGCGCACAGCTCTGGCCAGCGCCATAACGCTTCCACCTCCGGAACCTCCGGAGCCGTTTCTGTCACTTAATTATTCACTTTAATTATTAGTTGTAAGCCGCTGTTTATTTTATATTTTCAGCGATCTTCCGGAGCTTGAACTTCTGAATCTTTCCGGTGGAAGTTTTCGGCAGCGGGCCGAACACCACGTGCTTGGGCGCCTTGAAATGCGCCATGTTGTCGCGGCAGTAACTGATCACGGCAGCGTCCGTCAGCTCCCGCCCCGGGCGCGGCTCGACAAATGCGCAGGGCGTCTCGCCCCACTTCTCATCGCTGCGTGCCACCACCGCGGCTTCCAAGACGTCCGGGTGCCGGTACAGCACATCCTCCACCTCGATGCTGGAGATGTTTTCGCCCCCGGAAATGATGATGTCTTTCGAGCGGTCCTTGATCTGGATGTATCCATCCGGATGCCACACCGCGAGGTCGCCGGAGTGGAACCAGCCGCCCTCGAAGCAGGCGTCGGTGCTCTTCGCGTTCTTCAGATAACCCTTCATCACGTTATTGCCGCGCATGAACACCTCGCCCATGGTCTGTCCATCCATCGGCACGGGCTGCAACGTGTCCGGATCTGCAACCATCAACCCCTCGAGCATCTGGGCCCTGACGCCCTGCTTCGCCTTGATGACCGCGCGCTCCTCCACGGGCAATTCATCCCATTGCTCGCCCTGCCAGGCGCACAAGGTGACCGGCCCGTACGTTTCCGTCAGCCCGTAGACGTGGGTGACGTCGAAACCGAGCCGTTCCATCCCCTCGATGACCGCGGCCGGCGGTGCGGCCCCGGCGGTCATGACGTTGACCTGCTGCTCGATACCCTGCTGAACCTCCGCGGGCGCGCTCAACAGGGTGTTCAACACGATCGGTGCGCCGCAGAAGTGACTGACGCGGTGCTCGCGAATCGCATCAAAGATCGGTTCCGCGCGGACGTGGCGCAGACACACGGACGTGCCGGCGTAGATGGCCAACGTCCAGGGGAAACACCAGCCATTGCAATGAAACATGGGCAGCGTCCACAGATAGGTTGGATGCATGCTCATATTCCAGGTGATGCCGTTGGAGATGGCGTTCAGATAGGCGCCACGATGGTGGAACACCACACCCTTGGGATCGCCCGTGGTCCCGGAGGTGTAGTTCAGCGCGATGGCCTGCCACTCGTCCTCCGGCATGCGCCAGGCGTGCTCGGCGTCGGCGCTCGCTTCGTCAAGCAGGTCGTCATAGCTCAACTCGCCGAACAGCTCGCCGTCGTCGTAGTCCGCATCATCGATCGACACGACCAACGGTGCGGTGGCCATGTCGGCGACCACCTCCCGCGCGAGTGCCCCAAATTCCTTGTCCACCATGAAGACTTTCGCTTCACCGTGTTCCAGCATGAAGCGGATAGCCGGCGCGTCGAGCCGGGTGTTGATGGCGTTCAGCACCGCACCCGCCATGGCGACCCCGAAGTGCGCCTCGAACATCTCCACACAGTTACTCGCAATCACGGCGACCGTGTCGCCCGACCCCACCCCTCGACCCCGCAGCGCGCTCGCCAGCCGGGTACAGCGGAGGTAGCTTTCGCCCCAGGTGATCTGCCGCGAGCCCTGGATCACCGCGATGCGCTGCGGATACACGTCCGCGGTACGGCGAATGAACGACAAGGGTGTCAGCGACACGAAATTGGCGCTGTGCTGCCCGAGGCCCTGCTCGTAGATCGTCCCGCCCATAGCGGCCTCCTGCATGATTAAGCCCTTAACTTCACCACATGAAGATTTGGACATCCATCAAAGTTTAGGACACCCACTTGGACCTACCCGGAGATGATGGATGTCCAAAACTCCTCTCAATGGGGCAAAACATGAGACCCGGGCCTTTCTTTCCAGGCCGCATCCCTGGGACAATCAGGTGATACTCACGATGGATCGAACCGATGGCCGAAGTGTCCACATTCAGACGCATCCTGCGCGGCTTTGGCCGTGGCATCACCGCGTTCCGCGAATTCTTCATCAACGCGATGTTCATCATCTTTCTGCTGGTGCTGGTCATTCTGCTGCTGGCGGATCCGAATCGCGTTGACATTCCCGACACCGTGGCCCTGGTCATCGCGCCGAAGGGCACAGTGGTCGAGCAGAGTACCCGCACTGCATCGATTACCGACCTGCTCGGCGCCTCGGACCTGGCGGACGAAGCGGTACTCAAGAACATCGTGACCGCCTTGAAGCGGGCGCGCGACGACGACCGGGTGCAGCTGGTCGTGCTGAAGCTCGGCGATCTGGTGGCAGTCAGCCCGGCGCATCTCGAGGCGATCGGGGCGGCCCTGGCCGACACCCGGGAGTCCGGCAAGGAGATCATCGCGATCGGTGACTACTACACCCAGAGTCAGTACTACCTGGCCAGCTTCGCGGATGCCGTGTACATGCATCCGATGGGCCAGATCGGGCTGTCGGGCATCGGCATTTTCCAGAACTACTATCGCGAACTGCTCGATAAACTGAAGATCAACGTACACGTATTTCGTGCCGGTAACTACAAGGCGGCGATGGAGCCGTACATGCTGACGGCCATGTCCGACGAAGCGCGCGAGAACAATCGCCAGCTGTTGAACGTGCTCTGGGCCGACTACCTGGACACCGTGTCGAGCAACCGCAACATCGAGCCCGCCGTGCTGGAACGGTTCATCGACGAACCCGACGTTGTGCTGGAAGGTGCCGGTGGAGATCTGGCGCGGGCCGCGCTCGAACACGGGCTGATCGACGAACTGCTCACTCGCGATGAACTGCGCATCCGACTGATTGCCAAGGTTGGCGAGGACGAGAGCAGTTACCGCGCCATCGGCATCGGCGACTACTTGCGCGGCACCGCGGACGACGCGACCAAATCGGTCGACCGGATTGGCGTCGTGGTAGCAAGCGGAATGATCCTGCCCGGCGAACAGCCCCGCGGCCGCGTGGGCGGCGACACGTTGAGCCGCTTGATCCGGAAAGCGCGCCTGGACGATCACATCAAAGCACTGGTGCTTCGCATCGACTCTCCGGGGGGCAGCCCGATTGCCTCCGAATTGATTCGCCACGAGCTGGAGCTGGCGCAGATTTCCGGCAAGCCAGTCGTCGCCTCAATGGCCGGCGTAGCCGCGTCGGGAGGTTACTGGATTGCGGCGACGGCTGATGAAATCTGGGCCGAAGCCACTACGGTCACCGGGTCGATCGGCGTGTTTGCGCCGCTGCCGACTTTCGAAGGACTGATGGCGGAAATCGGCATCAATCGAGACGGAGTCGCGACCCACGAGCTCGCCGGCATGGACGTGCTGACCGGCATTGGCCCGCCGCTGGACAGGTTTTTGCAGATCACCGTCGACAATACGTATCGTCAATTCGTCAACATCGTGGCCCGCGGCCGGGACATGCTGCCCGAGGAAGTGGACGCCATAGGCCAGGGGCGCATCTGGTCGGGAACCGACGCAAAAGATCGCGGCCTGGTGGATGAACTCGGTCATCTGGACGATGCCATCGCGGCCGCGGCGCGGTTAGCCGGCCTGGACGAGTACGAGGTTCGTTACATTGAAAAACCACGCAGCGCGCGCGAAGTGCTGTTGGCCCAGTTCGCGAAGAGCCTCGGCCTGGTGCCAACCGGGATGCTCGGCGAGTTGAGCCGGGTGCTGGACGACCTGCGCTGGCTGACCGAGCCGCACCATCCCGTCAGCCTGTGTCAGAACTGCACGGTGCGCTACTGAACGCTCAGCGCCTGCGGCGGCTGAGTCAAGAGTGCGGAGCCTGGGGCGGAGCGATGCTCCCCTAGAAGAGGCGGATGCGGGTTCGCTGAGAGCGCGTGGTCACGCGGCGCCGGCGCCGCCGCATCCGCGCGTGCAGATCCCGGCGTTTGACGGCCAGCCATTCGTCGCGACTGATGTCCGGATTGCGATTGCGCGACGCTTCCTCCTGCCGATAGCGGCAGAAGTCCTCGAACGCATCGATCTCGTGCTGCAGTTCAATGACCACCAGCTCGATCATGATGGCATCATCGATGTAACCCAGGACGGGCACGTTGTCGGGGATGATATCCTCGGGGTCCGCGAAGTAGGTGAGTGCCGCGACGACATTGTCGCGTTCGCTTTCGGTCAATGACCACTCATCGTCGCGCAGCATATCGATCAACACCTGCAGGCGTTCGATGCGCTGCAGAACGAAGCTTGGCACGTTCGATTCCGACACGTCTTTGATCATGCCTTCGGCGCTGGCGATCACCTCGGCCTCGGACGTGCGCTGCGCCGCATCCCGGACACGCTTCATCTGCGCACGGAAAAAATCAAGATCCTTGTCTTCGAGATCGAAGGTGACTCTCAACGCCATACGGCTTTCCTCGGGACGGCTGGGCTGATGCGCACTATACAGTCCGGGCTCGCACCTGCCCAGTTACCGGGCCTTTGGTAGCGTCCTAATCAGGACCCTACCAGGCTTTTGCCAGCCAGCCCTCTTACCAGCCATAGGCCGCGCGCATCAGGTGGTAGATCCGATTCTGTTCGATGACTCCGCGAACCTGCGCGGCACCCGGACCGCGCGCATACACCGGAACATCTTCGCCGGCATGCGTTTCGGTGCTCAACGGCACCAGCGCCTCCTGCAGAAAGAGCGGGTCGGTGGTATCGACCTCCAAGAGATCCGGACGCGTCGGGAAGGCGTCATCAAAGCTGCCGGGGAAATGCGGAAAGCGTTTCACACCCGCCGCCTGGATATCCGATGCGGGCAGCGCGCCGGGTCCATTGGCATAGCCCAGGGTGGTGTACGGGCGGCCGTTCGCGTCACGGGCGTACTCGCCATTCGGTAGGCGCACTTTCCCGAGAATGGGGTTGCCGCGCACCGGATAGCCCGAGATCGTCAGCGTGTGACTATGGTCTGCCGTGACGATGATCAGGGTATCCGCGTCATCGGTCAGCCGCTGCGCCACGGCTACGGCTTCGGATAGCGCAATGGTATCGGTAAGCGCCCGGTACGCGTTGCCCGCGTGATGACCGTGATCGATCCGACCGGCTTCCACCATCAGAAAGAACCCCTCGCCACGTCCAGCGAGCAAGCCGATCGCCGCCTCGGTCATCTGCGCAAGTGACGGCTCGCCGCCCTCGTCCTGAGACCGATCCGCCTCATATTCCATGTGGGATGCTTCGAACAGGCCGAACAGCTTAGGTGCCCCAGCGGCGACCGCCGCATCGAACGTTTCGCGGTTCCAGACGTAACTTCCCTTCGGATAGCGTGCCTGCCATTCAGCAATCAGATCGCGCCCATCGGCGCGGGCGCCTGGCGTACCTTCCGGGTCGAGGGTCGAAGAAGGCGCGAACGCGGCGCGCCCGCCACCCAGCACCACCTCGATGCCATCGCCGTGGGCGAACTCGACCAGCTGCATTGCGATGTCGACGCAGCCCAGCGTGTGCGCCATGGGCAACATCCAGGCGTCGGTTTCCCAGTTGCGCTCCGGCGCATGGGCATAGGTTGCAGCGGGCGTCGCATGGGTGATACGCGCGGTGGAAACGATGCCCGTGACCAGGCCCCGCTGCTCCGCTTGCTCCAGCAGGGTCGGCACCGACGCATCGGCCGTGCCGGCGCAATCACCCCGCTCGATCGCCGGCGAAACTCCGATCACGCCGGCGCGCGTCTTGATACCGCTCATCATCGCGGTCATGGTGCCCGCCGAATCCGGCACCTGCATGTCCACGTTGTAGGTCTTCGAGAGGGCCGTGTACGGAAAACGCTCGAAGGACAGCAGGTTCTCCTCTCCGGTCTGGCCACGCAATTGGCCTTCGAGAATGCGGGCTGCGGTGACCGTGGCAATGCCCATTCCATCGCCCACGAACAGGATCACGTTGCGCGCGATCGGGGTACTCGGGGCCTGCTGGGTTTCTGGAGCCTCTGGGACATCGGGCGCGTCCGCGACCTCCGGGACAGCCGGGGCGTCGGCCACCGACGATTCATCCGCAGCACCGTGTTCGATACCGGCCGCCGCCAGCGCCATCCAGGCGAGCACCGCAACCGCCGCCCCGAGGGCGCGTTTCATCGATTCGGCTCGCTCGTCCGCCTCGTCTGCCTCATCGTCACGAACTCTTCGGCAGCCGTCGGGTGTATGCCGATGGTGGCATCGAACTGGGCTTTGGTGGCGCCGGCGGTCAGCGCCACGCCGAGGCCCTGGGTGATCTCGCCGGCATCCGGCCCGACCATGTGTGCGCCGAGCACCCGATCTGTTGCGTTGTCGACCACCAGCTTCATCAGGGTGCGCTCGACCCGACCGGTCAGCGTGTGCTTCATCGGCTTGAAGGTCGACTCGTAGATCGCGATGTCGTGTCCGGCGGTGAGCGCCTCCTGTTCCGTCAGGCCAACCGTCCCGATGTTCGGCTGGCAGAACACGGCCGTGGGGACGTTCGTGTAGTCGAGCCCTCGATCACCGCCGTTGAACAGATTCTCAGCGATGCACATCCCCTCGGCGATCGCGACCGGTGTCAGTTGCATCCGATCGATGACATCCCCGATTGCATAAATGTTCGCAACGTTGGTGCGAAACCGATCATCGACCGCAACCGCACCGTTGTCTGTCAGTGCAACACCAGCGCGTTCAAGGCCAAGCCCTTCGACATGCGGGCGGCGACCCGTAGCATACAACACCAGGTCAGTCGCAATTTCACTGCCGTCCTCCAGCACCACATTCAACGCGGCGGCGCTTTTCTCGACCCGCCTGACCCGCGCGTCGAAGCGTAGATCAATACCCTTCTCGCGCAGTTCGTCGACCACGAAACGGCGGATGCTGTCATCGAACCCGCGCAGAAACAGCGGGCCTCGGTACAGCTGGGTCGTATGTGCACCGAGCCCGCTGAAGATCCCGGCAAATTCGACCGCGATGTAGCCGCCGCCGACGACCACGACGCGTTCGGGAAATTCCTCGAGGTAAAAGGCCTCGTTCGACGTGATGACCAGCTCGCGGCCCGGAAACTCGGGGACGTGGGGCCAGCTGCCGGTGGCGATCAGGATGTACTCGGCGCTGACCTCGCGGCCATCGACCTCGAGGGTGTGCGCGTCGAGAAGCGTTGCCGTGGACTCGAACAAGGTGACGCCGGCACCATCCAACAGGTCGCGGTAAATCCCGTTCAACCGTTCGATCTCGCGGGTTTTGTTGTCCCGCAGGGTTGGCCAGTCGAAACTCGACGCGCCGACATTCCAGCCGTAGGCCCGCGCATCGCCGAAGTCTTCGGAAAAGTGCGCGCCATAGACGAACAGCTTCTTCGGCACACAGCCGACATTGACGCAAGTGCCGCCCAGGTAGCGATCTTCGGCGATGGCCACGCGCGCACCGTAACCGGCAGCAAACCGGCTGGCGCGCACTCCGCCTGAACCCGCGCCGATCACGAACAGGTCATAGTCATACGAACTCATGAATGGTCCTCTGCGAGCCTTGAACGACTCAGTTGCGACTGATCAGGCAAGTGAGCAAGTTTCTCATTCCCAGCCGCCGCCCGTAAACTGCGCCTTCTGCCAAGATTTGGACATCCATCATCTTTCGGTACACCCATCAAAGATTTGGACATCCACCATCTTTCGGGACACCCATAACCTTTGGTGGGTGTCCTGAACTTTGATGGGTGTCCTGAACTTTGATGGGTGTCCTGAACTTTGATGGATGTCCAAATCTTGTGAGGGTCGTTGATGAACGGTGCTGAGAGTCTGCTCGAGACGCTGGTCGCGTGTGGCGTCGATACCTGCTTTGCTAATCCGGGAACCTCGGAGATGCATTTCGTGGCAGCGCTGGACAAGCAGGAGGGCATGCGCAGCGTGCTTGGCCTGTTCGAAGGGGTGGTGACCGGGGCGGCCGATGGCTACGCGCGCATGGCGGGCAAACCCGCCTGCACGCTGCTGCACCTCGGGCCGGGTCTGGCCAACGGGTTGGCCAACCTGCACAACGCCCGTCGCGCCCGGGTGCCGCTGGTCAACGTGGTCGGAGAACACGCCACCTACCATCGCCATCTCGATGCGCCCCTGACCTCGGACATCAACGGCTTCGCCAGTCCCGTGTCAGGCTGGATTCGCGCACCGGAAACGGCCGACCAGGTCGCCCAGGCTGGGGCGGAAGCGGTCGCCGCGGCGTGTCGGCCACCCGGCCAGATCGCAACGCTCATCCTGCCCGCGGACACGGCGTGGAACGAAGCCTCCGGCGCCGCCTCGCCAATTGCTCCCGATCGACCGAACGCCCCCAGTGATGAGGCAATTACAGCTGCCGCACACGCGCTGCGCTCCGGGGAGTCGTGTGCATTATTGATGAACGGTGCCGCGCTCAGCGAGGCCGGTCTG